>Ga0070711_100000115_pt1 | contig 41554 bp, 78 predicted proteins | sample LARL53metaG_FD_65452 | JGI IMG/M metagenome (GOLD analysis project Ga0070711, IMG submission 65452) | Corn, switchgrass and miscanthus rhizosphere microbial communities from Kellogg Biological Station, Michigan, USA - LAR L5-3 metaG | ecosystem: Host-associated > Plants > Roots > Rhizosphere ... | reverse complement strand
CAACTACGGCGCTGCAACCGCATCGGGCAACTACGGCGCTGCAACCGCATCGGGCAACTACGGCGCTGCAACCGCATCGGGCAACTACGGCGCTGCAACCGCATCGGGCAACTACGGCAAGGTTCGCGGCATAGACGGCTGCGCCCTGTTCCTGGTCGAGCGTGATTCAAATCGAAAGATCGTCGCCGTATGGGCTGGCATCGCTGGGCGCGCCGGCATCAAAGCTGACACATGGTATTCGCTCAAAGGCGGAAAGCCGGCGGTGGTCGCATGAAATCCCACACCTTCCGCTGCCGCATCGCCCGCATGAACGACGGCGCTATCCAGATCGTTACGTACATCGGGCCCGCACATCGCATTCCGGCAGGTTGGTCGCTGGTGATGCGTCGGGTTGTGGGGAGGGCTGCGGCATGAACTCACTCCCCAACTACGACACCTGGAAAACCTCCGCGCCCGACGACGACGCGACAGAGCCGAGCCCAACCCATTACGACGAAGCCCTCTCCGAGCTGGTGCAAGACAGCCAGCTTCTCGCCGACTTCATCGACGTGGAGCAGCCGGACTACACGACACCGTTCCAGCTTTTCCACAAGTACGGCGGACTCCCGTCGATGGATGGCAGCGAGCGCGACGACAACTTGCGCAATAGCTGGCAAGTGACGATGGACAACTTTTTCGACCATTACCGCGATTGGCTTGGCGTCAGGCTGACCAACAAAGCCGACACCATCATGCGCGCCGAGATTCAGGCATCGAAAGACGATGCAGCGGCGTCACGGTTTGAGGATCGCGAGTACCAGAGGAATTTCGGATGAGCGCACAGATTAAGGATGGCGGGCCGGGGGATGTGCTGGCGGTGATGCGGCATGACGCGACCCTTGCAGATGCGTATCGAATCGAGGAGGGCATCAGCAAAATCGCCTACGCCGCAGCGGCAGAACGGTCGAGCGCCGCACTCGCCGCCGTCGCCGAGCTGATTGCTGCTGCGAAGTCGGCGAAAAATGCCCTGGCGATTATTGCGGGGGCCGAAGAAAGCGACACGTCGGACAAGCTGTGTCAGCTGCTGTTCGATGACCTCCCACGACTCCGCGCCGCCCTCGCCAACGTCGGGCCGCAGTCATGAGCGCCCGCCATACCCTAGCCCATCCCCATGCGCTGACCGACGCCCAGCTCCGCGCCGAGTTGTCACTAGCCATCGCAGCCCACCACTACCCGCGCCATGCGTATGCACAGCGCACGTTTCCAACCGCCGCCCATGTCAGACAGGAACCCTCGCCTGCTGATCCTGGCGTGGGTGGCGAACTTTTGAGGATGGAAGGATGAATGTCTATTTGCGCCACGAAGATCAGTCAACAGGGCAACTGTTTACCGAATGCGAGTTCAACGAAATCCATGCAGTCATGTCCGAGCTGAAGCTTGGCGGCGGCGTGTACTTCGACGGTTCGCTTTGGGAGGACATGTCGTATCAGTTCGTCCTAGGCGAAGGCGGAGCGTATGTCGAAATCATTATTGGCTCAGGCGAATGAAAACCACCCTCCTATCCCTCGCAAAAGTAGCCGCCATCGTCCTATGCGCCGACCTGTTCGTGTGGATGTTCGGCGTGGTGGTTAAGGGCTTGGCTGGGTAATCAATTTCAATAACGCCGGGATTCCAGCAGGGAGCTTGTATGCGAACCGAAACCTATCAGTTGTCAGGCGAAACCTATGACCAGTTTGTCACTCGCCAGCGGAGGCTTGGTAAAGCTGGCCTCAACACAAGCTATGCGCCATCCACTACCGATGACGGAAGTAGCCTGCTGAATACGATCATCGCTGCCGAAATCATCGGATCGGCGTTCGACACATCAGCCAGTTTCGATAGCTCGTCGTCTTGCGACGCATCATCGTCCAGTGACTTCAGCGGAGGTGGCGGCGATTTTGGCGGCGGCGGATCGTCCGGCGACTTCTGAAACACACGCGAACTGCAGCGCACCTCCTCGTGTATCCGGGCCACGAACTGCAGCACCGGAGCAGCGGCACTCTCTGCGGAATGGATTCCAAGAGTGCACCCCGCATTGGAGTAACCGATGACGCTGAACTATTTCGATTGGTTTCAACGCATCGTAGAAAGTTTGTGTAGTGACTGCATCCGGCATGAGGCACCAACCACGCATTGCGGAGTGATGCAGTACGACGAACAAGCGGGCGGTCGGCCCGCACAAACGGACTACGGTTAACGATGCGCGGCACGGTCAGGTTGGTGATCGGGTCGCGCTAAACAAAACGGCACGCCGCTTGGCCTGAACAGGCGGCACACCAAAGCAGCTAGTCGGCGGGCAGGCCGATCCGTAGAGACGAAAAGCTGGCTGCTTTTGTGTTCGTGGGAATGCGCAGGCTGATGCGCGCTTACGCGGGTGGTCTATGACGCGTTAACGACCTGAGCCGGAATTTCAGCACCGGCCCCACGAACAACCTATTAACCCCAAGCGAGCCGGCGCTTTATCCGGCAAGGACACGATATGAGCAACATCGCACGAGTTGAGCAGAAGCAGGAATTGGCGGCAGCCACCGAGAACACGGCAATGGTGTCGATGTTCGAGCGCATGGCGTCTGATCCGAACGTGGACGTGGACAAGCTGGAACGCCTTATGCAGATGCGCGAGCGGGCGGTAGAGCGCCAAGCAAAGGCCGATTTTGATGCTGCGATGGCTGACATGCAGCCCGAGCTTCCGACCATCGGCGAGCGCGGCAACGCAGCGGGGCGCTACACCTATGCGCTATGGGAGGACATCAACGCGGCGATCAAGCCGGTGCTGATGCGGCATGGTTTCGCTCTGACCTTTCGAACCGATTTTACGGGCGGAATCAGCATCACGGGCGTGTTGTCGCACCGCGCTGGACACCGCGAGGAAACGAGCATCACGCTTCCCGCTGATCCATCCGGCAACAAGAACGCCGTCCAGGCTGTCGCCTCAAGCGTCAGCTACGGTAAGCGGTACACGGCTGGCGCACTGCTGAACCTCACCAGTCACGGTGAGGACGATGACGCCTATCGCGCAGCCGTCGAGACGGTTAGTGACGCTCAGGAAATCCAGATCAACGACATGCTGGAAGCGACCGGCAGCGATAAGGCCAAGTTTCTGAAGTGGCTTAAGGTCGAGAAGGTCAGCGATATTCCAGCAAAGTCGTTCGATTCGGTCATGACAACGCTCAAGGCTAAGGAGCGCGCCAAGTGATCGACGCGCCGGAAATATTCGACTGCGAACAGGGCACGGCGGAATGGTTCGCCGCGCGTCTCGGCATCCCGACCGCCTCCAACTTCTCCGCCGTGCTGGCGAAGGGCGAAGGCAAGACGCGCCGCGCCTATCTGCTGAAGCTGGCCGGTGAGGCGATCACTGGCGAGTGCGCCGAGAGCTTCGGCAACGTGCATACCGAGCGCGGGCATGCGATGGAGCCGGATGCTCGCAACCTGTACGCCTTCGCGCATGACGTTGAGCCGCAGCTTGTCGGCTTCATGCGGCGCGGTCGCGCCGGGGCGAGTCCTGACAGCCTCGTGGGCGATAACGGACTGCTGGAAATCAAGACCAAGCTCCCGCATCTGCAGCTCGACGTTCTGGACCGGGGAAAGCTGCCGAGCGAACACGTCGCCCAGGTGCAAGGGCAGCTCTGGATATCGGGCCGCGACTGGTGCGATTTCGTTTCGTACTGGCCCCTCCTCCCCTTGTTCTGCGTGCGTGTCGAGCGTGACGAGAAGTACATCGAAGCCCTTTCCCAAGCTGTCGCTGATTTCGTCGGCGAGCTTGATACCTACATCGAACGTTTCGGAGTGAAAGCAGCATGAGTGATCTCAACACCTTCACCTGTACCGGGCGACTTGGCGCAGATGCCGAAACGAAATACACCGGAAGCGGCACGGCAATCTGGTCTGCGCGCATCGCTGTTGGATACGGCTTCGGCGACAACAAGGGCACGAACTGGATCACGGTCAAGATGTTCGGCAAGCGCGCCGAAGGTCTTGCGAAACTCGACCTGGCCAAGGGTGCGCAGATTGCCGTCAGCGGCGAGCTTCGTGTAATCGAGTACGACCGCAAGGATGGCACGAAGGGAACGTCTGTTGAGGTCAACGCGACGGATGTGCACCTGATCGGAAGCAAGCCGAACAGCGAAGGCCAGTCAGACCGCGCCAGGACGCAGCCGGCAGATCGTCCGGGACAGCCTGCGCATGCCGATGCGAGCAATGGCGATCCGTTCGGGGATGAAATTCCGTTCCAGCCTATCCCACTCCGCCAGCTCTGGTAATCGCAGCCTGACCACCACGAAGAGGATTGAGGGATGAGAGAGCAAACGGGAAACGAACGAACGCTTGTTGAGCAACTTGAGCGCATTCGCCTTGAACTTCTCGAATACATCCGCGCAGAGGAAGTGATGATCGCAGCCGGCATTGTGTCGAAAGACAAGGTTGAGAAGGCGCACGACATCGTGAGGAACCTCAAATGACCGCCCTTCGCGAACTGGCCGAGCGGCAGCTGGCCGTCCGCACTGACTACTCCGCCGACGAACTTCTTCAAATCCTCGACGCCGAGGGCGATGGCGGGGCGGTGGACGGATGGATTGAAGGCTATCCGAACCATGTATATGCGAGTGAGTGGTTTATCGCGGAGACGGTCTATAACGACCGCGTGGTTCTTCAGGCACTGTCTGAGGAAAACAGCTACGACTTTACGACCGCAGACCATACGTACATGAGGAAAGAAAACATCAAGCGCTGGATGCAGTTTCCTGATAGCGAATTCATACCGTCAACTCGCTCCCATCCGGTGCGATCTGTCGTGGTGAGTGATGACGAGAGGGATGCGGAGAGGTATCGGTGGCTGCGCGCAAATGCCATCGACCTGATCGAAGAGGACCGTGGAAACGGTTCGAGCTATCCATATGGCGATGACCTGGACGCCGCCATCGACGCCGCCATCAAGTCGCAAGGAGAATCCAATGTCTGAGTATTCGGTGGAACGGTTGCAAGCTATCGCGGATGAATGCGACTCACTGGATTTCAACTACAACCCGCAGGCGAGAGACGCGATCCGAGCCTACGCATCACTCCTTGAGCAGATCGAGCTGGCGCGGGAGGGTGGTTGGCAAGAGACGTTCATCGAACTGCTCGAAGACTATGCAGCAGCTCGCGCAGAAACCGCCATATGGAACATAACGCAGGCAGTGCAACCGGAGTGTGGCATCAGGATGCCTCGCCCACGACTCGCCAAGCTGATGGCTCACGTTGACCTACTCGCCGTCGCCCACCTGTTGCCGAGTGGCGAGCGCGAAGGGGTGGATGAGAGTGCAGTTCGAGAGGTGCTAGACCTCATGCAAAGCACCGCAGAAGAAAGCGTGTCTGCGTACTACGTGGCTGATCAAGATGACATTGAGCTATGGACCGGCAAGCTCGAAGTCGCCCTAGCTCAGCCAGCACAGGCGGCGCAGGTGGATGATGCGTGGCGCGACGCTGCAGCTGACATTCTCGGCAAGTCATCCAATATGTATCGGATGCTGTGTCAGCAAGCATCGGAATACGCACGCAAGACACCCACTGCCGAGCCAGTGGCGCAGGGTGAGGCGGTGAAGGTAGTTCTCGATGACGTGCCTACCGTTGGATGGATCGGCATATTGGTTCGGGATAGCGATGAGGAGGATTGCGACACCCGCTATTTCTACGGCCCGGAAATATCCGATTGGGATTTGCGATGCGAGAAGGGGTTCCATTGGGAGGTCAAGGCGCTGATCGGTCGCGACAAAGCAAAGACCGCTATTTCGGAGCATTTCATTGATGAATATGACGAAGCACGAGCGAGCGCTACATCAGCTGGTAATGGCCGCGATGTTCGCACTAGCGATGCTGCTGAAATAGCCGCCCAGCCCGCATCCCCGGAACAGCCTGCGTCAGAGAACTTTGACCGTGCGAGGGAAACTCCACGTCGTCAGCAAGCCGTTGAAATGCTGCTTGAGCTGGGATGGACGTACAACGTCGAGCGCGGATGGGAAGAGCCTGCGGGTCGGCAGGGGGAGGCGGTGGCGTGTCGCTATCGCTTCGGCGACGGCAACGGGGGATGGCTTGGCTGGCATTACACGGACTCGTCAACGAAAAAGACGATTCCCGGCGATGTCGTGCAGGTCGAACCACTCTACACCCACCCCGCAGCACCGGCCGGCATGCCTGTAGCGTGGCAACAGAAGCGGCGACCGGAGGATTATCCGGACGAGTGGCGAGAGTGCGGCAAGGAAACCTTCGATGTCATCAATCGAACGAAGGATTCGCCGTGGGTAGCGCGCGAGTTGTTTGAGTGCCCCGCCGCGCCCGTGGGCGTGCCGGATGGGATGCGTTGGGCTCAAGGCCTGATCGAGCAACTTCCGCCAACTCACGACGGGCGCAACTCGTGGCTGCTGAATCACGGCACCGGCGACGAGTCTGACTGGCTGCGCGCCGAGCACGCGCGTTACAACGAGGCATGTCGTAACTGGCGCCAGGGGCAACCAAGCCCGGAGCGTCGCCAATACGCCGCCCCGTCCGCGCCGCAGGTGGTGGAGTGATGGCGATGACGCTTGAGGAAGCCTTCGCGGCGATCAACCACGCAATCGAAGTGATCTGCGAATACAGCCCTACCGGCGTTCGCAGCGATGCAGCGGCGAAGCTGGCACAGGCCAAGGCGACGATCACGACCCACCTCACCCAGCCCGCGCAGGCGGTGGATGTTGGGGCGCTTCGGAATGTGGCTGCGGAGCTTAAAAGCATTCATCCCTTGGATGCTCAGTACGATTGGTGCCATGGCTTGTCCGGCGAGATAACCCGCGCCATCGCCGCCCCGCCCTCCAACTCACCCACCACTGGCGCAATTGGGGAGAATGGGAAGTGAAAAGAATCCGCGTAGATATCGAGACGCCAACAGGCGGCCCTTACGTCGAGTTTTTCGATGTCGATGACGATGCATCAGACGAAGATATTGCTGCAGAAGCTGCCGACGTATTCGGGAACTATTGCAACTACGGATGGAGCGAAGCTGATCCCGAGGACCCTGACGATGATTGCTAAACAGACAACCATGCCGTCACAAGTCGCTGAGGCATTGGCGCGTCTTGAGTGGCTTGCAATAAGCAAAAACACGCATGACGCCATCAACACCCTCCGCGCCGAACTCCACCGCCTGACCGAAATCGCCGATGGTGTCGAGCCACTGGTTATCGGGCTTGGGGAGGTGACGACGCAGTTGGAGAGGGCGAATGCGTTGCTGCGGGAGGCGCACCCCTTCGTTCCAGTTACCCATTCAAGCACTGGGCGCCCGCAGCTGCATTCTCGCATCCAATCCCACCTGCTAGGAGCCGGCGATGAAGCTTAAATGCGCAATGTCAGATGCAACGGGCAAATGGCTGCCGGCAGTGACGTGGGGCGAGAGTCTCGGAGGCGGGTTGAATCACGATGCGGCGGCGGCCCATGCGCTGATGCAGGCGATTGAGGAATGGCTTGGCGTATCGACAAACGACGAGTGCGCCGGGAACGTTGTCACATGGGTAAAGCTTCGCGCCGACGAAATCATGGCCGAATGGGGCTTCGATAGCGGGGAGGACCTGTAATGGACGATCTTCGCAATGATCTGGCGAAGGCACGCGATGCGTTGATGGAGTCGCTTGAAGGCCAATCTTGCTCATCTGGACAGGCCCAAGGTAAGTATCTGATGAACCGGCTTAAGCGTGCATTCATTGCCGGATGGCATGCCAAGGAATCGCCACCGCCAAGCACACCGGAGAAGGCAGAGTGAATACCCTCTACGGCTTCGACTTCGAACACCAGCGCGTTACCCGCCTGTGGTCGCACAAGGGCGCGTCCTGCTTGAGGGTTCTGAACATGGTCACAGGCCAATACGTAGACGTACAGACTTCAGCGGAAGGCCGCAAGAATTTCGTCAACGTCGGAGCGCTGGACAAGGATGCGCTGAAACGAGAATTGGAGCAGCCAGAGTGACTGCCTATCCCGAAGGCACAATCCGCATCGAGATTCGCGGCATCTACGATGGTTGGTCAGTCGCTAGGCTGCCGAGCGGCGATCTGGTCAACCGTTGGCCTGTCGATGACAGCAGGCATGCGCCGACGCAGCAGTGGATCGATGAGCAGGAGCGGCCAGAGTGAGCCAGAATCAAGCTGCCCTGGATGCGTCCCGAGATTCACTGCTGCGCCGTCGTGACGTAGAGAAACGCGTGGGCCTGGGTCGCTCCGCCATCTACGCGAGGATGGCTCGAGGATCATTCCCTAAGCCGGTGCACGACACCGAGACAGAAACCGTATGGTGGCTCGAGTCAGAGGTTGACACTTGGGTGCGGGAGCGCGTCGAAGCCAGTCGCAAGCAGGCTGCATGACATGGGTAGGATGGCGGGTTGGGATACTGTAGGCAAGAAAAAAGCCGCTATTTCAGCGGCTTAGCTCATAACTTGGCGGAGAGAGAGGCCGCTGCAGGTAGTCCTGAACGTTCCGCGATATTCCGCTAACCGCGCCACTGAGCCATTCTCGAATCCACACCATTCCACCGGATTCCGCTACGATCCACCCTCAAAGCATGGGTTGGAGCATGGGTTGGCCAGACCGATCAATCGACTGAGCGCACGGCAGGTTGCGACTGCACCGGAAGGTTACCACGCGGACGGCGGCGGGCTGTACCTGCAAGTAAGCTCGAGCGGCACGCGGTCGTGGGTGCTTCGTTACCAGTTGCGCGGCAGGCGGCGAGAGATGGGGATGGGTCCGGTCGCGCTGGTAAGCCTTCAGGAAGCGCGGCAGGCGGCGCTCAAGCACCGCAAGGACATACTGGCAGGGGGTGACCCGCTCGAGGCCCGCAGAGAGGCACAGTCGAGGCCCGGAGGCATAACCTGGGGCGAGTGCAAGGCCGCGTTCATTGCCGCCAACCGTGCGGGCTGGAAGAACGAGGCGCAGGCCGGACAGTGGGAGCAATCGCTCGAGTCTTACGGCCCGAAAGATGCGGCCCCTGTTGCCGGGATCGACACAGCGGCGGTCATGGATTGCCTACTGCCCATCTGGACGGACAAGACCGAGACGGCGACTCGAGTCCGTGGCCGAATTGAGCGGATCTTGGATTGGGCTCGAGTGTCGGGCTACCGGGAGGGAGAGAACCCTGCGCGCTGGCGCGGCCATCTGGATAAGCTCCTACCCAAGCCGTCCAAGGTGAAGAAGGTTCGCCACTATGCAGCCATGCCATACGTTGACGTGCCTGCCCATATGCGAGCGCTGGCCTTGCGTAAGGGCTTCTCTGCTCGAGCGCTGCGCTTCACAATCCTTACGGCAGCCCGTACCGAGGAAACCACGGGCGCGTCGTGGGCCGAGTTCGATCTGGCGGCAGGGCTATGGACAGTCCCGGCCTCGAGAATGAAAGCTGGCCGTGAGCATACGGTTCCGCTGGTTCCCGCCGCGCTCGAGCTGTTGCGTGATCTGCCTCGAGACAAGCCGCCCTTCGCCCTGTCCGAGAACGCCATGCTCTACATGGTGCAACGGCACATGAAGCTGCCGTTCACCGTCCACGGCTTCCGCTCGAGCTTCAGCGATTGGGCGCATGAGACAACCAGCTCCCCCGGCGAAGTGATCGAGATGGCCCTCGCCCACACGATTAAGAACAAGGCCGAAGCTGCATACCGTCGTGGCGCCCTGCTCGAGAAGCGCCGCCAGCTCATGCAGGCATGGGCCGATTACCTCGCCGCCTGAGACTCCCCCGCGATATCCTTTCCCCATGTCCGACGAACCACCCTGGCATGTCGTTTGGGAGGCGCGATTCTACGGCTGCGAGAATCGCTGGGGCGCTAGGCTGCCGTCACGCGGGAACGCCATGTTCGCCACGGTCGGACTGCACCTGGACGGCGTGCGATACACCTGCTGCCTGTCGCCGAAAGGCACAGAGGGGCCGCATACGTGGTTCTACGCGCACAGCCCTGAGAAGGCCCGGCGCATGATCGAGAAGTGGGCGCGGTATCACTGGGAGAGTGTGGAGGCTCCTAGACGGCACTGGGAAGGCCGGTCAGCGGTTCGCTAATTAGCGCTGTCATCGTCGGTACGTATAAGCGTGATACGGTGTTCGCAATGGAATAGGGGAACGCCATGTGGATCAGGCTTGGACGAGTCGTTGATGTCGTACTAGGAGTTTTGCTGGTTTCAATAGTTGTCGTGATTTTATTTTCGCTACTCCTCCTGCCGTACGCTGCATCGATGTGACGAGGCTTACACGACGACACCTGCAACAAGGTTGCCCGTCACGTCAGACGAGGTCATCGACGCGTTGGCGAAACTCGTACCGAAGTTGTTGCCTCTGACGAAACACTTTTGGCCGTATGAAATAGTGGCTATATCGCCAATGTTCCCAGTCGCGGTGAACTTTGTGAGGGTATTCGCCACCCCCGTGTTTCCGAAGCGATAGTCGTACTGACACGCGCCCGCCATGTTCCCCGTAACGGAAATGTACGAGCCGCCGAACACGTAGATGCCGATCTGATTCGATTGCGAAATTGTGTTGTTCGCGATGGTCATGTTCTGCGCGTATTCGGTGGCGATGCCGTGTGTCTGATTCGCGCCGTTGAATGCCAGCAAGTGATTGTTTGCGATGGTGACGTTCGAACACGCCTGACCAGTGGTGCCAATCAGCCATATCCCACGACTGTCAGTTGGGTTTACGGTGCCAATAGCCGTGATAGTGTTGTCGCAAATATATATGTCGTTGTTCAGTCGTCCAGTGGGGTTCTGAAGGAAGATAACCGCACAGGCCATCGTGTCGAACTTGCAATGGGTGACTTTCACGTCGGACCACGTAAGACCCTTGACGGCGCTACTCCAAACGCCTTTGAAGTAACATTTATCGACGACGATGCTGTTGTGGTTGATCGACGTTGTGGCAGTGTGCGTGCCCACTCCACTCCCCACGTTGGAAAACGTGCAGTGGAGGACACGAATGGTCTGGCAAATGGTGTTGTCGTAAGGACCGAACCACGGAAAGCCGGCTGAGTCGATCATCGAATCGATCTGGATCGCCTCATTGTTGCCTGCATATGTCGTGACGTTGCCGCCTGAGAAATAACCGTTTTCAACTGTTGCGTTGTAGCAGCCGTTAAGCTCGATGTGATGCCAGTTGTTGATGTTGTTGATCGTCACGTCGCGAATAGTGACATTCGTGCAATGGCCAAACGCAAGCACCGTGCAGTCACCGGTGCCGGTTGTGGAATCCCACGTGCCGCCAAGCATAGTGATGTTTGAGCTGGCGTTATAGCCGCCCGTGACGCCGTCTGCTTTGTTGCGGAGTAGATTATTTGCTGTTCCGCTGCGATTGAAGGTGCAGCCGTGGGCGTTGATCTTTGTGTTTGACGATACTGCCAACGCCGAACCAAGGAGATACGTTCCGGGCCTTATCGTCAGCGACCTTCCCGCCGCCGCATCCAAAGCTTTTTGCAATGCTGCGGATGCATCCGTGGCGCCAGTACGATCAGGGGCGAACCATGCGGAGTTAACTTCATCTTCGAATACGTCGCTCAGCGTGCGTTGCACGGCACCGGTAAAGCTGGCCTTGTAACGGATGAGCGAAGCGCCGATATCCGTCGCTAGAGAGTCAAGGAAACTCTTGACTGTGCCTGCAAGGTAGCCAATCAATGATGCGCCGCCACCAGCATCCGTGCTGGCGAGGTCGGACATATCCGCACCCGCTGATATGTTGTCCCGCGTCCAAATGGTTGATCCCAGCGAATCCTTCAGGACATAGCGATATTGCGCCGCCTACAGATATAAAATGGCCTCGCCACGCGCGTCTAGCACGATAGGGTTAGTATTGGCTACCGTCCCTGCCTTGTCGGTATAGGTGGCAAGCGGAGTCGTTGTTCCGGTGGCGTAGGTGTAGAGGCTATAGCCCGCCGCAGGGATGCCCGCATTGGTGAAGAACTGCTGTTTTGCTGACGGAGAGAGCGAAGCCATGAATTACCCCAAGAAGGTCAGGATGTTGTTTGCGATGCTGGCTGGCATGGCTTTGGCTGCACCAGCCTACGCCGCAAGCGCTTTTTGGACCGGACAGCAGGAACAGGTGCAGACGGTTACCGGAAAGTTTGTCTGGCGGTGTCAGTACAACTACAACGGGCAGATGATTTATCGGCTGTTTGAGACTTCGTGCCCGTCAAGCATCGAGATTGAGTGAACTAACTATGCCGAAATGGTCTTGGCCTTTTGTGTTTATTGCCGCCTTTTGGCTTGGCTTGTGGCTGCTAAAGGTCGTCGCCTCGACTGGCTCGCAAATGATCGGTAAAATCCTGCTTCCGCTAGAAATTCGAGTCCTATCGTGGCTTCAGGACCGAGCCACGTCTAGGACGCTAGGCATTGACATTGACGTTATCCGGTTCCGCCGCAAGGTGGATTTCCCGCTTAACGACCGGACTAAATGACGCTCTGAGCTGTTGGATCGGCTGACAACTGAAGCAGGCGGGCTATCTGGCTCTTTGGCACCTTCCCTAGCAGTTGCTCCACGAGCGCCGGGTTTTGCATCAGTTTCTGGATGCTTCGCGCCGTCTTGATACTTCCAAGACCACCCATGATGGCAGTTGGCAGGCCGACGACAGAACCCGCCAACAGACCGGCCCCAAGCTTCCCGCTTGTCTTGATGCCATCGAATATCTGATTCCGAACGGCAGTGCCCGAGTCCTTAGCCTCGCCCATGAACTGCTTGCCGATGTTGGCAAGGTCGCCAAGGTCTCCACGGCGACCATACGCCATCGCCGATTTCCCGGCCTTATTGGCTGCGACACGACCAAGCAGACCTTGCGGGCTTACATTGCCTTGTACGCTATCTTTTGCGACTAGCGGCTCAATGGTTTTCAGGTTGGCATATTGCTGGTTCGCCGCCCTCATCTGAGCCGCGTCATCCGGCCCGGCTGAGTCGTTGAACGCCTGCCGAAGAACGCCACGAAGTTGTTTGGCATAATTACCCTTCTCGCCGCCATTGGCGGAAATCTGGCCCAATTGCGAGTCAAGCGACTTGAAAGCCAGCCCCGGCAGGATTCCATTGGGCGCCTGCTCCTTAAGTCGCTCAAGGGCGCTATTGACTGCCTTGACTGAGTCATCATTACCATACTGCTTGGCGTTCTATAGAACATCGTCAAGCTTCTGCTATACCTATGGTGTGACCTTCGTTTGCACGCGCTGAGCAAGGTCGTCGTAAGACTGCCCGATACGCTGTTTGGCCCGCTCCATCACGTCCGACGTTAGCTTGGTGGAGTCCTCGCCAATGGTCTTGGATACAGCCCGATTGAAGGCCTGCCGCTGCTGATCCTGGAACGCGCCCGACCCACTAAACGGCACTTGCGAGGACACTGAATCGATGTGCTTCCCAATCTATGACGGTGACACTTGCGACGCTTTAAGCGGGATGCCGTTGTCCATGGCGATTTGAGCCAGCCGAGAGGTTTCCTAGCTCGGCTTAGCCATGAGCCTAGAGGCGCCATTCAAGACAGCCTCACGGCTTGCCCCTGCAATCGCTGGCGACATGCCGCCAGCAAGACCCAAGCCAATCTATGCGGCAGGCCCATAACCGGCCTCTCGCGCCACCTCGGATGCACCTACGCCGCCCACCGTTGCCGCCGCTTGCTGTCCAAGGTTGCTCGTTAGTGCCGTTCCAACGCCGCGCGCTGCGGCGTTCGTAGAGTTGGCTGCAGCCGATCCGATGCCGGCACCCGTAAGCAGACCGCCAATTCCGCGATCAATCCCGCTTACAACGCGCTCGGTGGCGTTCTCTGGCTGCGGATTAGGGATGCCGATGGAGTTCAAATTGGCGTCGATCTGCTGCTCACCGGGATTGATGCGCGAGTCCGATCCGACCGCCTTCGCAATGGCGTTGTAGGCGGGCATGACCGTGGCGTCATGGATTGCGGCGGGGATGCCTGCCGCGCCTTGAAGAACATTGCGGCCAGTCATAATCGCCGCTCGCGCCAAGTCCTCCCCACCGCTCCTTTCTGGCGCCTGCTCAGGCTTCTCGCTCAACCCGACAAGGCGCGTCAGCCCCGCCTTGCGGTAGAAGTCCTGCGGCGGCATGTTGGCGTAATACTTCTTCCGAATCGCAGCCGCAAGTTTCCCGTCAGGCACATCCTGGTACTGCGGATATTTCTGGCGGAAGTCGTCAAGTACCGTCATTTTTTCACCTTGCTTGGCTTCTGGCTTGACATATTCCTGCGCCTGCTGTTCGTGAAGCGACTAGGCGTAGGCGTCCGCGCTGTCCGTGTTGTCGAATGTGCCTAGGTTTTCGCCGGTCTGCTGGTAGTGCTTGATCGCCTCATCGTTCGATACAACGCGATTTCCGATGACTGTCGGAATCAGCACCTCACCGCCGTCCGTGCCGATGGATATAGAGCGAACAGTGCTTATCGACCCATCCGCGTTATGCACGACAGGGCGACGGCTCAGGTCGAGGTTCCCCGCCGCTCGCATTCCTCTCGGATTGACCTGCGCGAGATAGACGGGTCCCTTCACTTCAGAAGCCCGAGTGGGTCGGAATCATCGGATGGTGCTGCTTGCGATGCTCCACCCATAGCGCCCGTCGCCTCGTCGTGCATCTGCTGCATGGCGCTGAGAATCTTCCCGCGTTGCGCGTGTACGGCCTGCTGCTGGCCGGCAATATCCTGATTTAGCACATCGGCGACGGCGCTGAACTGCTTATCCGACAGTTCGCGGCGGATCAGCTTGCGAGCCTCTTCGGCGGTGCTGATCGGTGTACCGCCTGCGCCGGTCTGCCCGGACATGATGCGGGCATAGTCCACCGACGCCGTGGTGATTGCTGCATCGAAAGCGGCAACGTCAGGATCACCCAGCGCAGCCTTTCCGCCAAGCAGCCACTTGTTGACGACAGGCGAGCCGGAGCGGTCCAGCTTCTTCGACAAGTTCAGCGCCACGCCCAGGTTGTTCTTGAACGCCTGCTCCGACTTTTCCATCATGTCGGACTGCTTCTGAAGGTTCGTCAGTGAGCCTTGGAGCGCCTTGTTACGGCCCGGCACGGTCTGCAGTTCAGCCGGCGACATGCCGGCCTGCTTCGCGATAGCGGCGGATCGGTTCATGACCGCCGTGCGCTGCGCTACGCCTTCCTTGCCACGTCCGACTGCTGGAAGCTTGCCCGTTCCAACGTAGGCCCACGCGGCGTTGTCGATGGCATCCGTGCTAAGCCCCTGCCCTGAGCCGGCAGCATCAGCCGGGCCTCCTGGAATGGGCTCCAAAGCGGATCGGTCAGTGTTCCACCGGTAGCCGCTCGGCGCCTTGCCAAGTCCACCGTTTGCACCGCTACCGGTCACGACGGCGCGCGGGTGCATTTTCTGCCACGTCGCCATAAGCGCCGGATCGCTCTGCACGGCCTTGAGCGTTGCGATGGCTTCGGGTTCCTTGGGCTCGGCTGCAGGCGCAGTGTAAACCGGCTTCATGGTCTGCGGATCGAGGTAGCTATGTCCCGGCGCAGCGTCGATCAGGTCTTTCCTATCACGCGGGTCAAGCGAGTCCGCAATCTGCTTCATGTGCGGAAGCATCGACGGATCAAGGTCAGGCGGCAGGTTCGGCCCGAGGACCTTGGCGGCTTCCGGATAGATCGTCTTGTACAGTCCTGCCGCGCCCTACATATCGCCAGACTCGGCTAGGGCGGACACCATATGGGCGTACTTGCCGATGCGGGCCATGCCCTCGTCTTTCGCTGTCATGGCGTCTTGCTGTTGCTGCTGTCCGAGTTTCTGCACCTGCATGCCAGCATTCGGATCTACACCGTAAATCTTGGATAGCGCCGCCTGGTCCCCCCCTAGGGCTGGCTGCGCATACTGCGCCAGGGTTTTCCGGCGAGTGTTGTCACGCCCGTCCTTCGCTCCCTACTGGAACGCCTCATACATATCAGGCATCAACAGTTGTCCGATCTGGCCCATCAGTAGCCACTCCCGCCATACATGTTGCCGGCAGCTTTAGTCATGCTATTGGCGTAGTTCGACCATGCGTTAGCCGAGCCGTAGATGCCTTGTGCCCTTGCGTCACCGGCCGCCATCGTGTTTTGTCCGATTTGGTTAGCGACGTTCGCGCCAAGTTGCCCCGTGGTATTGGTCGAGGTCTGCGCCATGCCACTGAGAGACGCAAGGCGGTTCATGTAAGGCGTATAGCCCTGCTGGTCTGCATAGTCGTTGCCGAACTTGGTCAGCGCCTTGAGCGTGGCACCAGAGTTAAGACCGCCACGAGCCGCCGCGCTGGCCTGCACCGTCTTGGCGCCCTCATCCAAGCCGAACTGATAACCCGGCGTGTTGCGGAACATGGAAAACGCGTCCTGCTACGCCTACGCGGGCGTCTGCGCACTAACAGCTGCGGGCTTGGCGGTTTCATAGCCAACCGATCCAGTAGACGCAGGCCTGTAGATGGCGGATATGGCGGACTGAATCGCTGCTGGATTCGAGGTAGTGCCGTATCCCTGGTGATACCTGTCCATCTGATTTCCCAATACCTGATTCCATGCCGCCGCATAGGCAGGATCAGAGCTATACAGGTCGGCATTAGGGGCCGGGATGCCACCAGACATGTCCACCAAGTTCTGGCTTGTCGATTGCCCGTTATAAGTTCCTGGCGCCGTCTAACCGTACTGCGGCTGACTTCCGCCGATACCAAGCATGTCCATGTATTGGTTCAGGCCGACTAGCCCTGCTTGGCGGAATGGCGCCTGATCCTAGCGCGACTGGTTGAACATGGAGAGCTGCGTAGCGTTTGCGTCACCCGCTGCGCCAGCCTGCGTTTTTGCGGCGTCTTTGGCGGCTTTTGACTACTGACTTGCCGAGTAGGCGCCCACTACGGCTGCTGCTGCGATTCCCCAAGGCATTATCGGTTGTCCTGTTTCGAAAAGACGTGTTGACGGATAGCCATCATTTGCAGCGCCATATCGCTGCACTCTTCCAAGGTCATCTTGCGATGCTCTTTCGTTCCGGCGCCGGGGTGAACCTGCATCGAGCAGATCGACGCGAAGTACATGTCAAAGGCAATGTGTTCGTCAGCGGGTAGCATCAGGCACTTCTCCGAATGCATATAATCAAGGTGATTCGATCTTCGTCGGAGTCATTCCGAACCCAATGCAGGCGGCTATTGTCGAACGTGTAAAGGTCGCCGGGCTCGGGGCTGATATGCGCATCTTCAAAACAGAACGCTTGATCCTTGTTGCCCTTGATCTGCACGGCGAATTTCTCGTAATAGCCAGCATGCCAGCCGGTGTCTATGTGCGGCTTCACCTCACCACCGGGAGGGATGCGGGTAATCAGCACGCCACCAAGTTGCCTACCGCCAACCATACGCATTACGCGCCGGGCGAGTGACCATGCGCGCGGAATCTTGCCGACTACCGGATACCAGACGGATGTATGCGCATCATTGAACGCAACGCGGTCACCCTTGAAATTTGCCCAATCGTTGTAGCGCACCCAAATGTCATCGACAGCCTTGTGCGGCGTTTCATAGGCCGTAGTGCGCTGCGTGTGCGTGTTCCATACCTCGGGATGGTCATCCAGTTGCCGGACGAGTCCGCTAACGCCCAGTCCTGATGCTATTAACCGGATGGACTCGTTATGCGTCAGTGGCTCACAAGTTGGGATTGTCATTCAACTGTTTCTGCTTGTAGCTGGGCAAGTCAGTTAGCTGGCTAGACCCTGCGAGGTTGTTCGTCTTAGCCACTTCCGTTTGCGTATTCACTACGCCGGTAATGGCGGATACCTGCACGCCCATATCGGTCACGCCGGACTGCACATCCACGAGGTAGGCGTTCACCTGGTCCTGCTTGACGGATACTTCCGGCAATGACTGGGCGCTGATGCCGCCCAGCCTGCGCGTGATTTCCTACAGGAACAGATACCACGGGCGAGCCATCGTGCCGTTATCGTTCAACACCTTGACGTTGGCCGCTGGAATCCAGTTAACGTCCTTTGGCTTGGCAGTAGACCCAATCCACGGCACGCGACCGGCAACGGAAATGACTCCGATTACCGTGATGCAGGTGGACGAGCGAAGCTTGAACGGCTCGGAGACTGAAAGAAGCCCAACGACCGTTTTACAGGTTGCCGTTGCCATTAGTTCGGAAGGCCGAGCGTCCAGCTTGAAATTGTATGCGTGCCACCGCCCGCGTAAACCTCTTCGGTGATGGTCGATACCACGCAGCCTGATCCGCCAGCGGTCGTGAAGTTGATGGCCGATCCGCCCGAGGTAGCCGCCACCTGGAATGTATTCGCCGTGGCGCTCACCACGTAATACACCGTTCCCTCAGTAAGGCCGGCCGGGACCGTATCGCCATAGATGACGACCTTGTTCGTGTTGACGTAGCCATGACCCGGGCAGGTGAATGTGTACGTTGTGGCGTCGGCTATGTATTCCTTTGGGCTTCCCGCGTTCGGCGAGTAGCCAAGGTAGGTTGCGCCGTTCCACAGTCCAAGCCAGCGCACTGTTGCGCCCGTGGGAATGTTGAAGCTAGTGGCGGACGACAGGGCGCGCTAGGCGCCTGACGAAGCAGCGAAGGTCACGGCCACCTTGGCATATGTGCCGCCCGTGATTTCATTTGCGCCCGTGCCGCCCGGGAAGCCCGTGTGCGCACTGATCTATGTGATCGTCAGCGCATTGAGCATGCTGTCTTTAGCGGTCGTGGTAAGGCTCATTTGCTGCTCGCTGTAGCGTCAAGATTGGCACCGTACACGGCGATCTTTACGGGTTCGGTTGTGCGGATGCGGTAGACGCGTCGGCGGGACAGGCCGAGCCTGCGCGCTACGCCACGGTTGCGGTACTGCCCGATCTGACCTATCCGAACCTCGCGGCTATTGCTGAAGTTGCGGCAGCCATCATCTGACCAGTCCAGCAGCCACAACGGATCGGCGCCGGGAGTGGGCGGCGTGATGCCATCCAGACCCACGCCCATCTCGGCCATGATTTCCAGCCTATTGTGCCTGAGCCATTTGTTTTCGTTCTCGATAACAGCCCATGCACGCTCGCGACTTATGATCGCGCCGTTGTCGGTGTAGACATCCAAATCCAGTGCATACAGATTGCCGTTAGCGTAATCGCCAAGCATGTGGGACGAGTCCAGGAACATATAGGCATTCCCTCGGTGCTGTTCCTGCGCACCCGTGGCCGGGTTGCGGTACGTCAGCTATGTCCATCGCTTGGCGGAGGCGTCGAACGCCCATGTTGCATAGCCAGGAAACGTCAACACGTAGAACGTATGCCCGTTCTGCTGGTAGCAGTAGCCCCATGCCGTGGAAATGTCGCCATAGCCCGCAATGGCGTTCTCAAGTGCATGTGTAGAGATGCGGGACGGACTGTAACCCTCGGCCATGTAGACCATGCCCACGCCGCTATCGTTCTGACTCAGCCAGAACACCGTGGAATCGGACTTGGCGGGCGAGTATTTCGCCGCGCAGCCGTATTCCATGATCGCGGTACGCACGAACACTAGATCGGCATCACCCGATGTCTGTGCAATCTCGGTGGTCTGCGTGTTGAACAGCCACAGTTCGCGATGGTCGGACAGCGTGGCAACAATCGGGTCGGGATTGGCTTCGGAACTGGCGAAGTTCAGTGCGTCCAGGCTCTGCGCGTCGCCGATGTTTGTCCAGCCGTAAGTCCCATCCGTGTTGGGGAAGATGATGTAGCTGTCTTGATACGTTCCCTGCGCCGTTGTAGGAGCGCCCGACACGGCGCCATAGCCAAGCGTTGAGAACGTCAGCACATGCCAGCCTTGCGAATGCATGACGGCAAGCTGCGTATCGTTGTGGACGAGGCAGACGCGCCCCGCTCCCGGAACCGTACCTATAAGAGTAGCCATGCCCGCAGGGTTGACCTGATACAGCGAATTACCGGATACCACCCAGCCGGAGCCGTTGGCCGTATGCGCCGCCCTGATCGGTCCTGTGCCGATGGTGGACAGCAGGCGAAGGCCCGGGGAGCCGTAGAACATGCCCTCTTCCGCCGAACCGGGAGGGGCGCCCTCGAAGTACAGGTTGACCAGTGTCTAGCCGGCCAGCGGGAGTGAGCGTGACTGGTAAGCGGCGCCGAGAAACTCCGTCTGCATTATCGCGCCCGTGCCGTCATGCGTGAGCCACTGTGCGCGCGGTTACGCTCGATAGCCATCGCGGCGCCAAGACGGCCCTTGTACTGCGCTTTCCACAGCGGCAGACGTCCATCCTCGCCAATGAATGGCGCGGACTCGGCAAGGGCGGCATACAGCCACAGGTCCGGGTAACGGTTGAACGCAGCGTTCAACGTGCCCAGCGATACATCGGCGAACTGCTTGTAATAGCGCCCAGCCACCACGGCGCCATCGGTCAGCGACGGAAAGAACGTCAGGCTCCGTCCCTGTTGCGAGTATTGGCGAGCCGAACCGCTGCCGCCGATCTTCTGAAGGCGCAACAGCCCTTCCTCGGCAACATAATCCATCGGGTATTCACCCGCGATCTGCACGCGTTTCAGCTCAAGGCAGTCAGCCGGAAGCGGGGAGGCATTGCTCGCCACGGTCAGCGCAAGGGCCGTTTCCATGTCGCCGCAGCGTAGCCCAGGGAGAAGCTCGCCAGTTGGCCCCATCATGCCGTTATAGACCGCCTGATCGCCCAGCGAGATAAGCAGATTCAACGTGGACTGGCTCAGCGCGCCGCTGTTCGTATCGTCGCCATCGATCATCTTCAGTACGGCGGTGCGGAAATCGGTATAGGTCGAGAACTGCATTAGACGCGGCCCCGGTGAATGCGGAAGGCAGATAGGGCTGGGTCGTTCATCATGCGGCGGGCATGCTCAGGGTTGCGCATAAACTCCGGATACGACACGCCGTTTTCGTTCATGTACTGCTGCACGATGATGGCCGGGACCGTCATCAGCGCCCGCATTTCGCTGTCTCCGGTATCGCCAGCGCTCTAACGCGCCTTGCAATGTTCGGCGACGGCGCGGAGGTCGTCCATGCTGGCTTCGTAGATATGCGCCTCGTGCAAGGCGTCTATCTGTTCAATCCGTGCGCGCATGTCGTCCTCCGAAAGAAAGAGGGGCCGCTATACCAGCCGGCCCCAAGGTTCATCAGCTCAGGTCAAGGATCGACGCGAGCGGCTTTTCATCACGCACCACCAGAGTCACTTCGGTGCGAATCTGCCACTGCTTGGCGTCGCCCGTGGTCGCCAACTGCTCCGACTCGAACGGACGCAGCTGACCAAGGGCAAGCTTATCGGCGTCGATCAGATAGGCCGATGCCGTCAGGCCCACGCCACCAGCCGCCATCACGCGGTCAGGCACCACCTTCGTATTGCCGAAGTCATGGCCGTAGAAGGTGAAGGCCGTATTCAGTACCAGATTCCCATCCTTGTCAGACGGAACCTGCTGCTGGCGCGTGACGTTGCCGGTCAGCGCCGAGACCTTCTGCTTCTGCGCGGGCGAGACCAGCAAGACGCTACCGCTGCCGCCGTTGGTATACGCCGCCAGCACCGCCGCCTTGACCAACACGTCAGAGATAGCGCGAGCCGTACCAACCACGGGGGCGGTATTGGTCACTGGGTTCGGGGCAACGCCAGCGCCCGCGCCAACCGATGCGTTCGTGGCGATGAAGCCGTACAGGCCACGCATCTGTCCGGCCACGCTGCCGGTGCCCGTGACAGATGCGCCGTTGCCGATGGCAGCCGCTTCGATATCGCGGCGAAGTTCCACCATCTTCTTCGCTTTCAGGCGGTTGATTTCGGATGAACGTCCATACTTCTTCACCGTCTCGGCGGTGTTGGACACGCTCAGGGTGTCCTGGAAAATCTGCGTGCGGTTGTTCAGCGGGCCGGGCTGGGTCTGCGCGGCGTAGGCAGCATCGGCGCCTTCAATCGCCGCATTCGACGCGCTCGGCGCGCGGTAGCTATCGCGGGTCCACTCGTGGAACACGTTCGACACCTTGATACGGTCGATCATGCTGACAAGCGGGGTGTCCTACGGGTTGAAGTTGTAGATGCGGTCCTCGACATCCTCCGCAACGCGGACGACAGCGGGAGTGATCAGGGTGTTTGCGGTCATGGTTGTTCCTTAAAGCAAGTTACCAAGGGATTGAAGCGACTGCTTGGCATCGAAGCGCTTAATCGCCTCCTGCTTGTTCACAGCCGCCCTGTTGGGCTGGTTTGCCGCCGATGGCTTAGCCACCTTGGGCAGTTGTGCAACGGGCTTGAGCGTGGCCGTTTTGGCCTGCAACTCGTCGTAGGCTTTTGCCTTCGCGGCAATCTCCCACAAACCCTTCTGCACATAACCGATATCGGCGGTCTTGGGGCTGATGCCAGCCTTGCCAAGATACGCGGCCAATTCATCGATCGTCTTCTCACCAAAACCCGGCAGGGTGTCCTTCAGCGCCTTTTCGGTTGCATCGGCCTGTTCTTGAATCCACGCTTGGCGTTGCCGCTGCGCTTCCTGCTGAACATTCGCGATGGCCTCGTGCGCCCTCTGTAACTGGCCCTTGCGTGTTTCGTACTGCTCCTTCTGTGCGATGTACAGCCCCACGTCCTGTGAGGCCAGTTCGACAGGCGGCGGGGCGCCTATCTGTGACTCGGTGAACTGAGCGAAGGCGTTCAACCGGTCAAGGGTGGCGGTCAGCGCCTTTTCGTTGTGCTGGCGGTACTCGTCGGCCTGAGCCTGCAACGCCTCGACGTGCTTGCGTTCCTCCGCGACAGCCATCGTTTTCTGCGAGTAGTCGAATCCCTTCTAGGCAAGCTCGATCACCTCGGACTTCTTCAGCGGCACATCCTTGCCATCGTGTTTAAGCACAATGGTGGCATCGTCGCCTTCGTCGTCTTTGGCCTCGCCCTCGCCCTCTTCGCCCTCTTCCTATTCGACTTCCTCGCCTTCCGGCAATTCCTCCTCTTCCGATTCCTCGCCCTCGACTTCCTCAGACTTGTCAATAAATCCGCCAAGATCCGAGAGCGACGTTGCGCTATCGGCTGGCTGCATTGCTGCGTCACCTGCCATGTTGTGTGCCTCTGTGGTTGGACTTAACGCTGAAACACGCCCTTGAGCCGTTCAGCGCGGGATTGCTCGGCCTGTATGGCCTTCTGCTGCATCTTTCCGGTAATCATCGTCTGTTCCAGCACGTCACCTAGCCGCTTATGGCACTGGATCATGCGCCACAGGTGGTCACGCTTCGCCTCGTCGGCCTCGATCTGCCAGCGCGTCAGAATCTCATCGCGAATCTGCGCCATCGTCTCGACGTAGACTCGGTTCGACAACACGTCGGCGGCAAGTTGGCCGCGTTCCAATTCTTCTTGGGGGGTCATTCGCCGCCTTCCTGTTCACTGGCCTCGTTCTGGCCCATCGCAGCCTTCAGTTCATCCAACTGCTGCTGCAAGCTGGCAATCTGCTGGTTCTGCTGCGCGTCGATATCCTTGTGCGCCATGCTGTGCGCCGTCTCGACGCCGGCCATGTGCGTTTCGCGCTCCTTGCGGTCCTGGTCTTGCTGCTTGAGGCTGATATTCGCCACCGTTTCGGCGTGCTTGTCCTGCGCCTCTCGTGCCTTCTGCATCAATTCCATCTGCTTCAGCGACGCGTCCTGCTGCTGCTGGGCACTCTGTTGCTTGAGCTGGCCGTTCTCCTGACTCAATTGCTCAAGCTGTTGCTTGGCCTATTCCATCTGCTGCTGTTGCTGTTGCTGCATCTGCTGGAAGGCTTGCGGGTTAGGCGGCATGCCTGACGGCTCCGGGCTCACGAAGCGTTCCGGCTCCTTGAACTCCGCCGCCTGCACGTACAACTTGACCGTCTCGGCAATCTGCGCGGGCGTGATGACGCCAAACTGTGCAGCCTGCATCTGGACCTGCATCAAGCCCATGACGCGCGCTGCAAGCTGTTCCTTGCTGCCTGTCCCGAGTCCGACCTTGATCGTGGTGTTGAATTGGTCCTTCCACTCGGACGGATTCACGGCGACCCATGATCCGTTTACCTGCATCATCTCGGCCTTGTCCTGGAACTGGACAGCGAGTTTCAGCATCTTGCTAAACAACCCCTTCATGCCTACCGCGAACATGCGAGCCATCAGCTCCATGCGCATATCGGCCTTCTGCGTGATGATGCTGACGCCGGTCGCCGTCTTGTTCAGCGAGTCCGAATCCATGCCCTGCGAGTAGCGTGTGAAGCCGGTACGGTTCTCCTTCCAGCCTTCCAGCCATTCGTTGAACTCGTAGGCAGGCGCGCCGAGGGCGGGCTACACAATGGGCTGAATCGCGGTATTCGCCGGGCCGTGACCGCGCACCGCGCCACCAGGCCTATTCTCCAACCAGTCGTCCATGTTCACGCCAGCATCCAGATTGATGTATGTCCGCTGATTGACCGACAGCGTCATGTTGTCTTGGATGGAGCGAATTACGTTTGTGCGCAGCTTCTGCGGCTGTAACGCCATATCTGCGGGGCAGTCCCCGAAGAACGCATGCGGGCGCGGAATCGGGCATATCCACACGAACGGATGCCCGTCGCACTTCTCCCACTCAACAAGCTTCTGCTCGATCATGTGGCAGCACAGCCATTCGGCGATGCCGTCGCCGTCCGCATCGAGCTTGATGTAGACCTCGCTGCACTGGTACAGCTTGTGGCTTTCGTGCGGCTCTACAGCCGTGTAATCGGCATTCAGGCCAAGTTGGGCCAGTGTCTCGCTGTCGTACCGCGAATCGTTGCCAGACTAGCCTATGTCGGACAGGTCGTAGCCTTCTTCCTCAAGCTCAAACTTACGGCGCGGGTAGACGTGGGCAATCATCGCCGGCTCGTCGCCCCAGCGCGCATTAGCATCCACCCGGACTTCATGCGGCGCACAGGCGGCAACCTTCACCGCCATCCGCTTGTCTTCTTTCTTGAGCGTTAGCGTGAGGGTGTCTGGACCGTCCTGCTACGCCTCCCCGTCAGGCTCCCAGCCCTCCTGCTGCAGCATTGCCACCTGTTCCCGTGTGATGCCCTGGAACGTGGATTGAATATCTTCGAACTCTTCCTCCGCCCACACCTTGACGAAGCCAACCTTCTGAATCAGCGCGTCCTTGAACCAGTCGTACATGACGCCTACACCGTCGTTCTTGGTGTAGAACAGGTAATTCGCGTAGGCCGTGGCGAGCTATGCCACAGGCTCAGAGCCGGGGCGACGCGCCTGAAACTCCACCGCCTCATCGTCCGTCACAAACGGCTTCATGATCTGCGGAAGCATCGCCTCGACGGTATCGGCCACGTCCGTTGCAACGAAGTCGCTGCGGTCATCAATCTCAGGCGGCGCAAGCTCGCCCGTAGGCTCGGCGTTGTAATACTCCAAGTTACGCAGACGCAGCTAGGCAATCTCAGTGCCCGGACCACCCATGCTGTTGTCCAGCGCGTTGCGGCAGGCAAGCTCGATGACGTCATCCGTCATCTTCTCGTGCTTGATTGACGCCTTGTTGGACGTATATGCCATTAGCGGGTAAGCCTGTGATATTGGATCGGGCGCATATCTTCGTTAACCATTCTTGGCGCCACGCTGGCTAGATAGCGGTACATGTCGGCACCGTGGCTCCACTCGTCGTGGACCGGTGCGCCGGGTTCTCCGGTTGAAACGGGAACGCCGCGCTTGTAGCGCTTCAGGCATTGAATCAGGCGCTCACACTTGCCCTTATCGATGTAGAGCTGCCCGAACGCCATACGCGCTGCCTTGATGCCCGTCTCGACCGGCTGGATCGGCACAATGCCGACGGCCCAACCCAGTTCGCGCATGATCTGCTCGGCACTCTTGCCTGTCTTGTAATCGCCGTGTGCGCCGTCGTGAGGAAGCCAGAGACGGCCCCAGTTGAGATTCTTCTGTTTCAGCTCGGCGGAACACCAGTCGAGCGTCTTGTGGTCTACCTCGATGTATTCGATCAGGCGCAGCGATGAGATATGCCGCTGGGCAAGCCCGATCGCCATCTTGTCGTTCCAACCCAAGTCGAAGATGACATGCACCTTCAAGGCGGGGTCATACGGGAACAGGCCAATACGCCCCTCTTCCTGCGCCTTGGCTATCTCATCGGCGTAGATCGCGCCGGTTACGGCAGGCTTGCAGCGGCCCTCCCAGATGTTGCCGTAGTCCGCCGCGGGCATCGTCGCCTTGGCGTGCAACCGTTCCTGTTCCAGCACATCGGGGAACCATGGGTTGTCGCCGTAGTTGATCTGCACCACCACCGAATCAGGCGGCGGGTTCTCGATGAACCGGACATAGGTTTCGTCCGTGTCCAGCTCGGGGTTGAGCGTGATCGTGATGCGTGAGCCCGGCTTGCGGATCGTCGGTATCAGAATGTCCCATGAGCGCTTGCTTACCGCTTGGGCCTCTTCAACCCATACGTCATCGACACCCTCAAACGACTTAATCGACTCGGCGGTTTGGTCGCTCAGGCCCGAGAACAGGAACTCCGTACCGTTGGCGCCCTTGATGATGTTCTGCTGCACCTCGTAGAACGCGCCCAATCCCATCTTCTGAATCTAGTCGCTAAGCAGTTTGTGCACGGAATCGCGGATGGACTTCTGCACCTCGCGGGTGCACAGGAAGCGCCGCTTCGACTGCGCGCCACGGATTAGGTAGGACCGGGCCACACCCCATGACTTGGCCCCACCTCGGCCACCGTGCAGCACCGTATAGCGCTGATCGCCGAACAAGCATTGCAGCTTGGCGGGGAACTCGATGGCGTTAGTCTGACTTGACAAAGGTCACCGTCAGGCCGGTAAGCGTGCCGGAATGCTCCGTCTGCTGCTTGTCCGTGTAGTCGTCGCGGAATCGGCAGCTAACCTGCTTGGCCCACAACGAGGCGTTGAAGCCTGGAGTTGTCAGCCCGTCTTGGCCCTTATTCTCGAACCACGCTTGGGACAAGTCCCTTGCTCGCGTGATTGCGTGTAAAAACTCGGGATGCTCGTCCGCCCAGTTGTAGAGAGTCTTGCGGGCCACATCCAGCTCAGCGGCAATCTAGCAATGGCTCTTGCCCTGCCGGCCAAGCTCAATGACGGTTTCGCAGTATTCCTCCCGGTAGTCGGTTGGCCTTCCCATGTCTCGTTCCCCGGGCTGCTTACGCGTCACCCTTCAATTGATTCGCTTACTCGCCGGCTCATCCAGCGATTTAGCCGCAGCTCGGAGCAATGCGGCCATGAACGTCCTGTCACCGTTCGGGCAGATGATGCTTACCTCAGTCCCACGTGTCCTGACCACCATTGCCATGACGCCCTGCTTCACATAGCAGCGGATCAGATCAGCAGCCGCTTGATCGGTCAGTTCGTCGTCAGTCACTAGGGCCACCTCTGCCTGAGTCCGCGAAAGGTGGATTCAGTCATCGTGTTCGGTATTGGCTGGGGGCGTAGGACTCGAACCTACACAGGACGGGTTAGAGCCGTCTGCACTACCACTTGTGCTAGCCCCCGAAAAGATTGCATCCCAATGGCTGGCGAAGGTCTGCGCGTCCACGCTATAGGGGCGCGGGGCTGATCCCTTACCCATTCACTTCAGGACTACGGCAATGGCCCATTCGCTATCTTCCTCAAAGCCAAGCTTTCGCTGTGTCGCTTTGGCGTCCTCAAGGGAATACTCGTAATACGCCCGAGTGGCCGGCTCATGCGTGACGCTGAATACGATGTATGACAAGTCGCTCATTCGCTCATTCCTTCAATAGTCGGATTCGGCACAGTCACCCCAACCTTGGGCGCTGTCGTCTTGATCTTGTAAGCCAGCCAGCTATAGGCGCAGACGATGGCTAGGAGGGTCAGGAGGGCGATTACGATCATGGCTGCTTCCACCCGCATATCGTCTTGCCGGTTTCGTCGTGATCGAGGATCTGTTTGGCCGTGCCGTCCGTAAGCTGGTCATCTACGCTGGGATTGATAGGCTTGACCCACTCACAGCCGTTACTTGGCTTTGTCTCGTGTCCAGGCGCGCAACCTGCCAGCAGCGGAATCAGGATCAGCATCCCCAATACGCTGAATAGGCGCGTCAGGTAGCTTCTGTGTTTCCTGCTCAACATGGCTGCGAACCTCGGTGCGCTTGGTTACGGCCTTTTGATCCTTGGCGGCTTGCTTGGATTGCTTGACGGCTTGGCGCTGGACCTCGCCGTGGTGGCCTTGGTACATGCCGCCGAAGTAGAGGGTTGCTGCCAGCAGGATCACAGCCAGTGGCTTCCACCAACGCAGCAGGAAGGTCATCGCGTCACCTCTGCCCACTGCTCGGCACTGAACCTAAGCGGGAAGCTCCCGGCCATCGTCAGTTCGCCGCCTTCCTCGCGTAGCGTGTACAAGAAGCTCACCACCGCGATAACGTTGCCGTGGCTGTCGAAAATGGCGGAGCCGCTGTCACCGAACCAGATACGCATATCCCACATATCCACTAGCTGGCCGCGTATGTAGCCCATGCCTGCGTAGTGGCCGGATCGGAACATGTCCGTCAGGTCACCGGGATTGCCAAACATGAAAACGGGCTCAGCTAATCCCCATTGAGGCGCCACATGCGCCCAATGCTTGAACGTGCGGTCTACAACGATGATCGTGTGATCGTTCCCGTCGTCCAGTCGCCGCACTATCTGCACCGGCTGGCGCCATAGCGATAGCGTCTCGCCGAAGCCGAAACAGTGCGTCGCGCTCAACAGCGCATGCGGCCCAACTATCGTTCCGCTGCAACCCCCTTCCGATAGCTCAAGGCTTACCGTGTTCTCGTGTGCCCTATCTACGACACTCGCGCAGCTCGCCAGCCCTACACATAGCAGGGCGGCGAGGATGCGCATGGGATCAGAATCCGGTCTTGTCTTTCATGGCGTGGTGTCCAGTGGTTGTTCGTTCGTCATACCGGCCTTAGGCACAGTTCTCTTTCCCGCTGGCGGCGTATCACCAAGCCCTTGAGCTTCTGGCCTCCGGCGTAAACCCATTTCAGCAACTCATTGCAGGCGTCCGTCAGGTCGCCGCTATTGGCCTTGCGTTGCAGCGTCGAGCCGCAGACCACGCTTGGCCCGATGTTGTAGGCGGCATCCGCGAAGGCTGCCGTCTGGTTGTCGTTCAGCGGCACCACAATGCAGCGCCGGACGATCTGGACTGCCTTGGCAATCTCACCAGCTACCAGGGCCGAACACTCGGCGGGCGTCCGTACATCGCCCATCTGCACGCCAGCGGTTACGCCGGAGCAGATTGTTGGAATGCCTACAGGATCGCGGTAGGCGTGCGTCCTGAAGCCCTCAGAGGCGCTCACCAGCCCTAGGACGGCAGCGAGCAGGCCGGGGCCTACCGCTAGCCCTAGGCGCTTAGGCGCCGGCATCTTTCGGATAGTCCGCGTCGTGCCTGTGCCGCAACCAGCGAGCCAGACGGTAAACCTGCTGCGCGATCAGGCCTAACGTGTAGACCAGCGCGGCAAGCTGCACGATATCGGGCAGGGATACGCCAAAAACGGTCAAGGCAGCCGCCCCGATGGATGGCGAGGCTTTCGCTAGTTCTGTCTGCACGTCTTGCGGAATCTGCATTGGCGTTCCTGTAGATGGCCGCCAACGCGGGCCGGTGGATTATTTGATGGGCTTCACCGTACCGGTATTCATCGACTTGTCGATCTGCCGAAACGGCGCGCCCAATTCGTGCTGAACCGTGATAACGCCCGTGGTCTTGTCGATGTGCACCAGCTCAACGCCGTTCGTTTCAGCCCATGCCTCGACACCAGATGGGAAGATGTAGAGGCCACCCTTGCCGCTGGGCGAGTCCCATTCGTAGACTTCGGAACGCGAGTCGCCATTAACCACAAACTCGATTTCAGGCTTTGCGCTGTCCTCGGGTTCGTCGGTCATGGCTGCCTCGTTGAATAGGTTTGCGATGGCCGGTGGTGAGGTCCCGGCTTGTGGCTCAACGGGTTGGGTGACTGACAACCACTGCAGCCCGCCATCTGTCTCAGTAGGCGGCGAAGGCCCGCTTGTTAGCGCATCACCACTGCGCATTCATCGCAAATTGGCGGAAGGTTGAGGAGTCGAACCCCTGCGGTTTCCCGCACCACGGTTTTCAAGACCGCTCGCCAGCCAACCTAGCGGAACCTTCCAGATATGGCGGAAACTGTAGGGATCGAACCTACGCAGCCTTTCGGCTGTATGGCTTAGCAAGCCACTGCCTTACCGCTCGGCCAAGCTTCCAAATTCATGCCGGGATTACGCCCTCCGACTGGCGATGTTCGTCTCGCGACGATCCCGTCCCTAGTTCCGGCCTATAGGCTAACGACACCTTCAGGGGCATCACGGTTGGCTAGGATTTACCTGTTAATTGGGGATACGGACCGATCGTGCCCGCTATCCGCACCAGGGAACCGGCCTCGCTCAGGTAACCGGAGCATGTGAGGTCGCCACGGCAGCTAACCGTGTCCTGATGTGGCCCCAAAGGTGAATCGCCGCCCCGTTCGAGCTTGCCGGCCTTGCGAGGCTTCGGGAGATTTCGGTAGAGGCCGGGCGGCAAAGGTCAGGCTGCGTCGGAGTCTTTCGCTGGGGCTACGATGTAGCAGCCCGGACGCACAGGCTCAGAATTTGCGGCCTCTCTCACTCCTATCGTTACCGGAGAAATGCCGATTCCTACAGTTGGGCCAAAATAATTTACGCGGCTCTCATCGCGGCACACGCGGGAATACTGGTAATGCAGTTCGGAGCGGTACACCTCGAAGCCGTCCAGCATCAGCACTGCAATCTCACCGCGAAACTTCCGGTACTGCGAATCGTCCTTACCAAGGCGCTCGGCTGTTGCATAGGCGTTCTCGGTGTAGTGCCCCTGGATCACAAACTCCAATGCGTCTAGGCCCGCCTGCGCGATCCATGCTCCGCTTCGGCCCCTTGGGGCTACCACAGCATGCCCGTTGACCTTGCGCGCCCGTGAGTACAGCCGCGCGGCGCTTATGGCCCATGCCGCAAGCTTCCGATCAAACACCGCGTCTCCGCGAACGATCCGGCTATACAGCTCCCATCCGGGATAGGCGGAGTCAAACAACCGGGCCGCTCGATTGGCTGCGTCTACGCAGGTATCGGACAGTTCTACTCGCGCGAATCGCTGGTCGGTAGTGACAACCTTGACGGGCTGGTCGTCCTGAGGGATGGCTACGGCGTTCATGCTGCACCCCGGGCCAAGCTAAACCGCTGTTCGGCATTCTCGTAATGTTCGCGAAGGTATCGGGCGACGCTCATGCCCTCGTACTTGCGGCATAGGTAGTCGAGGGTTAGGGGCATCTCGCAGAATGTGCCGTCACGGACCTCGTTAAGCACCACCACACCGCGCCAGTGGCTGTTAGCCATGCCCTTGTAATCCTCGTCGTGCAGGTAGGCAGAGCCGGCCACGATGCCCTTGCGGACTACGCCAGTGGCGTACTGCTTCGTCCCTACCTCGTAGCCCTGCACGTGCCCTTGAACAAACGATGTGCCGACATGGTTGAGCTTGTTGTTCGCAGTGCCGCCGATAGCACGGCCCGTGTTGACCGCCGAAAAGAAGTGGGCGTAGATCACGCCATCAATCGTGATCTGTCCCGGCGATCCGCAGTGGTAGTCCACCACCTCCCAACCTAGCGAGCGATCGTTGAACTGGTGAAAGCCCATCGCGCCGGACAGTTTCGGATTTCGGTCGAGGTAGCGCGTTAGTCGGTTCTCGTGGTTGCCGCGCAGCAGGACTTTCCTGCCGTTCCACGCTCCCATCGACTTGTGCAGAATGCTCAGGCCGTCATTGCCCGCCTTCAGGTCGTCCTCGTAGCGCAGACCTTCCATCTGGCCGGAATCGGGCGCGGCGTAGGTTGACAGGCTGGGGAAGTCCCAGTGATCGCCGATGTGCACAACCACGTCGGGCTTGTATTCGCGGATGGCCTTGCCGATCCAGCGCAGGTTATCCATCGGCTCGCCGGGCTTGCATTGGGTGTCAGGCAAAATGAAATGCCTGCGCGGTGCTGTATCCGGCTTGGGCAACGTCTCAGCCCAGCGATACAGCGTCTTGCGCGATATGCCGGTGGCTCGGCTTACTTCGCGCTGGCTGGCTCCGTTGGCGAGCATGGCGAGGGCGTCGGCGCGCATTAGCGAGTCCTCTCGACGTGGCAGCTATAGCCAGCTGGCGGAGCGAAACTGACGTTGTAGCCATGCCAAGTCTCATTGCGATACGGTGCCCACCATCCGTTCGCTGAGTCGGATCGCACAACATGACCATCCGCGTTATGGCAGACAACCTGTTCCTGATATTCACTCTCTCCGCCTTCCGCGCAACCAGCCAGAAGGCACACAACGAACAGTGCGAGTATCGTCTTCATACGCCGGTCTCACCTTCGCCCTTTTCGTATTCGTCCCGCAGCGCTTCGGCATGCATCACATGGCGCGGCTCGATGTCGCCGATGCCGATGCCTTTCAGTTCCTCGGCGCTCAGCAAGTCGTGAAGGTTGTCGATTTCGGCGGTGGTGGCGATGCGTGAGCCGCAAGCCGGAATGTCCATGCTCATGCTATCGAGCGCCTTGGCTGCCGGAACCTCGAACAAGCCCTTCGGACGGTCGTCGCCTTCGCGGTAGGTGCGAGCGAACGTTGTCAGCATGGCCAGATTGCACATCGCATGGCCAAGATGCGGCAGGCCAGATTCCGGGTCGTTGTCCTCACCGCGCCCCCATGCGTACAAGTGGCGCAGCAGGCAGCCGAACGGCACCATCCACTGCATGCCCTTCGCCCAATTCCATGCGGCGTACTTCTTGCGACCGTAGTCGAACACCCGCGCGCAATCTTCCAGCGCGACGCCGGGGATCAGCTCAAGTGCAACCTTGCCATCGTTGTATCGAGCGCCAGAGCCGCGAGCCGTGCTGTTCACGTCGCCGATGCTCATGCTGTCGGCTCCGGCTTGTTGCCGAACTTCAGGCCGTTAAACCAGCGCCGAAGCACGTACTGCCGGACAAGCGAAATGCCGGTGAACACGACACCGATGCCGAACGCCTTGCTGGCGTTTAAGCTGGTGAAACCGAAGTGCGGCAGGATAAGGAGATTCGCCGCGAAGTTGATCGAGAGGCCGACGAAGATGTTCGCCCAGCTTTCAACGAATGATCCGAACTTGGTTTGAGCCATCGCACCAACCCTCTGAGGACTGGTGACATATTTTCATGGCCGCGTCCAACTTATCCCGTAACGGATTTAGACACTATTTGCAGCGCAAATGACCGATGGTTGTATGCCGTGGCTCGGCTAATTTGCTTCCTCTCAACCATCGCACCTGGGCCGCACTCCTTGAAGTCGAAAAGGAATTGCGATGCTTGGGCGATAACCTTTTCCGTTGCCAAGTCGGCCAGATCGCCAAGCAGAGATTCGTATTGCGCAGGACGAAGTCCAATAGCTTGAAACATCTGGCTAGATTCGTTGCGCCACTTCTCAAGCTGCCTTATCTTGAACTTGTTCTCGTTCATAGATCACCCCTGGTTATCAGTGCAATGGCTTTGTCAATCGTCCTGATGATGTGAACTTCTCCGCCTGCCCTACCTATCTCCGCATGCACGCGAATCTGTGCCGGCGTAAGCGACTGGTCGGCCTTGGGCTTGGCGGGGTTCTTCACCTCGACCATCCAGACTCGGCCTCGGTAGATCACCAGCAGGTCCATCACGCCGCCGCCTGAGCCGGACAGGTCGATGACGCATGCGCCGATGGCTTTCATAGCCGCGACAATCGACTTTTGATTTTCGTCAACGCGTCGGCGCCGGTGGATCATCACGCCGCCTCATACAAGCAAGGATTTCGGCCAGATCGCCCCGTAACCACCTTTCCCGTCCGCCTCGCCATACCTCGACCCACGAGGCGCGTGATAACTGTCAGCGCTGTGCGTTTGTGCATGCCGAGAATGTTGGCAGCAGCTACCGCCGTCATCGGCCCGTTTCGCAATACCTTTGCCATCTTCGCGACGGCTGAACTATCTATGGGCGGCTGCGTATCGATCTGGCCGCCTTGGCGCTTGGCGTCGCGCAGGTCGCCAGCGATGAACGACAGCTTCCAGCGCGCATTGAACGGTCCAGCCAGCGTGGGCGATCCAGAACGCTGCAACATGCCTGCGTAACGTGATCCGACGCGGGCCATGATGTAACCCTCGTCGTCAATGGCATTCACGATCCACTCGCCGCCGTGTGCCGTCATGGCGTCGGCGATTTCATGGGCTGCGCGGCCCGGTTCGGTTTCTTTGATCTGAATCATTTCGTTCCCTTCAGCACAAGTTGCCCGGCGTCGATAAGCCGGCTATGGGTTAGGACGATGGCGCGATCCATCTGCGCGCGTCGTTCGGCGCGGTCTAGAAGTCGTCCGTTATCTATTTCGTGATGGCACTCGGGGCACAACGCCGCAGTCATGTGTGATGCGGACTTCTGGCTCATTCCCCGGTCGATATTGGAATGGGCTACCTGGACTCCCCACTTGCCGCACAGGCTGCACGTTTCCAGGCTAGCTACGGCCTGAAACCACTTGCGGTCTGCAGCGGTGGTCATGCGAACATCCTCTGCTGGCGCTGTGCGTCCTCGATGCGGCGGCAGGCGATGGTGAATCGGCCGGGGTCTTGCTCAATACCCACGAACCGCCGTCCTTGCTCAAGCGCCGCAACCCCGGTTGTTCCGCTACCCATGAATGGGTCGGCGATCGTTTGGCCGTAGTTCGTGAAGTCGGATACAAACGCGCGCAGGAGAGCAAGCGGCTTCTGTGTTGAAACTTCCGCGCCGTCGATGACGGGGAATGTCCACACGCCAGATCCGCCGCCACGGTTCCAAGCTTTCTTCACTTCGCCAGCGTGCAGAATCAACACCGTCTCGAAGCCTTGTCCGGGGCGGTCTGCGCTGATTTGTGGCATAGGGTTTGGCTTCACCCACGCGCCCAGACGAACGAATTGCGGAAGGTCAAACGCGAGGCGCGCATGTCGATAATCACAGGTTGCAACGCACCAACCGGAAGCGGCTATAAGCCACTGTTGAACGCAAGCCGAAAAATCGTCATCGGACAGCGCGGCGAACGTCACCAGCTTTGATCCGTGCCCCTTGCCTTTGTTCGTCTTTGCCATCTTGTGCGTACGGTCGGCATACGGGGGATCAGTAATCACCGCATCCACCTTAGGCAAGGTCGGCAGGATTTCTCGGCAATTGCCGAGATACAGCGTCGCGTTGCCGATGATGACGGGCGCGTTCATGCCGCCCTCCTCTGCTCGTCCGCATACGGCTCAGGGATATACGCACCGCATTGCGCAGCGGCCCGGAATACGACGTTCTCTAGCAGCCGTCCGAATGCCTCGGCCTCCATGACGTTGCGCTTGCCGTTCTCATCGCGTGTCGTGGTGCGGAATGGCACGCTCTCCATGCCCTCCGGGTTGCGCGGTGTCTTCGGGCACTTGCGATCCACCCAGCCAAAGAACGTGCCGCACACCCACTCGTGAAGGTCGTCCACCGTGTAGCCCATCTGCTCGGCGATGACCGGGTAGCACACGCCGAAGAGGTAGGCATTCTGCGGATGGGTGCGCTCCTTCTTCCATGCCTTGGCCGACACTTCCAGCGGCAACTTGAGCGAGCTGACGAACGCAACCCAGCGGGATAGTTCTTCGCGGCTGGCGATCTTCATGCCGGCCACCCGCACGCCCGCGCCAGCGTCTTGTACGGCGGCATAGCCTCGGCCAGAGCCATCATCTCGGCAGCCTTGATGCGCCAGTGCTGCCGCTTCGTACCCTTCGCGTCGTAATGCCCTGCCCCGTTGCGCGTGTCGCAGATTTCGCGGGCGAGGCGCTCCAATACTTCGTGATTTATGTTCACCGTCCCGCCCTCCCGCGCTTGGCGTCCATCTCGTCCAGGCGGATAAGCTTCTCGATATCCGTGCCGTCGAACGGTTGCTGCTTGCCCATGGTCTTGCCGCCCTCTTCGAAATACTTGGCTTTCACGCCATCGCCGAACACGGCGCGGAACTGGTCGATGATTGCCGTGCAGTTGGGAAAGTCAGCGCGGATCTGTTCGCGCTTTTCGTCCTCTTTGCGCACGTTGCTTCGGATCATGTCCATCACGTCGTTCATCGCGCTTCCTCCGCGTAGTCGGTGAAGCGCATGGTTTCGGCTAGCCATGCCGCCTTGATTTCTCCGCACGGCCCGTGACGGTTCTTCTCGACGCTAATCACCGCGTCGTAGTCGCTAGCCGCGTCGTCACTGGTGCCGGGCCGGAACAGGGTTAGGATCTGGTCCGCCTCTTTCTCGATTTCGCTTGAGTCGGACAGGTCGCCCATTCCCGGCTGGCGGTCCTCTGCCTGTCGGCCCACCTGGGCAAGCGCGATCACCGGGATTTCCAGATCGCGGGCAAGGTTCTTCAGGCCGCGCACTACCTCGCCAACCTTCTCGGCCTTGTTCGCCCTTGAGTTGGTGTGCGATGCATCGATGCGCTGGATGTAATCCACGAACAGAACGCGAATGCCGTTCTGCTGCTTCCACTTGCGGGCCATGCGGGACACGTCGGCAATCGTCGGAGCGCTGCGGTCGTAGATCAGGCAGGTGCGGTCGCACAGTTCCTCGACAGCGCCGCTTAGCTTCTTCAGGTCGCCCGTGTCGAAGCGCCCGTTGCGCATCCTCTCAGCGGGGACGTGGGATTTGATCGACATAACGCGGGCGCCCACTTGCTGCGCTGGCTGTTCGGCGGAAATGATCCCGCTCGGCAAAGCGCACGCCGTGGCGAAGTTCAACAGGAGCGCCGTCTTGCCCTGCGCCGGTCGCGCGCCGATAACAACCAAGTCCGAGTCGTGCCAGCCGCCAAGGATGCGATCCAACGCGGTCAGGCCGGACGCAATGCCGGGAATCCTGCCGCCCAACGCCTTAGCGCGCTCTGCCTCGGCAAACGCCATCGTCATGGCTTGGCGTAGCGTGAACTCGGAGCGCGCCTCGACCTTCTGCAAGGCCATCAGCTCCGTGATGCCACGGTCAACCAACTCAACGCCGCTGGACTCGCTGGAATAAGCCGACTCCACCAGTTGCATGCCATGGTCGATCACCTGACGCAGAACGGACTTCTCGCGGATGATCTGCGCGTAAGCGGCGATGTTGGCCGCGCTCGGCGTGTTGTTGGATAGGTCGATCAGGTAGCTAGAGCCGCCCACCATTTCGCTCATGCCGTTGTTATCGAACCAGTCACCCATCGTCACGGCATCGCAGGGCTGACCGCGTGCGTTCAGTTCAACCACGGCCCGCCAGATCATCCGGTGGTCTTTGCGGTAGAAGTCCTGTTCCGACAGCTTGTCGGCTAGCGTCTCGATCTTTTCAGGGGCCAGCATCAGCCCGCCGAGAACGGCCTGCTCTGCGTCGATGCTGTGTGGCGGCATACGGACACCCAGGCTGCGCGCCTCGGCCATGCGGACGACTGCGTTCATGCGGGGTCACCGTAGTTCGTGGATGAGCCTTCGCCGAGTTGCTTGCGGCGGGGCTTGGTTGTGGCCGAGGACGATCCGAGCTTTGCCCAGTCGTCGCGGATGGCGTTCATTAGGGCGGCATCCCAGTCTGCGTATTCGTAAGCCTTGGCCTTAGCCTTCGCCTTGAACGATTCAAAGTGATCGTCTAGGCGGGTAATGCCTTTGCTTTCCGCCCATGCCTTGACTGCATCCGATACAGCGAAGTCGTCAGCAAGCAAGGTTTTGGCTGGCTTGCGACGCTTTGGCAAAGGTGGATGCGCATCTACGCCTACGCCTTCGGATACGCCTACGGATACGGATACGCCTAAGTGAGCAACTGCTAGCAATTGATCGCAACTGATATCAATTGCTGGCGGAGCCGGACATTTGCTGGCAGAACGAAGCTGTTGCCCAAACTTGCAGATTTCCAAGTAAGCCTTGCCGTCTTTCGCATAGCCAAGGATCAAACCGGCCTTCTGGCACGCAGCCATCCAACGGGTAATGTCCGCAACTCGCACGTGATCGGTCTGCAGGGGGTAGCACTTCGCTCGCAGCAATTGCGGGCTTGATTCGTGGCGTCCGTAGTCATCGGCAATCGACATGAGCCGACGATAAAAAACCTCCTCGTCCCACTTCAGCGAAGCCACGGGCTCGCTGCTCAGGATGTTGTCGCGGAGGATGCGGTTTGGCATCAGCCCACCCCCAGCGCCCGCGCAATCTCGCGCTCATTCGCTGCCGCCAGCCGCGCCTTGTCGCGGTCGTTGAGCTGCATCCGGTGTATCTGGATGACCTTGCCGGCGAAGTCCGCCACAGCGGCGTCATTGCGATCTAGGACGTATTCCAGGGGGTCGTTCTGGCCGTGGTCGATGATGGTGTTCATGCCGCTGCGCTCCGCAGATCGGCGTTCTCCGATTCAAGGCGGGCCAGCTTCTCTTCCAGTGATTCGGTGCGCGGCACCATGTCCATACCGCACTCAAAAGCCACCCATTGCTGCCAGCCCCAATTGCCTACCACGTAGGCAAAGGAACGCGCCTTGTCGGCAGGCATGTGCGCATTGCCGCAGATCACACGGGCAAGCTGGGAAGGCTCGATCCCTACCGCGCTAGCTACCTGTCGCTGCGACTTCTTGCCGTAGCGAATGGCCAGCAGAACAGCCTCACCGGATGACCGGCACAACGACACCAAGTGAGCTGGAATGCGCTCTGGCGACTTGATGGCCCCAATCAGTGATAACTCGCGTTGCATGGTGTGGTCTCGTGTAGACGGTTAGATTTCAGTCGAAATAAAGGCCCACCTCTTCAGGCAGGCCGATGGAATCAATCAGCTTTGTTTTTTGCGCGCTCTTTCACCCAAGAGAAGCTCAATCGAACGATTGCGAGAGCGAAAACGACGCACGCGGCGAAGTACACTTCGGCGGCGTACTGGTACGCAGGGGGATAGAACGTGACCACGCCAAGCGGGATCAGCGCCAAGTACGGCGCGTTTGCATACAGAAACCTGCGGCGCTGTCTGTTCCGCGCACTGCTGGCGTCCTGGCTGTGGTGGATAGCTTTCATGGGCTCACCGCCTGCAACCGTAGCGCCGTGGTTGTTCCATGCGACGACAGTGCTTGCGGCGATATACGCAACGCTCGAACTGGCGCATGCGATATGGCGGACAAAGCACGGCTTGCCGGTCGAGTAGCCATCTCAGGCGGCCTCGGTGGTGGGCATTTCGCCAGTCGAAAAAAGGTTGTGCAGACGAACCGCAGCCATCCCGCGTGGCGAAGTACTGCGCCCCTGCTTGATATCGCTCAGGGCCTGCGGGGAAAGCCCGATGGAACGACCGATGCCGGATAGGCTCCAGCCGCGAGATTCGAGGGTTGCGATCTTTTCTGCCCATGTGTTCATGCCTGAATTATGGCATCCCATAGGAGAAAGTCAACTGCATCCCATAACGCTTTCCCATAACCATTCGACTATGACTATCGGCGAACGCATCAAGAAGGCCCGCAAGGCGCGCAACAACATGAAGCGCACTGAGCTATCTCAGGCGACGGGAATTCCGTATCCCACGCTCGCGGGGATCGAGAACGGAGACCAGGAGTCCAGCACCCAACTGCATAACATCGCCAAGGCGCTAGGCGTCCGCGTGGAGTGGCTTGAAAAGGGCAAAGGCAGCATGGAGGGCCCGGAAGCCTCGCCGGGAGGCGTCTCTCAGTCTTTGAGACTTGATCCGGAGAAGCTGGCCGAAACCGCGAAAGCGCTGCGCGAACGCTACGAAGAAGCTGGGCTTGTCTTTAGCATTGAGGAAGACCCTGAGACGTTTGCAATCGCATATGGCTATCGCGTCGAGATGAGCGACGCCTACTCACCAAGCGAGGAGCGCGCGTTCGGCATGAAGATTGCAGACTTGACGCCACAGGGGGCGGTAAGCAATGAACGAGGCAAACGTGTGCCGTCTAAAGGCACTACTGAACGAAAAGATGGGGAGGCTCGGCGACAGAAAGCCTAAGCTCTATGTCGTGGGAGGCGCTCCCGAATGTCAGCGCCGTCCACTTTGGCTGGGAACAAGGCCCGATCCTATCGACCTTAGGCCAGCCGTAAAAATCAGGGGGAACGCAGGATGAATGTAGTCAAGATATTGGCGCTTGGAGTCATGTTTGGCGCTCTTGCGGCATGCGCGTCGTCGCATGTCATCGTCGGCACCACCAGGGCGCCGATCCAGCCTGACCAGGTGAAGATCTATCTTCAGCCGCCCGCGAAATTCGAAACAGTGGCGCTGCTCGAAGCGAACGACATGGGCGCCAATGGCTTTTCACAGCAGAGCCGCGTGAACAAGGTGATGAAGCGGCTGAAGAAAGAGGCCGCCAGCCTAGGCGCTAATGGGATCGTGTTACAGGGCATAGGATCAGAATACGCCGGATCAGTCGGAACCGGCTTTGCCAGCGGTAACGGTGGGTTCGCTTCAGGTGTTGGCTTCTCCGCTGCACAGATGCGCAAGGTTGGCCAAGCAACAGCGATCTATGTAGACCCGAAATCGCCATGAATGGTTGGCAAAGGCTTGGGCTGGTCGGCTCGGTAATTTGGCTGCCAGGTGGGTTCTTCTGGGGAAGTTCTTGGTGGGTTCACCAGAACGGGGATTATGTCGTAGAACAGCTCAAGGCTTGCGCTGGCAACCTAAACAATCCAGACGTAGCAAAATGCTATAGCGACTTCGGTCCACGCTACTCGGATGCTGTCAGCGGGCACTGGTGGGCCGCATTCGCAGGCGCCGTTGTCCCAGTCGTATTGATGTGGTGCCTATGCTGGGCCGCAGTAGCAGTATGGCGCTGGGTAGCCAGGGGTGGCTTCACCTAGCCGCCGCAAACCATCATTCCTCAGCCCGCTTTGGCGGGCTTTTTTGTGCCCCGCACAATCGAAAGTTGAAAATAGTTATGGGATTCCATTGACACGGGAATTATGGGATGCCATACTTCTCCCACGCCACCAAACCGGCGAAGGAGAGCGAAATGCCGAATTCCCCCTGGAAGTCCGAGCCGATCAAGGTTGGCGAACGCGTCGTCGTAGACGTTCGGGCCGATGAAAAGAGTGTCGTCCTAGGCCAAGGCGATGACGTGTGGTTCCACGATCTACACCTCGCGCCGGAATGCGCCATCGAGCTTGCCGAAGCCCTCACCACTGGCGCGGCGCACTGCCTCGCGGCTCGGGGTGAGAAGTGAGCGCCGTCAAGAAGGTCGTCAAGCCGAAAGCCAGCAAGGCTCCGGTAGTCATCGCGTACAAAGGGTTCGACAAAGACCTTAAGTGCCGCGATTTCCAGTACGCCATCGGCGAGACATACATCCACGATGGGGAAGTCAGCGCTTGCAATTCCGGCTTCCACGCCTGCGAGTATCCGCTGCATGTCCTGCGTCATTACGAGCCGGGGACATCGCGCTTCGCCATCGTAGAGCAGTCCGGCGAACTCTCGCGTCATGGCAACGATACGAAGATTGCCAGCTCAAAGATCAAGGTCAGCGCGGAAATCAACCTAGCTGGTCTGATCAAGGCGGCTATCGAATACACGACTAGCCGCGCAAAGCCGGTTAAGGGCTCGACCACGACCGCGAAGAACTCCGCTGCAACCGCATCGGGCAACTACGGCGCTGCAACCGCATCGGGCAACTACGGCGCTGCAACCGCATCGGGCAACTACGGCGCTGCAACCGCATCGGGC
>Ga0070711_100000114_pt1 | contig 42397 bp, 40 predicted proteins | sample LARL53metaG_FD_65452 | JGI IMG/M metagenome (GOLD analysis project Ga0070711, IMG submission 65452) | Corn, switchgrass and miscanthus rhizosphere microbial communities from Kellogg Biological Station, Michigan, USA - LAR L5-3 metaG | ecosystem: Host-associated > Plants > Roots > Rhizosphere ... | reverse complement strand
ATCTTCTGTTCTGGACTGACAACGAGTTCTCGCTGCTTAGGACGTCCTCGTGGATTGGGCATGATCCACGATAATCCCTCTTCTTTATTTATACAATCTATTTATGACTCAGTAGACTAGCTGGCCAGCGATATTTTGGGTACACGGCTCGAAACAGTACTCCGATAGTAGCTGATTTCATCCCTCTTCTCAGATGCGGTCATGTTTCGCAGGTACTTTTCAACCAGCTTTTCCGCTTCGTTCAGCCCATCGACCTCAGCGACCATTTGCTCCAGATTTCGTTTATGGTCAACCCTGTAAATCTGATAGTAATTTCGGGGAAGGTGGTACATTTTCTACTCCTGCAAAAATCTTACTCTGAATTCGGGTCGAACGTTTTGAACAGGCTTCCTGCACGAAGTCCGCTACGTGGTAATCACCGCTTCTCGGGGCGAAGATTGCAGCCTACGCCGCGACGCCTAGCGTAAGACACCGCGATAAAAGCGTATGATCGTAATCATGATGGATGCTAACAACATTTCGGAACGCCTCTCCAGTATGAGGCGGGAAATCAACGATCTCAAGTTTCCCAACAGGCATGTTCCACGGCTGGAGTGTGCTGGGGCCGGGATTCATTGTTTGGATAAAACGATACAGTCGCGAGCCGTCAATCCAAACGAGTGATGACTTCATGTCATTGAACAGGCTTGAAGGCATCCAACCGGGCTGCGTACGTTGCGTTCCGTCTTTAGTTTGCGCTGTTGGAGGTGTCCGCTTGAGAAACAGCAGTAGCCGTGATCCCACGAGTTGCTGCGGGATCTCGGTATTAACGGCCCCTTCGCGAGGAAACCAGTCGTCCGGGTACAACGAGATCGGGATCGCATTGGCGCTGGGCTTCAGTTCCGGTATTACAACGTGATCGCCGGAACACAAATCGCCCTTCCACGACTCGATCACCTCGAATTCGTCGCCTCGTGCTGTCGCTGTGACGGCGACGACATCCGTCGAATGCCACGACGAATAATCGATCATAAATGATGGTCGTATGGCAGCCACTCCCGACACGGAGCAACCAAAGACGAGAAGGACAGGAATGAGCCATCGACCTATTCGATACATATCGTCCTTCTTTGTTTAGACACGTTCAATATGCCACGAAAATCACCTGAATCCGTGCGCTCTTGCCGCTTTCCGAACCGGCCTGAGCACAGACTGAAAAGCAAGTGCCAGGCTGTCAACGACGTCCGCCACGCCTAAAGATTACCCGTAAGTTGCTGATGGGATAGGGGTTATGGAAATTACTCGCAAAAGCGCTCACGAGCGATCCGCAGGCGCAGCGACACCGATATTCATTTCAGGGCGTGAACTCGTTCTTGCGGGCACACAAGATTTTCCTGGGCACCAGCATACTTAAGAAACTGGGTAACGAGTACGACGAGAAAGTTGTGGTGCCCTACAGCAAGAAAGAAATCGCCGCGCTGTTCGCAGCCTGCGAAGAGGGCGAGCGCATAATCTGGCAGTTTTTCTTAGAATCTGGTTGCCGCGAGGGTGCTGTGTGGTTTAGCTCCGTCTGGTCAGACTGTCGCCGGAACTCCTACGTGTTCTGCGGCCGGATCGGTAACCCTACAAGTGACAGAGGGCGCTGCGCACACGGCCACCAAAACTTACGCTTCCAATATTCACGTTGGCACATCGCTGAGCTTGGTCCAAGCGACTGCGTCAAGTTGTTCTGCGACCTCTCCTGTGAACATTGCGACTGTCACTTCGGGAAACGTTCTAGTGATAAAGGGCACGCAGAATCCGCTCAGCAATGGGCTTGGCCTCGGATTCTCGGATTACTTGTCCAATTACTTCACGCCGCTGTACGGCTCGGCCTCTCAGTTACGAGCAACCGCCACGAATCGACCCGAAGTTTTGGGCACATGGATCGGGTTTATCGCTACCGGTGGAGCGGACAAATTAGAGTGCCATAACAGTGCTCCATTGCTTATTGTCCAAGAGCTCTCCAATCTTCAACAGGCCGTTGATTTCGGACTCTATAGCAATCCGCTGGCTCAAGCGGCGGCTCCAGCCCGATTACTTCTAATGCATTGACGATGGCGACAGCAGGAATGATCGTTCGCAGTTTCATGCCAGTCATCAGCACGACCACAATCACAGCGGGCTCAGGCGCAACGCTAGCCACTAGCACGACGAACGCCGATCTTAAAATTGGCGCAGAGTATAAGAACGGAATCTCTCAGGGCAGTCAGACGGTCCCGATTCAGCAGTCGGGCAACACAGACGGGCATGCTATCTTCGCAATCTATGGGTTGATCCCAACAAGCAGCGGGACGGCTCCAGGGGGAAGTGGGAATCGCAAGAAAGGCGTGTTCTAGGTTACGCCCACGACTACAGCGGTTGTTTTGAAGGGAACTTTCGCGGCTCTTTGTTTTGGAAACACGCGATCACGAAATCTCAGGACTGGAAGCTCGACAGCCTTTGCCATAATCGTTCCGAGAACAATCGCGCTGAAAACGTAAATCCAGAATCCAGACAGCGTGACGCCGAAATAGCCTTCGCTCACCTCCCACAGTGGCCAGTGCCACAGATAAATCGAATAACTAAACGTGCCGATGAGTGCAAGCGACTTTAATCTGCCGAGTGCCGGATGCTCTACGGCCCACATCACGATGTACGCGAAGCCGAGCAGATTAGCCGTCAAGCCCACGGTGTAAATCCAAAATGACGACTGCTCCACAAAGAAGGCTGAGCTCGGGAGGATGATTCCGATGGGAAGCAAATAGAAGTTGCGTGCGACGCTTTGAAAGCCGTCTCTCTTGAAATGATAGAACCAGCCGAGAGTCACACCTGCGAACAGTGCGTCAATCCTGAGATGTGTCGGGTCGATTACTTGGCGGAGATTGGCGCCAGGGCCGACATTTGCTCTCATCGCGAGACACAGCGCGAGTACAACAGGGAACGCGTAAGTAATCCATCGAAAATCCGAGCGCGGGACAACAAGCAGAGAAATCATTAACGCCAACGGCAAGAGAATGTAGAAGTGTTCCTCGACCGACAGAGACCATCCATGGCCCCAAAATCCTGTGAAATAAGATTGCATGAAAGTGAGATCGGCCCAATTCACGCGGCCAATGCTGAAAGGCAGAGTCAGCAAGATAAACGCGTAGTAGGGCGGGTATATTTTTAAGCCGCGACGGATGAAGAACTGCTTGAAGTTGATCGCGCCGGTCGCTTTGTATTCCGCAAAGAGCAGTCCGGAAATTAGGAATCCTGAAATCACGAAAAAGAGATCCACGCCGATCCATCCCGCGCGAGTCCAGATGTGGTAGTAGGGAAAATGACGACCGAGCACGAGCAGAATGGCCACGCCTCGTAGTACATCGAGCGATTGATTACGAGAGTTCATCGCATGACCAGATATCCAGCAAGAATGCCAAGACTGACGGCTGCAATAGCGATGATCCACTCCAGCGTTTCTTTAAGGCTGGTTTGGCGATTCATCTCTTGGCGTAGGGAAGGGACGCATACTTTCCCACAATTTCGCGCTTCTGGCAACGCTAACCAAGTAGGTACGCGAAAGGAAGGAGAATAAGCACAATTTTGTAATTACCTGCAAATTCACCTAAATGCATCATAATAGGAGCAATCAGGTTGGCGACGCAGTTCTGCCAACCAGAATTGTAATCGATTACACAAAAGTAACGCAGCGTACTGAATTGAAAGGACTTGACGCTGATTGATCGGATCGAAGATTGTCACTCGAAATCGAATTACGAACGAGCCGCACTGCGGGATGCATTGAGTACGCTAGATAGTTTGCGCAATCACGGAGCGTCAATCTGGCGATCAGTCAGAGGCTAGTTGATCAGCCGGCCCTCGTAGGATTTTTGACACGCGATAGCAAATTCCTTTTTTGTCAGATGAATTCATATTTTCCAGGTACTGCTCAACCAGCTTTTCCGCTTCGTGCAGCCCTTCGACCTCGGCGATCATTTGCTCTTGATTTCGTTGGTGGTCAACCTTGCAAATCTGATAGTAACTTCGGGTAGGGCGGGGCATTGGTACTCCAGTTCGTGGGATTAGACCCTATCAGGGACGGCACCGAACGTCGCCGAATGATGCCGTCCCATCCTCTTCCTCGTAGCCACGCTAATGTGAGGTTTAGGAACTGTGCCATCAGGTCTTTGACTCAATGACCGAGCAATTATCCCGTAAAGTGGGCGTCATTGGCGACCAAACTTTACTTAAATATTCGCATCTTGTGCTGTGAATACGTTCTAGCTGCGACCCGTCGCCTACAGAGGCCGCGCAGAAACGGGGATTGGGCGTGTCCGATCAGAAAGCAATTCTAATCGTTGATGACGAACCGAGCATAAGAGAAATGCTGCAAAAGGTTCTCCAGCGGGAGGGATTTCCGGTTATGACGACTGGTACTGTTCCTGATGCATTGGCTCTGATTTCGCAGCACCGCTACGATACTGATCTCTGATCTCAACATTGGGCATCCAGCAGATGGCTTCGTAGTTGTCAGCGCAATGAAAAGAACATATCCAGATGCGCTCACACTCATTTTCACCGGATACCCCGCCTTCGAGACGGCACGTTCCAGCTCTTGCCGTAGCGGCGCCCCGGGACCGAAAATGACCGGTTGACGATACTCCCGCACGCTCGACTGCGTGGGACCGCCGCGCTTCTTCTGGTTGCGCCTATGTGTATATCCCTGATGCCCGCCCAGTTTTACCCTGTCGCCCTGCCACTGTGCGCCTTTATGGTCATGCTGATGTTATGCGCGAGGCATGAGGGCCGGGGTCTTGTCTCAGCGAAGGGGCTAGCTGGAGAACTCAATGGTTGAAAAACTTTGCACAGGAATGGATCTCGCGCGGCCTCGCCTGCCTCTCTCGTCCGATTCAGCCAGCGGCGGGATGCGGGCCTATTGGGTCGGTATTTTTCTGGGCGCGTTCCTGCTTTTTTCGATCCAGCTTCTGCTGGGGAAATTCTTTCTTCCGTGGTTTGGCGGCACGCCTGCCATGTGGACCACCTGCATGTTTTTCTTCCAGATGCTCCTTCTGGCGGGATACGCCTACGCCCACGCTCTGGCCAACTGGTTCAGTCCGCGGATGCAGGTGGCACTGCACTGTGTGCTGCTGCTGGCAGCTCTAGGGTTATTGATTTCTCTTGCCGTAGTCTGGGGATCGCCGGTCACGCCCAGCCTGAGCTGGCGTCCACACACCAATGATCGTCCGGTGTGGCACCTGATCGTGCTACTGGCCGTGAGCGCCGGGCTGCCTTACTTCGTTCTCGCCACCACCGGACCGCTGCTGCAGAGCTGGTTCACACGAACCCATCCTGGACGCTCGCCCTACCGGTTGTATTCGCTTTCGAATCTTGGATCGCTGTTAGGCCTGCTCAGCTACCCCTTTCTTGTGGAGCCGTGGATTTCCCTGCGCCACCAGGCCCGTCTGTGGGCGTCGGGTTTCGCTGTCTACGTTGCGGTCTGCGGATACTGTGCGTTGGGGATAGGGAAGGCTCGTGCCATGAAAGTCGCATCCGGCACGGCTTCTGATTCCTCGCAAAGCAAGCCGACACTGGGCAACTATCTTCTCTGGCTGGGGTTGGCGAGCTGCGGCTCGATCATGTTTCTGGCCACCACCAATCAGATCTGCCAGGACATCGCCGTCGTTCCGTTCTTGTGGGTATTGCCGCTCAGTCTTTATCTGTTGTCTTTCATAATCTGCTTCGACCAGTCGCGCTGGTATTCGCGCGCGATCTTCCACCCAGCGCTCGTGGTAGCTGTCTATCTGGCCTGCTTCGTGCTAGGCAGCTGGGGCATTAAGAGCATTTTTCTTCAGATTGCGGTTCATTCTTCCACGTTGTTCATCGTCTGCATGGTCTGTCACGGAGAACTGGCGCGTTCCAAACCCGGCGCGCGTTACCTGACGTCCTTCTATCTGATGGTAGCGATGGGCGGCGCCGTCGGAGGTACGCTGGTGGCTCTGGTATTTCCGCACATATTCCGCGGATTCTGGGAATATCACCTGGGCCTGTGGTCCGCCGCCGCGCTCCTGTTCGTGGTGTTGGCGCGCGACAAGACTTCGTGGCTTTATTGCAGCCGTTACGGATTGGCCGCCATCGCGGTGGCGGCCGCTCTGTTGCCCGGCGCCGTGTCCTACATGACCATGGAACGGCAGGGCCTGGGAAATCTGTTTCCGGTTCTTCTTGTGGTGGTGGCCGTTTATTTTCTGACCCGCGGAAGCAGCAAGGGATTTGACCGCGAGCGGGCGCGGGCAGTTCCCATCTACTATGGAGTGGCGCTGCTAGTTCTGGGCGGAGTGCTCTTCTTCAATGCCCGCAACCAGATCCAGAATACCGTCGTTTCCACACGTAACTTCTACGGTGTGCTCGCAGTGAGAGAACTCAGCGAAGGCCAATCCAACGAACAGGCCTACACTCTCTTTCATGGCCGCGTCGTCCACGGATTTCAGTTCACCAGCGACGCCCACCGCAAAGTGCCCACCGGCTACTTCGGGATAACCAGCGGAGTCGGCTTGGCACTGACCGCGTTGCAAGTCAGCAGCGTTCAAACCGGTAATGGCGACGGCACTCCACAGAGTCTTCGCGTCGGAGTCGTCGGCCTCGGGGCCGGCACTCTGGCGGCCTACGGCAAACCCGGCGACTACTTTCGCTTTTACGAAATCAATCCTGAAATCACGCGCATCGCCAGCGGACCGTACTTCACCTATCTGAAAGACTGTCCGGCTCGGCTGGATGTAATTCCGGGAGATGCCCGGCTCTCCATGGAAAGTGAACTGGAGCGCGCCCAGCCGCAGCAGTTCGATCTGCTGGCCATCGACGCCTTCAGTGGGGACGCCATTCCCGTGCACCTGTTAACCGACGAAGCATTCCAGATTTATCTGCGGGAGATGAAAGCCAGCGGTATCATCGCCGTGCACATCACCAACACCTACTTCGATCTGCGCCCCGTGCTCAAGCGGGTGGCGGAACACTTCAGCCTGCACTACCTTCTGATGCACACCGACGGCGATAACACCATCACTACCTACAGCGACTGGGTTCTGCTTTCCCGCGAAGACAAGGTTCTGGCCTCGCTCCCGCCCTCCGCCGGGGGGCTGCGCACCCGCGCTCTGCGTGAAAACCTGCCGATCTGGACGGATGACTACAGCAATTTGTTTTGGGTCCTGAGAAGGTAAGAGCAAAGTGCAAGACTTTGGGCACGTGCGTTATTCGGCGTTTCCTTCTTCAGTTATTCGAATGGTTGAAAGCCCCAGAAAAGCATTTTCCACTTCGGCTCAAATTCGTCGGTAGGTGTGCGAGACGATATGGCAACCGGTACTCGTGCCTAAAATTAGTGCCAAACTATTTCGGTTGCTGAGCCGGTCCTATCTGGATCTGAATTGCGTGAATGTTGTCGGACTTTGACGTGTCCACCGAGACCACTCCCAAACTTCCATTCGCGTCACGAGCCTGAATGGTCCGAATGGATTTTGCCCCGGAAGGACCAGGTTGTACGCGGTCGGTAGTTAGCGTTGTCATTCGCAGACCGGAACTCGGATCGCCCGGATTAGGCTGTTCTACTTTCTGTTCCGTGCTTTGCTGGCCAGTTGAATTCGTACGTTGAGTGATAGTCGCACGCTCAACCAGGTGCAGACTCCCGTCGCGAGACGATCCCGGGACATCGACCGAGTAGGTTTCGACAGAATTGCTCTTTTCTCCTGGAGCAGTCTCAGATTCCTTGCTCACCGTGCGGGCGATTTGACCCAGCTTCCCTTCCGAGTCGGGGCGAGAGACCCGCTCTTCGCTGGTGAGGTTGTTGCCTTCTTGCCGAATCGTGGATTGCCGTGTCTCGCCTACTTGCCAATTTCCTGTGCCATCGGGAAACAGCGTGGTCTTATTCGATTCAACCGTGTTGTTAGCCCCGTGGGTTTGGCGCTCTTGCATTTTCATGGCGGGTGCCAATCCGCCGTCGATGCTGGGAAGCATAATAGTGGTATTCGTCTCCTCTACACCCTTGCTGATTTTTTTCGTCTGCGCGACCTGGCGTTGTACCAGCTGAAGGTTGCCATTGGTATCGGGATTCGAAACCGAACGCACTAAGTTCGAGTCGCCTCCGGGTAGGGTATGCTTTTCTTCTTCTGTCACCTGCACCAGTGTTTTCCCCCCACTGGAATCTCGGGCGAAGGCACGAGTGATCGTTCGCACAGTGGTGGAATCCACTTTCACCGTTTCCTTTTCGATATCCTGGTAAGGTTCGTAATGGCCGTCAGTTCCCAACCGCTGAACCGATTGTGTGTCTAAAGTGCGATTGCCGCGCTGGGAATGGCTCTCCGTGGTGCGTGTGGGGTTTACGTTGTCGCTTTGCGATTCGGTGGTTGCTGTCCAAGACTTGTCTGGATCATTTGGGTGAGAATCCGATGTTTGTGCAACAACTCGCAGACTAAAACAGAAATAGATACCGACCACGAGTAGTATCAGGTAGCTCAGTCGGCAAATGCGTAGCATCTGGCGTCGAGGGTCCCTATATTGACTGTAGTCACACGCGACTGACTTGTTTGCATCTGGTGGCGGAATTTTTAAGGGCAGCATGGTTACTATTCTCTCCACGAGGGCACCTCCTGTCCAGCGAGACAAGGTCATGATTCTTGCGCTCCCGTGGCTTTCCTTCCCAAGTCCTTAGTTAAGTTATTGTACCGCCCGTGGAGAAACGGGGCGTCCCCAAACCGCCCTGCCGCCCTTCGGACGACAGACGACGCCCCATCCGGCGGCTAAATCAGACTCTCGCCACCTTGCGTACCCTAATACACTTCTCTGTCCTGTGCGAATGGCAGATCACGCTAGGAGAGCCACCACCGATGGGCGAGTGAAAACTTGTGCAAACCTAGTTTGCGCGCGCTATTGCCAGAATGACAGTAATTCATGTCGTTTCCGTGGAATGCGGGTGGGCGTTCCGGCTTTTGCTTCCGTTCCTAAAAATCACAATGTAGACTACCATTCACAACGAGGCGTTTTTATGGTGCTCATTCGTAGAAAGGAAGGGATGCCAAGAAGTTCGTGCAACTGGATACACAAGGCGCTCACCGCCAAAGGGAAAGTTTAAGCGGGAAGTGGAGAGTTACTAACGGCAGGAATGGGAATCGTGGGAAATTATCTACTTCAAGCTTAGAAGACTCTGATTCCGGTGGGCGAGCAGGCGTCCGCGATCATTTACTGACCAACCTGAGAAATTATGTTTTCCCTTTGATGCAGGGCGACTTCATCTATGCGCTCAAGTGCGGAAACATAAACCAAGCAGGATAGTGCCGGCGGCAACACAATCCAAATAGTTCCGTACAGGCGGGAAAGCACTAGCATCAACCCGGCTCCGCCGAACAGTAGCCCGCGAATTCCAAAACTTGCCAGAACGGTTGTGAGCGACGCTCGTTGCCGCCCAAAACCATATACCTCGACCCTTGTTGGAGAATAGATCGAGAAGAAGTTTCCGACAGCAAAATCAATCGGAACTGTAAACAAAATACAAGCGGCAGTGGCCAATGTGCCCCGGAGTGAGGGCGGGCGATATAGTAGGCTTGTACCCAGCCACACGAGTGCAACTTCGAGGGTGAAAATGGTGGCGTGCGCCAGATTCTTCCCGATCACAATTTGACGGAAGCGAACCGGCGCTGCGAAAAGGAACTGCACTCCGCGGCCGTCAGCGCCAAGATTGTTGTAGGACAGATTGGTCAGCAAGAGCAGCGAATACGCGGCCCCGAGCGGAAATGTCAACCCTGGGGCTTGGGCAAACAGGCCTTGGCTGTGTCCTGAGCTTCTGAAGACCAGGAGCATGAATAAAGGGACAACCAGGGTGAACATCATCGGCCCGCTGCGGCCGAGATAACGCAGCTCTTTTTCGAAGACTGGAGCAACGGACAAGGGCAAACCCGGCAATCTCCAGCTGGTGTCGACAGCATGACCTTCTCCCGACAGTACTCTGCGTCCGGCCGATTGGCTGAGATTTTCGCCATGATATTCGGCGCGGAGACGAGAATTCAGCAGCCACAGAAAAGCAGTTCCATAAAGCGCCAACAGTAGAAGAAAAGACACACTGGTCCAGTAGCGCCCTTCAGCCGTTTCGGCAATCGCATCTGCAGCCAGGGCTGGAGGAAGTGGCTTCTGCCCTTTTGAGAATGTCTGCCACAGAAACCCCGCTTCGGGTTTGGACCTGTGTCCGTAGGATGCGATCAAAGGGCCGACTACTTGCAGTCCGACAATAGAAAGAAAAAACAGAACACCTATGATTTCACGAGTCCGCCGTTGCACCAGCCAGCGCCCCACCCATTCGAAAGCCATTCGGGCCAGAAGAAAGTTCACCACAGCGAAGGTGAAAAGTACAATCGCGGTCCAAGGAAGAAGACTCGGTCTGGCTGCGCCAACTCCAAATACGATTCCAAGCAACCAGAGGCCGGATACCGCTGCGGCTGGATCCAGGAAGCCGTAAGCCAGGCGGGAGAGAAAGTAGGACTGGTAGCTCAGCGGAAAGCGAAGCAGACTCACTGAGTCAGGATTCTGGGTGAACGCCGTCGCAGTCAGGGGAAAAAGTTGCCAGAACAGAAATATAGGCCATAGCAGTGTGCGCAGCTCCGCTATTTTCCCCTCCAACGTGAGAAACCATGCCGCTGCGCCCAGGCCCACGGCGCCGCCCACACCGCCCGCCACAAAAGCAATTCCAAGAAAAATGCGCGACGCCAGTTCCAGGCGCCCGCGACCACCGCGCATCGAGTTGACGAAGAGCCGCCATCGTAGTTCCGCCACCACTGTCATTTGTTGACGAGGCTGCGGAACGAGATTCGAGCCGCCCGGACTTGAGTAAGACTCGTTCATCGTAGCCTCGTTAGCCGAGTAAGACTTAGCTTCAACCTCTCCCGGGGGAGCGCAGTCGGATATTTTCACTTCCGGCAAAACCGCCGCCTGACCTCGATACCCGCCCCAGTCCTTCCATTGAACATGGTTAGGGGCTGCACCCGTGTTCAACTATTTGCTGCTCTGTGGGCCAGGGCTGTTGCATTAGGCACTCGGTTGCAATGGCATTATATCCACGAATGGGCGAGGTGCGGGACACGGTGAGCCAGAATGAGAACGACAAACGTGTTCCAGCAAACGATACCCACGTAAAACAGATTTGCCATCCACACCAGTTTCCGCAAGCGCAAGGCGATCAGCACCGCGACCACCTTACTGGCCAGCACCCCGCCCGTGGGACCAAGCAGCACTGTGAGCCGGCCAACCAGTGGATTTACTTCAAACGCCCCGAAGTGAAATGCGATGAGCGTTGTGGCCAGGTCGAGTGCTTGGAGCACGAAGAAGCTGGACTTTGCCTGCATTACTCTCTTGAATAGCATGCTGGCGCAATCTTCCCACAGTGAGCGCTTCCTGGAAATGTCTTATGCAGATACCGACGGCCTTTTTTCGGGAATGACGGGCTCACGTGGTGCGTGTCAGGCACACCGCAATTCTTATCCGGAGCAACTCGCGCCTTGGACGTCCGACATAGCTGATTTCTCATGCTCTTGTCCCAAGCGCGCGAATCGCAAACCGGTGGATGCTCTGATATGCCGCGTCGAAGTTTTTGCCCACGGTATACATGTCAGTCACACGACTGAATGGTTTTCTCATTCTCGGTCCCTGTCACTACGTTGGTGCCGCGAGAAGGCCGTGAGGGTCTCGGGCATGGAACCCCGGAAATCCCGCCTCGACGTTAGCCGCCACCAGTTTAGGAGGTAGTCCAGAGCCCATCGCAAAGCGAAGGATTCGTACGCCGTGGGATACAAGGCGGCAAGGCTTTTTCTGTTGAGAGGGGAGCCCAACGTACTGAATGAACTGTATCTCGCTTTGGAAACCTGCCGAATCGGCGCGAAGGAACGGAAATCAGCAAAGTCATCGTGGATCGCATGGATCATTTAATCTAGACTGTGGGCTTGGAAGGCAGCAGCAACAAATTCGCTATTCACTGGCCCGACCGGATCCTTGGTCCTCCTCTCAGCCTTAAGGGAATGAATGTGCTCTGCTGGAGCATGTTCGTTGCATTTTTGGTCGTCCCACTTTTTGTCAATCTTTGGGTTCAGTTCAAAACCGGTTCGGGATCTATACGCAAATTCGATTCCGATTTTGTCTATTTCTATGGCATCGGCCAGCTCCTGAACGAACATCCGCCAGTGGACCTCTACAATTACGGTCTGCAGCAGAAGATCTTCAACCAGATCTACCCCGCACACGAGGCCTTTTACGGACCGAGCCCGTACCCCCCTTATGTAGCCCTGTTCTTCCGTCCGTTCGCGCGTGTTTCCTTTGAGTCGGCTTACCTACTCTGGATGGGAATCTCACTAGCTCTCTACGTCGCGGGAATAGCCGCTACTGTCAAAGCAGTTTTTCCGAGGGAGCAACTTATAATCTCTTTGATCTTCTGTTTCGCGCTGGCGTTTTATCCGTTCGTCTTTGGTACTCTTCTGAATGGGCAGCTTGCCTCTGTGGCAGTCTTCTCAGTCGGGTTTGCGATCTTTCAAGAGAGACATTCGAATCCGTTTTGTAGTGGGCTGGCTCTCTCGATTCTGGCGTACAAGCCAACTCTCTTACTTCTTCTTCTTCCCATGCTGTTCCTCACGCGAAGGTTTAAGGCACTATTCGGATTCATCTTCGGCACGGTGATTCTAATCGTGCTGGCCACGGCTTTCACAGGAATCCAAATCTGGCCGGCATACGCGCACATGTTGAGCCACTTTGGACATTCCACAGGACTCCGCAATCAATCGGTCCTTCAACTATGGAAATATATCGACTTTGTCTCGTTGTCATTCGCGGTTCCCGGCGGCCGATCCAGAGCTGGAGTGGTGATCTTAATCTGTTTAACAAGTACGATTGCGCTAGGGCTTGCGGTGTTGTTGTGGAAGTCGGTGAAAGGCGGCAGGTCTGCGCAATATTTGGCTTGGGCGGCGACTCTGACCTGGACCTTGATAGTGAATCTCTATGTCCCGATTTACGACTCAGTTCTGGTCACAATCGCGGTCGTTCTAACTCTTGGAGCGCTAAGAGATCTTGACTGGAGTGTCGCCGCTGGTTGGATCACATTTCTATCCCTTTTGATATTTGCGGTCTCTTGGAAGACGGAGGCTCTTGCGCAGCGCCATGGAATTCAGCTTCTCAGTATCTTCATCGCGGCTCTTGGACTCGGCCAACTTTTTATTCTACACCGGATGATTCGAGACTGTTTGGCGCTGAATACGATCGATAAGCAGCATGGATCCGCAGCCTCTCAACTGTGACGTTGCTCTGACGAGTAAGGAACAGCCGCCGGGTTTGGGTACGTGTACGCTCGCTGGCCTTCTCGTTGAACGAGCTCCGAGAGCAGTCGCTTTCGCCGTGATGGCTGGAGATGCCAAGGTTGTGGGACGAACCAGATCGACCTTGACCGCTACCCCATTGTTTTCAGTTTCGCATTAGACGATGGCTTTCTGTCTCTGTGCAGGAGTCTGAATAATCCGTGGATGAACGGGGTTCTCGAAGGGGAGCAGTACGCTCAGGCAGGATGAGCAGGAACGAGTGACCAAAGATTCCGGGATAGCTCGAGCAAACGGGGTCTATCGCAGCGAGATCAACGAAAAAGGCCAAGACTCTCCTTCGTTAGGTACGGTCGCAAACGGGCAACGGTTGCTGCCACCAGTTCTTTTGCATCCCCGTGCGAGTGGTCCGTAGCTAGGGTCTCGGTGGGGCCCTTCGTCGGGTCATTGGCATTCTCTTGAGGATGATCGGAGATCGCGCGGCCTGGCTAGCGCCCTGCCGTGAAAAAATCCGAACTCGCAGGGCTGGAATGAATCAAATCTTCTCCAGAGTCTTGCGGGCCGATTGTTGTGTTGCGAGAATCGGTAGCAGTGGGTTGTCTGGACTCATATCGCTCGATCACCAACTGGTCGCCTACTTCGGTTCTGCTCCTAAAGATAGCGTGCGCGGGCAATTCAAGCACGCTTTCAGCCCGTAAGATCGGCCTAGTCACCCGGAATGGGCGAACCAGTTCCCTCACTCCGACCACCTTGAAATTCTTGTCTATTAAGACGAGGTCAAAAGTGAACAGCATTCCGATAGTGTGAATCGCGTTGGCCGGGACAATCCACACTCCGCTGTCTGGCTTCAGAGACCGCTTGCCCAGCAGGCCAACGAGCCGACTCAGAATGGAGTCGGCAACGTTAACCCGAAAGGCAAGAAAGGTCTCCCTTGTCTTGTTGTAGACAAAAACCTGGCGCACTCTGCGCGGCATAAATGCGGCTCCTTACCGGTCTTGGTTTTGCAGCGAGCCTGCTCCTAGCGAGGAGCCTTCTTTTTCATTCTGTAAATCAGGGCGATCAGAACTACGACTGCCACTATCCCAGAAACTATTCTTACCAAAGTCACGTTATCCATTTTGCAATTCCTCCGGTTTCTTGAACTCTATTCAGATTTTCGAACTTACTGTTCTTTGTACTCCATTGCTCACACCTTCAGTCAGTGATGTGTTTAAGGTTTTCCATGATAGTGATGAATGCGGGAACGAGAATGACAATTCCGAAACTGGGAAAAATAAAAAATACCAGTGGTGGTATAAGTTTGATGGTCGTCTTGGCCGCTAGTTCTTCGGCCTTTTGCCGGCGCTGAGTCCGCAATGTGTCGGAGAAATTCCCCAATGACTTGGCGATAGGAGTTCCGAAACGATCCGTCTGGACTAGCATGGCAACGAATGACCGGACGCTCTCTGAATCGGCGCGAGCCGCAAACGACTGCCAGGCGCCGATTCTTGGAGCGCCAGCACGCTGCTCAAAATTGATCTGGAGCAACTCTTCGCTCAGTTCAGGGTGGCTCACGCGAAGTTCGTGTCCCACCCGAACAATGCCCTGGTCCAGGCCCAGGCCTGCTTCTATGCAGATGGCCAGCAAGTCCAATCCATCGGGAAGACTGAGCCGAATCCGCTCTCTCCGTTTCTTGACTGCAAGGTTCAACCAAAAATCGGGTATGAAGAAAGCGACAACAAGAGTGATCAGAAAAAGGAACAAATTGGTGCTGGCCAGGATCGCGACCAGACACCCCAAGGCCACGGGCAGAGCCAATCTTGCTCCCAGAAAAATGTCCACGTGGGCTGGCTTGCGATAGCCGGCCAGCATCAATCGGCGGACCAGATCGGGGTCAGGTTCTGTGGAAAAAGCACGGCGGAGAAGGGTGAAAGGTTTGGCTAGCCAATCCACGTCAAGGGGTGACCGCCATGTCTCGGACCCTGGTTTCTTCACCTCACGAACTTGTCTCGTCACCTCGTCAAGCAGCACGCTCTGAGCAGAGGAACGGGGCAGCATGAACAGAATTATCAGGAAGAAGCCCACAAGGGCGCAAATTCCAAAAACTATCATTAACGACATAGTTCCGACCTTGCTTAAACCTTGATAGCGATAATCTTGCGAATGACGAGAATACCCACAGCCATCATGAACAATCCGATGTAAACCGCTTTCTGGCCAGTTGGAGTGACGAAAAGGAGTCGTTCGAATTTCCAATTGAACAAACTGAGCACGCCACACATGATGAAAGGCGTGGTACAAAGAATCCAGCCTGTGATGCGTCCCTGAGCGGTGTAGATAGCGAGCTGCCCATGCAGCCGCGTGCGTTCCCTGGCCACGGCTGCGGTCTTATCGAGGATCACTGCCAGATTTCCACCCGTCTCCTTCTGCAGCAGAATAGCGGTGGTGAGGAAACGCACGTCATCCCGCGGCACCCGTTCCGCCAGATTCAGCATGGCGTCGCGCAACGGGAGACCGAAATTCTGTTCCTCGTGAACGATGCGGAACTCTCCTGCCAAGGGCTCGCCAGTCTCCTTGGCTACCATCTCCAGCACAGCGGGCACGGCGTGCCCAGCGCGCAGAGCTCGAGCCATCAAATCGACTGCTTCAGGCACCTGCGCAGTGCATTTCCTGAGGCGGCGCTCACGGGCTATAAATAGAAACACGTAGGGTAACGAGCCGGCGGCGATTCCAAAGAGGATGCTGAACGCGATACTTGGAATGGCGAGCGATGCCAGAGCGGCAACACTGACAGTCACAATCAGCGAAAGAAGAAGGACAGAACCCACTTGCCAGGTTTGCCCTGCCTGCCGAATCAGCCGTGCAAGTTCCACGGATCCCGGAAACTTCCGAATCAGTTCGTCCACCCAGGGAGTTGTGCTGAGCGCATCTCGTCTGAGGATGGTGGTGCCGTCGCCTTCGACCGTACGGCTTTCCTCGATATGCTCGAGGTGTTGCTGCACTGCGGTCTCTGTCGCGGAGGGCCGCAGAAAATAGAGCACCACTGCGAAGCTCACAATCAGAACCAGAATGAATAAGAGAGTCGACATAACGAGACCTTCCGCCTCATACGCTCACTGAATGTTCAAACATCGATGCCGGAACGGCGATTCCAGACGCCTTGAGTTTTTCAGCAAATTTGGGACGAATTCCGGTAGCGGTGAACGTTCCCAATACCCTGCCATCCTGTCCGACTCCGTGCTTCTCAAAAACAAACACGTCCTGCATGCTGATTACGTCATCTTCCATGCCAGTGATCTCGGTCAGATGAGTTACTCGACGCGTTCCGTCATTGAAGCGCGCAATCTGTATCACTATCGAAACTGCAGAAGCAATCTGCCGACGGACCGCCTTTTCGGGAAGGTTCAAGTTCGCCATCATGGCCATTGTCTCCATACGCGCGATCGCATCGCGGGGGCCATTGGCGTGAACCGTCGTTAGTGATCCATCGTGACCGGTGTTCATGGCCTGCAGCATATCCAGGGCCTCCTCACCGCGAACTTCGCCGACGATGATGCGATTGGGGCGCATTCGCAAACAGTTGATCACGAGTTGCCGCTGCATAACCGCGCCCTTGCCTTCAACGTTCGCGGGACGGCACTCCAACCGGACGACGTGGCGCTGCTTCAGCTGTAGTTCGGCTGAGTCTTCCACCGTCACAATTCTTTCCTTGTCGGAGATGTAACTTGAGAGCACATTCAAAAAAGTCGTTTTTCCGGCACCGGTTCCACCTGAAACCACGATGTTCAGGCGCGCCCTGACCGCCCCTTTGATCAAGTCCAGCATTGCGGGAGTGAGCGTCTGGTTGGCCAGCAGATCCGCATCAGTGAGCGGGATATGGCCAAAGCGGCGGATGGAGAGATGAGGTCCATCCACGGCAAGCGGAGGAATGATGACGTTGACGCGGGACCCGTCCGCCAGGCGCGCGTCCACCATGGGAGAAGACTCATCCACATGCCGTCCGATGTCGGAGACGATTTTGTCGATGATGTGCATCAGGTGCGTATTGTCCTTAAACCTGATGTTGGTTTCTTCCAGCATTCCCGCGCGTTCTACATAGACCTGATTGTGTCCGTTGACCAAAATGTCATTGATTGTGGGGTCTTGCAGCAGCGGCTCCAGCGGGCCCAGTCCGAAGACCTCATCCAACACTTCCAGAGAAAGGCGCTCCCTCTCACGCCCGCTCATTGGTGTTTGTAAACCAGCCACCAGATCCTGAATGACGGCCAAGGCCTGTGCCCGAGTACGCTCGTCCCGCACCGTGGCCACTCGCTCAAGATCCAGCTTGTTCAGAAGATCGCGATGCACGGCGGATTTCAAGTCCTGGTATACCTTGAAGTTAAGTCCGGATTGTCTTTTTTCGTCGCCCATCGAGAAGCCCTTTAAGCTATTCGAGGGCGGTATCATTTGATTAAATTCCGCCATGTGTACTCCCCAAAGTTTGACCTGTTCCTAGCGGCTCCATAGACCAAGGATGCCGCGGCCCTTCTTGTCTTCCGTCGTACTGGTTTTTTTGTCGATGGTTCCAGCCCAGGCGTTGAAATTTCTCGCCACCTCAGAATTGGACGCTTGGCTAAGCGGATCGCCGCCGCTAATCGACTTCAACACCTGAACATACTGATTGGGGACCTTCCAAGAAATCTTCTGGCCGATCACTCTTTCAATTTGCTCTTCGCTGATGAGGCCCCGATTCTGATGCCGGTTGAGAATAACGCGCAGCCGCTCGGCAGGAATTTGTTTCCCGGTGAAGTAATCCGTCTGCCGTACCACGTTGCGCAATGCCGATACCTCTGCGATGGCAATGATGTTGATCTGATCACAACAACGGATCAGTTCAAGATGTGCGTCATTCAGCCCTGGAGGTAGGTCCACGAGAATGAACTCGTAGCGCAGGCGCAGGAACTCGAAAGTTTGAACCAACGCCCCAGCCATGAGCGGCCGTGCAGGCTCAGTCCCTTGGGGAGCTGGAATCAAATCGATTCCGCTGCTGTGATGGAGCACAAAGCTTTGCAGCAGCTCCGCGTCCAGCCGATCGGTATTTTCAACCAGTTCGTAGGAGTGGTAGCGGTACTTGGTCAGTCCCAGATAAAGGGCGGCGTCACCGAAATCGGGGTGAAGGTCAACAATCAGCACGCGCCTGGAATACGACTTGGACAGGACGGCACCGAGTTGGGTCACTGCGGTGGTAACACCGCATCCACCCTTCGCTCCGATGAATGCCAGTAATTGAGCTTTCGCCTGTTCTTTTTTCTCCCGGCGACGGCCCCCGACCCTTGCGACAGCATTCAGCAACTGCTCGGACTCCAGCGGCTTGACCAGATATTCGCTGCAGCCGCTGCGCATAGCTTGAATAATCAGGTCAGGCTGGGATTGCGAGGAGACTGCGAAGATGGCTGTTTCGGGCGAGTCAGCGTGAATTCTTTCGGCGACCAGAGCGGCACTCCGGCGGTCGCGGTCAAAGTCCAGCAGGCAAACATCAGGCGCCGGGGTTCCAATCCATTCGAGGACTGACTCATGATCGTCCACCCGGTACTCTCCCAGATGCCGGTCGAGCCGAACTAGCGGAGCCGAGTCAGAGAACAGTTTTAATGTTCCCGCCGTCTCCTTATCCAAGCAAATGCTGACCACGGAAAGAGGATCGCTGTGGGGCAGATTCTCCCGCGCTGAAGCTTTGACTGGATCTTTGGCCGTCATTCTACTCATTTCGAACTCGGTGATGCTTGCGCTTCTGGCTTCTTTTCGGCTCCAGGAATTTTCTCGTCAAACTTCGGATCTTCGATGTACGGCACCGGGGGTTTCGGTCCCGGCGGCACTGAAGTCTCAACGTGAACAGGATCTACGATGTGCGGTGTTACCAGAACCAGCAATTCGTCATTGCTCCGATTGATCGACCGGGAGCGAAACAATTGTCCCAGCACCGGAACGTCGCCAATTCCAGGAACTTTGGATAAGAGAATCTGGGCGCGATGGTCGATGAGTCCAGCAATCCCGAAGGACTGCCCATCTTTAAGTTCGACCTCAGTTTCCGCCCGACGGGTCGAGATCGCCGGAATGTTGAACCCTGAGATGGTCAACCCATTGGAAAAATCCAGGGTACTTACTTCGGGGGCTACGTGAAGGCGAATGACGTTGTCATTGCCAAGAGTGCCGGTGAAATCCAGGCGCACGCCGAACGGCTTGAATTGAATCGTAACTGAGGTAAATCCCTGGCTTGGCTGGACGATGGGAAACGGGAACTCGCCGCCCGCCAGGAAGCTTGCCTTCTGGCCATTCATCGCCATCAGGTTGGGTTCAGCAAGAATCTCCAGCACGTTTTTTTGTTGCAGGTCCTTAATTGTCGCCCCAAGATTGATGTCCGGCCGAAACAAAAAGACATTTAGCAGATCGCTGAACTGAAAACTTGATTTGGTGCCGGCGTTGGGTGCGCCAATTGTACCGTTGAGCGTGCCACCGATGCTCGGAGCCCCGAACTGCTGTGTCGATATCGTGCCAATCGTATTGGTTGCCCCAGTACTAAAAAGGTTGACGCCAAATTGCTGCAGTTTCGTGCGGTCAACCTCGGCAAATTTGACTTCCAGCAAAATCTGGCGCTCGTGCAGCGCCCCTACCTGGAGCGAACTAACGACCTGATTCGAATAGACGGTTGCCATTTTGTTCAAGTCTTCCGCTGCCTTGCTGTCTGCGACATTGCCGGTCAAGACCAACCGGCCACCGTCAGCCTGCACTTGTACTTGTTGATTAGGATATGCACGTTCGATGGCAGTGCGCAGGCCTGTGACGTCGAGATCCACGATTACGTCCAGCATCTGAGAGCGCCCGGACTGGTCCCATAGGATCAGGCTGCTGGTGCCAGCGGCCCTGCCCTCGACTACCACTTCGGTCGGCGAAGTGGCAAGCGTCTCGATCACCGCCGGATTGCTGGATAAGACCCGTGTGATTGCGGTCTGCACATTGACCACGACTGACTTTCCCACCAGGATGTGGAGCGCCTGTCCTTCCGAGGGCGCAGGAACCTGCTGCGGTGGAGCTGGCGCGGCTGCTGCTGGCGGAGTTGGTCCCTGCACAGTTGTGGCGGCCGGCGCTTCTGAGGTTGCCGGAACCTGTTGTGCTGCTCCCTCCAATCCCGCAAGGAACATGCCGAAAACAACTGCTAGGCCCGTAATCTTCAGTGCTTTAGAACTATTCATCTTTCGTTCACCACTTTCATGCACCGCTTTCGTGGATACCGACTTGGTCGCATCTTGGCGGACTCAGAATTTCTCTTCAGTCCGCTTGGTTCCCTGAATCACTTCCATGATGTAAACAGGTTTGGAAGCCTCGGCTATTTTCTTGGGCATTTTCTTGCCCGCGACCGGAGGAGGCGCGGGTGGTTTGTCCCCCGCCAATTGGTCCAGGTGAGTGGGATGAAGATCTACGTTTTTTTGATCGACGCCGCTCCGTAAGACGAACTGAATTACGCCTTGCGAACTCGCCAGTTGCAGTTTTTGCGAGTCCTCCGGGCTCACCAATAATGTCACCACGTTGACAGTCTGGGGCTTGCCCTGCGGATCAGGCTCGATGGTCTGACCAGCAGTCAAAACCTCGACGTTCTGTAGAACGGTCTGGGTCACCGGTCCACCCGAACCACCGCCCGGCGGAGTATAGGTAACCATTACGTCTACCCGCGAGCCTGGATACAGGAAGCCAGCCACACCCACGATCTCATTGGAGCGGACCGCCGTAGCCCGCATGCCTGTGGGGATTTTCCCCGAAATGCCGATACCGGAGCCTTCAAGGCCTAAATCCCTCTTCAATATTGGCTCGCTCGCTACCAAGGGATAAAGCAGAGGTTTGCCAACCACGTCGTCCACTTTGTCGAATGCGCCAGCCAAAGCCATGTTGGTCGGCCACTCTACCAACGCCACGTCTTTGGCGGTCAGAGTCGTGCCGGAAGGCAGATCATTGACGGCGGCGACAATTCCAGTCGTCGCGTGCTGAGAACGGCTCAACCGTATCCGCTTACTGAAGAAGTAGGTCATGGTAACCGCCAGGATTGCGGCCATCATGAAAGCGATCAAAACTCTTCGCAGGCCCGTAAATCACCTCCACCAAAACACATTGCCAACACAATAAAATACGCCGATCGCTATCGCCAATCCGTAGGGCAAGCGCAATGCACCCGCTTGCCGGACATTCAACATCGGATGGGGCTCAAACCCTGCCGTGAGGTGATGGCGCACCAGTTCCGCGATGTTGCGCAGGGTCTCAAGAATCCGTTTGTGAACCAGCATGTAGCCAGCGGCAAGAAGCCCCCCCGCGATTGCCGACACAATCAGCAAAGTTCCCACCTGGGCGAAGCCTACCCAAGCCCCCACCGCGGCCATCAGCTTGGCGTCTCCGCCACCCATTGCCCCGAGCAGGAAGAGCACGTAGAAAATGCCGCCAGCCAGCATCATGCCCGCCAACCCGGCCCGCAATTCCGGTGCTCCTCCCAGTATGGTGCGCACCAATAGTGCCGCAACCCCACCGCTATAGGTGAGCCAGTTAGGAATCCGGCGCCCCCGAACGTCCTTGACCGCTCCTACAGTAGCGACAGTCAAGGCGCAAAGCAAAAGATATTTATCCACGCATGGTTACCCGCGAGCGAACTGGTTTCTTAGTGATTCAGCTTGAAGCATCGCGAAGGGAGGGATCCTATCGAGTCATGGTCTGGCTTCTGTTGCGCCGGCCCTTTCGAGCCGGCGCAAATAAAAGCGCTGGCAAAATACAAACCGCCTGGCAAAATACAAACCGCTGTGCCTACCAACTAGGTGACGTAGCTGCCCAGCTTGGTGCCAACCTTCGTAAAAGCATCGGTGAGCGCGGTGGCTAGGCCAGGGAAGCACGCCGCTGCGGCGGCAATAACCAGGACGATGAGCATTACGTACTCAACAAGACCTTGGCCCGCCTCGTCGCTGTGAAGCTGCTGAAACCTCTGAACGAGGGTATTCATATTTGTACCATCTCCTTGAATAGTTTTAGTTTCGTGTGCAGGAACAGACCCTGCCAACTATGTGACGTAGCTGCCCAGCTTGGTGCCAACTTTCGTAAAAGCGGTAGTGAGCGCGGTGGCTAGGCCAGGGAAGCACGCCGCCGCGGCGGCAATAACCAGCACAATGAGCATGACGTACTCAACCAGACCTTGTCCGGCCTCGTCGTTATGCAGTTGCTGAATTCGCTGAATCAGTGTTCTCATCTTGTGATCTCCTCTATATTTTGAATGTTTTCGAATCCCAGCGCGGGAGGGAGAGCGCGATGGTCAATACTGTACAGTCTTCTCTGTAGCATGTCACTAGCCAAACTTCGCAACCTGTAGTCTGGGCTAGGCGCCTTGACCAGTTACTTGAAAACAAGGGGTTTGAGGGTGATCAATCATTGCCGGTTCGCCCTACTTAACCCAGTCAGCAGTGAGGGAAGAGAACGCATTTTCCCTTCTTGGCATAAGAAAGGGAACAGGGATCGTTAGAACGTGTAAACATCTGTTTACATTGAAATCGTCTTAACGCCCAAAACAAATTGCTGTAGTCGTCCGTCCACAAGGCAAGCCGCCATGGCCTTAATGGCAACGGGAGCCCCGGGCGTAGTTCTCAGTCGGCGAAACTATCCAAGATAGGAGTTGCTTAGACGTAGGTACTAGCTGCCATGCTCGGTGCATTCGTGACTCGATTGTCGGTGGGCAATCGGCCTTTCCCAATAATTTTGCCTCCGCTGATTCGATTGCTGGGCAAGTCGTAGCCAGGAAACAAAATGGTGTTCTGTCTTCCACTTGCTCATATCCTATCCTGCTTCACTATTTGCGGCCTCCATAGCCGGCAAGCAGAAGCGTTTGAAAAGAACATGCAGGTGGTCCATATCGTGGGTGTGCCGCCGAACCACGGCAGGAAGTGTTTGCCCAGGAGGAGCTATACCGAAAAAAGCAGGAATGCACTCAGCAAGATGCTGATCTAGTAGAGCTGCACGCTTGCTGCCGAGATCGCCGGCAAAGCTTCTGGCGGCTTTACTTGCGGCTTTCCCTGCCACACGATTCTGTCAGTCATCAAAACCTCCCAGGACTGGGCGGCCGTTGCCTACGGGGAAAACTTCGTATCAGGATGACCATAAAGGCGCACAGGGGGAGCGATAGCAGGTAAAAATGCTCTGGCATCAGGAATATGACCATCGGCGCCACCAGCAATGCGGCGCCCATCCAGGCAGCTGCACGATTGAAAACACCGCCCGTTATTTCTGCGTTGATATTGATATTGGTATCGCCATTGAGAAAAATAAATCGGTCCAGAGTGATCACGATCGGAATCAGCAAAACACTGAGGTCATGGATGAACAGGTAATAGCTCACGACCACGCCGGCTGTGATTGCGATCACCAGCGCGTCTGACCCCCTGGCCGTACGAGCAGACACTGCAACCCATAGCAGCACCAACATAGAAACAACAATCGTCAAAGCTTGAATCCAGATCCCCGTCAATCGAGCGCCCAGCAGTCCAAAAATCAGGCCGCGCAGGTTCGCCATGATGCTGACCCGAAGAGGAAACTGATTCTGATTGCCCGCTGCTACGGTTGTGCCCACTGAAAAAAGCGCACGGGCATAAACCGCGGTTTGCGCGAACCCAACTACCCAGAGAGATAGCAGGAGGCACAAAGATGCCGAGAGCGCAAATCCGGCGAAGAATCGCCAGCGCCGCCACAACAAGAACAGCAGCGCGATCGGAATCACAATTTGCATTTTGAACAATCCCAGCCCGACCAGGACGCCCGCCACTACCTCTTGTCCTCGGTCGAGTGAAACCAGAGCAGCTGCCAGCAACGCCAGCAGCAGGATGGAATCCTGCCCCTGCATGAGCGCGAGTGCGATGGGATAGAAAACTAGAAATACGAAAACAGGCAGGCCTCGCCACACTCGATAGAGGTTTCCCATTTTCGTATGCATTAGCCAAACAGCAATCGCCAGCAGAAACAGGTTCAGGGCCAAAAATGCAAGGTAAGCAGTTCGGTACGGCAGCAGCGAAAAGGGAACGAAGAGCAACGACTGATAGGCCGGACGGATAAACGGTAGTGCGCGTTCGTCATTGCCAACCAGCGCATCCTGAAATTGCTGCTGCGCTCGGGCGTCGTAGAGTTCGCCCGCGTGCCCGGTTCCGACCATGTAGCCGGCGGCGTAAAGTTGTCTGAAATCGGCGTGGCCACGTAGTGCATTGGGGAAAAAAGTGAGCCATCCCAGTAATTGCAAGCCGAGCAGAATCGGCAGAATTCCCAGAAGAGTATCCGGAAGATAGCGGGTGCCGCGAGACTCAGCAGTGACTCTCATCAAAATTGAACAAATTCACTGGCCAACCATTTCAAGGGCATGCCAAATCCTTGCGCACCATGAAAAGAAATTTCCACTCATTCGGCGAATGCAAAATCCTGCAAGCGCGGTACTCGCGTTGGACGTAATCCGCTACCGGATCCCGGACGATTGCACTCACTGGCGTTCCTGGCCACGACGTAGGAATTTTTTCCCAGAACGAAGCCTCAAACAGGACAACTCGAACGCGCGCCGCCGCTAGCTCTGCGAACATCTCCTGAGCTTGCTCTGGCGTATGCATCCCGGGCTGGAAATATTCGTAATGTGTCGGATTGACCGTATCAGTCAGGTAGTAATAGAGGGGCAAATAAGGGTATACAAAAATTTTCTCGCCGGCGGGGACGTGCGCCTGAACATAGTCAACCACCGTGTCCTCTAACGGGACAGCAATCACGCCGCGGCGAGTTTCCACCCGGTTACCGCCGGCGTTCAGAGCGCGCAGCAGCAAGGGCATGGCAAACAGCAGGAAAGCCACCGTCAGACACGCGGTGAAAAGGGGTTTTACTGCCTTGAAAAGCCGTCCGGGAATATCGCGTCCCTCAATCATCCAGCCGATCACCAGGGAAAATAGAGGCAACAGGTACATGAAGTGAATGATGTCTGCCCGGCCGACAACCACGGACAGCAGCAGCCCGGACAAGGCCGCGCACACCAGCACATAGTGAGCGCCAACAACCCGAGGGTCGCTCCCCCGCCACATCTGCACGGTCCAATAGATCAGCAAGGCGACAGCAATCAACGGCAGCATGGGAACCAGAAAACAAGGGCTCACACTCATGAGCGTGATCAATCGCACGCCCAGCGATCCGCTGCCAAACAAAAGATGACGGGTGTTCTCCGACCAGTTTTGATAACCGTAGGGCACATGATTGGCCAGCGAATAATGCTGCAGCGGCCAAAACCAGTCCGCCCACATTGTTGACAAACTATGTTGCGCGCCGAAGTAGGCCAACGTCACTACTAAGGGCCAGGCCACCCCAGCGGCCAGCCCAAAGTCCTGCGTTAGTGTCCAGACCCTCTGCTTTGTTGTCCATATCGATCGAGAGCGTCGCCGGTCCAGTACGGCAATGGTGGCAAAGCCGGCGCTCAAGCCGAGGATGAGTCCGGCCCCTTTCGACTGCTCAAAAAGGAAGGTGAGTGAGGCGAGCGATCCGGTTGCGAAGGCCCACTTCCAGTGCGGTGACTCCAGCCAGCGCACCGCGCCATAGACCGCCAGGCAAGCCCACAGCGTGCTGTCCCAATTGTGTAAGACCTCGAAGCGGTAAGGAATCGTGGTGAGCGTCACCACGGCCGCTGCCCAAAGCGCGATGCCCCGCGAACATACTCGACGCGCCAGCAAATAACTGATGACCGAATAAATCCCGCCAAAGAAAACCAGCGCGATTCGTGCCACCAGAAACGAGCTTCCGAAAACTTTGAACAGAAGCGCCAGAAAGTAGTAGGACCCAGGAGTGAAATACGAAAAGAAATCCCGGTACAGCACCTCCCCGCGCAGGATGCGCTGCGCGCCTTGCAGGACGATTCCTTCGTCCGGCTCCAGGAAAGTGTAGCGGCGGAAAAGCCATAAGTATGCTAGGGTCACCAAGAACACCGCGACCGCAATCGCTCTGTCTTTCGCATCCAACTCCGCCCGCACTCCGCTCCTGGACGAGGCTGGCTTCTCCGCCAAGCCCTTCAGGACCACTCCCCCCCCCGCTTCGGCAACGTGCTCCACTCCTGCATTCTGCCTCATCTTTCTCCGGTGTGCGCTGAATTGCGCAGCCAGAGGTTAGCCCCGCTGATTCTGCCGGTTCAGGTTTCCGCTGTGCGATCGCGCCTGGCGATTTCAGAGCCTCATTCTGTGCAAGTTTGTATACTTCTGTTCACATGGGCGCTTGGACCGCCGGCCCCAGCTTGCCCCAACTCCTGTTAAGTGATAGTCAAAAAGATGGATAGAAGGGGTTGCAAACGGGGACCGGAACTCAAGGAGTGGCAGCGGAACTGCAGTAGACTCCCCGGCTGTTCCCCCCACTTTTCCCAAGTCCAGGCTTCGGAACTAATAGGATCAAAAGCCATGCAGTTTATGATGTCTCCCCGATCCTCAACGACTCTCATGCATGTGCCTGAATCTACGGCCGCTCCGGTTTCTGTCGATACGCCGGAAATTTCCGTTGTGATTCCTTGCCTTAACGAAGCTCGCTCCATCGGCATTTGTGCAGAGAAGGCTTTGGCGGCGTTTCGCGAGATCGGGATCCGTGGTGAAGTTGTGGTCGCCGACAACGGTTCGACTGATGGTTCGATCGAAATCGCGGAAAAGCTGGGCGCGCGCGTTGTCCATGTTGCCACCCGAGGCTACGGCAACGCCTTACGCAGGGGAATTGAAGAAGCCAAAGGCGAGTTCATCATCATGGGCGATGCCGATGACAGCTACGATTTCTCCCAGGTGCCGGACTTCGTCGCCAAGTGGCGCCAAGGCTCCGAACTGATCATGGGCAACCGGTTTGAGGGTGGGATTAAGCCCGGCGCCATGCCCTGGCTTCACAAATATCTAGGTAATCCTGCTCTGACCGCGATCCTGAATTCATTTTTCCACGCCGGCATCGGCGATGCTTACTGCGGCATGCGCGGATTTACCAAGCGAGTCTACGAGCGAGTGGACCCGCACACCACGGGAATGGAGTTTGCTCTTGAACTGGTCATCAAAGCTGCCAAACTGGGCGTAAAGGTCACCGAAATTCCGGTCACACTCTGGCCCGATAAGCGCGGCCGCCAACCTCATTTGCGAACCTTCCATGACGGCTGGCGGAGCTTGCGCTTCATGCTGCTTTACGCTCCCAACTGGCTTTTCCTACTTCCCGGAATCTCTCTGCTGGCGCTTGGCCTGAGCCTGGTTCTTTGGCTTTTCCCCGAGCCGCGTCGCCTGGGGCACGTCACCATTGATGTGCACACCATGCTGTTTGGCATGATGTTCGCACTGGTGGGCGCACAGATCATCTCGATTGGCCTGTTCGCGAAAGTTTACAGCTATGCCGAAAGATTCTCGCAAAATCAGCGCTCGCTGGAGCGATGGCTGCGCCGCGTGAAACTCGAGCATGGGCTTGCGTTGGGAGGAGTTTTCGCGCTCAGTGGCGCCGGAGGCGCGTTCTGGCTCTTGTGGAAGTGGGCTGCCAGTGGCTTTGGTCACTTCGACCAGATCCGCTCCGTAATCCTTTTCTCCTTATCGTTCTTTCTTGGGGTGCAGGTGATTTTTTCTTCGTTCTTTATCAGCATGCTGGGAATCAGCCGCGGCACCTACATCGGCGATTACGACGATCTAAGCTGATTCTCAAACCACCCTATGGCAATGATCGGCGCATTACATCAAAAATTTGTAGCTGGGCGCAGAGTGCAAGTTCTTACTGAGCACCTTATCGCCCTCATTCCTTCCGGAGCCCGGGTCTTGGACGTAGGCTGCGGGGACGGGATGATTGATCGTCTTATCTCAGAACACCGAACGGACGTTTCAATTCAGGGAATTGACGTCCTGGTGCGGCAGGATACTCAAATGCCTGTCAAGCGGTTTGACGGGATCACCATCCCCTATCCCGACGGGAGCTTCGACGCAGTCATGTTCGTCGATGTTCTTCACCATACCGTCGACCCATTTGTCATGCTCAGGGAAGCTCATCGCGTGGCTGACACTGTTCTGATCAAAGATCATTTCCGAGAGGGTTTTCTCTCGGGCACTACGTTGCGCTTTATGGATTGGGTGGGAAATGCACACCATGGTGTCGCACTGCCTTACAATTACTGGTCGAGGTCGGAATGGAGTACCGCGTTCGGTGCTGGACACCTGGAAGTAATCGAAATGAAGACATCTCTCGGTTTATATCCTCGCCCGGTTTCATGGCTTTTTGAGCGCGGCCTTCATTTCGTTGCCCGGCTTGAGAGAGCCAAGCTTCCAAGCATCGTCGCCGTAGGCCAGACGTTGTAGCCCACCGCCAGAATGGAGAAGAAGTCGAGTGTGTAAGTACGAACCAGCCGAAGTGGCAGCCCGATTGGAGCCGGAAGCCATTGCTCAGCCTCCGGCTCATGATGCTTGGGAGTCCGCTTACGTCGCCTTTGAAACTCCAGAACAAGAGGTCCAAAAGTTTATCCGGCGGCTAGTCAAGTTGGGTGCCGAGAAATGGTCCCGCGACGAGCAAATCGTCGAACTGTTCTGCGGCCGCGGAAATGGACTGCATGCTTTGCAAAGAATGGGATTCAGAAATATCGAAGGTGTCGACCTTTCCCCTCGGCTGGTCGGAAAGTATGAAGGCGATGCGAAATGCTACGTCTGCGATTGCCGGCACTTGCCGTTTGCAGACCAAAGTAAGGGTCTGCTGATCGTCCAGGGTGGTCTGCACCATCTCAGCAAGCTACCCGAAGATCTGGAGCAAACATTCCTGGAAATGCAACGCGTGCTTCGGAAGGACGGGCTCATCATGCTCGTGGAGCCATGGCTAACGCCGTTCCTTCGTTTGGTGCATACGGTGTGTGAGACCCGCGTGGCGCGGCGTTGCTCGGCAAAACTCGACTCCCTTGGCACCATGATTGAGCACGAACGTGACACTTATGAACGATGGCTTAGGAGCCCTGGACTCATACTAGCGGTCGCGCGCACCCACTTTCTGCCCATTAGGGAATCCTTCAGTTGGGGCAAGTGGTCCTTTGTCGGCAAGCGCCTTTGACGACGCGCTTTGAGATTCACTCACGTTCAGGGATGTAGAGTATTGCGATACCCTGACTGGGTTTTCATCTGGTTCCACGAGCCACGCCCTTCGCTGGCTGAAATACTTTAGCAATTCCAGATTCCGAGCGGCCCCCATGTCGCGAGCCCACACAACTTTAGAGTCCTCAATGTCAGCCCTGTTGTACACCCATTCAATATCCGGGTTATGGCTTGGCTTGTAACGCACGATCGCCAACTGCTTTCCGCTATATTCTGCCAGGTGAGACTCGATCCGCGCACGATCTGAAATCTGATGGCCGTGGGTACACCAGCTCGGCCAGAGATGTAGCGGAATCGAAGTATGCAGAGGCTGTGCAGCCACTACCAACAACAGCAGAATAGAGCAGATCGTCGGGATGGCGCGTACAAGGAACAACCCTGATGGCCTTCCGTGCCATTCCCACCTCCTGACCTCACGCATAGCTAGCAGAATCACCGCGTAGATTGCCGAAGTCACAGGTGCGGCATAATGAGGAGAAAAATAAATCGGCAGCAGCAGGACGAGGACAGTTATGCCACAGACGGCGAGCAGAAATCCTGTTTCGCGGCTGACATCCTTGTAGGAAAGATCGTAGGGAAGAACCATAGCCAACATGACAAATGGCAGGGTGAAGACGGGGCCGAGGAAAAAAGTCCAAACATACATACTCTTATATAAGGCAAGCAAAAATGGTTCTGTTCGCGCGGATTCGTATTGCCCAAGTGCCGCTTCCATATAAAGTGTTTTCATTGGCGCATGGTTGTATGAAGGAAAAGCGCTGACGGTGTGCCAGGGGAAAATAGGCACCGGATCATACGCCTCGACGTATGCTTCGTAGGGCGTGCGGAACGGGCTGCCTGTGGTGCGCCAGAAGTAGAAGACCATGGCCGCGGCCGTCACAGATGTCACCAACGCGAGCGGCAGAATGATGCGCCGCATCGAGATTCGCAGCGGGGGTCTCGACTTTCCGAACATCCAGATCAAGAGTGCAGTGCCAATGGGAAGACTAAGAAACAATCCCTCGTAAGGCCGACTGGTGGCGAGGATTGCGAGACCCAAGCCCATCCACAAAACATCGCGGACTCGCTGTTGCTGCTTGATTCGCGGTAGGGCGCCCAGCACCAGCGCGCCGCCAATGGCAGCGACGGCCCCGCCAAGGTAGCTGTTGGCCCAGTAGCTGAACGTGCCCAGCCGGATTACGGCGAGCAATCCTCCCAACAGGGCCCATTGCGGCGGAAGCCAGCCTTGGAGCATCCAGCAGATTGCGGCGCACATCAAGCCCACGCTAATCCACACGCCCCAGAAAGGGTGCCCGAAAATCACCTGGCCGGCTGCAAGGAATAATCCTTGAGCTGGATAGTATTTCGAGACGTAAGTCGGCTTCTGGATAACGTGGAAAGTTTCAAAATGAACCCACATGGGGTGAGTCGGATTGGCGACGCGCCCATGCGCAAAAGTGTCCGCCATCAAGAGATAGCTGAACTCATCATGGATGCCAGGTGCGGGAATCGGTTCCACCGGCAATATAGCCGCCCGCAATACCAGCGCGAGAAGGCCAACTGCAAACACCGCGAGTCTCTGACGGCGCGCGAGACGTCCAAATAAATTTTCCAGCTTCTCAAACCAGCTCGCACCCAGTTGAGGTGCAACAAAGGCTAGTAACACAGCCCCGACGCACAAACCGAACTCGATCGTAAAAAGCATGAAGTTATGGTGCCGCTAATTCCGTCGTTACTTCGGCGTCGGGAAATTTGTGGTTACAAGGTCGTTTTGCAACCGGGATTACGGCTCTCCATCGCTCCCAGCACTTGACAAGTTTTGCGCATACGGCGTGACCCGCACCGGCTTCTCGTCGGGCTCCACCAGCCACACGCGCCGATCCTTGAAGTAGTCAATCAGTTCCTGATTTCGCTGCACGCCCATATCATTGGCCCAGATCACTTTCTGGCCGTCGATATCCGCAAGATTTTGTACCCAATCCACCGGTTGGGGACGATCGTTCGGGTACTGAACCAGGGCAAGCTGAAGCCCCGTCCTCGACTCGATCGCAGCCTGGACTCGTTCGCGGCTGAACTGCTCGAATAGATGGGGTGAGCACCAGGTAAGGGGTGCTGCTTGTGGTAGACGTAAGCCATGGAGTGGGCCGATCGCACGTACTAAGAGCATCAGAAAGCAGATCACCGGTACGGCTCTTACGATCGCCAGGCCCGTGCTCTTGCCGCGCCAACGCCACCTCCGGACGCATTGCATGGCTGCCAAAAGCAACGCGTAGACGACACAAGTGAGGGCTGCGGCGTAGCTGGGGCCGTAGTATATCGGTAACAGAAGGCCGAAAGCGGAAACCGAAAATACTATTAAGAGAATCCTCATCCTGAGCATCCCCCTTCTGGTTCCAGCCGCCAGCATGAGGAATGGAAACGTCAGAGCTGGGCCAAGAAAGAACAGGTAGAACTGTATGACCCGGGTGATGCTGGAAATGACAAAGTGGGCGCGAGCGAATTTGTGTTGGTCTATTTCCCAGCCGAAAAACGCTGCTTGCATGTTCGTATCGGGTGAGGATCGCAAAGATTGCCACGGGAAGAGTGGAACGGGGTCCAGATTTATCTGATATGGAGTACGAAACGGGCTGCCGGTAGTGCGCCAGAAATAATAGAGCATCGTCGCGAACGCCGCGGCCAGAACCAGCGCTGACGGGACCAGCACACGGATCGCAATGCGTCGGTTGCCTGATCCGCAGCTCTTCCAGATCCATACCAGCAAGGCCGTCACGATCGGCAAGCTGAATATCAAGCCCTCGAACGGGCGGCTGCTGGCAAGCAACGCCAGGCCGAAACCCAGTAGCATGGAGTCACCGATCCGCTGCCAGCGCTTGATGCGCGGCAGCGCGCCCAAAACCAACGCTCCCCCTATCGCCGGCACTGCGCCCCCGAAATAACTATTGGCCCAATAGCTAAACGTGCCCAGTCGAATCAGGGCGAGCAGCGCACCAAGCAGCGCCCAGAACGGAGCAAACCAGCCTTGCAGCATCCAACAAATTACTGCGCACATGATGCCGACACTAAGCCACACGCCCCAGAAAGGGTGGCCGAAGACTACCTGGCCGAACGCGAGAGGAACACCCTGCCCAGGAAAATATTTCGAAACGTAGGTCGGCTGTTGATTTACGCCAGGCGCTTCCAGGTGAATCCACATCGGATGTGTGGGGTTTGTCAAGCGCCCATGCGCGAAGGTATCGGACATCAGCAAATAGCTGAACTCATCGGGAATGGTAGGTTGCGGGATCGGTTCGATCGGCAGCAGTGCGCCACGCATTACCAGGGCCACGACTCCGACACACACGATGGAAAGAACGCGGTGTCTGCTGAGTTGCCAGAAACGCATTTCCACTTTCTCGAACCAGCGCGATCCGAGAGTCGGCTGAACGAAAGCGATCAGCAATGACAGCAGCACGAAGCCAGTTTCAATTATCAGCATTGGTATCGAACTCCGTCCGCGCGACGCCCAATTTGGCCTTCCCCTGCACCGATTTGAGGACAGCAAGGGGTGAATAGGCTGTCAACTTCACCGGTTCCTCATCCGGCTCCAGCAACCAAACCCGACGGCCCTTGAAATATTCGATCAACTCCTGATTCCTCTCCACGCCCATATCGCGCGCCCACACCACCTTGGAGCCATCGATGTCGGACTCGTTATACACCCACTCCTCGAGAATCTCATGGTCAGGCCGGTAACGAACGATTGCCAGATGACGTCCCGGTTCTTCGCGCAATTGAGCCAGCACACGGGCGCGCTCGAGATTATGAAAATCAGCGGAATACCAGGTGTGGATGTTGGTTGCCGGAAGAGGAATGCGAAGCAGCGGTGCGGCTGCCCTCAGCGGCAGCAGCACGAAACAGATCACCGGCACGGCGCGAACCAGGAACCTGCCCCCGGGCCGTCCATTCGGGCGCCACCGGCGCAGGGAGCGCATCGCCTGCAACATCAGAGCGTAAACCGCGGCCGTCAGGGGCGCAGAGTAGTGCGCCGGTGGAAGATAAATCGGCAACGCTAGTCCGACAAAAGTGGCGCAGCAAACCAGCAACAGGAATCGCGACTTGCCGCTCATCGGCCAGCGGAATCGGCCACGCGACTTGCTGGCAAACCATGCAAGAAACGGAAGTGTCAGCGCCGGACCTAAGTAGAAAAGCCAGAAGGGCACCGGCTTCAATAACAAATTGCCGATAGGATGACGGTGCGCCAGTCTGTATTGACCGACTACCGGAGCGCCCTGATAAAACTTGCGCATCACTTCGTGGTTGTATTTCGCGGCCGGGTCCAGCTTTTGCCAGGGAAAATAGACCAGGTGATAAGTCGCGATATTGACCTGATAGGGAATGCGAAAAGGGCTGCCAGTGACGCGCCAGAAGTAATAACCCATAGCGCCGAAGGTGATGGCTAGCAACAGACCAAGGGGCAGGACCACGCGCCGCATGCAGAGTTCTAGTGGTGGACCTTTCTTGCTCGTCATCCACGCCAGGAGGGCGCCTGCGATGGGAACGCAGAAGAACAAACTCTCATAAGCCCGGGTGTTTGCCAGTAGCGCTAGCCCAAGCGCCATGACCGCCGCGTCGTGCACGCGCTGACGCCGCTTGATTCTGGGCAACGCGCCCAGCACCAAGGCGCCACCGGTGGCGGCGACCGCTCCGCCGAAGTAGGTATTCGCCCAGTAGCTGAAGAGGCCGAGCCGCATGACCGCGATGCAGCCACCGAGGAGCGCCCAGCCCGGCGGCAACCAGCCTTGCAGCATCCAGCAGATCGCGGCGCACATTAAGCCGACAGTCAGCCAGACGCCCCAAAAAGGATGTCCGAAAATCACCTGACCCACTGCCAGGAATAACCCTTGGCCGGGATAGTACATAGAAGCGTACGTGGGCTTCTGATTGATGTGGAAGCTTTCGAAATGAATCCACATGGGGTGGGTGGGATTGGCCAATCGCCTGTGAGCCAGCGTATCTGCCAGAAGCAGATGGCTGAATTCGTCATGGATCGCTGCTTCAGGAATCGGTTGGATGGGTAAGAGTGCTGCCCTAAGAGCTAATGCCGCAATACCTACCGAAAACACCACGAGGGCGCGCCGCCGGGCAAACTTGCCTAACCGTTGTTCCCACTTTTCAAACCAATTCGCTGCGAACTCGGGTACGATGTGCGCCAACGCGATCGCGATCGCAGTCAGGCAGATCTCGATGGCCACAATCATGCCGGGCTACTCAATAATTCTCTTTTTCGGATTGGAGTTTGTGCAAGAAGCTGAGTTCCTGGCGGTCTGATCACAGGAGGCTCCAAATTGCTTGCCGGCGTTAGACGCCGCCCAAGTGTTCGAACAGATGGTGTACGGCTTCGCCGCCGTTCTGAATCAACTCTGTCGTCCAATCGAAATTCCACTCGAAGTTTTTCTGCCATGTGGTTGGGAGATACCAGACGTGTTGTGCCCTCCGCCAGTAACGAACACGGCTGGCGGCATCGTCCCGCGTTAGGCTGGGTCCTTCCCTGGCACTGAAGTCAGGAGGCGGGTCTGCGGGCAGAGTATGCCCGTAGCCGTACTGCCACTGGATATCATTTACCAGACAGTTCCAGTACGCTCTGGCGATTTTCGCTTCCGCGCTGGGTTTCGGAGATGAAGGGACAAGCGGTTCATCGATGAAGTCGGCCGGCATATCTGCGCGGAGCCGAAACCTCGGCTGGTACGACCCGTACAGAAATAGTCCAAGTGCGAGCAATGCGACCATTGCCCAATCGAATTTTTGTCGCTTAAACAGCATTGATTCTTGTTTACCTGATTCCGCCCCCCGCCTTCGACTACGGAGCCGCTCCGTGGATCGCAAGCGCACCGAGACTCGTACACAGCCGCAATTGATCTGCCAATCGCCTCCTTCCTTGCCTGGGGGCGGCTAGCGTGAGCCGAAATCCCCTGCATCTTCCTGAGCGAGAAGCGACTTTCAGTCGACCAGAAGCCTGGAGATCAAAATGGATGGTCAAAGTAAGGTAACCAGCTTGTGCCACAGAGTGTTACCGCCTGTGGTCCCGCATGGCGACCAGCCCGGACTGTGCTTTCAGCAACAATGCAGATTTTTTCACTTCGAGGACATTGCCGGTAACGATAATTTCCTCAGATCAAAGCAGTTATTTGTTGACCCCATGCCTCCGATTTGCGATAGTAACGGGGGCATTCAGTGCCCTCGCGACCTCCTCCCGGGCGTCACCCGAACCGCGTTCCCCCGTATTAAATGGAAATGGGTAATCGCTAATTGCTGTTCAGCATTGACACAAGCGCTCACCGATCTATATGTGCTCGTCAACCAGTTCGTGTCTTGCGAGCAGAATGAAAGGAAAGGGTAATTAGTTGTCCGATTCAGATTATAGCCGACGCATACTCCTGGTCGATCCGGACGAAGTTTTCGGCCACGTCCTGCAGCAGGTTTTAGGGACAGGTTACAAGCTTCGGCAGGTCGCGACGGTGCAAACTGGAATCAGCCTGCTCAATACCAATGAAGTGGACGTCGCTCTGCTGAATGTGGATCTGCGAAACGACAGCGCCTCCGGGGACGATCCACTGGCGCTGATAAGACAGGCTTCCGAGCGGGATTTTGCTTCGCTGGTGATTGCTTATGGTTGGGACTCGCGGCGCAAGAAAGCGATTGAAGCTTTTCAACATGGCGCAGTTGATTTTCTGGAACAGCCGCTCGATGTCCAAGCGCTGAAGTTCGCTCTGGACGCGGCCTACCGTCGTGCAATGTTGACGCGCGAATTAAGCGCGGCGCAAAAACTGATTTCTTCGTCGCATGTGGAAGGGCTGCTCGGAAACAGCAAGCCAATGGCGCGGGTAAATGAAGTAATCCGCAAGGTGGCCGGGGTTTGCACCAGCGTGCTGGTCACAGGTGAGAGCGGCACTGGGAAAGAGGTAGTAGCGCGCGCGATTCATAACCTGAGCCCGCGCGCAGACAGGCCATTCGTAGCGTTCTCTGGCTGTTCCTTCCCGGAGTCTTTGATTGAAGACGAGCTTTTCGGCCACGAGAAAGGCGCTTTCACCGGCGCCAGCCAGCTCCGTCGCGGCCGTTTCGAAGAGGCCCGGGACGGGACTGTTTTTCTCGACGAGATCGGCGACCTGGCGCTGCCCCTGCAGGCCAAACTGCTGCGCGTGCTGCAAGAGCGCAGCCTGGAACGCCTGGGTTCGAATCTCGCCCATGCGTTGGATGTCCGCGTGATCTGCGCCACCAGCCGCAACCTGGAAGAGATGGTGCGGGAGGGAAGCTTCCGGGAAGATTTGTATTTCCGAATTTCTGTGGTCCGGATCCACATGCCGGCCCTGCGGGAAAGGGTGGAGGATATTCCGCTGCTGGCGGAATATTTTCTCAAGATGTTCGCCAAGGCACATAAGAAACAGTGCCACGGTTTGACGCTGGGGGCTCTCCACGCGCTGGCCAGACATAACTGGCCGGGCAACGTGCGCGAGTTACAAAACGTAGTCGAACGCAGCCTGGTACTGTCGGATGGCCACGAGCGGCTTGGAGTGAAGGATCTGCCGCAGGAACTTTACGGTTTTGCTGTCCCGGAGGAAATCCTGGAGGGTTCTTTCCATGAATCGGTTCGAGGTTTTAAGCGAGAACTGGTGCGGTCTGCCCTGCGTATGCACGAAGGAAACAAACTGCAGGCAGCGCGTGAGTTGGGAATCAGTCGCTGCTATCTGCATCGCCTGCTGAACCAACTCAGGATCACTGAGGTAGGGGTCGAAGAAGATTTTGGCGAGGCAACGCCACAGGAAACTCCGGTTTCGCGAGGCAGAGCGGGAGAGCTCAGCGTCGTTTCCAGGGTGGCTTGATATGACGATGAACATTCGAAAAAATAAAATGACGCGCGCCCAATCAGGACAGAGCATCGTCGAGACTGTTCTGATGATGCCGCTTCTGCTGTTGTTCCTGCTCAACGCGATAAACTTCGGATATTTCTTTTTCGTGGCGACCAACCTGGCGGCGGCGCCGCGCGCGGGCGTGGAATACTCGATCATGGGAGGAGCCACCCCAGCGGCGATAGAACTGCCGGCTGCGGGGCCCTCGACCGGCACTCTGACGACCAGTTTTTTGACGTATGAAGACATGCGAGGTGCGGTGACTGCGCCCACCACGAACGGAGCAATACAGGTGTGCTCGCAGGAAAATGGAATGACCGGTGCGGGTACTCCCAGCGCAGCGGCAGTGTGCACTTCTTACGGGACCACACCTTCGGGACATTCCTTTCCTGCAGTTGGTGTTGAGCCCGAGCTCAAGGCGGATAACTCGGCGCCGGCGTTTGTTTTGCATCAGGTAGACGTGATCTACACATTCATCCCCCTCATTCCGGGGACGCCTTTCAATATTATTATGCTGGCTTCTCCGCTCTGCACCGGCAGCGGAACCAGTGTAAGCTGCGTGTTTCATCGGCAGGCGGTGATGCGAGGAATGAATTAGGGTTACGAACGTGAAGCGAGAATTGGATATGGCACGCTCAGAGTTTTTGAAGACAAGATCGGCGAAGACAGATTTATCCAAGGCAGATTTGTCGGAGAAATGCCTGTCGAAGAAAGGCTTGTCGACGAAAGGCTTGCCCAGGAAGAGCCAGGCGGGGCAAGCGGCGGTGGAGTTTGCCCTGACAATCGTGTTCCTATTCGTATTCCTGATCAGTTTTTTAGAGATACTTAGTTTGCTTTACACCTACAGCGTACTTGCCGATTCCGCCAAGGAAGGGGTGCGCTACGGGGTAGTGCACGGATCTCTGAGCTCGGGGTGCAACGGTCCGGGAGACACTGGGGTTACTTGCGATGGCGGCGCCGCCGGAGTGAAAGCTGCGGTCACCAACTACCTGAATGCTTCCATGCACAACTCAGCAGCGATGACCGTGACCCCCACCTATCCCGACGGTTCGAGCAAGCCTACCAGCCGGGTACGGGTGGTCGTGACTTACCCGTATCAGCCATTTTTCGGCCTGGGTTGGCCGACAGTGACGGTCAACGCGGCGGCTGAAGGGCGGATTACGTTTTGAACGAAAAATTTGGGGCACGCAATCGAGAATCGCGTGCTTGGCTGCAGGAGGTTCAAACATGCGCAGCAAAGGTTGGATGAAGAAGTCGAGCAGTTGCGGCGAGTCCGGTCAGGCTCTGGTTTTCCTGGTGCTCGCTCTCAGCATAGTTTTCCTGGGCGCGGGCGCCCTTTCCGTGGACATGAGCAATCTTTGGTTCCACCGCCAGTCGGCGCAGAACGCGGCCGATGCGGTCTGCACCGCGGGCGCGATGGACTTGCTGGTGGATGCACAAGGCGGCGCCACCGGTCACCAGGGTTTCACCAATGGAACCGCCTTCACCTGCGCTAGCGGTTCCACCTGGCCGCTGTGCCAGTATGCCGCCAAGAATGGATACGGCGGTGCCAATCAAGTGAGCGTGAACTTCCCAACTACTGTGGCGAACGTGCCGACAGGTTCCCTGGTTCCATCAGGTCTCGCTCCTACTCAGTTCATAAGTGTGGTGGTCAGTGACAACGTCCAAACTTATTTTTCCGGCATGTTGACCGGCAACCGCACCCAGACTGTCCGCGCCTCCGCGACGTGCGGGCTGGTGCTGGCCAAAGCTCCAATTCCCATCCTCGTCCTAAATCCAACTGTATCTGGTGCTCTCAGTATCAGCGGAACGACCGCGACAATAAAGATCTTTGGTGGCGCGAATCAGAGTATTCAGGTTAATTCGATCTCGTCAAGCGCGATCAGCACGAATGGGACGATTGACCTAAGCCACGGAGGTCAGAACCACACTGGAAGCGACCTGGGCACTTATGGCGGTCCCGTCGGCCCTAGCGGAACATTTCTGCCTGGCAGTACGGGCACGTGGCGATCACCGTCATCCCCAATCCAGGACCCATTCTCAACTCTCAACGCGCCAGCGCAGCCAGCGAATGCCCCCCCTGCAACGCACGTCAATTACCTTACTTTTGGATGCCCAAACGTTTCCAATGGCTGCGACGAATATCACCCAGGTTACTATTCATCAAGCATTAACATCGGGCCTGGAGGAGGTTCCAGTGGTGTTACCGCCATTTTCGACCCGGGACTTTACTACGTTGTGGGTGGTCTGCAACTGAACTCAAATTCCACCGTCCGTCCTGCGATCGGCGCTCCTGATCCTGCAGGTTGGCGTGGAACGATGTTTTATCTTAAAGGACCATTCCCGAACTGTTCGGGCAGCCCCGGATCAATATGCGTTGACGCAGATTCAGGGAGTAAGGCTGTTCCTCCGGCCATCGTTTCTTTCAACACGTCTACTGTTCAATGCCCGGGCGGAGACCCCCCCGATCCTCCTCTACCTGCAACCTTGGACGGCAACATTCTACTTGCCCCTTGTGCGGGCCCTTACGGGGATCCACTCGGCAAGAGCCGTGGGATTCTCTTTTTTCAAGATCGGAATTCCATCGCTACGGGACAGTGGGGGGGCAATGGCTCGTTCCTTTTGGCTGGTACCATGTATTTTCACCAGTGTGGTTCGGCAACTCCTGGTTCAGGCAGCGGTTGTGACACCGCTGGAGCTTTCAATTCAACGTTCAAACTAAACGGTACTCCAGGAAGCGGGACCTACATTCTTGGGGAGATAATTACAGACAAAATGAGTCTGAACGGTACTCCAAACGTCAACATGCAACTCAACCCCAACGCGACATATAACACGCTCAAAGCTACACTTTTGAGGTGATAAAGCACGAATTGGTGATAAAGCACGAATTAAGACGTCCCAGCGGAAATCGGTGGGAGGTTCTATCAATCACGCAGTTGCAAATCGCGGTCCCCACCGGCCAAGGATCTAATTCTGGATGACGCCACCACCGCTGGATGTTGAAAACCCAATCGAAGTCTCGCTCATCCGGCTGATGCGGGCGGAGTCCGAAGCGCCTCCACTTACCTTTCCGGATGTCAGTCACGGCTATCTGCCGGGCCGCGGTTTATTTCTTTCCTCGATTGTCCACGAACTGATCATCGTTGCACTCTTATTGCTGTCGTTCAGTATCAGCCGCACCCACTTGCCGGGATCGCATTCGTTCAATGACACCATCAAGCTGAGCGATGCCAAAGGGGTGGTTTATCTTCCGGTGCTGGGCGGGGGGAGCGAAGGCAGCGGCCGCACGGGAGGATCGCCTGGGGTTTCCAGCAGGGAAGCGTCACCGACGCCCTCGCGCAGCAGTAAGGGCATGTCGTATCCAGGTCCGCAACCAATTCTTTCCAACCCGCCCGACTCCACCAATGAGCGGCAGACAATCATTCGGCCGGCCCTCGAAAAACCGAAGGTGCTGCAGGAATTCGTTCCCCTGCCCAACATGGTGAAGGTGGCGAAACCGCATCTACCCTTGCCCTCAGATTTGGTGGGGGGCACGCCCGAATTGCCGGAATTTCATCCTGCAGTCCAGCCGCAAGCGACGCCTCCCCGCATTGCCCTGCCAGCCACGCCTCCGCCCGCTCCCATCCGTCCGGCAGCCGAGGCTCCCAAACGTGCCTCCGGCGAAAAAGAGGTTGCGCCCCCGAAGTTAAAGCCGTCGCAGGCGCTGGGAGCTGACGAGCAGGCCTTGGTGTCGTTGAGTCCCACACCCACCTTGCCGGAGGCGAATCCGGAAATGCCCCTGGGCGAGGCGCGTGGCCGCTTCGCGGTTTCGCCGACCGTAAACCTAGCTCCGGAGACCGCCCCGGGATCGAAGATTGAAAGCTCGGCGACCACTCCGGCAATTGGGCAAACCGCAGTCGCAGCTGGCAACGATGCCGGACAGACCGCGCTCGGAGCCGGGAACAGCAAAGCTAGCGAGGGGACCGGAGGCGGACTCGGTGTAGGAACGGGCGCTGGCGCCGATACCGGAGCCGGTAAAGGCGGCACAGGCACAGGGGCAGCCCGTGGTTCAACCACAGGAGCGGGGATCGGGACCGGGCCCGGGCCGACCTCGGCCAGCGGAGCCGGCGCAGGTAGCGCTACTGGTAAAGGCGGCCTGCCGGGACTCACCATTCAGAGGGGCGGAGCCGGGGGCTCAGGTATCGCCATCAATGGCGGGGGCGCCGGGGCTGGCGGGGGGATCAGCGTGGACGTGCAGCGCTCCCCAATAAAAATCCCACCGCAGACGGCATACGGGATGACGATTTCATCTACCGCCGACAGCGGCGGCGGACTTCCTGACCTAGGCGTATTCGCTCACGAAAAGGTTTACACGGTTTATCTGGACATGAGGGGAACGACGGCAGAACATTCTCCCTCTTGGACGCTGCAGTATGCTCGTTTGCGTTCCGCTGCTGAGATAAGTGCCGCCGCAAGCAATCAAATCAAGGAAGGACTGACGCCTCCCTTTCCGCTCGTTAAGGAACTTCCCAAACTGAATTCAGAGTTGATTCGAACTTATCTACGCAACGTGATTGTGGTATATGCCGTGATGGACGTTCAAGGCAAGTTACAAAGCTTGTCGGTGCGGCAAAGTCCGGATGCACGATTCAACCCGTCAATCCTGGCGGCGCTAACGCACTGGACTTTCCAGCCTGCCCAACTCAGTGGGCAGCCCGTACCGCTCAAGGTGCTGATAGGAATTCCGCTGTTGCCGTACTAATAACGGCACAACTGTACTCCCCGAAAAGTACTTCTCCTCCTAAGAACCGCCCCCCACTTGCTCCAGGACCACGGCCATCAAACGTTCTTACCGCAGTCTTGTGAAAATTCACCACCCTGACAGATTTCCCTGTGGCTCAGAGGCGCAAACGGAGGCGGAAAAGAGAATTAGACAGATCAATGTCGCGTATGGGGTGCTTTCGAAATCGACCTAGCAATTATCCCGTACAAACGGCGGGAGCCGTACCGCCGATGACTTCTAGTCTACTGAGTCATAAATAGATTGTATAAATAAAGAAGAGGGATTATCGTGGATCATGCCCAATCCACGAGGACGTCCTAAGCAGCGAGAACTCGTTGTCAGTCCAGAACAGAAGAT
>Ga0070711_100000112_pt1 | contig 42547 bp, 66 predicted proteins | sample LARL53metaG_FD_65452 | JGI IMG/M metagenome (GOLD analysis project Ga0070711, IMG submission 65452) | Corn, switchgrass and miscanthus rhizosphere microbial communities from Kellogg Biological Station, Michigan, USA - LAR L5-3 metaG | ecosystem: Host-associated > Plants > Roots > Rhizosphere ... | reverse complement strand
ATCAGGAAGGCCGAGGGCCATGTTCACTCGGGGACGGTTTGGAACTGGCACATTACAGTCCCGCTCCCGATGGCAGCCTGGACCCGCGGATCAGCGGAGAGCCTCGATGCCGCCAAGGACGCCTTCAGGACGGCGTGGGAGCGCTTTCATTCCAGCCTGACGCCAGAGCAGATCGCCCGCTGGCATCACACCCAGGACGCGCGGAAGCCCTGAGACAGCTTGCTTGTGCGCCGCAACCTGGAGTAACCGTCAGGCTTTCAGGTTGAGGCTTTCATGTGGGAATTTTACGACGTGCCGCCATGGCGGTTTAGGGTCAAGCTCAAGAACGGCGAGCACGCTTATTTCGGTAGCACCGTGATGCGCCGCCGATTAGACGATGGGACTTGGGAGTACCGCCCGCTGACTGACGACGAGGGCTCGGAATACCTATCAATGAATGCATGGTGATCAGGTATAGGTCATCGAATACGAATTGACCCGCGCCGCCCCGCTGCCCTTCGACACCTCAACGCCGAGAGAATCGCCGTTGAAGAACGGATCTCCCGTGATGACGCCCTGGGCCACGGCGTAGTCAAATAGAGGCTTGAGATCAATGGAAGCGCTCAGCAAGTCACCGTAGCCAACGGGCGCAATGAGCAAGTCAGGTCGCGTCCCACCCATGGCCGTGCTGTCAATCGCGACCTGCCATTGCCGCCCGCCGATGGTCGGCGTCCCAACCTGAGTCACGAAGCCGGCGTTGATATAGTCCTGGGCGAACTGCGGACAGCGGCGGAATACTTCGTACTCATAGACCTGGGTATTGTGGTCGCCAGAGGCGGTCGTGAAAAACCCGTCATGGATGATATTGTGGCTGTTGGCCGAGCCTGTTGCCGTCATGTCGAGCGCAGCAACCAGAGAGCCCAAGGTGCTAAGCCGTTTTGGCGTGATCGGCGTTGCCGGGGTCGTATTGTAGTAGTTGCCGAAGGATGCAAGCTGTAAGAACGACTTGATCGAGTCCGTCGATCCAGAATAGTTCCAATCCATTGAGGTGCCATTCGGGAACGTGCTGTCGAACACCTTTGCTGAGTTGGTATAGGTCAGGCCGCCGACGTTTAACGTCCCGAGGAATGCGCCATAAGACCCCTTGGTATAGAAGTCATTGTCGAGCTTGTTCTTGGCATCCCGATTGCCGCCCGTAAAACTCAAACCTATCATGGCAGTCTCCAGGCAGCAGCCACGGCGTTGAAGTTGGTGGCGCACAACGCAGACGATGTCGCGTTCACATGCACGAAATCAGGCGTGTAGCTGACAGAGCCCCATTTGTCCGTGTTTACGGGATCGCAGATCGCCGTGCTGACATTGAAAAATTCATCGATGTCGGTCCCTGGCGAGGCCAGCGATGCGAAGTAGGAATTGAAGGGATCGCGAAATGTGCCGCCATTCGCGTAAAGTGTTGATGGCGTGTTGGTGCCGTCCGTTCTCGGCAGAATTCCACTCACCGAGACGTACCTGAGCCCACCGGCCTTGAGCTGAGATGCGATGGTCTGCATGCTGTTCTTGGTGTTCGTGAGCGAGAAGCTGAGCGCGGCGTCGTTCGTGCCCCAATGAATGACGGAACGGGTAAAATAAGGATAGTATGTCTTCCGGATGGTCGAGTTGGCCACGTACTGGTTGGCGCAAGTCGTCCCATGCGAGAAGTTCGCATGAGCCAAGGGGCGACCGTTGACGTTATACATTCCTCTGGCGAACCACCCTCCTCCAGAGCTGCCATCGCTCCAATTGTCGGCCTGGCCCATACCAAGGCTGTCTCCAAGGAGGACGGTTGATGTGCAGCGCCCCGGTGCTCCGAGAACAACGACAGGGAATGCGCTGAAGGTGCTTGTGCTGCCACCCGTGGGGGTCGTCATGGCGCCGGAATTCATAACCTGACTGGCAGAATTGCCGTCAGACCAGAAGGCGCCCTCTCCGGAATATCCTGTTGCCGCTCCGCCATATTGCCATGTCGAAATCTTCTGCCCGACCGTGACTGTCTTGCGTTGGCGCAGCCAGACCACGGTCCCGGCCCGGAAGACGGAAAGACCGAAGCTGGATGCACTCAGTTGATCCGAGGCTATCTGCCCCACGCCATCGGTAATCGTCCCGACATTCAATCCGCCCCACGTCCACCGGACGGGAGTTGATTGGATGGAGGGGATCTCCAGCGATCGTTCGATGGTCTGGTCATTTCCGATGTTCGTTTCGACATTCAGGGAGGTAACGTATACTCCGGTGTCAACGCATGTAAGGTACGGAGTGTCCTCCGCGATGACGTGCCGGGTTCTGTTTTCGAGGCAGGCAGTGTTGGTGGCCGAAGTGTTGTTGACGGCCGGAAAGAACCCCCTCGTCAGAACATGACGCTCAGCGGTACTTGCACCTGATAAAACGCTAAGACCAGCGCTCATTTCAGAGCTGCCATATAGGTCGTCAGGTCTGAAATTTCCTGTGATGTCAGAACGCGATTGACGCAAACAAGGCCATAGACACGGGTCGCAGAAGTCAGGTTAAGATTGAACTTATTTAGCGTTACCGTCCCGGTTCGCGTGTAAGCCACAGTATTTCCAATGGCGCCGTCTACGTACCCGATTAGCTGGGTGCCGTTGTCGATAACTCCGGTAACATGATCGACTGTCGTACTAAATGCGCCAGTGGCAACAACATTGGTGTTGGCGAAAAATGTCGTATTTGCTGCGTTTCTAAGTTGTGCCGTCGAACTGGTTGAGGTCGCGTGGATAGTCATAAGCTGATAACGCGAGTTTGCAGAACCGGTGTCAAACTCACCGAGAATGGTATTACCGCTCGCTCCGGTCGGGACGCGGATGGTGATGAACCAAGAAGCACTGCCTGCGGCGTAGGCACCGGTTGAAGCGAGCCTCAGAAGCGTTTGAGTACTAGTGAAAGCCAGATATGGCTTGACGCCAACCCCCTGAAGCGTGGGCCTCGTAGCGTCATCGGCCGCGCTGGTAAGGTGGAAGCCATTGCCCGACAGATCGGCGATATACCCGACGTTATCGCCGTTAGCCGCAGAACCTGTGCCAGAGCCGACGTTGCTCTGGAACATCGTGCTTTGAGCTGGCTCTATCCATAGGGAGGGACTGAGCGACGCAGGCGTGAACGAAGACGGCTGCGGAGCAAATGCCGCCCGGCCGGAATGCCAACCTGGGTTGAATGGGTACATTAGGTGAAATTCCCAATCCCGATAACTGAGACGTTCGAGCCAGTCGTCACCTTCCATGCGCCGGAGACGCTGATCATTCCGAGCGGGATGAAGAACGGGACAAGGTTTGAAACGCTAGTGGCCCCTCCGGTAAAGACGGTGATCGATGTTGCATTGTCGAGCAACAGGACGTTACCTGGCGATGTGGTCGCAGGGATCACAAGCAGCCCGGAGATGTAGTCTCCCGTTGCGCCGGTGGCGCCAAGCACCTGAGCGGTCTGCGAAGCTGCGACAGTCTCGTATTCGCCCGCTCCGAAATTGGTCAGCGGTGTACTCGAAACAGGGATAGCAGATTGATTGCTCGCGATAACAACCGGCGCTGAGTTCGCCATGGTCGTCTGGCCGTTGGCGTTGACGCTGTTGGGCGAGATCGCAACGACGAGAGCGGGATCGGTCGCAACGGGAGCCGTCGAAGCATCCTTGACCGCGGCAACCGCCGTGTTCGACGCCGGATCGCCAAGCACGATGACCTGGCGATGGTTTCCGTTGGTGGACTCGGTGCGGGTGTCGATGTTGGTGCCGGAGCCGGCAGTGATCGCGACAGCAGTATCAGCCAATGTAGTCTCTCCTTATGATGCTTTCGTGAGTACGAGCAGGAGGCCGATCGGCTGTCCTGTAGTTCCAGACGGAGGGGCCGGCGGCGCACCCGGTTTCCCAAGGGCAGTGCTGCCCCCCTTGCCGAAGCCCCTGCCCCCGGCACCAAGCTTTCCAAATGCCATTGTCCTGGCCTTACGGGTTGGCGATGACGGAGATCGTGGCGCCAGGTTGGACGCCGAAATATTCGGGAGACATAGCTGCGAGCGGCAGGCTTGATGTCGTCGCCGTGCCCCCGACCTTCACGGCGCATTGCACTTCGCAGGTGATGCGGATGTACTTGGTCTGGCCGTTGAAGGCTGCCGAGGTCTGGACGCCGCCGCTGATGTCGAGCGTTGATTGATCGACCAAGCTTGGGAGAGCTGCCATCTGGCCGGGAGAACCGCCGCTGGCCGTCAGTGTGAGGACAGAGAATTCCGAGATCCAAACGCGCGAGGCGGCGTTGGCAGCGGTCGCGGACAACGCAAAGAGCGCCGCCGCAAGAATGAGCTTGCGAAGCATTGGTAGTCTCCAGGTTATGGTCGGTTAAATTTTACAGGTCCGGCGGATTTGCCAGATTTGACGGATCGAAAGGCCCTGCTCGACCGCGAACGCGATTGCAGCGACCTTGCCTTTTTCGGCGATTAGCCGGCGAACGTCGTCGCAGGTATAGGCTTGCTGGACTGGCGGTGACGCCGGCCATGCTGGGCGGGTCATGAGAATGATCAGCGCAGCGGACAGCACGAAGATCCCGACAATCATAAGGAACAGGAACAAGTTGGCGCGGCGCTTAACGTGCGGCATTATTTTTCGAATTGGGCTTCGTTGAACTGCTGCATCACGCGGCCGTGCCGATCTAGGCCCTGATGCAGTTTTCCTAGATCTTCCCGGATCAGCAAATTATCCTGCTCCATATTGCCTTGCCGTGTAGCAAGCGCTGCCTGCCTATCTTCCACGAGTGAAAGACGCCGGTCAGTGTTCTTAAGATCAGCGATGCTCGTTTCCACGTTTTTCACGCGATGGTCGATGACGTCGATTTTGCCAATCACCGTTGAATTATTGAGATCGATCTTGCCGCCCAACTTGACCACAAATACGGTGATTGAGATGATCTGCCCGACTATTGCGACGACCCCGACTACCAAAGAAACGATCACTCCCGGCTCCCACATTCCCAGCTTTCCTTAACGAATTTGAGCCAGGATATTCCCAGCCTGTGCCTGGTGACCGCCGGGCGCGGGTTAGGGTCGTCTCGGCGTTCCAGCGCCGGGGCAACCCGCCTAAGCTTTTGGCTGACAAAGCTGCCGATAGGTTAGTTCGTTGGCGAGGAGCCGCCGCTTGACACCTGGCGAAGCCACGATCGTCCCATCACCCTTTTGCAGCACTACCTGATTGTAGACTTGGCAGAAGCTGTCGATCTGCTGAGGTGTGCAGCTACTTGGGTTCAAGGCCACGAAGCTCAGCATCAACATTGTCATCGCTAAGCGCATTCACCCGCTCCAGGATTTTCTTGCCAACGTCGGTTTTTTTCAGGATGGCTTCGGCCTGCTCCGCTATGGCTTGATCATAGCCATAAGAGATCAGCTCGCGCTCACGAGCCCATGTGATGATCGTGGAAGCGATCTTGAGCAGCGTGAGCGCGAGAGAAAGCCAAGTCATTTGCTGACGGCGCCGGTAGCCTGGCTGACGGTCGGAACGTCAGCGCGTGCGCCCGTAGCAGCGGGAACGGTGGACGTGCCGGCCTTGACGAAAAGGCCCCATGCAACAGCAAAAAGCGAGCCGAGCGCGCCGATGATCGTAGTGACCTGGTCGGCGGTGACCCAGCCTTTGCCAGTCGCGAAACTGCCGGCGGCGATGAGAATATAGCGGATGATCTGCCAGATCGTATCGGAAGTCATTTCAGTCTCCATATGTGATGCGCGATGCCGTCGCGTGGCGGATTACTTGAGGGAAGCCCACGTCTGGGGGCCGCATACACCATCAGCGAAAAGCCCATGGGCGGCCTGAAACTGCTTGACCGCAGTCTCCGTCTTGGGGCCGAAATCGCCGTCAACATCGATCTTGATGTCTGCCGCGAGCAGCAGCGTTTGCATGCTCTTGACCTGATCGCCCTTTGCGCCCTTCCGCAACGTTGGCGGCGGCGGCACATAATCCGGCTGAATAACCGGATCGATCGTGACCGCGGAATTGATATCCCAATCCGAGGCGTTGTCCGCGATGGCGCCGCTCATGATCGAAACGTGGCAGTGATGATCGTGAGGGTTCACGCCGGAATACTTGCGCCAGACACCAGGGGTTGGGCCAGCAGGCCCCGAACCGATACGCCGGTTCGAGATCACGTATTTCAGCCGCTTGTCCTGCTTCGCCAGCATCATGTCGGCGAAGGCATAGCTATCGAATCCGCCCTTGGGGTCATGGGTGATGTCGATCGCATGAACCACCCCTGCTCCGTCCGGATTGTGATCGGACAGGCGCGCGGAGTGGCTTTCGTCGCCAATGGAGCCATCGCTATTCTTGCTGCGATTGGGCCACTTCGCATTGACTTGCGAGCGCAGTTTTTCAAGCCCGTGAGCGAGGCGCCAGGACATCTTAGTATTCTCCGGGGGTTACTGAATTTGCAGAACGTTCAGCGAAGTGTCTTTGCTGTTGCCGGACGCGTTGAAGATCATTTTCCCGGTCGTGTTGCTGGCGTCCTTGCAGGAAATCTTGATGTTCGCGGCTGGGTTCAGGATGAACCCTTGAAGAGCCATGGTCGTGGGGCTGTTGATTGCGAATTCTGTGGTTCGACCTGAGTCAATAACGGTCGTCCCGTCCCATAGCTTGCAGTCGATCGCAGCAGTTGCGCCCGGGTCAGAAAGTGTCACCTTGCCGATCGCAAGAAAGCGACCGCTCGTCCCAGCGTTGACAGAAGGCCCATCGAAATAGGTTGCCGTGTTGTTGAGGTTAACGTCAGAGCCCAAGATCGACGTGAATGTGCCGGTGAGCGAGACAGCCGCCGTACAGGTCGTGGTGCAGGTCGCGCCGCTCGATAGCGAGACGCCGTAACCGGAGGTGATTGTCGTGACCGTGCCCGTGCCGCCCGAGACGTTGCAGCCGAAGGTGTGCGTCGTCGTCGAATAGGTGAGCGCACCGGTGCAATTGTTGATCGCGATGGCTGTCGCGGTCGTGGATCCCCAATAGCCGATGACTGTGTCTTGAGTGCCGGTCGCAAGCCCGCTAAGCGCCAGCGCGCCGGCCGAGCACGTTCCCGAGCCAGTCCGCGAAATGACACCCGTCGAGGACAGTGCCGCGAGGCAATCGAGATCGGTATCCCAAGCCTCAACGTTCGTTCCGATCACCACGCCAATGTTGGTCCGCATCGTGGAGGCATTGCAATCGGTCGGGTTCGCCGTGCCAGCGGTCGCGTTGCACTTGGTGGTGTTCGCGGCCATGGTCGCGAGCATCGAGTTCGTGACCTTGCTGGCGCCGATCGCGGTGACGCCCGCGGCAGTCATGGTCACATCGCCGGAGAGCGCCGCGCAAATTGGCTTGGCGGCGTTCTGACCGATTGCAATCTGCGCCTGCGCGCAGAGCACCGACGCGAAGCCGTCCACGCCGGGACCGTTGCCGACAGCGAAGGCGTTCGCCGTAACCGTGCCGGCATTTTGCGCTTGAGCAGGCGCCATAAAAAAAGCCGCCAGTACGGCGGCAGCAAAGAGCTTATGCAGACGGTTCATCGAACGTACCCGACTCCCGGAATGGGCCTGAGGAAGATGCTGCCGGTATCCCCGGCAATCTTCCAGGACGAGCGGCCTTGGATCTTCTCCGTACCGCTCGGATTGATGGTTATGTTGTTGGTCCCAGCGTCGCCCTTCCAGTCCGCGATAAGGACAGGGCAGGTCTTGCTCGCGGCAAGCGGAAGGTTCAGCGTGATTGCCGCACCGACCGTCTGATTGACGCGAACAATGCCGGCGTTATCGGCAACCGTGACCGGCCCCGCTGCCGTGATATGCTGCTCTACTCCTTCATAGGGCTGGAAGATCGAGGCCAGCATTTCGGCCAGCGCATCGATGTCCATGCTGAAGGTGAAGTTTCCGCCGGTCTTGTCGAGGAGGACCGGGCTGGTTGCCGTGACCAGGGCAGGAAAACGGACATCCATCTTCCCTTTGACTACGGTCTTCGGCAGAACCCTGATCTTCAGGACAGGAATAGTCATAGGCGGGCCACCCCGGAGATGATCGCAAGCGAGCCGGTGAACAGCGAGATCGTCTCGCCATTGAGCGAGTAGACCCCGCCGATCTGATAGGTTCCGGGGCAGAGGTTCGCCATGGTCGAGGCTGGAACGTCGACCTCAAAAATCCCCGTGCCCTGGATGGTGATCAGGCCATTCCCAGTAGTCGCCTCGATACGCTGGCAGCCATCGAAATCCCGTACCTCGACCTCGATAGTCGCGCCCGTGAAGTCGATCAGGTCGCCCGTGTCGGCGTCCGAGAACTGGAATTGGGTCTTCCAGTCAGCGTTGTTTGTAGCCGAGGAACTTAGGGTTATCGCCATTGATGGGGTTCACCTAGGGGTGGTAGAAGGCCGCTTGCAGGGAGGCCAGATGCGAAATTCAGTTTCGTTGCTACTCGCTATGGCGCTCGTCGCGCTTTTGCAGCCCATATACTTTCTGTCGATGGCGAGCCTAGATCATGTCATCTCAAAAGAGAGGACGTGGCGACATATCCATGAAGCATTCCAAGCCGGTGTATTGGTCGATGCTTCACATCGCAACCAGCTGATCGCCAGCGGCGACCGTTTCACCGACTGCTATGCACTCGGCGAAGGTCTGCAACCGGATGCAAGTGCCATCGAGGAAGGGATCATGGCTCCTCGCCCTGCTTCCGAAAGGCACGCTTGCGATGATCTCAAGCAGGCTTCCGATAACCCGAGCAGCGTCAATTGGGAACGGTACGCCAGGTATTGGCATGGATACCGCATTTACAGCGCCCCGCTTGCGTCTCTCCTGCCAATTCTGGCTCTCAAGACTATTAATCTGTTCGTGCTGACAGGCGTCGCGGCGTTTTTCGTTGTTCAGTCGTGCCGACTTATAGGGAGTGTGCCGACCATATGGCTTTGCGCCCCTGTGCTGTTCATGACCGACTTCGTTCGGATCTGGCACGTCTCGCCTCATACGGTCAGCACCGCCGTTATTCTGGGTGGCGCCGGCCTAATCGCGTGGTTGATACGAACTAAATCCTCCGATCGCGCTCTGATAGTGTTCAGCGCGGCTTCGGGCTCTTTGTTCAACTTCGTAGACTTCTTGGTGAACCCGCCTTGGATGCCGATGCTCATCGCGTTTTTCCTTGTGGCATCTGGGCGGCGGGCAAGCTTGGCCATTCTTTGCATCTCGGCTTGGTTTTCGGCCTACTCAATAACTTGGGGGTCGAAGTGGATCGCCGCGTATCTCGTAGACCCATCCTTCAACATTGCGACCGACGTTATCGGAGCTGCGAAATTTCGTATCGGAGGCGACAATGCCAAGGTTACGCATATTCCGCTTGCCGCCACCGTAAAGGTCTTCACAAACGCAGTTTTGAGCTGGGGCCTGATACTGTTCATACCAATGCTTGTCCGTTTCTGCGCTCGTGAGCGACCTCTATGGGCGGCTGCATGGCCCGCTCTAATCCCGATGGTCTGGTTCGAGATATTGAGCAATCACAGCCAAATTCATGCTCCCTTCGTTTCGAGGAGTGCAGCTGCTGCTATCGGCGTCATTCTAGCGTCGATGCATATTCGAGCATCTGAGGTCAAAGCTTCAGATAGTAAGTGGCAACCATCATTGGCGGCAGAATAGAAAAGGCGTTGCTCGTGCCTCCCTGCGCCGTACCCGTGAACGATGCACTTTGCGTCCCAAGGGTGACGGCTGTGCCGGACCCGGAGCTATTGACGTTCGTCACCACGTTGACACCGGCATTCGTCTGGACGCTCGTTAGGTTGTACCAAATGGCACCTTGTGCGACTGAGACACTACCTGCCGGGGTATAGGGGGGTAGGTTCGCCGTGGCGAGCGTTTGCGACTGAGCGCCTCCTGTGCCGCCGAGTGTCGTTGGAGAGGCGAAGAAGCTATTCGTCAGCCGCCCCGCGTCGGTATTTCCCATGTCGCCAAGACCGGCCAGCACCCGCCCGCGGAGATCAGGAAGTGCTATCGTCTTGTTGGCCGCCCAATCCGCTGCAGCCGACGCGCCACGACCGCCGCTGACCGAAAGGTTGGCATCTGCTCCCCAAAGATAGACGAACAGCGATTGGCAGTCCGCATTAGCCCGTTCCGTTGCGCCGCTTGTTGCGCTGCCGATCGTCCTGCCGTTTGCCCTCACCCACCCCGACAAAACTGACGTGCCGTAGGCCGTTTTCATGTCCCCGGTTGCGGCAATGGTAGTCGGATCGACCGAACCGCCGCCCCCGCCTCCGCCAGAGCTGGCGCCAACAACAGTGATATTGTCGCCAACAAAGACCTGCGACCCAGCGGACGTGGTCAGCCTAAGCTTGATCGTGCCGTCTGCGAGAAAGAATTGCGGCAGACGCCCAGATGCGTCACAGGTCAGGGGATTGGGATTGGCTAGGGTAAGGCCGCTATCCTGGTACGAGTTCTGCGGCGTGGCCGTGGTGCCCGCCTGGATCGTATAAAGCTTGCAGCCCGGCGCGACTTTGCCTGCGCTGTCAAACTGCGGCGTCAGAGAGAAGCCAGGCACGGTGCCGGCGCCATGAGCGGTCGCAGTCAGCAGAACGAGCGCCGCGAGCGCAGCGTAGATCCGATTGAGCATCTGAGGTGTCCTACTTGCTGTTTTCTCGTCCGCGCTCGCCCAAATAGACAAGACGGGTCATGATCGCGGCTGCTTTCGCCGATTGAGGCGGAGCCGTAGCCAGCTGCCGAAATAGTGTTGCCGCCGCCGGATTCGTCAGGATGTCAGCTATCTGCGCTACGTTGCCGCCCATGCGCCATTGCTCGATGCGCTGATTGATCTTGGATGGGAGTTTCAGGCCGCCTGACGCGACACCAGTCAACGCCTCCGCTACCGTGCCACCCTGCTTCAGGTTTTGCTGAACTTCCTGGTTGAACGCAGTCTGTGATCCGATGCGCTGACGCTGGCCTTGCGCCTCCAAGATGTTAAGGAACTGATCAAATCCCTGGTAGGTCTGCCCTCCTCGCAGCGCGGTGATAGAAGCCTCAAGATTGGCGGCCTGCTGAGGGTTGCCGCGTAGAACAGCGGCGAAGCCAGCCCCTCCGAATTCGTTGGCTCCAGACTGGAGCCGCTGGACCGCCTCATTGAACGTCTGCTCCACATGAGCACGAACCAGCTGCGTCGCCGCTTGAGGGCTACGCTGAGCGACCGCACGCACGGCGGTCTCGACTTCCTGCTGGCTGTGCGGAAGGGGGTTCGACGGGAACAGGATCTCGATGGCCTTCTTGGTAGGCAAATCGTTCTGAGCCAGTCGACCAACGGGGCCGTTCATCAGCGGCTGGAGGTATTGCTGCCGGAGGGCTTCCTGCTGTGCTCGAGCTGCCTCATAGGTCCCTTGCACGCCTGGCCGAGATCCTGTGACCGTTTCGGCCGCCGCAATCGGTGCCGTTCGCGCGTCGCCATAGTTGGCCGCGGCAAGGTTGGAAGTGCTGGCCTGACCAGGGATTGCCGCGTTCTCGCCCTGCTCACGGAGGCGGCGCTGCACGAGATCCACGACACCAACGCTGTCATCCGGCAGGTTCGCTATCGTCCGGTTCAGTGCGGGGTTGTTTCGGACCTCCTGTAGCGTCTGCGCATAGAGCGGATCGCCCATCAGCGCCTGATGAACGGCCGGCCCAACTCGCTGCTGCTCTGCCGCCTGATATAGCGGACGAGTATGCCTGTTGATCGCCTGCGTGACGTCCTGGACCGTCCCTTGCGCGGCCTGCCCGACTGCTGGGCCAAGGTTCTCAGGCGCGAGAGACGGCGGCGTGATCTGGTCAAGTGCGTTTCGGGTCGCGTTCTCAACTTGTCCCGGGCGCTGAGCCATGAACGGCCGGAGCTCGCCAGCGCCTTCCACAACCCGCTGAAGGTTTCCCAAGTTGGTGGCACCGCCCGTCACATGCTGAAGCGCTTCGGCGCGGGTGATCGGAAGGCCCATCTGCTGGGCTTGCTGAAATAGCTGCTCTGCCTGATCGACCTGGACCGCCGTGGCTCCCCTGGTGGCGCGCCCCACTGCCGCCTCAGCCGCGTTTGGCGCGGTCGCCCAATGGCCTGTGGCTGCTCCGGCCACCGCGGCAGCCCCGCGCGCCCAAGGCTCATAGGCGGTGCCCTCTGTGGCTTGTCCAGCCGCTTCCGAGGCGATGCCGGGAACAACGCCGAGCGCGATTGCATTCCTGGCCATGTTTCCAGGACCAAGAATAGCCGACGGTACAAACTCCACGCCACCTTTGACGTATCTGCCGGCCGTTGTCTGGGGCTCGTAATAGAGCGGAGAAGCCTCGTGAAACGCTTTGCCTGAATAGGGCTCGAGTGCGCTCCTCGGAATGACCGCGTTTTTGTCGTTCTCAGCCCTCACCTCTTCCAACGGTCGGCCTTGAGCCCAAGCCTGGCCGCGGGTGATGCCTTCCTGCGCGAGAAGAGCCAAATCAGCAGGCGCACCTGCGAGACCAGCCACGCCCTTGTCAAGCCCAGAAACGGCAGACATACCAATGTCTTTTCCGTAGCGGATCACTTTGTCGGTGGTAGATTCGGCAGGCACGAATTCATCGAAAGTCAGGGCTTTGCCCGTCGCTTTAGACGCTTCTTTTGCGCTTGTTTCATTGCCCCTGATTGGGCTCACATAGATGCGACCATTCCGCGTAACGGGTGCGGGAGAGACTTCATCATCAAAGGTCAAAACAGGCATGTGGCAGGCACTCGTGAAGCTGGTTCAAGCCGCAATTTTCATTGTCGCGATCGGCTGGGTGATCTCTTGGGACACGCCAGAGAGCAAAAACGGTGTTGCAGTCGCCGTTTTCGGCGTGTTTGTGGTCTTCATCACCACCGTGATTCCTTGGCTCATTTTCATGATGGTCAAGCAGGCGATTGAGGACGTTAAGAAGCGTCGATCAAAGCCCGCTCGGGTCGATGTTGTTTTCCCGGAGCTTTTGGATGATCCGGTCCCGGGCCGCTGGATTTCTGGCGACAGCCGCCCGCGCATTGGCAAGTGATTGGTCGATCTCGACCTTGGTCATGGGCACTTCGCGCACGTTGTCTGGGGTCTTCGGAGCCGGCGGAGCTGCGGTTGCCGGGTTGGTCGGATCAGCCTTGAAACCAGTCTTCGTGAAATCCTTGAAGTTCTGATAGGGGCTGGGCAGATCACGCATCTGCTTCAGGGCTTCTGACGGCGTGATCTCACGGGTCAGAGCCTTTTCAGCTATCGCGGCCCGGTCAAGCTTGTATTGGGCCAAGCCTGCAAGGGTGTTGCTGATCAGCTCGTTGCCGCCCGGTGTGTTGATCAGCTTCGGCAAGCTGTTCTTGAACATGCGTCCTTCATAGTCGGAAGTGGCGCCCGACCCGGGAATGCGCTGCTGAGGAGTTAGCTTGTCAATGATCGAGCCATACGCCTCAACGGCGCTCACGTTATCGCCGACTTTGATGCCCCGCTCCGCAAGCCAGCTTTGGACAGCTGCCGGAGCGCCTGTCTGCACGACGGTTCCAAGGTCGCGTAGCTGTCCAATCAAAGCGAGGTCAGACTTTGCATTGTCGCCCTCCTCGCTCAACTTCTCGAACCGCTTGGCAAGAGCCTTGCCGCCCTCTTGGGCCAGCGCAGTCTCTCCCTTCTGATCGATATTGATCTCGGTTTTGCTGGACGCTCTCAGCTGTTTCTCCACCTCGAGCAGCGCAGGATTTGCCTGGAGCGCGCGCAGCGTCTGGATCTTCTCCGGCTCTTTCATGTTCTTGAACGCTTCGGTCAGCAGCATCTTTGCCACTTCCTTGCGCTCAGGAGACACGTTGCGGGATGACATCGCCTGAAGGAGGCTTGGAACAGCTTCCGCACCGATCTGGCCGGGCGGCGCTGCGGCGGGTGCTGCTGCTTGAGGAGCGGCCACGGGCGCAGCGACAGGCGGCGTCGGACCTGCGTCTGCCATCTGCACAGGAGGACGGAGGCCCGGCGCCTTCGGCGGATCGTACAATCCTGACGACACGCCCTCGGCGTCTCCGACCACGCGCGTGGATGAAGGAACGGGAGCGCCAGCGGCAACAGGAGGAATTGCTGGTGACGGCGCCGATCCGGGAACGGGCGCTGGGTTTGGCACCGGCACAGAGGGGCCTGGCTTTGCGCCATATAGCCCGCCCAGCCCAGCTAGGCTCTGATCAAACTTGGCATCTGCTTGCTGCCCAAGCGCTTCCTTCCTTTGCTGCTCAGCGAGAGCGAGAAACTGGAGCGTATGCGTCACGTCGCCCATATCGGCGGTCTGAGCCGCTGCTGCGCGATAATCCATCGTGCCGCTCGCCAAGCCCTTGCCCAGATCGGAAAGCTTCTGCTGGTTCTGAGCCTGCTTGTAGACCTGACCGAGTTGAGCCAAGGACTGGCCCAGATTAAGATCAGACGTGAACGCCTGCGAGCTCGGGAGCTGAAGCGGATTGATCGCCATTTAACCCCACCCGCTGCCGATTTTCGGGAAGCCAACGCCGCCATAGCTGCCGACGCCACTGATGCCGCTCCCACCGCCGAAAGCCGAGCCTAGACCTCCGAGGCCCCCGCCGCCGAAGGCAGAGATACCCATTTGTGCGATACCTAGACCAGCCCCGAGAAGATTTTTCGCCCCCGCTGCCTCGCCCTGCGCCTGCAACACGTTGGCATTAGCGTTTCCTGAGGTCACGTTGCCTTGCAGGCCAACGCGATTGGTCGCATCGCCTTGGTAGAGATTGCTGATGCCAGTATCGATGCCGGATTTCGCACCCGCAACCGTGAGTGCATTGTTGCTCAGTCCCGTCAACCCGCTGAGCCAGTTACCCCACTGCTGGTTCTGCTGGTTCTGGCCGTAAGTCAGCGCATCGATGTCGGCGTTGCCGCTGTCGAGCATGCCAGCGGCGGCGCGGCGGCGGTTGAGGACGTCGATGCCGGCGTTGATGCCTTCTTGGTACCCCGGCCCCGTCGTAAAGGCAGCCTTTGCCGCGTCCGCACCCGAGGCTCCGTTCAAGCCGTACGCATTGCCGAGCATTGATAGAGCACCCTGATAGGTGCCCATCAGCGGATCGAACTCGCTCTTGGCGGTGTTGAGCGCACCGAGCGAATTCTTCAGGCCGCTATCGAGATACCCTGTGCCCTTCGTCAGATAATCAGAGTAAAGCTGCCGGTTCTTCTCGGCGGCTTCCTTCTCGGCGCCTCCGCCGAAAAGCGTGTCAAAAAAACCAGCCATCAGTTGGCTCCACCTTTGAACTTTTTCGCCGTGTTATCCCAGACGGGGACCTGGCCGTTTGCGATCGGGCTCGAGTTGTCGAAGTCGATCGCGCCCAAGATGCCGCCGTTCACTGCTTTGGCGAGCGCCGTCAGTTTTTCGTACCAAATCGGGTTCACCACGCCGCCCGCGATCACCATCGGAACGTCTGATGCAGGCAGGTCGATCTTCTTCATTGGAGCTTGTCCGCCAGCATGTCAGCACCCATGAAGCCGAGCGGGACGTTGCTCGAGCAATCGAACCGCCAGCGCACGCCCTGCGCATCGGCATGACCCCAAATATGGGCGCGCACGCGCGGCTGCTGGACCGATTGGGGACCAACCTTAAGCACCCTTGGGTTTGACCAGATGCGCCCGCCGTCCCGTGACATGGAGACCTCGATGTCAGGATCCGTCTGCACAGGATCAGTGCCAGTCGCGATGCCGACGCCCTTGGTCAGGTACATCTCGATCGTATTGACGCGCAGCGGCGACGGGAACGCACCGAACGGCCCTGTCTCGATCCTCATCCGGATTGGCTGGCCTACTTCATCCTGCGTCGAAGCATCCAGCTGCCAGATGTTGCCGGTATCGAGATCAGTGCAAAGCCACTTGTCGAAGATTTTTACCGGATAAGCGGCTCGCCAGTACGATTTGAGGTAGCTCTGCCGCTCGTGCCAAGTCTGCATGCCCACGTCGTAGATCCAGCACCATGTCGGCGCCTGGACCGAGACGTAAGAATGCCCGCCAGCGATGAACACAGACACCTTAATCGTCGTCTTATCCGCGGTGCCCTCGATTGCGCGGTCTACGTCCGGGGACGATATCTTGACCGTGGCATATCCGTTCAGCGTGCTCACCCCGAAGTCATCGCCGACTAAAAAGATACCCTTGCCGAACCCGTCTTCATGCCCCGCAATTGCGTAAGGCCCCACAATGCCGCGCGGGATCGTCGCAATGTACGAAAACGGATACCCTGTGTCGTTCTGGCCGCCCCATGCCTCAATGCTCGAGCTGCCGGCGAGAAGGATCTGACCATTGCCGAGCGGGATAGGGCGATAGAGCGTGTCCGGCTTGCTTTCCGCAGTCGCTACGTCGAGCGTGTTGACGCTGGTTGAGTTAATACCCGAGGTTCGCGTCTTCCCGTCGCCGTAGGTAAACACGAAATAGCCCTTGTGGAACACGACCGAGTTCGGCTGGCCCACATCAGCATCGGGATAGGCTGCAACAGCGCCGGCTGTGATAACGAACGCACCATCACCCGGGGCGACGATCACGATATCCGGGAGCGCGGCATTATTCGCAGCCATAAACACGCCGGCCGTACCGGGCACCGTTCCGCCGAGAACAGTTGCTGCTCCTCCACCCGAGGCCGAGGTGTAGACCTTGCTCCCAACGACCGTGTAGAGCGTGCTGCCGACTGCGAGCTGACCCCTTGGAGTCGCAGTCTGCGTCGTTCCGAACGATTTGGCTCCAGGAGAGCGCCAATACACGAATTTCGAACCGGCGGTTTCGGACAACTGTTCAACGATAGTGTTGATCAGCCGGCCGCCCGAGGCATTGATTTGCCGGCCTGGTGCAGAGATGAGAGGGAACGGGACCGCGGTCATCAGTAATTCTTGAACGAGATGACGTCGCTGGCATTGCTCTGACGCCCCAGCACACGCAATTCAGACAGGGACTGAGCCGGCTCGTTTTGGAAGCCCTGCAAGCTCTGAAGGGGTACAGAGAAGTCTGTGCAGAGGTCGCAGGTAAAAACCCGCGCCGTGGGCTTGAAGTATTCGTCCTCGATTTCGTCGAGGTCGAAAGAAGCCGTGAGAATCCCGCGCTGAACTAGGTTTGCAGTCAGCTGATCGAGCTCGTCGTCTATCGTCTGATATTCGACGGCCCCCAAAGCCTCCCCGGGAACAACCTTCCCGAGGTATTTGGCTATCCGGTTGACCAGATCAGCGCGGGTTTTGCTCACGTTCAGACCGCCTCAGCGTCCTTGCGGGGACGGCCGGGCTTGCGCTTGGCAGGCGGATCGGCGTCGTCGGACTCGCGAGCCGCCTTCAGCTCGGCGACAGCCTGCTGAGCTCGCGCAACGCGCTCGGCTTCACCCGGGGCGTTGTTGGTGTAGGTCCGGCCGGTGAGATATTCTTTCTCACGCTCGCGGATCACGTTGTCCTCGAACGAGGGCTCCTCAATCTCCTCGGGCTCGGCGGCCTCGCGTTGATCGTCGCCATAGGTGGTTTCACCTTCGACCGAGAGGGTGGGATTGCCGCGGGCCTTGTCGGCATGCTTGGCCGGAATTTCGACCGCTTCGCCGGCGACCATTTTCTTGCCGAACACCTCGGTTTCTTCCGGATCGCCAGGCGTCGGATTGTAGACGACCTTGATCGTATCGTCCTTCTTGCCATCCGGCGGATTGTCGATCGGCGTCTTGCGCGTCTCGGGCCGGGCCGGATTGTAAGCCGGATCCGCCGCGGGCGCGATTTCGTTCTGCGGAGGCGTCGTGGGCACATCGCGGCCCTGAACGATCACGTCCTTCTCTTCAGTGCGGGTTTCTGCCATCTCAATGGCTCCTATGTCAGAGGGAAGCAAGGGCCGCAGTCAACGCGGCCCTCACTCAACTAGTTCGCCGGGAACGGGATGCCCTCGCCTTCCTGCTTGAGAGCGAATTTCAAGACGACATGCGCCTTGCCAGTCGTCGCCGCGGTGCCAGTCTGGGCGTATTTCGCGTAGACGATGGTATTCGCCGCCAGCGGGATGCCGGTGAGCGTGCCAGTGAGGTTCTGCTTGAAGCCAGTCGCGGCCGGAAGCACGGCAGCAGTGGCGGCCAAGCCAGCCGGCGTACCAGCCACGCCGATGTCGAGCGTGTTGGTGGTACCAGCATTGAACGCCGTCTCGATGGTGACGTCGCAGCCGAGCGGAATGGCGCCAGCCTCCAGCGCCCCGATCGGAACGCCGTTGGTTGCAGCCACACCGGGAGCATCCGCGTACGGAAGATCGAACGTGATCGTCCGGCGCAGATACATGATCCCGCAATCTTCCGGCGGGACGACCGGGTTCAGCCAATAGCGATTGGTAGCCATGAGGATTAATCTCCCTGTGCCGTGAAGAAGCCGGTCACGAGACCGCGCTGCTTGCCGAGGATGGTGCTGTCGGAGCCGTAGCCGTACGCCAGCTTCTTCATGCCCCACTTGCCGAGCATGCCCAGACCTTCGACCTGCTGATAGTCGTCCTTCTGTTCACGCGAGGCGTAGCGAGACTTGATCGCCCAGCCCAGGGCTTCCTGGCCCATGAGATAGACCGGCGAGATGTCGGCGCCGCCGTTGCCGATGCCGGTATAGATCGGCATGTCATCGACTTCGTGAAGGATCACGCCGTCCCACTCACGATCGCCGCCGAGGAAGATGCCCTCGTTGCGTTCGATCACGGAAACCTTGGCCGACACGTCCTCGACGTCCGTCACAAAGTCACGGAACACGAAGGGGTGGGCAAAGGCGACGAAGTAGCGGCGGTTGGACCGCTTCTCGACGCTGATCGGCGTGATGCGCGGGCGGGCCGCCAGAGCGACACGCTTGAGCATCGACAGATTGCGGCGGGTCAGCTTGTCGTTGGTGGTATCGACGTTGCCGGCCGCAGTCGCGAAGGTGCCAGACCAGTTCGACGTAGCATTGCCGAACAAGACACGGTCCTTGTTGTTCGTGACCCAGGTGTTCTTCTGGGCCGCGGTGGCGACATCGAAGGCGACGTCGCAGTTCGTGCCGACGTCGCCGAGGCGGTCGATGGTCTCGAACTTAACGTCCTCATCCGCCCAAGTACGCAGGTTGCCCTTTGCGGCCTTACGCAGGTCGATGGCGGCCAGATCGCGATCCAGCTCGTGCATCGAGATGCCCTTCTTGCGAAGGCGCCAGTAGATGATGTCGCCGTACTCGCCGAGGACATCTTCGTGGCCGCGCAGGGGCTGGCGATCGAAGATCGCACCCTTGGCCAGGTTGGTGATGAATTCGAACGTGATGCCGTTGCCCCGCTTGGAGGCAAAGTCTTCCTTCATCACGATCGGGTTGTTGTTCGACGTACCCGCGTACATGGAGAACGGGTTGGTCTGGTAGAATTCAGTGCTGAACTGATCGTCCCAAATCTGGGGCGACAGGCCAGTCGTGACCCTGGTTTCGGCCATTTCTCTTCCTCTTAGGGCTCGCTCAGCGGCCCATCAAATCGGAAAGGGGACGCGGCCCACTCCATGCCGGGACCGCCGATGGCCCGCTGTTGCGGGTGAACGACGATGGCAGGGAATTGGGATCCGGCGTCTGTGGGGCTTGCTGCTGCTGCTGACCGCCCTGAGACTGGAGCTCAGCCAAAAGCTCGGCCCGCAATTTCTCGCGGAACGCTTTCGGATCATCGCCGATCTCATTGAGCGCGGTCTGTGCCTTGTGCCACTTGACCAGTTCACCATAAGGATGCGGGGACGACATGATCCGTTGATAGTCAAACCGCATCGCTTGCGGGTTGGCGTTCACTCGACGGGTCATTTCGGCCAAGGCGGTGTTAACCGTCTCCTCGCCGAACTTGTCGGCGGCCATCATCTTGGAGAAGTTCTCGACGATCTGCTGCTGGCCCTGTTGAATGGGCTGCACAGCCTGCTGAAGACGGGAGTCGAACGCAGCGTCCGGATCCTCGAAAAACTCCACCTTTTTGGGCGGTTCGGGTTTCGGCTGCTGTTGCTGAAACGCTGCTATCTGCCGCTGAAATGCTTCGGCCTGCTCACGGAGCATGGCCTGGTACTTCTCTTCGGCTTTGGACAGTCGCGCATCAAGCGCCTGGATCGGGATGAACCCTTCCGGGGGCTTTGCAGCTTCAGGGGCTTGTGCCGGCGGCGCTTCGGGGGCGGGCTGCTGACCAGCAAACCGTCCTTGGTCGTCGCGAGGCTGTCCCTGCTGTTCAACCTGTGCCGGCGCCTCTTGACGCTGCTCAGGCTGGTTCTGTTCGTGCTCCTGCGGTCGCTCAGACATGATCTGATCGAGGTCGGCCATGTGGTTTTCCTGTTTCGTTAGGATTCGATCGCCCGATATGCTCGGCGGCGGCAATCACCCGTGACGACGGCGGCTCGCTTGCGTTTTACGTCTGCAAGGTGACGATCGCCCGATAACCCACGGCGGCAGGGATTAGTGTGCGCGGCTTTCCTGCCGCTGCGAATTGATGTGGGCGTCCCGTGCGGCCTGCGCTCTTGCTGCCTGCTCGAGCTGGAATTTCGCCCGCGCGAACGCCAGTTCCTGCTGCTGCTTGCGGGCCTCGAACGCCAGTTCGATTTCCTTCTCCCGCTGCATCATTGCGAGTTCGGCTTCCTTCTCTTGCTGCCGCATCTGCAACTCTTGCTGCTTCAGCTGCATCTGGCCCTGAGCTTTGGCGGCCTCGAGCTTCAGCTGTGCCTCGGCCTTCTGCTGCTCCAGATTGGGCGCGTTCTGCTGAGCCTTCTCGGCTTCGTCCAGATCCTTCAGCATCTCAGCCTTGGACCGGAACGAGGACGCCTTGATCAGGGTCTTCGGCTTGATTGGGAAGCCCGTGCCGGCAAGCTTGGCCAGCTCCTGGAATTCCTCCTGCTGCATGGTTCCGACATGGGGCGCGTCGTCGATCTCAATGTCGATATCGAGCGCCGCAATCTTGTTCTTCAGCTTGGGCTGCCCCGTCATGGGGTCGATAACAGGCTGCATCAGCGGACCTTGCGGCCCCATGACTGGCTGTCCCGTCATTGGATCAACTGCCGGCGCCATCTCAGGCGTATTCAGCCCGACCCACCGGATGCTATTGTCGTCGTCGGTAACGCGAACCCACTCCTCAGCCTTCCAGAACTGGCGAATCCGGCGCCAGATCTTCCGGTAGGTCTCGTGGTCCATGTCCTTGGCGGTATCGAACAGCGGGCTGACAGCGAGCGCACCACCGGCCTGGTTGGCGAGGATGGCACGGCCCGATGCTTCCTTGCTGCCGTTGCCTTGCATCGAGGCATTGGCGCCCTGCTCCTGCATGTCAGCCAGGTTAAGCTGCAAGAGCTCGGTCATGGCCTGAGCCATGTCGCCGGTCGGGATAATGCCGAAATTCTTGTTGAACTCAGCCTGCGGGCCGAGCTCGATATGACCATCCGGCCGCGCCAGCTGCTTGCGCATCTCGAGGGTTGACATGTCCCCGAGCGCCATTTCTGTGGCGTAGGTCTGCCGCACGCTGCCGAGGTGCTGGATCTTGGAAGCCAGCTTGTTGATTTGGTCCTGCGTGTCGATCAGATCGCGGATTTCACCATAGCGGTTGTTATCGCGGTCCACATAGGCCGAGCGCCAGGCGTATTCGTGCTCCGGCTTGCCGTCGTCATCCAGCCAAGGCGAAACGCCAGACTTGAGATACCCGCCCTTCGTGAACTCGCAGAACTGCCAGGTGCCGCTCTCGTCGATGTAGTACATCTTGACGACGCGAACCCGATACCGCTTGTCGTAGGTGATCCAGGTCTGGTTTTTCGGCTTGTCGTCATAGGTGCCGCCGACCTCAGCCGTGGATATCGTCTCGTCAAAGACCTTGCCGGCGGCCTCGCCATACTTCCGGATTGCCTCGTCGCGGTCCATCCAGACCACTTCGCCGAGATAGTTAGCATCGGAAAAATCGACCTCGGCCGAGTACGGATCCCAGAACATGCGATCCCAGCGCGTACGCCGAACCACAATACGGGGGTTGGCCATCGGCGGCTTGAATTCAACCGTGATGCTGTTGCCGCCCCATCCCGGAACGGCCAGGTCCCACCAAACAGCGGAGCGGACCTGGTCGTATCGATTGGCCTGGACCACGAAGCGAAGGGCGTCGGTGCAATCGTTGGCGTCGAAGTCATGCTTGGGCGTCCGCGGCAAGGCCCTAGGGTCAGTGCGCTGCTGCTGTTCGAGCCCCTGAAGGTACTTCACCTTCATGCGGATCTTGTTCTTGACAACGGCAGCCTGACCGCGCTCCTCGATCTCTTTCGCGACCTTAGCTTCCCACTGCTTGTTGTCGAAATAGTCGACATCGCGCTCGGAGCGCTCCCGGGCTGAGCGGGAACTGTCCTCTGAGGACTCGAACTTTGCCACGAGATCAGCGTGCAGCGCCACATCAGCCTTTGACGTGCCCGGCAGCTGGACAGCCGGTGCGGTCGGCAACGTGGTTTCCACAGGAACGCCGCTCGGCGGAATAACCGCCGGAAGCGCCTGAGTCCCGAATGGGCTCAGTCCCTGTTGAACTCGCGCAAGTGCCATTAGGCGATTTTCCAATTCACTTCATCGCGCTCAGGCTCATCGAACCAATCGCGCTTGGTCTTGGGTTTCAATTCAACCGGCTTCTTCCCGGACATCATCTTGTCGAGCAGCTGTCCAATGAGGCCGATGGCGTCCACCTGGTCGTCATGCTTGCCGGCGGGGAAGCTCAGCAACTCGCTCCGAAACTCCGGGTACCAAGGCGCGTCTACGGGTACGTAAAGCCCCTGCTGCGCCATCATGCCTCGCATAGAGGACGCTCTGATCGCCTTGTCCCCGCCTCGGGTTGGGAACACCTCTCGAGCAACGTAAGCCTTTCGTTCGCGCTGACGCCGGTCGAGATAGGGGCCGATGCCGGACCTGATTTGGCCCTGCTCCTCAGCCCATCCGATCGGCCTCCACTCAATCACCATGTCGCAGAACTTCTCGACCCAGACATCCGACGCCGTTTGTTTGCGCCATAGATCAAGCAGCCAAGGCCGACCTTCAGGATCAAGTCCAATAACCGCGTGGACAGTGAAGTCGCCTCCGTCCGCAGTCACGGCATAGTCGCTGCCGCCGTAGATCCGCATCGTCGCTCGAGCGGGCCTCTGCTCTATCTTGTAGGGTTTTAGCCACTCAGCCTTGAAATAATCGCCCTCTTCCGGCGCTGGCCGCTGCTGGTAAAGCGCTGACCATGTTCTTGCCGGCGTATTGCGCCGCAGCTCCTCGACCTGGGCGCCGTAGCCATAAGCGTCATCGCCCCATAGCGGCTCGCCTGGTTTTCGCCCAAGCTGGTCGTTCTCCTCCGCAATCGCGGGCAATGAGACGACGCGCCATTCGCTGTGTTGCAGCGCCCGGCCGGCCAGGTCGTCTTCGTGCCACCTCGTCTGAATCAGGATTTCCGCCGCGCCAGGTACAAGGCGAGTCCGGAAGTCGTTAATGTACCAATCCCAAATACGATCGCGAATAAGCTCGCTGTCAGCGTCTTGTCGAGAGCGTATAGGGTCATCGATAAGACCAAGCTTAGCCCGAAAGCCAGCAATGCCAGTGCCAACACCGGCCGCGTAATACTCTGCTCCGTTGGTGAGCGCCCACCGCCCCGCCGCTTGGCTGTCCGCGGCCGGCGTGATCCCGAGGGTGATGGAATGCTCATTGATGCAATTCCTAACCCATCGGCCCCACTTCTCAGCCAGCTCCGTGGTATGAGATGCGGCCAGAACGTTGGCTGATACATTCGCCATGTACCAGGCCGCGAACAATTTGCTCCCGTACGTAGACTTCGCCGAGCCAGGAGGCATGAACACTGCCAACCGCCTGACTTCGCCTCTGGCCACCTTCTCGAGTTCAGCAATCAGGAACCGATGATGGTCCGCAGGCTCAAAGCCGCACAGCCGCGCGAATTCAGTTAAGCTGCGCCTTATCGACCGGCGCCTCTGAAGCTCCCTCGCCGCTGCCATCTTTGAGAACGGCTGCGAGTTCCGCGTCACTGACTTGGCTTGGGTCAACAACATTCCGGTTTGTGTTCTCTGCCTTGTCGATCCACAGGCCTGCGAGCTTCGCCTTAGCGGTCAGCGCGGCAACTGCGGCCGAATGCTGGTTGGCCTTCAGCGCGGCGGCCTGGATCTCCGCAGCTTCCTGCATCAGGCTTGCGAGCGTGATTTCGGTGCGGATCGCGCCGCGGTCCTGGATTTCTGCGACCCTTGCCTGCACCTTGCCATTTCTAGCCAATCGCGAAGCGTGCTGTTCGCTTGGCGTGTAGCCCGCCTCTGCGTAGGCCTCGACCTGTGATCGCCCCTTGGCAAGCTCCTGAGCGAAGCGCTCATGCTTGGGATTATCGAGGGCTGGCATGGAAAGCTCCGGAGCAGCGCGGCAGTTGCTCACAACAGGTCAGGCGATCGGGTTGTCTGACGCGCTGCTCCGAACTGAATTAAAAAGCCCGGCCTTGTGCGCTTCTGGGGGAAAGCAAGGCCGGGCTGAGTGTGTCGCGTCTTGGGGGAAACATAGGCCAAACCGGACACAAGCCACCCGGCGGGTGAAACCTGATACCGGCCAACGCTATATGGGACTGATTTGCGGGACATCGTCCATACGATGATGACTCGCATGAATCCAAGTCAGGCCGCGCGAACGTTGCTTTCGTTCGTGTAGTGAAATTTGCCAGCCATGACGAACTCAAGCTTGCCACGATGCCTGCGGCGAACAACCGCGAGCATGTCGGCGAATTCACCTTCCATGATCTTCACCCTAGCCCCTGTCGGGACCCGCTCTTGCGCCACGAAATCCCATTCCCCGCTCATGTAGCGCTCACGGAACGACCAAACCTGCTTCTCTTGGACGACTGCAGGAGCTCCATTGTCGCCCGTCAAAAGTGCTTCAACGCCGTTGACCGAACGCACGGCCCAAAAATTGCGATCTGGGATTTCTACGAACAGATATCGACCAAGGATGGGATATTCCTTCGCCACCTTCACTCGGGCATGTGAGGCCCATTTCCGGTACTTCGGCCAGAATGCCCGGTAGCCGAGCTCGGCGAGCCCGCCCTCTGCACGACGATGACAATTCGGGTTCGTGATCGCGATGTACCAGCTCATTGCCCCTCCTCAGAATCCAATTGGTTGGTCCAGCGGCTCGTCCGTGTCCTGCACGGCGGCGAGCGGGTCGTCTACCGAACGCCGCACTGCGGTGATCGTCGCACCTGGGAACACCAGCTTCGCCTTGGCGATGTCGGGATAGTTCGACAGTAGCCGGCCGATCTCCTCGATCGTGAACACCGAGACAGCCCTGCCTTCCGCGACCACAGCGCGCGCCTGTGCATGATCTTGGACGATAGCCGCCACGGTCCCGTCTTCGAGCGGGACTTCCCAGACCTCAGGCGCGAGGGGCTGCTTGCCCGCCGCCACTGCAGCGCGATCAAGCGCCAGCCAAGCATTGACCATGCGCCCCGCCTCGCGCCGAACCTCCTCGAGCTCGCCGTGCCAGATCGCCTGGTTGAGCAGATAGCGCTGCCGGTCAAACTTCTCCCGCATGTCAGGAGAGACCAGGAGGCGCAGCCGGTCGCACCCCCACTTCGCTTCCATCTCGGCCGCCGTCTCATCGGCGCCATCGATGTAGGATCGACCTGAGAGGTATGTCCCATGGGTCCGAGCCCATGACCGTTCGCTCCCGAGAGGACGAACTGCGGTGTCGCCAAGCATCGCTGTTTTTGCCATCAGCGCGCTCCGCGACAGATACGAAGCTGGCGCGCCGCCACAAGCGGCGCCGCATACGTAGTATGTACTTCCGCCTCCGCTTCCGCCTTCAATGATATCAATAACTTGTACATGCTGCCTCCGCACTTCCGCCAACACTTCCGCCCAATGATTTCAAGCACTTCCGACCCCTACTTCCAGACTTCCGCCGCCATTAGTCGATGCTCCCAATGACCTGGAGACCCTTCAACTTGCTCTTCGAGCTCGCGGTCTCAACCGTCAAAACCTTGTTCATCAGCCACGTCTCAATCATGCTTTTGGCGAGGCTGGACGGGATGTCGAACATGGTCACCATGAGCCGCGGGGCGTATCTCCCATCGGCTTGCGTCTGGGGGCTTGTCGACCACGGCTTGCCTGTGAACCACGCCTCTCTGATCGCAGCTAGGACGCGGCTGCAGGTCTCTTTGTCGGGCCACTTATTGCGGTCCTGGGCGACAGCCACAGGCGAGCCGATGCTGTTCACGATCAGGCTGCTGGGGCCATCGGGAGCGATCGATAGGGCAATCTTTGAGTAACTGATTGCCTTCTTCCAGCCGTCCTCCGCGTCCTTCATTTTGGTGCAAAGGATCTCGCCGGAAACTAGCGGGCCATCCTCGCCATCCCGGCTGACCTCGAATACGAAGTCTGAGTTGGCCTCGAAAAAGGCAGATCCCATCATACCGCCGGACTTGTTCTGGTGGTGCACCCCGATCGTCGAGGCCTCGGTCGCCTGCCCGAGAACGCTGATCCGCTCCATGAACGTGGTCACGGTCTGTTGCTCGTTCATGTCGACGCCAGGAAGGACCCGGGCGACGGTATCGACGATCACCAGCTTATAGGGCGTAGCATCAGACTTAATGGCTTGGAGCAGCGATCCAAAATCCTCATCTCGCATGAACGAGACGGAACCGCGCATGAAGGTCAAATGAGTTGGGTCGTCGACTAGTCCATGGTGCTTCTTGAAGGCATCTACGCGGTTCACGAAGCCCTGATGCCCTTCTCGTGCGATGACCAGCACGTGGCAGGACTCGCCGGGAAGCGGGGCGCCGTGCCAGTCCGCCATGCCGTAGGCAAGATGAAGTGCAAGGTCGAAGCCGATAAATGATTTACCCGCTGCCCATTTCCCATAGAGAATCCCGGTCGCGCTCGCCGGGATCCAGTCCTTGACCAGCCACTGGGCGGGCGGAAGTTTGCGGAGGTCGGATGTTTTCTCAAAGACAAACCGGCCGCGCACGGCCTCGCCGCCGCTTTCAACCGTCGCTGCGGTAGCTTCCCGCCATTCATCCCGAGCTAAAGGGCGCTGGGCGGCATCCGCAATATCCGTCGACCACTTCGACATGGCCCGGCGCCATTTCTCAGCGAAGGCGGTCGGGCCGCGCCCCTCGCGCTCCAGTCCCGCTGTATTGTCGCCAGGCAGCCGCGTTTTGGTCTTGCGCTCGTAGACGGTCCAGACCTCGCGCATGCGCTCCTGGGCTTGCGTCTCGGTCGGCGGGATCGGGCATTCCCGATACCAGTTTGTGACGGCGGCCCAAATCAAGTCCCGCATATAGTGGTCGCGGCCGTCGACCCTGGCGCCAAAGGCATCGAGATCGGTTGCCGGAGTCGGTGTGTTGATTTTCTCGCTTGGATTAGATGTGCGGTGCTGATCGCCGCCAAAGCGCTCGACGAGCTCGGCTACCTCCTGCAGCAGCCAATCTGGCGCGGCCGCGATGTCGCACTCCCAGGGCGCAGCACCAGCCTTCCATGCGTACGGCTGGCCCGAGATGTGCCGGGACGGCGGGAGGACGGCAAAGCCACCCTGCCCGCGGATGTCGACGCCAATTGGGGTCTTATTGGTCGGCGTTTGCCAACCTTCAGGAGCCACGAAGAACAACTGGCGTCCGCCGCCGCCCGTTACCTGCTGGCAGGTCTCCGGCTCGATCCGATTGTTGTGCTCGGCCAAAACGCCGTGCCACCACGCGAGCGCGTCGGGCGTCTTGTATTCGTCAAGGTCAATGACGAAGACATTCCCGGATGCGCGGCCAGTTAGAAGGCCCATATTTGGCCGGCGGGTGTGCTCGCCCTGTGCGCTATACCAGCGGTCGAACGTGCTCTGAGGAACAAGTTCTTCCTGCAACGACTTCCAGTCAGCAAGCGCTGGGCGCTTCCAGTTCTGGTGTTCAGAGGGAAGATGCGATGGCACGACCTGTAGACCGGCGGCGCGATACATCGCGGCCCAGTCGCCCGGCGCTGCCCATTCAGGTTCGAAAGCTTCGACTAGCCCCACGTTCTTCAAATTCCTATCCCGCAGCTCCTGGGTTGGTTACGCACGGCTACAAAAGCGAAGGCCGGAGGGGTCGAAATTCCCCTCCGGCGCTTCAGGTCAACCGAAGTCTTCAGCGCCAGCGGGCTCGAGCTGCTTTGCAGCGGGCGCGCCGACCTGCGTGGATCCGGTTGACGGCGCCGACGCGGGGCTGGCAGTCGTCGGCGTAGTCGTGGCGGCCTGGCTGCTGCCCTTGGCAACATGAACCAGGTCCTTCGGACGGGGAGCCCAGCCAGAGATCTCGAACACAGGCTGGTAATTGGTCGACTTCTTGTCGCCGGAGCCGGATGTGATCGGCGTTGTGGTTTTCAGAACCACGATCGGGAGCTTGCCGGGATTGGCGGCTTTGCCGGCTTCATAAAGCGAGTGCAGGTCGTCGAAGCCCTTCAGGAACGCCGCGGCGTTGCTCGACGTCTCGCGAACGTCGCCGCCGCAGTCAGCAGACAGTTTCATCATGACGCGGACGCCCTGCTTCCACTTCGGGTCCGCCGGCTTGTGCGGCATCGGATCGCCCAGCTTGACGAGCAGGAACTGCGGCGCGGCGCCGGCCGCGAACAGCAGATACCCGACCTCCAGGTTTTCGAGGTCCATGACGGCCTTGAAATTGGAAGTGATGTCCACGGCGTTGTTCGAATATGCGCCATTGACCTCGCTGCGGTCGTTGCGGAAGAACCGCCCTGCCCGCGCGTCGTATTTGACGAAAGGTACGATGTCGCCGTTGTCGCCGCCGCCAGTCGAGTAATTGAAACCCAAAGCCATAACCAGTCTCCGTTCATCATGCAGCGATAAGGCCCGCCGCGTTGCCTTCAGAAGCCCCAGGTTTCGAATCCGATCTGGCGCGCAGGACCGCCCCAGTAAAAGGACTCGAAATCGGGAGCCGTGATCTTGGTGAAGAATTCCGGGTCATCGGATAGCGACAGGAACGCTTCGCAGCGCAGCGCAATCTGATGAAGCGCCTGGCGGTGTGCGTCGATGTTGTCGATCCGGTACGTGGCGCGCTTCTTCGGCGTGACGTAGGACACCCGCCCGTCGGCATTATTGGTGGTCACATAGAGAGCGACCTGTCGGGCGTGCGGCACCTTGACTGCGGAGGGTAACTTCTCGGTCGTCTTGAGATCGACCGTGATGTTGTGCTGCTCCCAATGGTAGTCGTAATAGCCGACGATCGGGAGATTGAGGCCTTCAGGGCGCCATTCGATAAAGCCCTGGGTATGGCTTGGGATGCCGTACGGCCGGAGCTCATCAAGCCCAGCCATAACCATACCTCCGATCGTTTCGCGATATTCTTCGCGGCGCTTGTCGCCGGACAAAGCCGTGATCGCGTCGTATTTCTTCAATGCAGTCTCGATACACGACGTGACCGAGGCGTCCGGATTGAGCAGACCGACCGTGATCCCGTCTTCTACAGCGGTGCCACGATGCGCAGGCGATCCTACAGGCTGCTTACGTCCCAGGACCTTCTCCAGAACAAACATGGACGGGCTGGCACAGAACAGGTTGAGAGACGACGGGCTATGACGCTCGATTTTCATGCTGCGACCTTCATCAAAACTTCTGCGCCATAGAGTGCGAGCAACGCGGCTTCGGCTCGGCCGTCGTGCTTCTTGAGCTTGAAGCTGTCGGCGACCGCCGGGAACATGCGGATCGCGCGGAGCCGCGACTCCTCTTTTTCCGAGGTCAGTCCAAAGTGCTTCTTCCACTTCTGCGGTGTGACGAAGTGCATGGGGACGTCACAAGCACTGACGACGCCGCGGACGTCACCATATGCGCGGCCAAAGTTGAACATGGAGACGCCGCCGTTGCCCGGCATGGCGCCGACCTTCTCGACGACTGCCATGGTGGGGCGATGCATCCTGATCAGCCGTGCGAGCTCGTAGCCGTTGATCTCGCCGCCGGCCACGGGGACATCGTCAACCGCAATGCGCGACGGAACCATGGGAAAGTAAAAAGCAACGGCGCCGGAGATTCCTGGGTCTACGCCCATAATTATGGTCATTTGAATTCCTTGCGAAGGATATCTGCGGTCTGGTGGTTGAGCTCGAATAGGTGGTTGCGGTTGATCCGGAAGCGCTGAAGTTCGCCCTCGCCGACCTGGATGTTGAGAATGGTCACGCCGCGTTCTGGATCGGTCAGGAATGCAAGCTTCGCTTCTGGGTATTCGCTCATGATCGAGATCCAAACTGCTCGATCATTTCGACTGTCAGGCCGGCAGCTTTAGCTGCCTGCCCCAAGGCCAGAATTGAATGCGGGTTGTCGGATCTGTTGATCGCTCTCGGGATTGCCAGGCTGTATCGGCGCTTGCACGAGTTGACGTATTCCGGCGTACATTTAAGCGCATGCGCGATCTCACTGCAGGTCCACTTGGGGTGCTGCATGTGGCAATCGATCACTTGCTGCTTATTAGCCATCAGTCAGCCTTGCCCACCACAGCGCGAGCCGCGCGAACAGCATGGTTCTCATCGCCGGCAATTGCGGCGGTGATTTCGATGTCTCGCTTGAGCTTGTTGAATTGTCGCTGCCGCTCTGCGTCATAGGCGGCTTTGATGAGAGCGTATGTTCCGGCACTGATCTTTTTGACTGCTGCGAGCCGGTAGCGGAGCTGCCAGAGCGTCCAGTAGTTGATCCCATATTCTTGTTCGATCCCTCGAAGGGCGTTCTCAGCATCACCTGGGCCGCTTGCACGCATGCGTGTTAGTTCACGCGACCAGTGTGCGGCTTCTTCAACGAACGCGGTTTCACTCATTTGCCTACCCATCAAAAACTTTTTGAGCACTTTCAATTCATCCTCCTGCATGTTGCTCGACATGAAGAGGGAGACAGAAGCAGACACGAATTGGCTCTCGCTTTCGGCGGCAACCGAACGCGTGCTAGCGAAGATTGAGCAACACGCCGGCAAGCGTGAAGCAGGAAAGAACAAGCCCAGAGAGAAGCAAGGTAACCATGACGTCGCGGCGGCGGTGAACGCGCGGCAGATCGTCAGGCCTGATGATTGAATTTGATGGGAGAAGATAGAAATCGGCGCTCGAGTATTGCGTGCTTGCGCCGTAAGCGGCCGGGTTAGTGCTTGTGCCCCCGAGGCTGACCCGGCCGCTCATGCTACCGCCTCCGACGAGGCTTCGTTTTGAAAAAAGTCAGGCCTTAGTTCGTGCCGCGGCACGCCGGTGACGCGCTCGACGTCCACCACCCGGTTAAGCGGGATCCGCTCCCATTGGGATACAGCTTGCGGCGTGATACCGAGCTCGGCCGCCAGCTTCTCGCCGGTTCCTGCCGCTCTCAGTGCGAGGCGAAGCCCCATGTCGTGTTTCTCAGCCATGCTGAATGTAAAGCATAGCTTGAGTTAAAAGTAAAGCGGTACTTCATTTACTCGATAAAGGGTTGCTTTATGCTATTGATATGGAACCTAAAATCGACACTTTGGGCGGGCGAATAAGTTTCGTCCGGCGGCGAGAAAAGCTCACGCAAGCGGCCGTCGCGGAACATATGAAAATGACCCCTCAGGCGATATCTGGATGGGAGCGTGGCGACTCCAAACCTGACCTCAAAAATCTCGTTGAGTTCGCTCGGCTTGCAAGGACTTCCGTTCAGTGGCTTTTGCATCGCGAAGGCGACCCTTTCGTATCGACTGAGCGGCACGAAACCATCAAACGGGCGGTCCAAAGAATATCGGATGGTGTTTATGCGCCGCCGCTGACGCCAGGTAACCAGCTCGTCGGCGCCCGCGACTTCCCGATCTACGCCGCGGCGCAGGGCGGCGACGGATTCATGATCGTCCACACTGAGGTCATGGAATATGTAAAGCGGCCGGTCATCCTCGAGGGAGTTCCGGACAGCTATGGGGTGCTGGTGGTGGGAGAATCAATGGTCCCGGCCTACCGACCTGGCGATATGGCGCTTGTCCACCCTCGCCGGCCGGTCGAGCGCGATAGCGACGTGATCCTCTACGACCATGACCACAGGACCGGCGACGCCAAGTCGATGATCAAGCACTTGATCGGGTTCAACGATAGATCGTATAAGCTGGAACAATACAACCCTGCCAAGACCTTCACCGAGCACAAGGCCGATTGGCCGATCTGCCATCAAGTGGTCGGGATGTATAAGGGGCGACGATAACTCACACTTGAGAAGGCTGGGGGGCCGCCGAATGAAATTCGGAATATATTGCCGTAAAGAAACAAAATATCAGACTCCAGTAGATGCTCTTCTACAAGTGAAAACGGGCGAGATTTGGGGAACGTGCGGAAGGTTCAACTATGGTCCTACGGTTAGGGGTTATGCTCATCCGCTCGCACAGGGTGAGCGCGGCATCGATTTCACAACTGAGATTCAGCCCGAACCGAATCAGGGCCCCCTTCATGTAAACTGGTATGCGGACCGCACTCCTGGAATTACAACAGTCACGGTCGATGGGAAGGACTACGCATGCCTAAAGGCAGACGTGACCAATCGGCAACCTTAAAGCTCTACCGAGCTCCAAGCCGAGCTATCCGTGCGGTTAAACCATCCGGAATTCGGCAAAACAAACACGAGCTAGACCGTGAAATGGAGCCGCAGGCTATTTTAGGCCGGGCGCTGCGCTTCTTCACCATGGATGTGTACAAGGACACGGACGAACTAGACGACTACGAATATGCAGCTTTCTGCATCAATAATTCGAAACACTTCAGCCTTCGTCATTATAAAAACGATCCGGCGAAAACAACCTCGCTTTATACTGAACCCATGGGACAGGTCGAAGCAGTTGACATCGTCAAGACGGCCTGTCGTAGTTTTGGAATTAAAGAATCGGTTCTCCATTGGCTGAGAGGACAAAGCTTTGTCTATGGCAAATTAGAGCCGCTTTCTCATGAGCTATTGGAGCGCGAGTCACGGGACGTTGTCTTGAAGGCGGCGAGCTGCTTCCCCGACCACAGAGCCACCACGGCGCAGATTAAAGACTTCGTCGAGAATCTCGTTGAATTTTCGGAAACAGACCAGCAGCCGTATCCTTCAAGACCAACCGAGCCAAGGTGGCGGCAGAAGATTGGCAATGTTGTTTCGCATGCTCCCTCTGCCAGAAGCATCTTCAATATGGGCCTTGCAAAGAAAACCGCGGCAGATGAGATCCAAGTGACGCGGAAGGGGTTAGATTATCTTCAAAGCATCGGCTTCTCATTGGTAGAAGCTCGCTTATAGCCTGGAGGAAGCCAGCAAAGTTGGGAGGTACCCTGCGGTGCGAGCTTATCCCAAACAAACCAAGCATAAGCGGTCGTGCCAGTACCCTGCTGCTGAGCGCCAGCAGGGTAAAACGTTATCCGCTCGCTAAAAACCCAAACGCGGGTTGGCGGGTTTCTTGAAAAAATCGTTCTGTAGCGATTGCCGCCCTCAAGGAAGGCCAGTCTCAACAATAGCGCGACTTTCTTCCTGGCCCCCGATAGCGCGACCGAAAGAAACCCCTCAGCCGCATTGTAGGGCGGGTTCGTAACGATGTTATCCGACCCGCGATCGGCTTTAAGGAAGTCAACACCAATCTCACCATAACCCCGGTCGTACAAATCGGAAGCCAGCACCGGGTTGCCACGACTGGCAAGCACTTTTGCCATAGAACCGTCTCCGCAAGCCGGCTCCCAGATTGAACCGTCGAAGACCTCGTTATCCATCAGCGCCTCAACTGCCCAAGGTGGCGTTGGGAAAAAGTCCGGGCCGTCAAGGTCGGCAAACCGCTTTAACGTGGGCTTGAACCCTCCGTTGAGATTGTAAGTCGAGTCCATTTCTTATTCCCGCCTGTCCGGCACGATGCTTACCACGATGCGCCTTGTAACTACACAACATCATCAGGGACCTGCCCGAACTGCTTTAGCACCACCGCGTCCTCGAAATCCCCGCTTGATAAATCTCCGGTGCGGCTAAACGCGATCGCCCCGCCCTTCCCTGCCAAGCTCTCAGCGCGCCTGATGGCGGCTGTCGCTGTCTGCACCTGCTGTGGCTGGCCGGCGACCAGGTGCCCTCCCTTGGTGAGCTCGAACGGCTGGGCGACGTAATAGGTCACGGTACTCATACTAACAGCTCCCTTTTTGATTGAGGCGATGGTGACTCCGAATTAAGAACAAATCAAGAACGATAATAGGCGTCACGTTGGGCCTCGCTTGTTTTCTATAAAGCTATGCTTGACCTTCGACTAAAGCCGTGCTTTATATGCTCCATCAACTCGGGAGCACGGCAATGTCAAACGACAACGAGCGGTTCATCGTTTTTTGCGGCGGCCAGGGAGCGTCTGCGCTCGAGCCGTGGGTCTACACAGACGAACCGTTCAAGATGGACCGCAGGGCGACAGTTGACCTGATCGCTTCCGAGGCAAGCCGGCTCGGCACTTTGTCGAAGATCATCGCTTTCGAAGTCGGCGGGCAGTGCCGCGACGCCACTAAAGAGATCATGACCGAGGTCTCCACGAAGTGGGCGCACCAAGGCGAGCCACTGACTTACGAGCAGTATCACCTTGTCGAACTCTGTCTCGGCACGCGCGTGGCTCGCAGCTTCGTCTGTCATGAGGTTGCGTGATGACCGCGAACCTTCAGCAGCTCCTCGCAGCTTCCAATCTTTTGGTGTTCGCTGAGCGGATGGCTTCTTCTGGTCGTCTTTCGGAAGACGAAGAAAAAGACGTCCGGCTGATGATCGTGCGCGTCTGCAAGGCTTTCGAGATACCCACGCTTGCAGAGCGTCCTCTAAAACAGGATAGCGCCGCATGACCCTCTACGAAGCATTCATGCTGTGGCTAATCTTCAACGAACTCATCATGCTGGCGACGCTGTAGCCATGCCCCTCGTCATCCTATTCCTCGGCGTGATGCTCCTGTTCGGCCCGCCGACTTGGGTTGTCGGGGTTGCCTTGATCGTCATCGGCGCTGCAATCGCGGTGCTGCAATGAGCCAGTCGTTCATCAACCAGGCGATCCTTTTCGCGTTCGTGCTGATTTTCTCGCTCGGCATTGTGACGGCTTTGAACGCGATCCGCTGCTTGGTGCTGCGGATCTTCAGGAGGGTTTAGCCATGGGTGGCATGATGGCGCCGGCTTATTTGATCCTGTGGGTGATTGGGATCGTGCTGGCATGCGTAGGCACGTTCGGCCTCGTCGTAATCATCACCAAGATCGGCAACGCGATGGGGCTGGGGTAGCTCCACGTTCTCGCTACGTATGCTCTGAGCCCCTATTTTTACAGGAGAATTTGAAATGAGCCAGCCCGGAATTGGAGCCATGCTGCACTACCTTAGCGGCGGGTCAGAACACGATGCGAAGGAATATTACGGCCAGAAGATCATGTCCGCCGTGATCAATGATGATCGCCTTTGTTTGGGACTCAGCCCGAGCGGGAAGACCATTGAGATCTGGGACAACGGCCAGTCCTGCTGTGAAAGTCGCTACATGACGACGGACGATGACGTGCAATCGCTTGTCGGAAACGAACTGCGTCGCATCGAGTCCAAGCCTGGGACGGATGAAGCGGGCGATTACGACGTTCACGAGCAGGTGTTCGTCGAGGTTGGCACCGACAAGGGCTTCATCACCATCGTCAATCATAACGAACACAACGGATACTACGGCGGGTTCGGGCTGACGATCACCGAGCGCCAACAGCGCTGAACCCCGGTCACGCACATCCATCGCCACACGGCCAGACCGCCGATTTTTAAGGGGAATTCATGACCACGAACTTCACCCAAGGCGGCTTGTTCGTCCTGGCTCTCTTCATCGCTTACGGCGTCGTTGGTGGCGCGCTACGTCATTGGGGATTTCTGTAATGGACAACTACACATCCGCTGCCACTGAGGGGGCCAGGCTCTCCAATTGGCTGGCCGACTACAGCCACGACCTTAAGGAAGAGGGAGATTTCGACCAAGAGGCAGCGCAGATCGATAAGGCCGCGCAATGGATCGCGGATCACCTGAACAGTGCTGCCCAAGGATGGCGGGGCCGGGAGCCGCTGATCCAATTGCTCATGCGCTGCCGGACGGTGCTCGGCAACATGGCCGAGGAAAATGAAGGTGCCATCTTCAACCGTTGGCCGATCAACCACGAGCCGTTGCGGGCTGACGCAAAGGGCCTGGTGCCGCTGCTGGATGAAGCGCTGCGGCAGCACCACGAAACGGCCATGGATGAGATCAGGGCCGACCTGCGCAAGGGAACGGAGTTCGCGGAGACCCCCTTCACTCGGTGTTCTGCCGGCAATGGTGATGCGATCCGCGAGCAATTGCGAGAGGGCAACCAACTGGCGAAGAATGTAGCGGAACGGCGGCAATATTACTATCGAGCGAACGGATGCGAAGCTGCGGATAGCCGTGCGCCAGACTGCATTTGCTGGCATGACGAAGGAACTGGACCATACGCCGATGGCCGGGACGAACCCCTTACATGGCGCACTATCAGTGAACCGCAGGGAGCGACGACCTGTGCAAAATGCGAGGCGCGCAGAAAGCGACAACTTGAAGACGGAAGCAAAAGGCCAGCGCAGAATAACCCTGATGGATACCCTGATGATTAGGCCATCAACACTTTCGCGCCCTCACCAGCGAGGTGGGTCATGACTTCCGCCGCCTCAGCTTCCGCTCGATCGCGTCACGTATCCAGCTCACGCGGTCCTCGCCATCCTCTCGGTCGGCGTCGATCCGTTCCAGGGTCTCAATTTTCAGCGGCAACAGAATCCGCTCATCCCATTCTTTTTTGCGGCCCATGTCTCTTTTCGTATATATGTTATTGACGAGGCCAGAACCATAACGTATATACGTAATCACAGTCAAGACGGAGCAAGAAAATGGCCTACGCCCATGACCTTCCCTACGGCCCCAACGCTGAGCAGATCCGCGCTCAGGCATCCCGCGTCATTCGCGGCAAGATGCCGATGCAGGTTCGTCGCGAGCTGATGGATGCTGTGAAGCAGGGATATCTGGGCAGGCTCAAGAAGAATGGCCTGGCTCCTGAGATCTTCTTCCACCCGGATCACAAGAACGGCGCGATCGAGCGCCAGCGCCGCGAGCTTGAGTACAGCGCGAATCTGATCAAGGGCGTGTGTGTCTCTCAGGAGGAGAAGATCGACAACATGCTCGCGAAGCAGGCCGCGGAATGACCAGGCCCACGGTGACTTCGCAACAGTCCCCAGGAGCCGTCAATGAGTGACCAGATTCGATTCAGGGCGATCGTCAACCATGGCGACGCGACCGGAGATCATGACGCTGGCACAAGTATTCTTGTGACCATACCAGACGGGCTGAGCGATTGGGACAAGGCCCAGTACATCACCGGCCGCGTGGCCTCCGAGGTTTCTCGCTATCTCGCCCACGAATGCGTGGCCTCGCTCAACGCTGGAGCTGAAAGCCGGCGCCGCCTCCTCGCGGCTGTTGTGGGAGGAGAGAAACTGTGACGAACTTCACGAACGGAGCAATGGTTTTCCGCGTGTATCCGGATGGATCTGGCGAGATCATGGCTAAGTTTCAGTACATGGGCGATGCCCAGAGCTTCGCCTCCTTCAAATGCGTTGACGACGCTAAGGTTCGCAACGACTGCACCCACTTCTATCTTGCGGTGTGCGAATCCGAAAACAAGATGAAGGCTTACCGCCCATCGCTGGTGGCTTCAGATCAGCGGGGGACTCAATGAGCGGAAAGATCAATGTGCGCCTGGAAGACGGGCAACTAGTCTTCTGCAAGGTCGTGGAGAGCCTTGGCTATAATCATGATGCTGGCGCGTACTGCAAAATCGTCCAGCACGAAGGCCGTGAAATGCTCGTGAAGCGATTTCAGGGCATGAAAATTTGGCGCCCCCACACAGCCAGAGAGCGCGTTCAGCCGCTGATCGATCATTTGGAGCGGCTTAAGCGCCAGCGCGAACTCGACGCCTCCTCCCAAGTGACCTCAAAGGAGCGGGGATGAGCCGCGTCGAGACCATAGCCGAGGGCGTCAATCTGTATCTTGGCGATTGCCGAGAGGTCTTGCCCTATATCCTCGATATAGAAGCCGTGATTTCAGACCCTCCTTATGGGATCGAGTTTGAATATGAAAGCTACCAAGATACGCGCGACAACCTCAAATCTCTAATCGAGGCCGTCTTTCGCCCTCTTATCGCTCGATCAAAGAGAACGGCGATCATACCCGGAATTTCTCAGGTCCACCTTTATCCAGAACCGACCTGGATGATGTCGGTCGATTGGAACACGACAGGATCGTTTGGCGCCTATGGGTACACCCAATGGATGCCGGTGCTGCTCTATGGCAACGACCTCAAGGGATTCGGGAACGTCAACGGCGGGATGTTGAAGTCAGACCGGATACCCCTCTCGGGAGGGGGTGGGGTTGGCTTCATGCGGAACGAAGCGAACGAACACCCCTGCCCGAAACCAGAAAACATCATGCGCCTATTGGTCAACAGATTGACCCTGCCCGGCGATTTGATTGTTGATCCGTTTATGGGGAGCGGAACGACGGGAGTGTCGGCGGTTAGGCTTGGCCGAAGGTTTACCGGGGTCGAGATTGAGCCGAAATACTTCGACATCGCGTGCAAGCGAATTTCTGACGCGCTGAAGCAGCCAGATATGTTCGTGGAAAAGCCCACACCGGCCAAGCAGGAGGTTTTGGAGCTATGAATGACATCGCTGTTCGTCGGATAGAAAAGACGATCTTGGAAGTCATGGATAAGCGCTATCCAGGTGCTAAATTTGACCGGGACATGCGCGCGGACTTCCGAGCTATGGCGGTAGCCATCGCAAAATCAGCCCCAGATTTTAAAGCTGCTCAGCAAGCTGAGAGTGATCCTGCGGTGACGCTGGATTGGGCCGGGGCTGGTGCAGATCCTCGCGGCCCGTTCTTCTTGACGCAATGGGAGCGGGAGGATCACGAGCGGCGTCAGCGTGGCGATCCGGAGGTTGGCCCCTCATCCTCACTGACGTCGAACCAACGGGGCGGTGAATGAGCCCGAACGATGACGATCCGGTCACGTTGCAGGAAGCCATCGATATCGTGTATCGGGGGACGATCGAGGTTTCGACCTTGCGCCTGATGGCGGATCGAGGCCACCTTCAGATTTTCAAGGTTGGCCGTAAGTGGTTCACGACGCTACGCAGCGTCCGAGAGATGAAGAACACATGCCCCGGAAATCGAAAGGCGCCAGGCTCTGGCTTGATAAAGACCGCGGGCAATGGGTTATCCGAGACGGAACGAGCTTCGTCCGCACTGGTTGCGCTGAAGCAGACTACGAGGGCGCTGAAAAGCGGCTCGCGGAATACATAGCTTCGAAGTATCAGCCGGCCGCCGTTGCGTCGCCGCTGATTGCCGATGTGCTCCTGGTCTACGCCAAGGAGAAGTTGCCGAAGACGCGGGCCGTAGAGAAGGCGGCGCACAACATTTCGAATCTCACGCCCTTCTGGGCCACCAAGCGAGCCGACGACGTGAACGCGATGACCTGCGAGGAATATGCGAAGACCCGGCCTCAGGCCGCGGCGCGGCGCGACCTCGAAGTTTTGCGCGCGGCGCTCTACTACTGGCATGAGAACAAGGCCCAGCTCGCCAAGGCGCCGCTTGTGGCGTTGCCCGACAAGGCGGGACCGCGTGAGCGCTGGCTAACGGCCGAAGAGGCTCGCCGGCTTCGCAAGGCCGCGATGAAGTATCCGCACCTCTACCGCTTCGTGATCCTGGGCCTAAAGACCGGCTCGCGATCGGGCGTGCTGCTGAGCCTGAAGTGGTCGCAGATCAACCTGCGCAGTGGCGTCATGGACAGGAAGACCGCGGACGAGGTCGAGGTGGCGAACAAGCGCCGGCCGCCCGTCCGGCTCGGCAAGTCCGTGGTGCGCCTGCTGCGTCGCTGGAAGGCCAAGGACGGCAAGATCCAGCACGTCATCCACTTCAACGGGAAGCCCGTCAAATCGCTCAAGAAGTCGTGGGCGCTGGCCTGCGAGGCCGCCGGGCTGGAGGACGTGAGCCCGCACACGATGCGCCATACCCGCGCGACCTGGCTAATGCAGGCCGGCGTCGATCCGTGGGAGGCCGCAGGGCACCTGGGGATGTCAATGAAAGTGCTGGAAACCGTGTACGGGAAGCATCATCCCGACTTCCAATCTAACGCGTCTGAGGTATGATAACTGTGCCGAAACTGATCCGCAGCAATTTGGAGATCGGCTAAGTCCTTGAAATATGGTGGGCGGTCACGGATTCGAACCGCGGACCCTCTCGGTGTAAACGATCCGGCCCTTAGATATTCCAATGGGTTAGCTTTTGAAACACGGGGTTAAAACCATGAACGACACGGGAACATCTGGCTCAATCAGTGCCGAAACTGTGCCAGACGCTTGGCGCTGGCGGCACCGCGGCTCTAACCGTTGGGAGTATGGCGAGGAAGAGCCGACGGGCCCATCCATCCATCTGTTCGAGGTGCAGCGGCTATCTGCCGTTCCTGCCGGCTGGCAGCCGATAGAGACCGCGCCGAGGGATGGGACGCGGGTGCTGCTTTGGACCGACACAAAGGCAGACCCAGAGGATTCCGAATACCTGCGCTCCACGGGCGGCGAGGATTTCGCTCTGGCGCAGATTGGTCAATGGGAAGTGGACGAATGGGACTGCCTTCTGGTGGGCAAGGCCACCCACTGGATGCCCCTTCCGGAGCCGCCGAAATGAGCAAGGGCCCGGCGCAACTCACATTTACGACCATCGGCGGCGAGACGGTCACCGCCCAGCCGAGGGGGAAGCATTACGTCCAGCCTCGCGGATATTTCCAATCGCCCGGAACAGGTCCGTTTGGCGAGACCTGCGGGAGCTGCAAGCACATTTCCAAGGATCGCCGCTGGGCGAAGTGCGAGCTTGCGAGAGCAAAGTGGACGGGCGGCCGCGGCACCGACGTCCTCGTCCGAGCACCTGCCTGCTATAGCTGGGAGAAACCAGAATGACTGACTTTAACTTCACCCGCTCCAAGGCCAAGCTCAACCCGGCCAAGTCCATTTCGAAAATGCTCAAGATGCGGAGCGCTATCGGCGCTGACACGCCGGCAGGGCATCGGATCTCGAATATCGACGAGATCAGGCAGCGCAAGGCGAAGTCTGCCGATCCTGTGCAGATCGCCCATCTCGACGCCAGCCTTGATCGGCAGTTGGCGGACCTCGAAGCCACCCGGCGTCAGTCATAACCGTTGAGCAGGGGTCATCATGGTAGCGATTAACTTCTCGCCGCAGTTTGCCGAAGCCGTCGCCGCCGGTCGGAAGACGCAGACCATACGCCAGACGGCCAGAGCGACCGCTGGGCAGGCTTTGCAACTCTATACTGGCCAGCGCACCAAGGACTGCCGGAAGCTGGCAGACGCCACCTGCATCGACTGCACCTATGTTGGGCTGACGGCGAGCGGCGTGACGCTGGGGGACAAGTCCCGCTTCCCCGGCGACATAGACGACTTCGCCAAGGCGGACGGATTCGAGAACTACGCCGCGATGTGGAAATGGTTCTCGGAGCGCTACGAGACCAACAGCTTCACCGGCAACATCATCCGCTGGAAGATCACTTCCCCACTGCGACAGGGAGAACGCAAGTGAGCCTTAACGTTGGGCAAGAGCTTTGGTTCGTGCATCGCGAGAAGCGAAGCGGCGAGCCGCGCACGGTCAAGGTCACAAGGGTCGGTCGCAAGTGGGCACACCTCGACTACTGGGGTCACCGCATCGACATCACGACCCTGAAGGCGGATGGCAACGGATATGCGTCACCAGGGCAGTGCTGGCTCAACAAGGCAGCATGGGAAGCCGAAGTCGAGCGTCAGGCGGCGTGGGGACGCCTGCGCCAATACATGGATCGCCGCTGGGATGCGCCGGAAGGCGTGACGAAGGACCGGATTGAGGAAGTGCTGGCATCGCTGCCGCAATTGTGACCGATGAGCGCTGAAGTGAATTTGGCCGACAGGCCATCCGAGGAAGCCGCGAGCACTGCGGGAGGTGGGCAGGTCGCGGCGCCCGCATGCCTCCCGACTTTAAGAAATATGTAGCAATTTTCTTACACGCCAGGAGCGCTGAAGTGATCAAGGCTCTATACCGAATCCGATGCTGGTGGCGCTACTACCACTGCGACACGCCGACCATTGGCAAGTTTCGATACGACGTTAGCGGCATGTGCTGCTATTGCGGCAAGGTCGGGGACGGGATCAATTACAATGACTAATCAGCTACCTACCCGAGAGATGATTGCTAAAGCTATCCACGCTCGGCGCTACCACTTGGATGCCAAAGACACCGAAAGCATGTTCGCTTGGTATGCTGAGAAGCCGCACGGAACGGACCGATCCCGTGTAGCAATCTATTCTGCCCTTCAAGATGCCGATGCTGTTTTGGCGCTATTCCACCATGAGACTTGCACCAGTTGCATGGGAAGTGGGATCAGCAACCACCCAGACAGCAATGAGACCTGCGACGATTGTAAAGGTCGCGGCGCTATTCCGGCCCTACCGGCAACGGCCACATAACAACTGATGAGCAGAGAGCCATGAACATGCATCCATATAGTCACACGCTGATGTACTCAGTCGCCCTGAGCCACCACCCATGACCCTCTCCATGCGCCCCACCCTGATCGGAGGCGAGACGGCGGAAGGCGACTTCACCGTCATCC
>Ga0070711_100000111_pt1 | contig 42762 bp, 39 predicted proteins | sample LARL53metaG_FD_65452 | JGI IMG/M metagenome (GOLD analysis project Ga0070711, IMG submission 65452) | Corn, switchgrass and miscanthus rhizosphere microbial communities from Kellogg Biological Station, Michigan, USA - LAR L5-3 metaG | ecosystem: Host-associated > Plants > Roots > Rhizosphere ... | reverse complement strand
AGGCAGACAGCTTTAACCGACATCTCGTGAAAATCCGTGACCTACCTCTCTTCCCCCGTCAGCACCCACTCCATCGACTTCCCAAACCTCGATATCACGCCGACTTGCTTATCGGTGGGTGCGGCATCCGCTCTGCACGGTAGGCATAACTTTGTTCGCCGCGCTTGGCCTATGCAATCGAGTTGGTTGGTCTTGCTAGTAGCAACAGTTATTGCGATTCTTTTGCAATTGCTCGTTATCCCCGCAGAAGAGCGGGCATTGGTGGCAAAGTTCGGAGACCAATATCGTGCGTACATGAATCGGACGGGCAGGTTGTTCCCACGAGGGTGTTTTGGCTAGGGATCGACGGTACGTTGATCAACAACTCGGTGGTTCGCCCAGCGCCAGACTATCCGGGCTGTGAATTCGTCGGGCGCAGCTCAGCATCCACCTCGCGTCCGATGCGCGCAACGATGTCCGGCACGGCTTCCACATCCGTTTGAGTGGTGTGAAAGTTCACAATGCAGGCGCGAAGTACGTAGTAGCCGCCGACTACGGCGTTGGAGATGAATGTCTCACCGCCGCGCTGCAGCCGATCGACCAGTTCACGGTTGAGCGCGTCGAGATGAAGTTCAACCTCTGATTCTCGCAGTTTCTCTCGAAGATTGCGCGGCACGTAACGGAAGGTTGTTATGCTCAATTCCTGGGTCATGAGGTGCAGTTCCGCATGGCGGCTGACCGCCTGAGCCATTGCCTGAGACAGGCGTATATCCTCCGCGATCATGTTGCGATACCCCACGGCTCCGACCTGCTTTAGGGCAAGCCAGACTTTCAGGGCACGGAAGCCTCGCGAGTTCTGGGGACCACAATCGACATAGTTCGTCACCCGCTCCTCGAAATGGTAGTAGGGAGGGTGATACGCGAACGCCGCCCGCAGCATTTCCGGATCGCGCACCAGCGCGCATCCGGCTTCGAGCGGCGCGTAGAGCCATTTGTGCGGATCAACCGCGATCGAATCGGCCAGGGACAGGCCACGTAGATCATCGTGGGCCTGGGGAACGGCAGCGGCAAAGCCACCATAGGCTCCATCAACGTGGAACCACAGGCCATACTCCTTGCAGAGCGCGCTGATTTCCGGCAGAGGATCGACCGCACCTGTGCTGACCGATCCCGCGGTTCCCACAACCAGGAATGGCTTATCTCCCGCGGCGGTATCGGCTTCGATTTGACGGCGTAACGCGGAGACGTCCATCCGTAATTTGGAATCGGTGGCGATCCACCGAATCGATTCGGTACCGAGGCCGCTGAGGTCTGTGGCCTTTTGAATCCACGTGTGCGTTTCGCCCGAACAGTACACGCGAAGTCTGCTTCCCGAATCGTCAGAAACACCGTAGCGGCGTACATCCCAGCCCGCCTTGGCAGTGCGCGCGGCTAGGAAGCAGACGAAGTTCGCCATATTGCCACCGCTGAGGAGCAGCCCACCGCAGTTGACGGGGTAGCCAATGAGCTCCGCGATCCATCTGACGGTCTGAGACTCGATCTCGGTGGCGGCTGGCGAGAGTGTCCATGCGCCAACGTTCGGGTTCACCGCTGCGGCGAGAAAGTCCCCGAGAATCCCGATCGGCGCAGGCGGCGCGGTGACGTATCCAAAGAAACGCGGATGTCCGTTGAATAGCGAGTGAGCGAAAAGCAGTTGTGCCGTCTCTTCTAGCAGCGGCCCGGGGTCCGTCCCCATTTCCGGGAGCGGCCCTGTAAGATCGAGTGCGTCACGCACGACCGACGGAGATTCATCACGGGTCACTGGACCAAACGGCAACGATTCCAGTAACCCCGCGAGCTGGTCCACGAGTCGATGTCCCAGCTTGCGGAACGTCGCGGCGTCCATCGCGAGCGGCGCTTGCCGGCCGGAATCGCCATCCACGAATAACTCTTTTGCTGCCGATTCTTTCGTCACGTACTTATCCCTTCCAGGAGATCGGTCTCAGGCACTCGCCCGCCAGTCACAGTGCTGAATACCCGATAGAATGACTGCCGTCCCCACAACCCTTTGTGATCATCCGGCGACAAGTCCTTCAGCCGCTCGTACGCGGTTACCTGTGATTCGTGGCAGCAGATCGCCCGCCACACTGTCGACCAGAAGCTGCTCGTATCAATCACTGTGGTAATCGCCCAGTCCGGCCACGGCACGGCCTGCCGTTCAATGCCGTCGACCGTGGAGACCAATTTTCGGAAAGCTGACTGGTAAGCTTTCCAGGTCGATTCCGGCCAGGCGATATAGTAAAGCTTCGACACCGCATGCGGCTGCGCGGCCTTGATTCCATCGCATGAAAACGCGGGGTCGGCTGCGGCAACGATGGCCGCCGTGGTGAATTGGGAGATCGCAATATGATCGGGATGCCCGTAAGCACCGTCGGGTCCGAACGTCACGACTACGTCGGGCTGGACCCGCCTTATGTGTCCCACAATGGTGGCGACAGCCTCGCGGGGGTTCGCACGGTCGAGTTGCTGATCGTGGTAGTCGAGGATTGAGACTTCGCGCACACCCAAGGCTGAGGCGGCGGCGCGCAGCTCACCCTCACGGATGTTCGCCAGCGCCAGTGGGCCGGGATGCTGATGATCGTCCGGACGATAGCCTCGGAAGCGGCCCCTATCGCCACGAGTGGCGGTTAGCAGAAAGACGTCAACGCCTTCGGATGCGTATTTTGCAAGCGTGCCCCCCACCCCCAGGGATTCGTCATCGGGGTGCGCGAGCACGGCCATTAATCTTGGTGTCAGCATGATTTCTGTGCTTCGTTTGAGCGAATTGGCTGCTGCGCCAATTCGCGTCGGAGTCTCTCGAACAAACCCTAATTAGCGATCAGGCACCCCCGGCTGCGAAATCACCGGCCCAAAGCTGTGCGGATCTGCGCCAAGTGGTGCCAACTGTGCCGTAGTGCGTGGTCCTCAATGACGAACTGCGCGGTGACAGGCGCGCCGAAGCTCAGCGAAAAGGGAGCTGCACGATCTAATTCTTCATCCGTGAACGCGCGTACTGCATTGGCCGCCTCATAACTGTTCCGACGCAGGAGTTCGAGCGCAGTGGCCTTCGTTTCCTCAGCATGCTCGTGGGCATGCTTGGCATTCAACTCGGCGACCACATTCCACGTGACGTCGTTAACGGCCTTCCCGCTGGCGATTGCTCGTGCGACATCAATTTCGATCGGGTACATGCTGGCAACATGGTGGACGATTAGGCCAACCGAACGGCGGTCCGTAGCCGACACCGGTGCGCGCCATTCCTCTTCCGAGAGTCCTTCAGCAAAGGCTGCCAAGAGGGCAGCGCCTTCCTCGATGCGATCGGCCAGTGATTCAGCGCGACCGGTCGCCCGTGTTGTCTTCGGTTGAGTCTTGAGTTGCTCAAAGTCTTGGCTCGTCGGTATCTGTGTTGCAATCGTATTCATTCTCGTAGTCTCCTTTTCATTCCTTGTCTTTGGATTCGTACTCCTTGCGATCCATTCCTACTCGGTCGTCAAGATTTGAGAGGCTAAATGAACAGCGTGACCACGCTGGTGACCACGAGCGCTGCAGCCCAAATCAGGTTGAGATTGATCCAGGTCTTGCGAAGAATCGCGAGGCCGAACCTGCTATAGACCACCCAGGCGATGAGCCCTGCAACTGCAAGATAGGCGAACGTATGGATCGCTGTGGCGAGCAACGCTACGAGCGGGCTGGCGGCAGCAGATGCGTGATGGTGGCCTGCCATGTGCTCAGCCGCTTCAACTGTGCGGCTACCCAGCAGCACCGGCAGCAACATCAAACCAGCACCGTGCGCCGATGCCATCAGAAACGACCAGACCGTCAAGTCGCGAAAACCCACTTGCATGCGGACCCATCGCGGATGGTAATGGCGCACTAGGGAAAAGATTCCAAGGCCGAACAGAAGCACGGCCACGGGATAGCGTATCGCCTCCGGTGGCAACTCCATGCCGAGAAACGCCGCCGCCAACATCACGCTGCCAATGGACAACGCATGGCCTAGCGCGATCGGAACGAGCGCTCGCGCTACCGCACTCCCCTTCTGCTCCTGCATCCCCAGCGCCACCGCGAACAGCCAACCCATCCCGGGGTTGATTCCGTGGTAAGCGCCGAGGAGCAGCATTAGCCACAACGCCGTCGTGCCCATCTCTCCGTGTGTCATTTTGCCTCTGAGTAGCAGTAGGAGTCCGATGAAGCGTCGCCGCCCTCCAGCCGCACCTGATGCGCGCGTAACCCGTCGAACTCGACAAAGAATTTCTCGTCGAGTTTCATTCCGCCGTTCGGATCCGCGTCAAGCTTTACCATCCAACTCTTTAACCCATCGGGATAGATTTGCTCGTCCCACGGGGAGTACAGCGAGTTGGTGAAGTAGATACGCTTGCCGTCACGGCTGATCTCAACCATCTGCGGGCCGCCGTTGAGCGGCTGCTTGGGCTTGCTGGGGTGAGCCGCGCGACGCACGATGCCGCCGAGATGAATCGAACCCGTTTTCTTCGGGTCGGCCGGGTCCGAGACGTCGTACCGAATGAACTCGCCGGTCCCCCAACACGAAACATAAAGGAAGCGGTCATCAAGCGACAAGTTGATGTCGGTCACCAGTGGGGGCACGGCCTTGAAGCCCTTTAACAGTGGCGGTAGGCTTTCCGGGTCAGCGGGCTCGGCGGGGATTTCGATCACCTTGCGGACGGCCCACTTGCTATTCTTTCCGCCATCCTCCCTGTACCACATCCAGATCGATGACGACAGGTCTTTGAGCGAAACGCCGACCCCAACGAAACCGTAGGTTTTTTGGGGATCGTGAGAGGGCCTTAACTCGAGCACCCACTGTTGCTCGGCGCCCAGGTCAATCTCTTGCAGATGGCTACGCTTGTCCAGGTCCCAGATGTGAATCTTGTGGCCGTACTTGCCGGCCAACAGCAACTCCGGATTGACGCCGTCTTTCACCATGTTCGGCGTGCCCCATTCGGAGGTAATCATCGTGTCGTGTCCCAGGTGCCACCAGAAGTCGTACGCCAGTTCCTGCGGACCACGATCTTTTTCCCACCGGCCCTTCAGCTCGAATGTGTTCGCGTCCATTAGAAAAATGCCACCGGGGCCGTCCCCATTGGCCGATCCGAGTGCGCTCCCATAAATGCAATCTGGCCCGCAATGAATCGTATGGGGCGAGGTGTAGCCCGTCTTCTTAATGAACTCCTCAGGCTCGATCACCTTCACGATCTTCGGCTGCTTGGGGTCTGGCTTGGTATCGAGGATGTAGATCCGGGATGACCCGATGCCGGGCACGATCAGGTAGCGACGCTCCATGTGCGGGTGCGGTGTTTGCGGACAAAGACACGCGCTGCAAGCATTCCAGCCGAAATGGTGGAGTTCGTTATCTCCGCGCGGAAAATCTGTTTGCCCGACGAGCCGCCCATACTCGGAGGAACTCGGATCGAGGTCGATGACTCCCATGGCATCGCGCTGCCCGTTCTTGCCAGCGTTGAGCAAGGCGACATAGGCGAGGCGCTCTGCTGGGGCTTGCATTGCCATGCCTGGTGAAGGGTAGAAAGTTGGATCCGGATGCATTAAAGCCATATTCATATCTCCTTAGTTGTTCAAGATTCGTGGGAAGAACCTGGAACCTTAGGCTTTCACCGCGATCACTTCCAGATATTCCGATGAAACTACGGTGAGTTCATTCCCGCCGCGATTGTGCGTGGACCACAATGCTTCCAGGTCAACGCGCAGTTTCTTCGCGTCCGATTCATCCAACGACGCAAACGCGCGATTGGTGGGCCCATAGTACTGACGGAAAAATTCGACCACCTCCGCCGGCGGAAAAGGGTAGGTGAAGCTGTATTGTCGACGCGTCATGGTAAGGTCGGAAACTCCGTGGCCCAGCCTCTCACGCACCGTGGCTTCATCGCCCCACAGCACAGGTGCCGGCATGCCTGAGGGAGCAATGAACTTGGCAAACGTTTTGAACATTTGCCCAACGAAGCCTTCGCGCGTCCAATTCCCCATGGCAATGGTGCCTCCAGGACTGCACACTCGCAGAAGTTCGCGAGCGACGAGTTCCGGGCGAGGCGCAAACATCGCTCCCACCAAGGTGACCACGACATCGAAGCTGGCATCTTCAAACGGAAGAGCCTCGGCGTCCCCTTCAATAAAACGAGCCTTGAGACCTTCCGCGTCGGCTCGTGCCTGTGCACGCTGTACGAGATTCGGCGCGATGTCCACTCCGGTGGTCTTCACTCCATCCCGGGCGGCCCACAGCGCGACCTGGCCCGAGCCGCAAGCCACATCGAGCAGTTGGCATCCAGCGGGAACATCGAGCTGTTCGTAGAAAATGCGCGCGCCCTGCTCCATATAGCGCGAGAAGCGGTCGTAGTCTCCGGCCTCCCACGTATCTTTGAGTCGAGCCTTTAGACCGTCAATTTCCATTGTAGATGTTATGGTGCTCATATTTCCTCCGATGTTTTTTATTCGCCCGCAACAAGGGCGCGGATCGCGTCGGTCGACATGGCCAACCCGCCAATTTCCCATTCCTCATCGAGAACGTCTTGACTGTCTGCCCACGTAACGCTGCACATCTCCGCTTCCTCGACCGACAGTGACATAGCTGAAGTTGTTGTTGAGGTCCGTCTTGTGGGCCGGCGTGAAAGCTTTCTCGTTCACATTCACTTGAATCAAGTCCATGGTCGGATCCTCCATTCGGGGCTCAATCGGATCGAGTCTTTCCGCCCCGCTGACTTCCCCACTATGGGGCAGCCGCTCGGACAACTCTTACCTGTGCGTCCGGCTTTCTTGCTCATGGCAGCGTTGCCGTATGATGATTTGCTCAGGAGTCCGGAGAGATTTGCCGGGAGTCCCGCGAGAGGATATATGGATGTACTTTCCGAAGTGCTGAAGGTGGTGAAGCTCCAGGGGGCCATGTTCTACAATGGAGAGTTTTCCTCCCCGTGGAGTTTTTGCTCGCCGCCCTCGCACACAGTTGCGCCCTATGTCGCACCGGCCGCGGGACACGTGATCATTTATCACCTATTGACTGAAGGGCGCGCCTCTGCTCGGCTGTTGGATGGCGAGCGCATCATTCTTGATGCCGGCGACATCGTGATCTTTCCCCATGGCGACGCGCACTTCATCGAAAATGGCCCTCCGACGAAGGCTGTGGATATGGTGAAGGAGTTGGCCCGAATTTTTTCCCAGGGGTTGAAGCTGTCGCGCCTAGGTGGCGGAGGCGAAATTACGAGATTCGTCTGTGGCTTCATGGCCTGCGAGCCACGACTAAGCCAGGTTTTTCTTAGCGGTCTGCCGCCGGTGTTCAAAGTCAGTATTCGTAACGATGCCTCGGGCAGGTGGCTGGAGAACTCGATCCGCTTTTCAGTGAATGAAGCTGACGCTTCCCGCGCCGGTGGAGAAGCAGTCTTGGCTAAATTGTCGGAGGTTTTGTTCGTTGAAACTCTGCGGACCTACATTGCCCACCTTCCAGCCGAGCAAACCGGTTGGCTGGCTGGCGCGCGGGATGCGGAGATCGGAAAGGCACTGGCGCTAATGCATCGGAATCCCGCGCATCCGTGGACCATTGCTTCCCTGGCAAGGGAAGCGGGAGTGTCACGCTCGGTTCTGGCGGAGCGCTTCCGCCATTACCTCAGCGAGCCGCCAATGGCGTACCTCACGCGCTGGCGACTTCAGTTGGGAGCGCAGATGCTTGCTTCGACTAGTTATTCGGTAGCACAGATCGCATCCGAAGTGGGGTACGAATCTGAAGCTGCTTTCAACCGGGCATTCAAACGCGAGTTTGAAACCCCTCCGGCGCGCTTTCGCAGCCAATCGAGGGCGGCACAGGCGAATAGTCCAGCAAAGAAGTCACGGCTGAGTGACCAAAACAGGATGGATTGATGTAGGGCGCCAACCAGACTGTGCGCGAACTCGACCGGACTCCCGGCAAAGCTATGTTCCTGTCATGGACGCCCGGACAAGAAAACAAGACTCAGAATCAAAATCAAAGTGCCATCTGCCGAATCAGATCATTGCAACGAGGCCCCAATTCTATTCCGGTCCTCGAGGAGGAAAATATGCTTGAAGCTAATCGTGTCAAGTATTTGCGAGTGGCGCTGATGGCGGTGGGTGTGATCTTTATCGTCGGAATCTACAGCCTGATTATGGTCTGGCCGTCCGGCTGGTCGTGGCACTCGGGACCATCGCACTCTTTGCCACATTACCTGCAGATGATCCTGGGTGTCTACGCGACATTGGGTATCTTTCTGTTGATCGCGAGCCGCAACCCGCTTGCAAACTTGAGTCTTATCTGGTTCACGGTGTGGTCCAGCATTGCGCACGCCGCAATCATGGCGGCCCAGGCTTTGGCGAACCCAGAGCACATGGCACACCTTTGGGGTGACGTCCCGGCGCTCCTCGTTGTAGCGGGTCTGCTTGCGTTTCTCACGCCCCGAACTTCGGCAGTAGAACCCGCTGTGAGGGGCCTCGGCAAGACTGCAAATGCAACCACAGTTAGATGAGACGCAGCAGTTGGACGGACCGCGAGGGGCCTACCGTTATCCTCTGAGTCGGGGAGGGTAAGGCGGGTCCCTCAATTCCGTTATGCGCTTGCCGTTCATTGCGGATGATGAGCAATTCGGAGGTAACTAACCGAAGAGAAGTGTGCCGCAGAATGAGGCGTTCGCTTCGAAAGCCCATATGCGCCAATATGGGCTTTTTCGCTCCTTCGACAAAGTGCTTCCGTGCTGGCTAGGTTGTGGGCAAGCGGTTGATTTCACATGGTGATCGGTGCTGCTGAACCTGCGGAGGTGCGATAACTCTTAATCAGCAGCTCACGACGCGTCAATCGTTAAACGGTTTTCCGGCCTTCGGTGCGAGGCAACGCCTGGGCGTAGCGTTTCGGCAGCTCTTCGTTTTCCTGTAGTTGTTCGGCACAGCCAAGGAGGTGATGGCGAGCTAGCATCAGTTCCGGCTCCGTGAGTTGCTCCAATATTTCGCCGGTGCTCACCACAAATTTGTCACCGCGATTGAACGCTCCGCCAAAGACGCTGATAGGGAGAAAGCGTAGGGCGTCCCGAGAGTATATAGACATTCCAGTATTCTCAAGATCTGATAAGAATTCCTTGACCAGTGCCTCGTTGCGTTCCGGGTTGCAACAATCCTCGATTCCAGCGAGGAGTTGGTAGAAGGTGGTTGCCGGTAGGACGCCGATCAGCAGACGGTGAGCTGTTTCAAGTTCTTCGGCGATTTCGCTTCGAGCAGCGCGATCGAGTGGCTTGTCGCCGACCAAGTACTCCTCGTAAACCAACAGTCCGGGCGAGGTGTTGCTGCGGAAATATTGGTTGGAGATCTTTAGGACTCGCACGCCGAGCGCGCGATCGGCGATGAATTGCTTCTCGAAATCTCGTAGAAACGACTTCGGGTCTGGTTGTACGCTGAGAATCGCAACAATATCGGCCGCGTGCGTCCGCGCTTCCTCCCGATCGTGCCGGGCCTCGGCCGCGCCGCGAATGTTGCGGTAGCGATCGTCCAACGCCAATAGCTTGAGCATCACGAGTGCGTGCGGCTTCGTCACTCGGATGGATGCAGAATAGTCAGAACCATCTGGCAGTTTTCCGCTGAGTTCATAAATGCTGGACTCAGCGATGGCGATCGTCCCTCCCGTACAAGCGCGAGCGTGGATGCCGTTTTGAACGTCAACGCGAAAATCTTTTTCACGCTTAAGTTCTTCGGGAGCCATGAACTCGATGCGCATGACTTCTTTCGAGCCTGGTATCGCCTTCTGGAATTGGAAATTCTGCGAGCCCGGAACCACGCTATACCCCAGCTTCTGCAACGTTTGCGCGACTGATTCTTTCTCGACGCGGAGCGACACCGCATCAAGAACAAAATCGATGTCCTTGGTTGCACGAGCTTGTCGCAGCATGAACTTCATCGCCTGTGCCCCAGCCACGACAAAGTCGTCCGCGATTGGCCCGAGCGCCTGCAGCAGTTCCAGGACGTAGGTTCGCTGTGGTTCCGGAATCACGCTGTCCCCCACCGCGGCCGAATAATGTTCGCGAGCAGATACTCGGCTTGCTTGAAGTCACGTCCTCCGCGTGCGTACAGATCGAGATACACCTGGATAGGAGAGGCTAGCGGAGCTTGACTTACGCGCCGGGAGTACATGAAGACGCCGTCGTCATAGGGATGGGTGAAGCGCAATTTCGGTCCGGCTTTAGGTTCGCTTTTCAACTCTCGGAGCTGTCGGTCGCCCGCGCCGGCGATCAAGAAGATCTCCACCTGATCGATGTCGACAAACGGGGCATCGGAAGCAGCTATGGCTCCGCTGAACACATACGGCGTCGTGATGATCGACTTCAATCCTGGATTGATGTCGTCCAATGTGCGACCAAAAGGATTATCGGTTTGAAATGAGCTTCTCAGGCGCCAGCGGTAGCGCTCGCGATATTTTTCCGCCCATTGTTCTAAGAGGCGCTGTGGCTCCGGCACTACCAGCGACATTCCGCGACGACGAATCCAGAGCTGCTCTTCGAGGCTGGCAGTAGCCTTGGAGATGGAGCCGAGGCTTACCCGAAAATCAAGCTGGGTATTAGGCACGGTGGTTCGGAATCGCTCAGTCTCCGCCGCGAGCTCGCGAGAAATATCGGAGAGTGTCCAAGACTTCGGGTTCTCGAGCAGCACGCGTAAAATGCGCGATGTGCGACCGGAGAACACGTTGAGTGATCGTGGGCCTTCCGATTCCACTGCCGACAGACCTTTAGTACGCCTCCCCGTCCGTTGAACAGTGAGCTTCCCGGGGACATCAATAAAAATATTGCCGGCGAGATCGAGGAAGTTGAGTCCGTTCTGGATGCAGTAGGCTTGTGCTTGCTGCGAGAGCATGGGAGCGATGACGGCAATCGCAATGTCTGGCCGAAGAAATTTAAGCCTTTCAATCCAGGGGACAATCTGTTGGAGAACATTTGGGGTGAAAGTGCGTTTCACTTCGCCGAGAACCCGTACCCGGGTGGAGCCGGAGATTAGCTCGAAGCTGAGATCGAATGGTTCCTCGGGCTGGCGACGAACGTCGCGAATAGATATCCCGGGCAAGTCTTCTACCAGCAACTGTTTCTCAAGGGCGTCTGCAACCGATGCCTCGAGCGGATTGGGAGTAGTGGACGACACGAGGATATTTTCTCAATCAAGAAACTAGTTGTAAAGGAAAATTTTCGTATACAACGTATTTCTCAAACACGAAAATAACTGAGCAATATTAGTAAGTGGCTGATTAAATTAAACTTACAAAAATCTACACCGTCGAAATCGGAATAGGGCCAGCGCAGCCCCGAACCCGAGTCCAAACGAGTCCTTCAGGATGTCGGGACGTCCGTGCAGACCTGGTACTTCGACGGCAAACAAATTTACAAGAAAGATTCCCCCAGAATAAGGAGCAGCCGAATCAGAGCCGTGTGGAAGCAGTGCTCGGCATGAGCTCTGTGACGCCGGTGTGACGCAAAACCTGCCATCGTTGCCAAAGTTGACATCATTGACACTCCACGGCGACTGATTTCAAATAACTTGTCTGTTTGCAACGCAGCCCGGCGAATTCGGCTTACAGGCCCGGCTGCCACAAACCATTTTGCTTTGTTTGATTTAATTAATTTGATCGGAGGTTTGTGACGCGGTGTGACCTAGATTCCAGCCCTGCTCCATTTTCGAGGATGGAACGTACTCTGTCTCGCAGTTCCTTTACAAATGGAGTATAGTGCTTCTCGACCGCCCAAAAAACGCCAGGATCAATACTGCTACATCACAACTTCCAGCGTTAATAGATGGGCACACTTCCTCGATCGTTCCGTGAGTTGCTTGGCCATCCTTGAAATTATCGGGTGGGGCAGCGTCGTAAGCAGGCGACTCCTGACATCCGCAATGTAGTCGGGTAGTACGTTCGCGAAACCGCGAAGTCGCTGAATCAAGCTGTCGATAGGAAGGTGCAATTCCGTCGCGAGCTTATACCATTGGCGAATTCCGACATCGCGAATGCGGTAGACTTCGCCGATTCTCATTGCGAGCATTGCCTTGTGAAAGTCTATTGTCTTAATAGGGCAGAATACTTGCAACGTCGTACAAGGGCGCCAGACGAACCACTCCCCCTGAGCCGATTAGGATTGAGTAGTTCTTTGCGTGTGCATCAGTCCCTCCAATGAGCCAGTTAAAAGCAAGGGCATCTACAAAACGGTTCACATCTTCTTCTGAATTGGTGGAACGAGACCGTAAGAGTGCGACAATATCCCCCACTCCGGGACCACTTTCATTTTCGTACTCTTTAGTTGGTGGTAGACCAAGCGCCTGACAGAGGTCTTCCTGATGTACCCGCACCAATCCTGTTGGTCCCGAAACCCGATCGTAGCGCTCAATTACGATTGCGGTTTCATTCAGAAATGTTTCCACTCTTGAAGTCGCGACGATTAAACCGAGGTTACGGGCCAGTTCAAGGCAGAAGTGTTCATTTTCAGCGTGTCCATCCCATTCTTCGGTGTCGGTTTCAGAATGTGTGTTGTTGGAGTTCGACCTGACGGTATTCCCCATCGGCCTTCCTTTAACAACAGTGTTGTTTTCGGCTGCGCCCCTGCAAGGCTGAACTGACCTATATCGTTGGCTAGGCGCCATGCGGAGTGATCTTTGCGCAGAGTACGTAGACGGTCTGCGACATCCTTTTCACTGATCCATTGGACCTCTTCTTCTGTATGATTCGCTTTTAAATTGTTTGAGGCGTTCCTGACGAACAAATTGAACCGCTCCTGCGCAGTCTTCCCCCACGTAGGCAATCAGCCCGAATGCGTTATGAGCAGAAACGTGATATTGTTGCGCCCATCTCTGGAGTGTTTTTTCACTGTCTGGCAATAGGACTTAAATTAACAACTATCGTTTCAATAGCTTACGCGTTTGCAATCTGGACCGGAGAATTCAGCTTACAGGTCCGTCTGCCACAAATATTTTATTTTTCAATCAACTTATTGGCTCCACTCGCTTAGGGTCCATACTACTGTCCACGTTTCTTGGGGGCGCTGTGGCAAGAGTCAAATATCCTCCAGCGGATCAAGATCGTCCAAGGGGTTGGGTCAACGTCGGCCTCAAACGGAACAAAAAGAGATGCATCCAGTGGCCTCGGGCAGCCGCTTCCTAATCGAATGGCGCGAGAACGGCAAGCGGTTACACGCCTCCGCAGGTGACACCCCCTCGGAAGCCATAGAGGCGCAACAAAGAAACGTCCAAAAAGCCCGAGTTATCGGGCTTTTTGGCATCAAATCACGCAAAATCCGGGACCCACTCCTCAAGGAGAAATCCGCGACCCAGTCACGCAGAATTCGTGACCTGGCGTAGATCTAATTTGCGTCGGACAGCCATCCAGGACTAAGATTCTCCGGTCAAGACCGGTACAGACGTACATTCGTAGCAAGAGTCCGTCGGAGGAGATCACCATGGCAAAAACAGTCAGCTGTAGAGACGTGGGCATGGACTGCGACTTTGTGGCGAAAGGCGAAACGAACGAGGACATCATGCAGCAAGCCGCAGAACATGCGCGTACAGCTCACAACATGACCGAAATTCCACCAGAAGTTGCAGAAAAAGTTTTGGGGGCCATCCGCGACGAGGCAGCCTAGCCTTTCGCGCGGGCACGTTCCCAGCTACCCACCAAAATAAAGCCGCACTCTGTGCGGCTTTTTGGCAACTGTTTACAACCATTTCTATGATCCAAGTACAGGCGCTAACCAAGAAGTACGCCCGCACCATTGCGGTTGATCAGATCTCGTTCGAGGTGGCGAAGGGCCAGATTGTAGGCTTTCTGGGTCCGAACGGCGCCGGTAAAACGACGACGATGCGCATGTTGACATGTTTTCTTCCGCCTTCCGCGGGTATGGCGACGGTTGCTGGCTTTGATGTGCTTGAACAGCCGCTGGAGGTCAAGAGGCGAATCGGCTACCTGCCGGAAACGCCTCCGATCTATCCGGAGATGGAAACCGCGGAATACTTGAAGTTTGTCGGCAGGCTGAAAGGACTGTCAGGTGCCGACATCCCAAAGCGAGTTGACTACGCATGTGATCGCTGTGCCATAGGCGATGTCAAGAACAAGCTCCTCGGTAGGCTGTCAAAGGGCTATCGGCAACGGGTCGGACTTGCGCAAGCGATTATTCACAATCCCGATGTGCTGATTCTTGACGAACCGACAGCTGGCCTGGATCCCAAGCAAATTAACGAAACCCGTGACCTTATCAAGGGCCTTGCGGGCGACCATACGATCATTCTCAGTACCCATATCCTTCCCGAAGTCGAGCAGACCTGCGAGCAGGTCATCATCATCAACAAGGGGAAACTTGTCGCGACCGACACCGTGCGTAACCTGCAAGCGCGGGCTCGTGACGCCGAATCGGTTCTGGTCGGAATTGCCGGCCATAACCAGAACCTTGAAGCCGGGATCGTGCAGCACAAGTTGGAGCAGGTCGCTGGCGTCAGTCGAGTTTTGACGAAGGGGCAGGAAAATGGCTCCATTCTGTTCGAAGTAGAGAGTCAAAAGGGGCGTTTCTTGCGAGGTGACCTGGCGCGGGCCGTGGTTGAATCTGGCTGGGACCTCAACGAGCTTCGGCCGGCTGCCATGAGCCTGGAAGAAATATTCCTTCAGTTGACGGGGAGCGAAGCCTCGCCCGGAACGGAGCACGCTGGAGGAAAGGCGGACCCACAATGAGAAACTCCTGGATCATTTGCCGAAAGGAACTGGGCAGCTACTTCGTTTCGCCGGTCGCATACCTTTTGTTGACTATGTTCGGTCTGATTTTTGGGTTCTTCTTCTGGAATGCGCTTGGCTACTTCGTGATCGAGGGCATGCAGATGCAGATGCGCGGGCAAGCCTTCCCCATGAATGCGAACGAACAGATCATCCGCCCATTGTTGTCGAATGTCAGCGTGGTAGGACTCTTCTTTATCCCCATGATTACGATGCGTCTATTCGCGGAAGAGAAGCGTACTGGGACCATCGAATTGCTGGCGACGTCCCCCATTCGCGATCTCGAAATCATTGTCGGAAAATGGCTAGCGGCATTAGTGCTCTATTCCTGCCTTCTACTGTTCACCGCTCTGAACTTTGGCTTTCTTTTCAGGTATGGCAATCCAGATTGGAAGCCCCTCGCAGTCGGATATTTAGGTTTGCTTCTGCAGGCAGGCGCATTGTTGGCCCTCGGCACGTTCATTTCTACGCTGACTAGGAATCAGATCATAGCTGGCGCCGCGACATTTGGTGTTTGCCTGTTGTTGTGGGTACTCGAGTGGGTGAGCGGATATGAAACCTCAACCTGGGCGCGCGTACTCGCGTACATGTCGGTGATCACCCACTTCGAATCGTTTGCCAGGGGCGTGTTGGATTCCAAAGACGTCGTTTTTTATTTGACGGTGATTTTCCTGGGATTATTTTTCACTGCACGTTCCATGGAATCCCTGCGCTGGAGGTCATAGGTGAGGAGGTCATAGATGGCCAGTCAGTGGCTAAAGGCGAGACAAACAAAATACGCAGCCTACGCGACGGTCTATATTCTAGTCGTGCTTGCCGGGGTTGTGGTAGCCAACACACTCGCCGACCGATACAACAAATCATTCGACTCCACAGCGAACAAGCGCTACAGCCTTTCCGACCAGACCGCCAAGATTGTGAATGGTCTGAGGCAGGATGCGACCATCACCTATTTCGACCAGAGCACCCGCTTCCGCGAAGGAAAGGATCTTCTCGATCAGTACGCCAATCTCTCTCGAAGAGTGCGGGTCGAGTACGTAGACCCAGACAAGAATCCACAACTGGCGCGGGAAGCGGGAATCAGGAACTTCGGGACTGCTGTGGTTCAGGTCGGGGACAAAAGAGAAGAAGCCAAGAGTATGACCGAAGAGGGCATCACTGGCGCCTTCATTCGCGACTTGAAGACCAACACCAGGACGGTGTGTTTTGTGAACGGCAGCGGGGAACATCAAGCCGATGACCGCGACCGTGAGGGACTTTCCGGCTTTAAGGACCTTCTGTCCAAGGACAATTACGACAGCAAGACCATCGACCTGCTCCAGAAAGCGGAAGTGCCTAAACAGTGCACCACTTTGATCGTCGCCGGGCCGACACGAAACTATGAGCAACCGGAAGTGGACGCTGTCAAGAAGTATGTAGAGGATGGCGGGCGCGCCTTGCTCATGCTTGATCCTCCCCTTAAGCTGGGCCACTCGGAAATCGCCGACAACGACGCGCTTACCGCTTTGCTGCAGGGCTGGGGTGTGAGCTTGAGTAAAGACCTGATTCTGGACCTCAATCCGATTGGCCAACTTGCCGGTCTCGGCCCTCAGGTGGCTCTCGTTACGAGCTACAGTTCTCAACCGATCGTGAACGAGATGAAGGGAACGGCAACCGGCTTTCCACTTGCCCGCTCGATGGAGATCAAGAACACCGACAAAACCAGCGTACAAAAGCTCTTTGATTCCTCCGGAAGCAGTCTCGCGACCAGCAATCTGAGCTCTGCTGCCGTCGACGTCAACGACCCCAAGAACAAAAAGGGACCGTTGACCATCGCTGCCGCTGGCACTTACAACACGGGGAAGGAGAACTCACAGGGACGTTTCGTCGTCGTCGGCAGCTCGTCGTGGGCAGCAAACCGGTTCATCAATTTCAATGGCAACAATGATCTGGCTCTCAACGCGGTCAATTGGCTGGCGTCGGATGAAGACCTAATCTCTATCCGCCCGAAACAGCGGGAAGACCGCCGCATTACTATGACTCGCGCGCAGCTGAATCTTGTGCGTGTTACCAGCCAATTCATCCTCCCGCTCGTGGTCGTTATGGCGGGCGTTGGCGTGTGGTGGAAGAGGAGGTAAGAGAACTTCTGGACTTGTCTGAATCATGTCTTGAGAAGCATTATGAAAATCCGTGGATTGATTGTTGCTGCTGTCGTCTTCTTTATTCTTGCAGGAATTCTTTACTGGTCGGAGCATAACCAACCAGCCGCAGATGCCGCCAAGGGATCAGCCGATACTCCGCCAGTCATCCTGAAGGTCGATTCATCTGCCATTACCCGGCTGAATCTTGAAAAAAAGGACGCGAAGCCAATCGTCCTTACGAAAGCTGACTCGGGAGAGTGGAAAATCACGGAGCCACAGCCCCTCCGTGCCGACCAGAGTGCGGTTTCGGGCATGCTCTCTACCCTGTCCTCCTTAAGCTCAGAGCGTGTTGTCGAAGACAAAGCAACTGATCTTAAACAATATGGTTTGGAGCCTCCTGGTCTGCAACTTGACGTCTCCGGCACAAACAACCGGATGCAGAAACTCATCGTCGGCGACGACACGCCGACGGGCTCGGCTGCATACGCGATGGTCAGCGGCGACCCCCGCGTATACACCATAGCCACCTATTCGAAAACGAGCGTGGATAAAAGCCTGAACGACCTTCGGGACAAGCGGTTGCTGACCGTGAACCCGGAAAAAATCACCCGCATCGAGCTGGCCCGAAAGAATCAAACGATTGTATTTGGCCGCAATAACAAAAATGAATGGCAAATCCTGAAGCCCGGACCGCTGCGCACCGACAGCGTCCAGGCAGGCGAACTGGCTCAGAAATTGACCGATGCCAGGATGGAAGTCAGCAGTTCCGACGGCAGAACTGCTGCCTCGGCCTTTGCGCACGCCACGCCGCTCGCAACTGCGAAAGTCACCGATGAATCAGGCACCCAAGAACTTCAGGTACGGAAGAGCGGCGTCGGCAAATCGGAAGACATCTACTACGCAAAATCAAGTGCTATCGACGGGATCTACAAAATAAATTTCGACCTTGGCCAAGCTCTCGACAAGGGAGTAGACGAGTTCCGCGATAAGAAGTTATTCGATTTTGGTCCCGGCGACCCTGATAAGGTCGAACTGCATCTCGGCTCGAAAGCATACTTGCTTATCCGGAGTGGTGGAGACTGGTGGCAAGATGGAAAGAAGGTGGATGGCGGAACCGTGCAATCGCTGATCTCAAACTTACGCGACCTAGCCGCTGACAAGTTTTCAGATTCCAGATTTGCCAATCCGACCATTGATGTCAGAGTAACTTCGGACGACGGCAAACGGGTAGAGAAAGTCCTGATGGCAAAGTCCAATGACGCCTACGTCGCCAAGCGCGAGAACGATCCAGGTCTCTTCGAACTGAGTTCTACAGCCATTGAAAATCTGCAGAAAGAAGTCGACGAGGTCAAGCCCGCAGTAGGTCCGAGCAAATAGACGTGAGGGAACCGGATCTGTTGTACGCCATCTGTTTTTACAAGGAAAGTCGGCGAACGCATCCGGCTGCCACAAACCTCTTATTGCAATGGTGGCGGAGTCATTCCCTGGAATGACCTCCCCAGAAATTTTCCCTGGGTGTCGAAGTTCCAGTGAAGATAGCCGATCCTGCACGGGCACAGGCGTGGCAGCCATTGATCAGGGGATAACCCACCACGAACTGTGTTCCACCATTGGGACCCAGTTGCGCATTGGGCCAAGTTTTACCATCCCGATCCCCCGGCCACACGTCAACCTTGGGAAATTGATTTCTTAAGTCCTGGAATTGAGGACTGCTTTTCATTGTTTTGGTATCGAGCAATTTAAAATTCTCAACGTTAACGATTGAAGGGTGTCCGTTCAGCAGCAAAAGGCCGTAGTTTGTGTTGGCGCGCAGCGGATAGGTGATCCACGCGAAGGCAACCGGGCCCTCATGGTTCTGGAAACCAGTCATAATGCCAAACTCGCCGTGGCTCTGACTGTACAGTTCACGGGTGAAGGCGACAGCCGAGGCTGGGGCGCCTGCGTTTGCCATCCGGTCTGTCAGACACTGAACGTTGCCGGGTTAAGCCTCACAGGCGCTATGCGCAGTGTTCAGGAACTGGGGCGGCACCTGCCACACAGCGGACGAATCAAACTTCTCCGTCTCGCCTTTGGATTGCGCCATCAGGCATCCAGCCAGGCAGACGATAAACGGAGGTAGAGCGAAGTTGCGCATGTTTTTTCTATACATTCTTGAACAGTTCTTAATCTTCCGCAGATTTCAGCTACATCTGGCCGGCGCTTTTGCCCGCAAATGAGATAGACTAGGTGCGAGCGAGAATCGTTCATCAAAACTGAGGAGACGCTATGTCCGCACCGAGCCGTCGGCCCGAAATCCGGCGCCGTCGTACCCGTAACGAAAAAATTACAAAGCTGAAGAAACGCCACAGCACGGCTTCGAACGAAGCTGATCGAACCCGAATTGCTGCGAAGCTACATCGCCTGGGACTGATTTCTCCCGGACAGCCACTGCTCAAGAACGCCTGAATCAGTTTTCCTGCTGATCATCCAACTCAGGTGTTTGCTGCCCGCGACGTGAAGGGCTCATCCACCATTTTTGTGGTAGTCGGTCGCTTATCCGCGACCTCGTGATAAACGCGGAGAATCTGTTGCGCTGAAGCATCCCAGGAAAACCGTTTGGCTTGTGCATAGCCGCGCGCTTTTAGCTTGTCGCGCAGCGTCTGATCGATCAGTACACGATGCAGCGCACGCATAATTTCAAAAACATTTTCCGGATTCACCAGCACAGCGGCATTGCCTACTACCTCGGGAAGCGACGAAGTATTCGATGTCACAACCGGCGTCCCGTGGGCCATGGCCTCCAGCGGCGGAAGTCCGAATCCCTCATAGAGCGACGGGAAGATGAAAGTCTTCGCCGCATCGTAGAAAATTCTTAATACTTCGATAGGAACAAATCCCATAAAGCGGACATCATTCTGCATCCGGCTACGAATTACCGTGCGGCGCAGGTCAGGGTGCTTCGAGAGCTCATCCCCAATGACAATTAGCTTCAGACCTGGAAACATCGTTTCCTTCTCCAGTTCCGCTTTCAGGGCCGAAAAGGCTTCAATGATTCTTACGACATTCTTGTGTGGGCTAATTCGTCCCGCGTAGAGCAGGAAGGGATGGTTGACCAAATAGCGCTCCGCTAAAATCAGGCGGTCGCTTTCACTGGCATGACCCCGCAGAAAGCGCTCGTCAATCGCGTTATATACCACTTCAATCCGGTTACCGGGGATACCGAATAGTTTTTCCACTTCGCTCTTGGTGAAGTTAGAAACGGCGAAAAGCCGGGCGGCTTTATTAAGCGCCCGTTGCGTGAGGAAAAAATGGAGCGAGCGCCTCAATCCTGACTGCTCGCGTGCACGATACATGTGATCGAGCACGTCGTGCACCGTCATCACGTATGGACAAGGAAGATTTCGTGGAAACCAAAACAAGTGCGGAATGTGTACCACATCGCAGTTTAACCGCTTGAGAATGGCGCGAAACTCGAAATAACTCTTGATCGTGGTGTCATTTGCAGGGAGAGGAACCGCTCGGAAATTCGGTGGCAGCGAATCGATTTCAGCCACTTTTTCGGGAGGACCGATCAGGAAGTATTTGCTTTCGCCATCCAGACGTCCCAACGCCCGTACGATATTGCGAGTGTAAGTTCCGACGCCGAACTCAGTCATGCGCCGAATGTCGATGGCCACTCTCACGGCAGGAATTTAATCACACAGGACTCAAGAGCACACAAAGAATTCGCGTTCCGCGTGGCTTTGATCGTTTGTGGTCACGGCCTTCAGGCCCTCACTTCCAACTGGGACTTGGCGCGGCGCTCAGGATACAACGGGAAAGCCTCAGTCAAGTCCAATACCTGCTTACGGATATTGTTCAGCACCGGGCCTTCGCTCCGGTGCTGCAATGCCTCAGAAATCCAACGTCCTACCTGTCGCATCTCGTCTTCCTTCATGCCGCGCGTGGTAAGAGCGGGCGTGCCAATCCGAATGCCGCTTGGCTTCATCGGGGGATTTACGTCGAAGGGTATTGCGTTCTTGTTGACGGTGATAGCGGCATCTCCCAGCGCCTTTTCGGCCTCACTGCCAAACATCCCTTTGGAGAACACATCCACCAGCAGGAGATGAGTATCCGTGCCGCCGGAGATGATCCGGAAACCCTCGTCTGCAAGGGTTTCGGCCAAGACCTTGGCATTGGCCACGATCTGACGCGCGTAGTCCCGGAATTCAGGCTGCATGGCTTCCTGAAAACTCACCGCCTTGGCGGCGATGATGTGAACCAGGGGACCGCCCTGCATGCCGGGAAACACAACTTTGTCGATAGCCACGGCAAATTCTTGCTTGCTTAAAATCATGCCTGCGCGGGGTCCGCGCAAGGTCTTATGGGTTGTGGTGGTGACAATATGTGCGTAAGGGACTGGCGACGGATGCACGCCTCCCGCAACCAAGCCGGCAAAATGCGCCATGTCCACCAGATACAAAGCCCCAACCCTGTCCGCGATCTGGCGCATGCGGGCGAAGTCGATGATTCGCGGGTAAGCGCTTCCTCCGCCGATGATCAGCTTGGGGCGTTCCTTCTCGGCAATCCTCTCCAGATCGTTGTAATCAATGGTTTCGGTTTCCTTTGTGACACCGTAAGGAATAATGCGGTAAGTCTTGCCGGAAAAATTCAGATGATGGCCATGGGTAAGGTGGCCACCGTGAGCGAGGTTAAGCCCGAGGATGGTGTCGCCCGGCTGCAAGACCGCTGCAAACGCTTCCATGTTGGCTTGTGAGCCGGCATGGGGCTGTACATTGGCATGTTCTGCGCCGAAGAGTTTTTTGGCACGCTCCCTGGCCAACTCCTCCACCACATCGGCAAACTCGCAGCCACCGTAGTAACGCTTGCCCGGATAGCCTTCGGCATACTTGTTCGTAAATACCGACCCCATGGCCTCGAGCACGGCCTCGCTCACGAAATTTTCAGAAGCGATGAGTTCAAGACCTTCGTGCTGGCGCCGAACTTCGTTGTCGATGGCAGAGGCCACTTGTGGATCAGTTTCGAAGAGCGGGCGGGAGATTGACGTATTTTTCATGATGGCTCTTGTGTTTCTCGCTTTAGTTCTGCTGGTTTTTGATTCTTAGCTTGGGCCATTACAGTCATCAGGGCTTCGCTGATGTTCCACGGTGTAGGCTTCCGGATCGTGAAGTTCCATGTAATTCGCCGGCTTCTTAAGCGGTGCGAATCCGAACTTGGCGTACAAGCCGTGAGCGTCGCGTGTCACCAGGCTCCATCGCCGCAATCCCTGCAAATGGGGATGGCTCATGATGCACTCCATCAGCCATTGCCCCAATCCGTGCCCTCGGCTGGGTTCCAGAACAAACACATCGCCAAGGTAAGCATACGTGGCGTAATCGGAAATCACACGAGCAAAGCCTACTTGCTTTCCATCGTTATAGACGCCAAAGCAAAGCGCATTCTCGACCGAGCGCGCCACAATCTCCCGCGATATTCCTTTGGCCCAATAAGACGCCGTTAAAAAACTGTGGACGACATCCAGATCGATTCGTGTCTTGTCAGTACTGACAACGAATTTGCCCTTGCGATGTTCTGTGACCGATGTCTCGCCAGCGTTCACTCTGTTGCTATTCTAGCTTAGCTTTTAGGACTTGGCTTCTAGCCCTTTGCTATTGGCTAAAGATTTGTCGTCGAACTGGCCGGTGGCTAAAAGTACATGAGTTAGGGCTAAGAGCCAAAAGACATCAGGCTGTTTCGAATGCAGTTCGCATGAAAGAAGCAAGTTGCCAACCATCCATGTATTTATACGGCGTTTCCCCGGTAGTGTAGTGGCCGCATGGCAATACCACGACCTTATGATCCAAGCCGTGAGCTTCAAACTCTCTTACCGCGTCGCGGGAGAATTCTGGCAGGAAGGTAAGATCATACTTGGCATAAATCAGGAGCGATTTTCTTGGCCAGCGAGAAAATTGCTTGAAGTATGAAATCGGGCTAATACCGCTCCACAAGGAACGAAGCCGTTCGAGATCGATTTGAGTCTCCAAGCCTTGACGAATGTGGCGAGTGGACTGTCCATGCCAGACTACGTCCGCGACGTAGGTGGCCGCATGATTAAAGGCCGCCACCCGGATACGCGGATCATGAGCAGTTGCAAGAAATGCATAGCAGGAGCCCAGGCTTGTGCCCAGAATGCCAAGGCGGTTGTACCCCTGCTGATCAAGCCAATCCAGGCAGCAACGTACGTCGATGACGGCCTGGCGGCAGGCGTCGAGTGTACGGCCGATGTTCGCGGACACAGCGTAGTCGGCACGATGTGTGTCGGCCGGCATCCGAATATCGTGGTATGGCATGCTCAATCGAAGCACCGCGATGCCCAGGAGATTCAGCACCCGGCAGAGACCGGTATACGCCAGCGCATCCGAGTTCCAATGAGGTAGGAGGACGATGGCGCGACGGCCTCGACTGGGAAACCACCGCGCGTTCACCAGGTTGTTTTCGTCATAGGGTGTGCGAACCGGCGAAGTGAAGCGGAGGAAATCGGCATGAGTGCCGCCAACTTTCGCTTCCAGTTTTGGATCCGGCACTTCTCGCGTGCTGAACACCTGGATCTCGCGACGTTCCAAACGAAAATCCGCCGGCGTACTGTAGGAATAAAATTCATCGCTCGACTGGACGATGCGCTGGTTGTATTCGCCCAGAAATCTTTCCATGTCACCGCTCAGAGGCGCATGACCAGCTGAAAAGCCATTGCGGCAAGGCCAATCACGCGCCCATTCGGTCCCCCATTCCATGGGACGCACCACGCGGTTGTTGTCGACCGACGTGAGCTTTGTTTCCCAGTCATACATCCATTGCTGGTAACGGAAAGGCATCCTATCTAGGATATCAGCAGGTTGGAGGGTATCTATCCTCGCGGGAGTTGAACGGCAAGAATGAGCATTCAGCAGTCAGGGTTCAGCATTCAGTTTGCGACAGTTGGTGCAGAGATTTGCCACGGCAAACCGCGAATTGGCAGAGGGTTTTCGGAAGGCGGGCGATCCAGGGCCTGGGGACTGGAATCTGAACGCTAGTTACCGTACTTCCTGGGAACACGCTTCGAAATCGCGCAAAGGATTTCGTACACATTTGTATTCGCGAGCACGGCATGTTCGTGCGCATCCACGTTGAGACCATCTTGCGAACCAAGCAGTATCACTTCATCGCCTACCGAGACACCGGGCAGTCCGGTCACATCGACGAGCGTCAGATCCATGGAGATTCGGCCCACAATAGGGGCATAGTGCTCACGCACGATCACTCGTCCCCGGGAAGAAAGGGCGCGATTCAATCCGTCAGCGTAACCAACCGGGAGAACCGCGATTCGAGCTGGAGCCTTCGTCACATACGTACCCCCGTAGCCTAAAGGCTGGTTGGCCCGGACTTCACGAAGTGAAAGAATCCGGGTGTTCCAGGTCAGCACCGGTTTTACTGCCAAGCGCAGCTTGCTTCCGCTGACTTCCCTTCCCGCCCGCTCAAACGGCAAATAATAGCCGTACAGGGCGATCCCCGGCCGTACCATGGTGTTCCAGGATTCGCGCCTGGAGATGACTGCGCCCGTATTGGCGGTATGAACCAGTGGCGGATCGAATCCTTCGCCGCACAGAAACGAACGAGCTTCGTCGAATCTTTTCAGTTGTTCCTCGACGGACGGCGCGTCCAGTATTTCGGAAGAAGCCAAATGAGTCGAGAGACCTTCAATTGACAAATGGGGCGACGATTTCAGAGCCCGGCAGATCTGGGGCAACTCCCCCAGAGCGACTCCCAGGCGACCCATGCCAGTGTCGACTTTCAGGTGAACTGCGTGGCTTGCCAGACCTAAGCGCGCGGCGGCTTTCTCCAACAATTCCACCTGACTTGGTTCCCAGACCGTAGGAGTCAGGCGCAGGCGGATGATCTCCTCTTCTTCTCCTCGCCAGAAACCGGTCATCAGCAGAATGCGAGCGCGAATCCCAGCTTCCCGAAGAGGTATCGCTTCGTCGAGCGAAGTGACACCGAGCCATCGGGCCCCTTCTTCCTCAAGTGCCTGGGCGCACTCAGTGGCTCCATGTCCGTAGGCGTCGGCTTTTACCACCCCGCAGATGGTAATTCCGGAACCAATGTGCCGTTGCACCGCGCTGAAGTTTTTGCGCAAGTTCGACAGCGAGACATACGCCCAGGTGGGACGGGTCGCGGTCCGCTTCACGATTTCAGCTGTAGCCACTGTTTGAGATTATAGCGGGGGCGTGAGCTGGCTTGAGGTTACGCCGGTGCTACTCCCCTGCCGCCAATGAGATTCTCTATCCGCCCGATAAAACAAACTTCACCGTGACTTCGGTTTCCACTTCCACCGGCTCGCCGTTAAGTACGTATGGCCGGTAACGCCATTGCCGAACCGCCTCAACGGCCGCGTGCGCCAGCATGGGATGGCCGCTCAGCACTTGCAGGTTCTCGATTGTACCGTCGCGGCTGATCATGGCTCGCAGAAGAACTTCTCCCTGGATTCTTGCCTGTTTGGCAATCGATGGATAATTCGGCTGAATGCGAAGGATGATATTTCCTTCCATCATGCGTGAAATGGGAGGATGGCGGGTAACAGCCAACGGTGGCGGTGGCAACACCTGGCCCGAGCCTTGAATCGCATCGAGTACAGAGCCTCTGCCGTTCGGATCACCGGTAACGTGGTCAATACCGAAGGCACTGGCATCGGACATCGGTGGAGGTGCCGTTGTTTCATTGAGCATGTCGACGCTTCCTGGAACTTGCGAGGGCATGAGCAGCCTGATACCGATCTGGTTGCTCTGGGGAGCTACAACCGAAACGGTGCGTTGCTGAACGACTTGAGCCGCGGGTAGTGGGGCAGGGGCTAACAGCGGCGATAGCACGGCCAATCGAGGCAGGCCTTGCGTGTAGAGCAGGGGTACGAGCAGGAGGCAGCCCACTGCAACCGCTTGCGCGGCAAATGAAATCAAGGTGGTCCAGCCTCGGTGAGAGCGGTTCGACCAGCCGGAATCGCAAAAGGAGTCGGCAAACATAGCGTCCTCCGTCAAGGTGAGTACGACTATGTTTATGGACACCAGCAAGCGCTGCGTCGGATCAGCTTCGCGCGAACTTGAGCAAAGAAAAAAGCCGCATAAAGAACGCGGCTTTAGGAAACTTAATCAGGGTTTAAGGTGTCGCTACGACGTAACCGAAATTATTTTGGTTGCGTTGGAGGAGCCTTTGGAGTTGTAGTCGCCGGCCTGGTTGAAGGCGTAGTCGGTTTTGTTGCTGCCGGCCGGGCCGGAGCCGCAACGCCTGACTGTGCGTTGTAAAGGTCAACTACCGACTTGGTGATGTCCACAGCCGGCCCAGCCCATAGCACCGGACCATTCGGCCAAGGATTGGATGTGTCGATGATCACTCCGAAGCCACTGTCCGCCGCGTACTTCACCAGCATGGGACCCATCTTCTGCAAAATGCGCTGTGCGATCTCGTTCTGTTGATTTTGAGCATCGTCGCGAGCGTCCTGTACTTGGCGCTCCAGAGATTTCTGCTTTTGTTCGATCTGCTTAACCAAGGTCCCGCGACTCTCGTCATTCAATTTGTCGCCTTGCGTACTCAGTTGCTTCTTCAGGGATTCTACTTCGTCGTTCGCGCCCTTCAATTCGTTCTGCTTGGGTTCAAGCTTCTTGCTCAGGGCTTCGAAATCGCGCTGGCCTTCGTTGGTGGCGAAGATGGCTTGCTCGACATTGATCGTTCCCATCCTGGTTCCGGTGGCATTGGTAGCTACGGGAGCGGCGGCATTGTTGGCAGCAGCACTTGGAGCCGCGGGTAGCGCGGCATTCTGGGCCAGTGCTGCGACCGATACTGCGAGTACAGCGGGCATAAGAAATCGTGGGAACTTGCTTGTCATGTGGTTGATTTGAACTCCTTGGAAATTTGTCCCGGGAAAACCGGTTAGATTGTGCAAGTCTTCGCCTCAGCACGAACCCGACCGTTCGTTGTCAACGGAAGAGGCTGGGCCGGATTTCCCAGCGCCTCACGCCGAACCTGTACGGCGTGCTGACCACCCCACGAGTTTCTTTCGCAGGATGTCGATGGTATCTATTATAGGGACAGGTTGTTAGTAAGGTCAAACCAGTCGTTAGGCGCCTGACGTCGGCCATTAGCGGCAACGTCTGGCAAGGTAAAGAAGGTCCTGAACACAGAATCCTGATAACCGACGAACGTTCCTAGAACGTCGTTGCTACACTGAAGCGGAACGTCTTCCTTGGCTCTCTCAACTGAAACTGGGGCGCCAGGCTTCTTGAGGCTTGCTCGAAGGTAAAGTCGCCCGCCGCTCCGGCGGGAAACATGTCGCGTGTAATCGGGACCGGTCCCTGGGTGACGCTATCCAAACGCAGTGGGTTGTAAGCCCAGTAAACGCGAAAGGGGGCGTTGATGATGGGTAGAAATACCTGCACTTCTAAACCTGTAGACATGCGCGGTATCCAGTTCGTCGAGCCTACGACTTGGAGATTCTGTGAAAACGCAGGGGTCTGAGGATGCCCTCCAGTACAGTTCAGGGCGATATCGAGGGCCGGACAGCCGAAGACAGTGTTGTTGATATCGGCAAGCTGGCCTGGATTGATCCGTAGCTGCGAACCACGAATGACCGGATTCATGCCAACATCGACAAACGGCGCGAGCGCGACTGGGCCGGCGATGGTGATGCGATATTCAAGGTTTGTGACCAGGCTGGCATCACCGCCTGGAAAAACAATTCGTTCAACTGGAACCGGTACTGTGTAAGCACCGCGCAACGGGTTGCTGGGATCTTTGGGAACCGTGGTTCCATCGGGATTCTGCAGAGTGATAGCCGATTTGTCGGGTAGAAATGCAACTGGGGAAACCGATCGGATATCGAAGCCGCGTATGTCGTTCTCGCCGCCCAGGTAGAACCGCTCGAAGGGAGGAGCCACGACTCCGCCATATCCCGCCAGGAACGAACCTTGCACGTTAAATCCGATCGTGTTGCGTCTCTTCTGCATCGGAATAAAGTGCTTGTACTGAACGATCGGACGAATGGAGCGAACGGTGCCGCCCAGGCCAGCGATTTCACCACCGAGGAATAGGCTGGTCCCTCCCTTGGGAGAGATTGCGCTGTCGATGGTGCTAAAGGAAAAACTCGGCAGGATCTTGCTGGTAATGATTCCGTCCAATGAGTTGGGCCCACTTATGCCTCGAAAGGCCAGGTCTGTAAACAGAATTTTCGATGCATTACTAACCGCGACGATGGAAGAACTGTCGAACGAGTAAGTGAGGCCGACGCGTTTGAAAGAATGGTGCAGTTGATAGCTGAGAGAACTGGTGAAACCGGAACTGGACTGAGTGTAGTTCTGCAGGTTATTGAGGAAGGTATTGGGCAGGTTGATCTGCTGCCCAGTAAGAATCGCTTCCTGCCGCGCCTGATTGTAGTTGTATTTTTGGGTAAAAACCGTAAACCCGCCTTGAATGGGCCGATCAAACAAATAAGGCTCAGTAAAACCAAATGAGAGAATGCGTTGGCTGTTTCCGATGCTTGCTTGCATCGACAGAGTTTCGCCCAATCCAAGAAAGTTGTTTGTGCTGTAATTGATTCCGATAAAAGCTCCAGCCAGACCGCTAACACCGCCGTTCAATCCAATGCTGTTCTTGCCCTTTTCCTTTACCTTGAGGGTGAGGTCTACGGTGGCGTTTTTTTCGTCCAAATGGGTTTCTGTGACGTTCGGGTCGTCGGGTTTGAGCGCCTCGAAATACCCTAATTGGTTGAGGCGCAACAGACTCAACTTCCAAAGCCGTTCGTCGTAAACCTGCCCTTCTTCCAACGCCACTTCGCGGCGGATAACCTTGTCCCGAGTGGTGGTATTCCCAGCAAATTCAATTCTTCGAACGTAGAACTTTTTGCCTTCGTCAATGTCGATCGAGAGGTTTACTAACTTCTTGTCTTCATCAAAAGTCGTGTTGGGAATGGAGGTGAAGTTGATGTGTCCCAGCTCCCGGTAAGCATTGCGAAGGTTGTCGAGCCCCTTGGCCACCTTCTCGCGGGAAAAGATATCGCCATCCTTCATCGGAAAAAGCGAGCGTAAAGCTTTGACGTTCGTAACTTCTTTGTTGCCGTTGAAGGTGATCCCTCCCAAACGATACTGTTCGCCTTCGTCGATGGGAATGGTGACATCAACGGCTTTGCCCGCTCCTTTCATCAGCAACGGGATGTGAAAGCCGGGGCGGCCGGTATCATGAATTTCTGTTTTTGCATCTTGTACCAGCACTTTGAAGTAGCCGCGGTTCTGGAATTCCGCGCGAACGCGCTCCGTGTCCTCGTCAAGCTTGCTCGCGTCGTAGGTTTTGGCGAAGATATTTTCCAGGAAGATGGAATGGGGTATACCGATCGGTTTCAGGTTCTTCATGGCGCCGCGAAGGATGCGGGAGTTGACGTGTTTATTTCCCACAAACGTAATTTTGCCGACGCTAACCTTGGGGCCTTCCTTGACCACGAACGTAACACTGACCTTGGCGGGCGGAATCGGCCGGACCTCTGTTCGGACCGTGGCAAATTGCCGTCCATGTTCCGATAGCAATTCCTTGATGGTTACTTCCGCCTTCTTTACTTTCGTGGGATCGTACTGGCTCTCAGGAGACAACCCAACCTTTCGATCTTTGAAACGGTCGAGTATGTCACTTTTGGAAACGGAACTGAGTCCAAGATACTCAATTTCGCTGATCGTGGGCCGTTCCTTTACATAAACCTGGATGATCCAGCCCTTTGGGGTTTGCTCACGTTCAAAGCGGATATCTTCGAAGTAACCGGTATTCCACAAGGAGTTGAAGTCTCGCTCCAGGGCGGCGGGATCGTAAACATCCCCCGGGCGTGTGAAGATTCGCGCCTTGACGGTCTCAGCAGGAATACGCCGTTGACCGTGGACTTCAATTCCGACGATCAGATCCTGTTGTCCTGATCCAACCGCGCTTAAGAAAATTATGGAAAAAAGGAGAGAAAGTTTACAAATCTTTATGATTGAGGGGGATGGAGGCGGTAGCGAAGCCGGCTGGGAGCGAATATGTCCCGACCTGCTCTTCGTCACTACAGGGCTATCCTGATGAAAACGAAGAATCGTTACAACCTCGGATCCTGGGAGTATGGAAAGTGGCAATTATACGGTAGAGAAGCGAAGACCGTCCAAATCGGCCTCTAAGGAGACGACTTAGAAAGCTCCACTTCAACCAAGACGGAATAAAACGTTGCGGAGTTGCCTAGATCTGTAAGTTTTTCTGAGGTTAACACATTAATGTTCCGATTCCCGGATGTTAACTTGGCCCAATGAAGTTTCGCTGAAACCACTCCTTTCTGAACCGCGCCGTCGACTCTAGCCTTTAACCGGATAGTCCCGCGGTCGTTGAAGACGCGTACCGGATCTCCATCCACGATTCCGCGTGATCGGGCATCCGCGGAGCTTATCTCCAGCAGGCCGACTTCTTCCATATCCTGAATTACTTTCAGGTTACAAAACGAAGAGTTGAGAAAATTGTCGGCCTTGCGCGCCAGCATTTCCAAGGGGAAGCGCTTCGCGTATGAACTGTGGCGCGATTCCTGAGGCGGCGTGAATACCACCACGGGGTCTAAGCCTTGCGCCTTTAGGTCTTCACTGTAAAGCTCGGCTTTGCCGCTTGCGGTGCCAAAGTTTCCTTCGGCAAAAGGCAAAAACGAAGAAAACCGAGCAGAAGAAGCCGAGGATTGCTTCTCAAGATTCAGTCTTACGTGACCCTCGCGTTCCAAGCGTCCGCGATCGATTCCTTGCAGGCGGGGATTCTTTGAAGTGAGCGCGACATCAATCATCTGATTGACGGATTCTCCGAAGCATTCGTCCGCGAATCCCATGCGCTCCGCCAGTTCGCGGAATACGTTCACATTTGATCGGCATTCGCCCACAGGTGCAATGGCCTGATCCGACATCTGAAGATAGTAATGCCCGTACGCGGTTTGCAAATCCTTGTGCTCAAAGAAGGTAGTGGCCGGCAAAACAATGTCGGCGAAGTCGGTGGTGTCGGTCAAGAACTGCTCGTGCACGACCGTGAACAAATCCGGGCGCCGCAGACCGCGGACAACGTGGTTGTGATTGGGACACACAGCCGCTGGATTCGAGTTGTATACAAACAGCGCCTTGACTGGAGGATCTTTGAGAGTATTCAGCGCCCATCCCAGTTCGACCATGTTGATAGTTCGAGCAGGCCGACCCAGAGCTTTTTGCATCAGATCAGGTCGATCCAGCGCGTCGCGATTCAGCCCGTATGCGCCGCTGGTGGAAAGTTGCAAACCGCCGCCAACCTCTTTCCATGATCCGGTGATGCACGGCAGCATGGCAATCGCACGCGTCGCCATACCGCCACCTTCAGACCGCTGTACACCATAATTTAGGCGAATCGCTGCTGGACGGGTCGTAGCGTACTCGCGCGCGAGTTTTCGAATATCGGACGCGTTTATGCCTGTCCAATTCGCCACTGCCTCTGGCGAATACTCCTGGACTTTCGCGCGAAGCTGGTCGAAACCAAGCGTATAACGGGCAACGTAATCGGCATCATGCAATTCCTCGTTGATGATCACGTGCATCAACCCAAGCGCCAGGGCGCCGTCCGTACCGGGATTGATAGGCAAGTACCAATCGGCGCATGCGGCAGTTCGGGTGCGATAGGGATCGATGACTACCAGTTTCGCGCCTTTACGACGAGCCTCCGAGATGAATGGCCACAAGTGAACATTGTTGCCATGAATATTCGAAGCCCAGGCGATGATGTATCGAGAATGCGCGAACTGCTCCGGCTCTGTGCCAAGTTTTATTCCAAGAACGGATTTCAGTCCCGCCTCGCCCGCGGCGGAGCAGATGTTGCGTGCCAATTGCGAAGCTCCTAAACGATGAAAAAAACGCCGGTCCATCGACGCGCCGTTTAGCGCTCCCAACGTACCGCCATAGGAATACGGGAGGATGGCTTCACTGCCAAATTGTTCAGCAACATACCGGAACCGGGAGGCAATATCATTAAGAGCCTCATCCCACGTGATCCGCCGAAAAGCGTGATCGGCAAATTCAGCGTGAGCGTCGCGATCAGCGGTCACACCTTTCGGAAGCACACGCTTCATGGGAAACAACACGCGGTCTGGCGAATATACGCGGTCAAGATACTTAGCCACCTTGGCGCACAAGAAACCGCGAGTCACCGGATGTTCGGGGTCGCCCTGGATTCTTGTAGCCCGCCCGTCCTCGACCGTAATCAGCACTCCACAAGCATCGGGACAGTCGTGCGGACAGGCGGCGTGAACGACGTTCTTCATGGCGTGATTATACTCACCCCCGCTGGCAAGAAATTCATCGGACTTTAACCTAACAAAAGGATGTTTTTCATTTAGCTTTGCCTAAAGTGACTAGAATGAAGTGACCAGCCTGTGCGACCTCCAGGCCGGGCCGCAATCGAGACTGGACAAAGCGAAATCTGCGTGAGAACCCTGTATGTATTTCTATTTCTTTTCACGGTTTTGATCGTGCCTTTTGCGGCCATTGCCGCCCAATCTGTCGAGTCGATTTGTTCCCGTCCAGAATCAGGAACTGAAATTGTTTCTCCCTCAGAACTGCGCAGCCGTCAAGGGTTACTCAGGACGACGCTCTCCATAAAGAACTCTGTGGGAAGCGACGGTCACATGCGTTACTGCTACGTCGCCGAAGACGGCAACCAATCGCCGACTTTGCGATTAAGTCCTGGCGATCTCCTCGTACTGACTTTGAAGAACGACATATCTCTCCCTGCGACTGCGATGAAACATGTGGTGCCTCCGAGCAATTCTTGTTCCAGCGGCATGGATCTGATGAGTGCATCATCCACTAACCTTCACTTTCACGGATTGGCCATCCCGCCCAAGTGTCACGCGGATGAAACCATCACAACAGCCATCCCATCGGCTGGTTCGACTTTCGAATATCGCTTTCAAGTTCCGAGCGATACTCCGCCAGGTCTCTATTGGTATCACCCACATGTCCATGGGTTCAGTGAAGAGCAAGTTCTTGGGGGAGCTTCAGGGGCTTTGATCGTGGAAGGAATCGAACGCGCGAACAAACTGATAGCAGGCCTTTCGGAAAGGATTCTGGTCATTCGAGATCAGAGACTCTCGAGTTCAAAGTCGGATCCAAATCGGCCGGGCAAGGATCTGTCCGTAAATTTTGCTCCTGTCGTTTTTCCGGACTTCAAACCTGCCGTCATTCGAATGCATCCCACCGAGCGAGAGTTTTGGCGTGTGCTGAACGCTTCAGCCGATACGTACCTCGATATAAAAGTTGTCTTTAACGATGCGCCGCAGTTTCTCGGAGTCGTCGCTCTTGATGGCGTCCCCATTGGTTACGCTGACGGCGGCTCGCGCAACCGCATTCTTTGGGAAAGCCACGTCTTCCTCTCTCCGGCGGGGCGTGCAGAGTTTGTCCTCAATGGTCCGCCTGCTGGGATGAAAGCGGCTCTGATGGCCCAGGCTGTGGAGACGGGCCCGACCAACGACAGCGATTCTCGGCATGCAACCGTCCCTGCTAAACCTCAGAATCCGGTCGATGACGACAACACACCGTCCCGCACCCTGGTAAATATTGTTTCGTATGTGTCGGCGCCGGAAGTGGTTACGAAATTACCGATGCAACCTACGGTACAACCAGACACGCCTTCGGCTCGTCCGTTGTCCACGATTACCCCGACCCGGCAACGAAAGCTTTATTTCTCGGAAAAAGTGCCGGACCCTGGAGGCCCGAATAGTCCAACGGTTTTTTACATCACTGAAGATGGCAAGATTCCGACTGCTTACGATCCCTTTTCAACTACGCCCAATATCGTGGTGCATCAGGGTGATGTGGAAGACTGGCTGATCGAGAATCGTTCGCAGGAAACCCATGCTTTCCACATCCATCAAACACACTTCCTGGTATTGGAGCGTCACGGAGTTCCGGTGCACGAGTCGTATCTTCGCGACACCATCAATGTCCCCTACTGGGATGGATTCTCACCGCAATATCCGAGCATCAAACTGCGTATGGATTTTCGCGACAAAAATATCGTAGGAACATTTCCTTATCACTGCCACATTCTGCAACACGAAGACGGAGGCATGATGGGAACCATCCGGGTCGAACCCGCAATCACGGCCTCAGACAGAACAACTCACGGAGTTCAAGTCAAGCAGGCAAAGTAAATCTGCGAGGCACGCGTCACTGAGAAAGCTCATCGGCCCAAGGTTATCCCCATCAGCATGTCACTGAAACAAACTTTTAACCGGACATTCATACGACCGTAACCAAGTCCAGTTACCTTTCCTTCAAGTAGTCAACCCACAACTCAGTCGTCCAACCATCCGCCGACCGCTTGGCGGCAAATCACATTCTCGTAACGAGGAGCACCGATGATTCACATGCGTACTCGCGGCTTATCCGCTCTGCTGATGCCTGCTTGCTTGCTCATTTTAGCCGGCGTTGCCCAGGCAAATCGAAACGGCGCGGAAAGCGCTCACACCCGAACTCCAATTAAACACGTGATTGTAATTTTCCAGGAAAATGTCTCCTTCGATCATTATTTTGCCACCTATCCTCACGCTACTAATCCTACTGGAGAACCGGCTTTTCACGCGCACTGGAATACCCCACGCGTTAATAACTTGCTCGCTGGCGGCTTGCTCGACGAGAATCCAAACTCCAGTCATCCTTTCCGTCTGGACCTGACTCAGGCCGTAACATGCGATCAAGATCACGATTATGCTGACGAGCAAAAAGCCCACAACCGCGGGTTGATGGATAAGTTTCCCGAGTCGGTCGGTATGGGCGGGCCTGGGTGTGCGGATTACGGTCACGGACCCGGAATTGTGATGGGCTATTACGACGGCAACACCGTGACCGCGTTGTGGAACTACGCTCAGTATTTCGCAATGAGTGACAACTCGTTTGGAACCACGTTCGGACCATCGACGCCCGGAGCTTTGAATCTGGTGGCAGGAAATACTGCTGGCGCGACCCTCACTGCCGGAAGCGCGGCTGGAAACATTGCTGGTGGGGCTTCGACGGGAGCGGTGATTGGCGATCCGAGACCGGAAGGCGACGACTGCAACCCGCCGACGGCGGCCAACCACGTTTCGATCGTTGGAAGGAACGTTGGAGACTTGCTGAACGGTAAAAACTTAAGCTGGGGCTGGTTTCAAGGCGGCTTTCGGCGTACCAGCGTGGACTCTAAGGGAGTGGCCACCTGCGCTGCAGCCAGCAGCAATTTGGCAGGCAGCACCGGCGACTATATCGCTCACCACGAACCATTCCAATATTTTTCTCAGACACAAAACCTGCACCACGTTCCTCCGAGTGATCCCTCCCAGATTGGCCAGACCGACCAGGCTAATCACCAGTATGATCTTGATGATTTCTGGACCGCTCTCGACGAAGGGCAACTACCGGCGGTGAGCTACCTGAAAGCAAAGGGCGCTTTCGATGGTCACGCCGGATATTCCGATCCTGTCGATGAGCAGACATTTCTCGTTCAGACCATCAACCGGCTTCAGCAAAGTCCGGAATGGCGGCACTTGGCCATCGTCATCGCGTATGACGATTCCGATGGTTGGTACGATCACGCTATGGATCCGGTCGTAAACCAGTCCGACGTGAGCGACGACAATCTGACTGGTCCGGGAGCTTGCGGCGCAACTCCTGCAGGCGGCATACCAGGCCGATGTGGTTACGGTCCGCGGCTGCCACTACTGGTGATTTCTCCATTTGCCAAAGAGAACTATGTTGACCATCGAATCACCGACCAGTCTTCCATTCTGCGATTCATCGAAGACAACTGGGATCTGGGGCAGCTGGGTGGCGGCTCATCCGATGCAAAAGCGGGAAAGTTGGACGGTTTGTTTGATTTCGGGAACGACCGGAAGTCCCGGCTGCTGCTCGATCCTCAAACTGGCCAGGTGGTTTCCAATCACTAGCTTCCACAACCTTAAGAGCGGGCGGCTCACAAGCCGCCCGTTTTTCAAGTTCAGTGACCTTGCTGTTCTGTCATCCGGATGCGATGTGACCAGAGCACGGGGTTGCCGCTGACCGAGTCTTTTAGAAGCAACCCGCGAGCCACGACCGGAACCGACGCCGTTGCGCTGGCAGTCTGCAAATCAGTGAGAGTAAGGGTATTGCTGTTCCCTTGGAAGAATAATGTTCCCGCGCCCGTGTTTACCGTCAGAGGCCCGCTCAGCGACAACCCGAGTAACCCGGTGTTGAGCAGCTGAAAATTTCCCGCATTACCGCTGGTGACTGTGACACTTCCGGGCACAACTAATCCGTACACCCCTTGACGACGCAGGGAAACAAGGTCAGGAGTGAATGTCGGAGTGTTAAAGGTCCCGCCAATAAAAATTCGCTGGCCGACCAGCATCGAGGAATTTCCGAAGAGGTTGGTCGGACTGAACCAGCTGTTGTTAAAGAAGGAAACGTCGTACGTAGTTACGCCGCTTACGTCAATGGTTTGAACTGTGTCGACCAAACTAGCGGTACCGCCACCGGTTTCATCGACCCAAAGCGTGATCGTCTGCACGGGTCCTGAAGCAGGGTTGAGGGCGAGAATACGACCCGATACGAAAGCCATATCGGTGGTGATGAATTCCACGTCGCTGGCCAATATGCTGCCATCCTGTTGTACCGTACCCTGAAGCGAAACAAAGCCTCCGGATGTGGGAAGAGAGGACAACGTAAAGCCGGAGTTAAAGTTCGTGCTGCCGTTCACGGTTACCGTGAATTGATGTCCAAATGGCCCCTGCAGCACAAAAGAATTCGCTGCTATGTTCACAGAAGCAATGGTCCCAAGTAGATCGGTGATCTGCCCTTGAGGATCCGTGGCCGTAACCGCCTGGATAAACATCACTGGGGTGATGAGTCCAGTCACTTGTCCCGTGCCATCTACCGCCAAAGACTGGCGAATATCAAATTCAGTATGGAGACCTGCCAGCCCGTTTGCACCCACGACCATCGGTGTGGGGAAAGTAACCGTGACCGAAGTTGTCTGAGGACTGGTGCTGCTGGGATTGCTGAATGTGCCATTCAGGGTGCTTACTTGTGGAGGAGCTACCGAACTGACAAAATTGATAACCGGACTCGCCAGCACAAACGTCGCGGTGGTGTAGGTATCAGCTGGAACTGCACCGAAAGCTAGCGGAGTGCGCAGACCGACCAGTCTCGCAAAATCTACCGTGATGGGAGTCGACACTAGTTGGGGCGAGCTATTGGCTCCGCTCAGGGTGATGGAGTTGATGGTGAGGTTCAGGCTCACAACTGAAGAAAGCGGGGCATCTTCTCCTGTAACATACACCGCTCCATTTTGCGGATTGGTGGAGAAGTTGGTCGACCCGTTGCCGCCACCGCAACCAACCAAAGAAATCGCGGAAAATGCAAATAGCGACAAAACTCCCAAAAAGCGTTTCATAAACAACTCCCGCACCACGGAAATAACAGCCATCGATGGATTTCGTCGTACCGCAATGAAAACACATTCAGTTTAGGGAAGTTGCGTTACTTTTGGACAGAGTACCGAGGTAATTCCGTCTTTGGGCGGGCTTCCAGCGGGCATAACATACTTGCCCGTTTGAGCTTTGATGATCAAGACTAATGACTGGCGGCTACTTGATCTCCATTACTTCTTTTTCCTTGGCTTTACTCATCTCTTCCATCTTCTTGATTTCGTCATCGGTTAGTTTCTGGATCTCGTCCATGGCACGCTTCTCGTCATCTTCAGCAATTTTCTTATCTTTCATTGCCTTCTTGATGGCGTCATTACCGTCCCGACGAATATTGCGAACGGCGGTGCGATGCTCTTCCAACACCCTGTTCAGGTGTTTGACCATATCTTTGCGGCGCTCCTCGGTGAGCGGCGGAACCGGCACCCGGATGATCTTGCCATCATTCATCGGATTCAGCCCCAGGTCGGCGGTGCGTATGCCCTTCTCGATCGCCGGTAAAGATGTGGGATCAAACGGTTGGACAGTGATGAGTTGCGGCTCAGGTGCGTGAACCTGCGCTATCTGATTCAGCGGCATCTGTGAATTGTAGTAGTCCACGATAACCGCATCGAGCATGTGCACTGACGCTCGCCCGGTACGAGTGGCAGCCATCGCCTTGCGAAAGTCTTCCACCGCCTTGTCCATGCGGGTTTTGAGATGAGTGTAAGTGTCTTTTAGGCCGGGTACTGATGCCATCGTGGATTGCGCCATCTTCAACTCCGCCGAGAATTAGGATCAAAACGCTGAATTATAAACCCTGCCAAGCAGGGAAGACCGTACAACAAAGTCTGGAATTCAAGATCCGCAAATCCGTGGTGCACGTTTTAGGCGCTAACCAGCGAACCGATCTTCTCGCCGATGACAACCTTTCTAATATTTCCGCGCTGGTTCAGTTTAAAAATGATGATGGGCAGGTTGTTGTCTTTGCACAAGGATATCGCGGTCGAGTCCATCACCTTAAGACCCTGTTTGAGAACTTCCATGTACGTGATCTCAGCAAATTTTTTGGCGTCTTTCACGAGCATAGGATCGGCGTCGTAGATGCCGTCAACCTTGGTCGCTTTCAGAATCACGTCCGCCTTGATTTCCATGGCACGCAGAGATGCTGCCGTGTCGGTCGAAAAGTAAGGATTGCCCGTCCCTCCGGCAAAGATCACCACTCGGCCCTTTTCCAGATGACGGATAGCGCGGCGTCGAATAAAGGGCTCGGCCACCTGATTCATCTCAATGGCCGACTGCACGCGGGTGTGGATACCCTGTTTCTCCAGAGCGTCCTGCAGGGCAAGTGCATTGATCACCGTGGCCAGCATACCCATGTGGTCGGCCGACACACGGTCCATCTCGCGCGCCTGCTGGGCCACCCCGCGAAAGAAATTTCCGCCGCCGACAACGATCGCAATCTGGATATCAAGAGAATGAACGTCTGCCAGCTCTGCAGCAATCTCATGGATACGCAGAGGATCGACGCCGAAACCCTGGTTGGCTGCCAGAGCCTCGCCCGAAAGTTTTAACAGAATTCGTTTAAAGACCGGAGTCGGCATCGTTATTTCGTAAGGCCGGCCTCCACCCAGCCGTCGTGCGGGCGGTTCCCGCCCGCTTTCCCGCACAGCAAAAGGGGCGCCCAAGGCGCCCCGAGAATCACTCGCTTTTCTGTTCCGGTTTGGTGACGGCAATTGTCTCGCTTGCTTCGCCAACCTTAAAACGCGCGAAGCGACGCACCGCGATATTCTCGCCTAGCTTCCCGATCTTGGTAGCGATGAGCTGGCCAATACTCACGGTCTGGTCCCGGATGAAAGGCTGTTCCAACAGGCAAACTTCCTCGTAGAACTTGCTCATCTTGCCTTCGACGATTTTCTCCACGACTTGTGGAGGCTTGCCCGTAGCCGCTGCTTGCGAACGATAAATATCCTTCTCGCGCTCGAAAGCCTCGGAAGTAACATCTTCCTTGCGGACAAACTTCGGATCGCTGGCCGCAATGTGCATCGCGATGTCATGCACCAGTTCCTTGAAGTCGTCGGTCCGAGCGACGAAGTCGCTTTCGCAATTTACTTCTACGAGAACGCCGATCTTACCCCCGGCGTGAATGTAACTGGCGACTGCGCCCTCTTTAGTCACGCGGCTGGCTTTCTTGCCTGCGACAGAGATTCCTTTTTTGCGCAGCAGGACGACAGCTTGTTCGAGATCGCCCTTGGCTTCAGTCAGGGCGTGCTTGCAGTCCATCATGGGCGCTCCGGTCTTCTCCCGGAGTTCTTTCACTTGATTGGCAGAAATGTTCACGGTAGTTGTACTCATAAATAGAGTTTCCACTTCTTCGTTTCCAAGTTCCTAGTCATTATGCCCAGGCATGAATCCCCGGAAACCAAGAGACTTGAAATTTTCTTTACAGAAATGTCCTTACAAACTTTGACCCGCGCCGGACGACCCGCGCGGGTCTGATTTTCCTCAGGAAACTAGGCCTTGGACAACGGCCAATGACTGAGGTCCAATGACGGGTTTAATACGTCTGGGTCTCGACCTGCGGAACATCTTCCTCTACGGCGTCCTTGGCTGGTGCAGGCTGCTTGCGCACTCCAGCACCCAGAACATCTTCCATGCTAATGTCCTCGCCGCTCGCGTCACCTGCGGCTTCAGCAGCGCTCTCGCCCACTTCGGCTTCGGAGGTCTCTGCCGGCTCGGCATAGACCGCGGCCGCGAGGTCGGCAGCCTGTTTGTCGGTCATCAGTTGAGCGCCTTCGGCGACCGAATCGGAAATCTTCGATGCGAACAATCGAATCGCCCGCAGAGCATCGTCGTTGCCCGGAATCACGTAATCGACTTCACTGGGATCGCAGTTCGTATCGACTACAGCGACCACGGGAATGCCCAGCTTGCGCGCCTCGCGTACCGCAATCTGCTCTTTATTGGAGTCGATCACGAAGATCGCGTCCGGAAGGCGGTTCATGTTCTTGATGCCAGCCAGATTGGCTTGCAGATGTTTGCGTTCACGCTCCAGCTTGATGACTTCTTTTTTGGGCAGCAACTCGTAGCGGCCATCCGTAGCCATCTCATCGAGTTCCTTCAGCCGCTTTACCGACTTCTGGACGGTTACCCAGTTGGTGAGCAATCCGCCCAGCCAGCGCTGGTTGACATAAAAGCCGCCGCAGCGTGAAGCCTCTTCCGCGATCGCATCTTGCGCCTGGCGTTTGGTACCCACAAAAAGCACAATCTTGCCCGCCGCAGCCAGGTCGGCTACGAATTTCGACGCCTCCTTGAACATTTTCAGCGTCTTTTGCAGGTCAATAATGTAAATGCCGTTGCGCTCTCCAAAGATGTATTCTTTCATCTTGGGATTCCAGCGCTTGGTCTGATGCCCGAAGTGAACTCCAGCTTCGAGCAATTCCTTCATGGTAATGTTAGCCAATCAACCTCCTCATTTGGTCTGCATCCGGCTGAACATCAGCTCCCAGTCTTCCGGTCTCTAAACCGGAAAATAGAAGCATTTAGCCCTTCCGGATTGCCATTCCCGCCCCGCACCAACCCGGCGCGGGATGAATTTAACACCTTCACTAAATTTCCCAGCCTGAAGTTTCCGTCGAAACCAGAAACTGGAAACTATCTCTTCGAGTACTGGAATCTCTTCCTTGCGCCCTTCTGTCCGTACTTCTTGCGCTCCTTGGAACGCGAATCGCGGCTGACCATGCCCTCCGCCTTCAGCTTTTTGCGGAACTCCAGATTGAAGAGCATAAGAGCGCGCGCAATGCCGAGCTTTACCGCGTCGGCTTGCCCGTTCACTCCGCCCCCGCTCACGCGCACAACCACATTGAAGGTAGCGGCGGTGTCGGTGGAGAGTAATGGTTGCCGGGCACTGGAGCGTTGTGACTCGGTGACGAAGTACTGTTCAAACGCACGTCCGTTGACCTTAAAATCGCCACTCCCCGGACGAAGATAAACTCGCGCGATCGCCGACTTGCGACGTCCCGTTCCGTAATATTGTACTAACTCTGCCATTTAGCTCTCAGCACTCAGCCGTCAGCTCTCAGCCAACCGGTGCTCAACCTTTCAAAGATTCCAACTTTTCGTGCACAAAAACAAAACTCTATTACGCCCGCGATTCCAGAGCCAAAACTTCCGGCTTCTGGGCTTCGTGTGGATGTTTATCGCCTCGATAAACCTGCAGCTTGGTAATCATATGCCCGCCCAATTTAGTCTTGGGCAACATGCGCTTGACCGCTTCTTCGACAATCAATTCCGGCTTGCGATCGAATCGTTTACGAAATTCTTCCGTGCGCAGTCCGCCAGGATATCCGGTGTAGTGCTGATATACCTTTTGCTCGGACTTCATTCCGGTCGTCTTCACTTTGTCGGCATTGATCACAATTACGTGATCTCCGGTATCGAGAAACGGCGTATAGCGAGGATTCTCTTTACCCATGAGGATGAGCGCCACTCTGGAAGCCAGCCGGCCGAGCGTTTGCCCGGACGCATCCACGACGTACCACTTGCGCACAATTTCCCCCGCTTTGGGGAAATAGGTTGACATTACGAATCTCCCAGAAAATTAAAAAAACTAAGAAGACCGCTGAGTACCCACATCCACGCCGAAGGCGCAGGGCTACCAGGCGGGCAACCGCAGGACTACCAAAGACTTAAAGATAACGTAGAAATGACGATATTGTCAACGCGAGAAGACCAGGCTGGACTTCGGCGGTCAGCCCTTGGATCTCGATTCTTCCTTTAAATCTACATATACCTTTAAATCTACATATACCTTCGAATTCGATCTCCGAAGTCTGAGGTCCAATGGATGCTTGCCGCTACTCGTACGCTAAAGCGTCGATGGGATCTTTCTGCGCCGCTTTATACGCGGGATAAAGAGCTCCCAGAATGGCCCCGATGATAGCGATAATCGTCGACCGCAGTATCCATCCGCCGGTGACGACGACCGGCAGCGTTGGCAGGCGGTATTTGATTCCTGCACGAGCGGCCAGGCTAAATGCGACCCCCACGATGATCCCGCCGATTGCTAGCAGCACAGTCTCGCGGAGAATCACATTCACGATATACATTTTCGAAGCGCCAATCGACTTCAAAATCCCAATTTCGCGAGTTCGTTCCATCACCGCCGTGTACATCGCCTGGAAAATCACGATGAATCCAATGATGACGGAGATGCCAATGACCACCCGGATAAAAGTAGAGAGCCCTGGATAGTTGCTGGGTGTCATCATGGACAGGTAATAAGCCATTGAACTGGCCACGTACTTCTCCATGCCCGGCACGTGTTTGATTTCATCGACCACCGAATCGGCGTTGGCGGGATCGTCCAGCTTCAAGTAAAACACCGATGCCTTGCCTTGCCCTCCGATCAGATTCTGCAAGGTCTCGATCTGAAGAAACTTTCGCGCTCC
>Ga0070711_100000103_pt1 | contig 44772 bp, 30 predicted proteins | sample LARL53metaG_FD_65452 | JGI IMG/M metagenome (GOLD analysis project Ga0070711, IMG submission 65452) | Corn, switchgrass and miscanthus rhizosphere microbial communities from Kellogg Biological Station, Michigan, USA - LAR L5-3 metaG | ecosystem: Host-associated > Plants > Roots > Rhizosphere ... | reverse complement strand
CCGGTCGCGATCTGTGTGATCTCGTCGAAGTAGCCGACGCCCACGAACTCCTGGTGCCGCACCGCCGCATAGCCGTCCTTCTCGGACGCGAATTCGCGATTCTGCAGCTCCGCGTACGCCGCCATCCCCCGCGCCTTGTAGTCCTGCGCCAGCGTGAACATGCTGTGGTTCAACGCGTGGAACGCGGAGAGCGTGACGAACTGGAATTTGTAATTCAGCGCGCCCAGCTCCTTCTGGAATGACGCGACCTGCGCTTCGCTCAGATGCTTGCGCCAGTTGAACGACGGGGAGCAGTTGTAGGCGAGCATTTTGTCCGGGTACTTCGCGTGGATCGCCTCGGCGAATTTGGTCGCCTCGCCCAGGTCGGGCTTCGACGTCTCGAACCAGAGCAGGTCCGCGTATGGTGCGTAGGCGAGCGCCCGCGCGATCGCGGCGTCCACGCCGTCCCGCACGCGGAAGAACCCTTCGGCGGTTCGCTCCCCGGTCACGAAGCGCCGGTCGTACTCGTCGCAGTCGCTCGTCAGCAGCGTGGCGCTGTTCGCGTCGGTGCGCGCGATGAGGATGGTGTCGACACCACAGACGTCCGTCGCCAGGCGGGCGGCCACGAGCTTCGTGACGAACTCGCTCGTGGGCACCAGCACTTTACCGCCCAGATGGCCGCACTTCTTCACGGAGGCGAGCTGATCCTCGAAGTGCACGCCCGCGGCGCCGGCGTCGATCATGTTCTTCATGATTTCGAACGCGTGCAACGCCCCGCCGAACCCCGCCTCCGCGTCGGCGACGAGCGGGGCGAACCAGTAGGTCGAGTCGTCGCCGTTCATGTGCGCGATCTCGTCGGCCCGCTTGAGGGCGTTGTTGATGCGGCGCAGCAGGGTGGGCACCGAATCGGACGGGTACAGGCTCTGGTCCGGGTACATCTCCATCGCGTTGTTCGCGTCGGCCGCGACCTGCCAGCCGCTGACGTAGATCGCCTTGAGCCCGGCCTGGATCTGTTGGATGGCCTGGTTCCCCGTGATGGCCGAGAGGACAGCGACGTAGTCGTCGTCCTGAAACAGCTGCCACAGGCGTCGCGCGCCATAGCGCGCCAGCGAGTATTCGATCTCGAGGGAGCCGCGCAGGCGGTAGACGTCCGCGGCGGTGTAGGGGCGGGTCACGCCCTTCCATCGGCTGTGCGTGGCCCAGGCGCGCCCGAGGGCGGTGGTGAAGTCCTGCTGATTCATGGGTGTCCCGTCCTGATCTCAGTCGAGGTAGTCGTACGCGACCGTCGTCAGGAACTCTGCAAACTCCGCGCCGGTCGTCAGGTCGGCCAGAATCCGCCCCGCAAGCGAAAACCTATCGGCAGCGGCTCCCGTCGCACCTACCCGTTCAGGTAGGGCGGCCACCAGCTCGGAGAGCGTCTGTTGCACTTTTGTGGCGCTCACGAGCGCCCCATCCCGCAGCCGTGCGCCGTGACGCACCCACTGCCACACCTGCGCCCGCGAGATCTCGGCCGTCGCGGCGTCTTCCATCAGGTCGCTGATCGGCACGCAGCCCATCCCCGCGAGCCAGCTGGCGAGGTACTGCAGGGCGACGCTGAGGTTGGTCCGCAGGCCGTCCGCGGTGATATCGCCGGCGGGCGTCGTGAGCAGGTCGGCGGCGGTGACGCGCACGTCGTCGCGCCGTCGCGCAATCTGGTTCTTGCCCGGCATGTGGGCGTCGAACACCTCACGTGCGACCGCGACGAGCGCCGGGTGCGCGACCCACGTCCCGTCATGTCCCTGCTGGACTTCCCGGAGCTTGTCCTGCCGGACTTTCTCGAGCGCCTGGGCATTGAGGGCGGCGTCGCGCTTGATGGGGATCTGGGCCGCCATGCCGCCGAGCGCGTGGATCCCGCGGCGATGACAGGTGCGAATCACGAGCTCGGCGTAACTCCGGAGAAACGGCTGCTCCATGGTGACCCGCGCGCGGTCGGGCACCACGCGGTCGGGCCGACTGCGCAGTTTCTTGATGTAGCTGAAGATGTAATCCCAACGGCCGCAGTTCAGTCCCGCCGAGTGGTCGCGGAGCTCCCAGAGAATCTCGTCCGTCTCGAATGCGGCGAGGATCGTCTCGATCAGGACCGTCGCGCGTATCGTGCCCCGGGGGATGCCCAGCGAGTCTTGCGCGAAGTTGAAGACGTCGTTCCACAGGCGCGCCTCGAGATGGCTCTCGAGCTTGGGGAGGTAGTAGTACGGTCCCGATCCGCGCGCGCCGAGCGCGGCGGCGGTGTGAAAGAACGCCAGACCGAAGTCGAACAGCGAGGCGGCGATCGGCTGGCCGTCCACCAGGACGTGCTTTTCGATCAGGTGCCAGCCCCGGGGCCGCACGACCAGCGTCGCGGTCTTGGGCTCGAGGGCGTAGCGCTTCCCCTCCGGACTCGTATAGGCGATCGTGCCCGCGACCGCGTCACGCACGTTCGCCTGGCCCCGGACGTTGTTCTCCCAGGTGGGTGCGTTGGAGTCCTCGAAGTCCGCCATGAAGACGTTCGCGCCCGAGTTGAGCGCATTGATCATCATCTTGCGCTCGACGGGCCCGGTGATCTCCACGCGACGGTCCGTCAGGTCCGGCCGGATCGGCGCGACGGTCCATTCGCGCTCGCGGATGTCTCGGGTCTCGGGAAGGAAGTCGGGCAGCTGGCCGGCGTCGAGCTGCTGTTGGCGCGCGACGCGACGCTCGAGCAACCGCCGCCGCTCCGGCTCGAAGCGACGGGCGAGGGACGCGAGGAATTGGAGGGCTGCGGGCGTGAGGATGTCAGCGCAGTCGGGGGGCAGGGGCTTGAGTACCCGGATTCCGGGGTCGCTGGCGGGCATGGTACTAAGATAAGGCGACGGAAGGACGGAACGACGGAACGGTGATGAGAGGTGAGCTCGGAGCACCCTTCCGTCTTTCCGTCTTTCCGTCGCTTTCTTAGGTTTGACGACCGCCATGACCCTTCGCCTCGCATTCGCCGGCCTCTGCCTCCTCGTCGCGGGCTTCCTGGTGCTGCGGGCGGGCTACCGGGCGGCAGGCGACCGGCGCTGGACGGGCAGCGCGCTGCGGAGCCTGCTCGGACTGCTCCTGCTGACGCTCGCCGCCCTCGTGGGCGCGATCATAATCGGTTTGCGGGGCTATCAAGCGCTGACGCTCGAGGAGGTCGCCGCGACGGTGACGACCCAGCCAGTGGCGCCACAGCGGTTTCGCGCGACGATCGTGTTTCCCGACCGGCGCCTGGCCATGTACGAGCTTGCGGGCGACGCGTTCTACGTGGACGCCCACATCCTGAAGTGGCACCCGCTCGCGAATCTCGTGGGGCTCCACACGGCCTTCGAGCTCGACCGCGTGGCCGGACGCTACAACGACGTGCTGGACGAGCGCCATAAGCCGCACACCACGTACGAGCTCGCCCGCCCGAACTTCGTCGACCTCTTTTTCGTGGCCCGCCGCCGGCTCCTCGGCCCGCTGCTCGATGCCGAATACGGCTCCGCCGCGTTCGTCGCGGCGGGCGGGCCCGCGACGTACGAAGTGCGGGTCTCGACCACCGGCCTATTGATGCGTCCTGTGCGCTAACTTCCGCTCACCACCATGATTCGCACGCTCCACCTTGCCGGTGTGCTCTCGGCGCTGACGATCCTGACCTGCACGAGCACACCGACCGCCATCGAGCTCCCGCCCGAGGGCTCGGGCACCGTGCACCTCATCGCGGTGGCGGGCAGCTACAACAATCCGTTGTATGTCACAGCCCCGCCGGGCGACACCGCGCGTCTCTTCGTGGTGGAGCAGGCGGGAACGATCCGGGTCGTCCAGCACGGCCAGCTGCTCGCGACCCCGTTCATGGACATCACGGGCCGCGTGGGGTCGGGTGGCGAGCGGGGGCTCCTCAGCATGGCGTTTCACCCGAACTATGGTACGAACGGGTTCTTCTACGTGAATTACACCGACCTGAACGGCGACACCCACGTCGAGCGCTTCACCGTCAGCGCGGCCGACTCGAACTCGGCCGACACCGCGTCTCACAAGCTGATCATCTTCATCAAGCAGCCGTACCCGAACCACAACGGCGGCCTGGTGATGTTCGGGCCCGACGGCATGCTCTACATCGGGATGGGCGACGGCGGGTCCGGGGGCGATCCGCAGAACCGTGCCCAGAACCCCGATTCGCTCCTGGGCAAGCTGCTCCGGCTCGACGTGGACGGCGGCGATCCGTACGCGATTCCGAACGGGAATCCATACAAGAATGGGGGCGGCGCGCCCGAGATCTGGGCCCTGGGACTCCGCAATCCGTGGCGGTTTGCGTTCGATCCGCCGCGTGGGCTCCTCTACATCGCGGACGTGGGCGAGGTCACCTGGGAGGAAGTGGACGTCGAGCCCGCGAGCCAGGCCGGGCTGAACTATGGGTGGCGGATCATGGAGGGTGCGCACTGCTCCAATCCCAATCCCTGCAACTTCGCGGGCCTCACGTTTCCGCGCGTCGAGTACTCACACGCGGACGGTTGTGCGGTCATGGGCGGGTTCGTGTATCGCGGCGCGCTCTCGCCCGCGCTCGTCGGGGAGTACTTCTACTCGGACTTGTGTAGCGGGTGGCTGCGGAGCTTCACCTTCGCGAACAATACCGTCGCAACACGCACCCTGTGGACCCCGGATATCGGGTTGAGCAGCCCGCACTCGTTCGGCCAGGATGCGAGGGGGGAGATCTACGTAGTCGACGGAGGAGCTGGGACGGTCTATCGGATAGCGCAGTAAAGCAGGGAGCTGGGAGCGGGGAGCGGTACTCTCCGTTACTCGGAAGGAACCGCTCCCTGCTCCCCGCTCCCTGCTCCTGTTTCATAGATTCACTCATGCAACCAACCGTCTTGGTTACGGGAGCCTCGTCCGGGATCGGTGCCGCCATCGTGCGCCATCTGGCCGGGCGGGGCTTTCGTGTGTTTGGCACGGTGCGGCGGGCCGAGGACGGGGCAGCGCTCGAGCGGGACGGCGTCACGCCGGTGCGGATGGACGTGACGGATCAAACGAGCATCGCCCGCGCCCGCGACCAGGTGACGGCGGCGCTCGACGGATCGCCGCTTGCCGGGCTGGTCAACAACGCCGGCATTCCCGCCGCCGGTCCGCTGGAATTGATCCCCATCGAAGAGATCCGGCAGGTGCTCGAGGTCAACCTGCTCGGCGCCGTCGCCGTCACGCAGGCGTTCCTGCCACTCCTCAAGGCCGCGCGTGGTCGCATCGTCAACATCACGTCGGTGGCCGGACGAGCGGCGCTGCCGTTCATGGGCCCCTATGCCGCGTCGAAGTTCGGGCTCGAGGCGATTTCCGACAGCTTGCGACGCGAGCTCATCCCGGTCGGCGTCAAGGTCGTCGTGATCGAGCCCGCGAGCTTTCAGAGCCGGATCTGGAACAAGGTCGAGGAGATGGATCTGAGCCGCTACCGCGGGACACCGTACGAGCGGGTGATGGAGCGGGTCCGGCAGGGCGCCTTGATGGCCGCGGAGCACGCCCCGCCGCCCGACAAAGTCGTATCGGCGGTGGAACGGGCGCTCACCGCGCGCCGTCCGCCCATCCGGGTCGTGGTCGCGCCGCGTTTCCTGACGCGCGTCTGGCTCTGGTTGCCGGATCGGTGGCTGGACTGGGTGGTTGCGCGCGGATGGCGGAGACGGAAGAAATAACGGGAGCGGGGAGCAGGGAGCGGTACCGACCGACGCAAGGAGGGTACCGCTCCCTGCTCCCTGCTCCCGTTTTTATACGACCACCTTTCCTATCGGCAACCGTCTTACTCGCTTTCCAGTGGCGGCGAAGATCGCGTTACACACCGCCGGCGCGATCGGCGGGACGCCCGGCTCGCCCGTGCCCCCGATCTTGTCGGTACTGTCCACGATGTGCACATCCACCACGGGTGCGTCCGGCATCCGGACGACCGGGTACGTGTCGAAGTTGCCTTGCACCACGCGCCCGCCGGCTAGTGTAATCTCGCCGTAGAGTGCCGCGCTCAAGCCGAAGATGACGCCGCCCTGAATCTGGGCCTCGATCTGACCCGGGTTCACCGCCGGACCACAGTCGACCGCGCAGGTGACCCGCGGGACGTGCACGGTGCCGTCGGCGTCCACCACGACTTCCGCCACCTCGACACACACCGTCGGTCCCCACTCCGCGAGCGCGATCCCGCGGCCGTGACCGGCGGGCAGTGGCGTGCCCCAGCCCGACTTCTCCACCGCGACGTTCAACGCGCGGAGATGGCGCGGCTTGCTCTGCAATAGCTCTCGCCGGAGCTCGACCGGATCCCGCCCACCCGCCGCCGCGATCTCGTCGAAGAAGCATTCGGTCACGAAGCCGTTGTGCGACACGCCCACCGAGCGCCACGGGCCGCGTGGCACGGGCGCGAGCTCGAGCGTGGCCTGCTCGACGTGCACGTTCGGGATCGCGTACGGGAGCATCACCGCGCCGTCGATCAAGCTGTCGTCGATGCCCTTCTCGAGCGGACCAAACTTGTAGCGGAGCGGCGTCCCGGCGATCCGATGGGTCCATGCGACCGGGCGCCCGCTGGCATCGAGCCCGGCGGTGAACTTGTTGTAGCTCGTGGGCCGGTAGAAGCCGTTCCGCATGTCGTCTTCTCGCGACCAGATGACTTTCACTGGCGCGCCGACGGCCTTCGAGATCCGCACCGCTTCGGACACGAAGTCCGGCTCGAGCCGACGGCCGAACCCACCGCCCGACAGCGTCGTGTGAATCCGGACCTTGTCGACCGGCAGGCCTGACACCTGGGCGGCGACTTTCTGCGCGTCCCCCTGGTTCTGGGTCGGCGCCCAGACGTCGACACCGTCGGGCAGGACGTGGGCCGTGCAATTCATCGGCTCCATCGTCGCATGGTGAATGAAGGGCACATCGTACACAGCGTCGATGCGCTTCGCGGCACTGGCCATGGCGGACGCGGCGTCACCGGTGTTCTCCGCGACGATCGCCGGGTTCTCGCCCAGCGCGGCGAGCTGCGAGCGTACGCTCGCCGAGTCGAGTGTCGCGGCGCCGCCCTCGTCCCAGTCGACCTGGAGCGCGCGCCGTCCCACGACCGCTTGCCAGTAGGTGTCCGCCACCACCGCCACCCCGGCCGCACAGCCGGCCGCCCACCCGCCCGCTTGGCCCATCCATGAGCTCGCCTCGAGCTCGACGACGTGTCGCACCCCCGGGAGATCCTTGGTCCGGTCGGCGTTCACCTTTTTGACTTTGCCGCCCAGCACCGGCGACCGCTCGATCGACGCGATCAACATCCCCGGGACTTTCACGTCGATCCCGAAGAGCGCGCTGCCGTCGACCTTGGACGGCGTATCGATCCGGCGCACGCGTGTGCCGATGATCTTGAAGTCCTTGGGATCCTTGAGCGGCACGTCGGTCGGTACGGGAAGCGCCGCCGCTCGCGCCACGAGCCGTCCGTACGCGAGCCGCCGGCCCGAAGCGGCGTGCACGACCTGGCCCTTCTCGGTGCGACACGCTCCCTTGTCCACGCCCCACGTCTCGGCGGCGGCGCGGAGGAGCATCTCGCGCGCCGCGGCGCCGGCCTTGCGGAGCGGCTCCCAGGAGCCCTCGATGGCGTGGCTGCCGCCGGTCCGCATGGTGCGGGACCAGCCGGCGGGATTCTCGGGCATCGGGCCGAGGCGGATGGTGGACCAGTCGGCGTCGAGCTCTTCGGCGAGCAGGATGGCGAGGCCAGTCTGGGAGCCCTGGCCCATCTCGGAGCGGTCGAGCGTGAGGGTGACGATGCCGTCCGGATCGATGCGGATCCAGGCGTTGGGCGTGAACGGGCCTGTGGGGCGGGCGTACGTGCCCGGCACGGCTCTCGATCCAATGGAGAATCCGATCACGAGACCGGCGGTTGTCTCGACGAACTGACGGCGAGAGACGGTGGGAGCCACGAGAATTCCTCCCGTTGTTAGGACGGCCTGAAGGCCGCCCTCGACGAGCGCGCGTCCTTAAGGACGCCCATGGCGCCGAGCAGGGATTTCAGTCCCTCATAACACCCGACCCCCTCTCCCTCTGGGAAGAGGGGGACTCAGCGCGTCCCCTCCCTCGTTCCCCCTCTCCGGAACGGAGAGGGGGACAGGGGTGAGGACTAAACGACTTTCCCTATCGGCAGCTTCCTGATCCGCTTGCCATTCAACGCAAAGATCGCGTTGCAGACCGCCGGCGCGATCGGCGGGGTGCCGGGCTCGCCCACGCCCCCCTGCGAATCCGTGCTGGGGATGATGTGCACTTCGACGACCGGCATCTCCGCCATCCGAAGCATCCGGTAGTTGTGGAAGTTGCTCTGCTGCACCTGGCCCCTATCGATCGTGATCTCGCCCCAGAGCGCCGCCGTCAAACCGTACACGATGGCACTTTGCATCTGCGCTTCCACGATGCTCGGGTTCACCACGGGCCCGCAGTCCACGGCGCACACGACGCGGTGCACGTGCGGCACGCCGTCCGAGTCCACGGAGACCTCGGCCACTTCGGCGACGTGGGTATCGAACGACTTGAAGACCGCGATGCCGCGCGCGCGCCCGGCCGGTAACGGGGTTCCCCATCCGGCCTTGCTCGCCGCGAGGTTGAGCACGCCGAGGTGGCGTGGCGCCTTGCCGAGCAGATCGCGGCGATACTCGTACGGGTCCTTCTTGGCGGCCGCGGCCAGCTCGTCGATGAACGTCTCGACCGCGAAGCCGTTGAACGAATTGTTCACGGAGCGCCAGAAGCCCACGGGAATGCCGGTATCGGTGAGGAGGTAGTCCACGTGGACGTTGGGGATTGCATACGGCATCCCGACGCCACCTTCCACCGCTTCTCCGTCGAGGCCGTTTTTCACGTTGTCGGGAAACACGCGCGCCATGATCGAGGGGGCGACGATCCGCTGAGTCCACGCCACAGGCTGCCCGCTCGCGTCCAGTACCGCCTGGAACCGGTGGTAATTGGCGGGTCGGTACTGCGCGTTGCGGATGTCGTCCTCGCGGGGCCAGATCACCTTGACGGGTGCGCCAGCAGCCTTCGAGGTCTCGAGCGCCTCCTTGATGAAGTCCAGCTCGAACCGGCGGCCGAATCCGCCGCCGAGATAGGTCGTGTGGACCTTCACCTTCTCGGGTGGCACGCCTCCGATGCCCACGCCGAGGCCCTGCGCGCCCGTCTGGAACTGCGTGGGCGCCCAAATGTCGACGCCATCCGCGCGCACGTGCGCCGTGCAGTTCATGGGCTCCATGGTCGCGTGCGCCAGGAACGGCAGCTCGTACACGGCCTCGATCTTTGAGGCCGCGCCCAACAGCGCGCCCTGCGCGTCGCCGTCGTGGCGCGCGACCGCGCCGGTTTGCTCGGCATTCTTCGCGAACAGCTGGCTGATCGAGGCGCTCGAGACACTCGCGGTGGACCCCTCGTCCCACGTGATGTCGAGCGCGTCCCGCCCCTTCTTGGCGGGCCAATAGCCGTCGCCCACGACGGCGACGCCGGTTGAGATCTGCACGACCTGCCGGACACCTGGCACCGCCTTGGCCTTCGCGGCATCAAAGCTCTTCACCTTTCCCCCGAACACCGGAGACCGCGCGATCACGGCGACCAGGAGGCCCGGCGCCTTCACGTCGATCCCGAATCCCGCCTCGCCGTTCACCTTGGGCGGCGTATCGAGGCGGTTCACGCGCGTGCCGAGGATCTTCCAGTCCTTGGGCTCCTTCAGCGGGACGTCCTGGGGCAGCGGGACGGTCGACGCTTTCCCGACGAGCTTGCCGTAGGTGAGACGCCGCTTGCTCGACGCGTGGACCACCGCGCCCTTTTCGGCGTGGCATTCCGACTTGTCGACGCCCCACGTTTGGGCGGCGGCGGTGACGAGCATCTCACGCGCCGCGGCGCCGGCCTTGCGGAGCGGCGTGTACGCCGCGCGGATGCTCGTGCTGCCGCCCGTGCCCTGCATGCCGAACATCGGGTTGATGTACGCCTTGTCCGCTGGGGCGAACTCGATCTTGATCTTCGACCAGTCCGCCTCGAGCTCCTCGGCCAGGAGCATCGGCAGCGACGTCGTGACTCCTTGCCCCATCTCGGAGCGATCCACCATCACGAGCACACTCTCGTCCGGATTGATCCGCAGCCAGGCGTTCGGGGCGAACGTCGACGGATACGCCATGCCGCGGCGACCACCGACCGGAAGATGGAATCCGATGACCAGACCTGCGCCTGCGACCGTCGCCGTCTGCAGGAACTCGCGCCGCGAGACTTCCGAGCGGGCGCCCACGTTACGCTCCCGCCGCACGATGGATGGCGGCACGAATGCGTTGATAGGTCCCGCAGCGGCAGATGTTCGTCATGGTGGCGTCGATGTCCGCGTCGGTCGGATGCGGAGTCTTGGCGAGCAACGCGGCGGCCGCCATGATCTGGCCCGACTGGCAGTAGCCGCACTGGGGCACGTCCTCCTCGATCCACGCCTTCTGCACCGCGTGCGAGCGGTTCTTCGAGAGGCCTTCAATGGTGGTCACCTTCTTCCCGGCGACGGCCGCGACCGGCAGCACGCAGGTGCGCGTCGCCACGCCGTCCAGGTGGACGGTGCACGCGCCGCACTGCGCGATGCCGCAGCCGAACTTCGTGCCGGTGAGGCCGAGCGTGTCCCGCAGCACCCAGAGCAGGGGCGTGTCGGGCGTGACGTTCACGGTCTCGCGCTTGCCGTTGACGGTGAAACTGATCGGGGACATGAAGGCTACTCCTCGGAGGATTGAAAAAAACGTGCACCGGAGGACCGCCGGAGGGAAGGGGGTTGATGCTATCCGAACAACCCCGTCCCGGGCATCTTCTGCTGCGTGAGCGCATCGACCTCGGCCGTCACGTACGCCCGCCGGCTCGGCCTGTTTTCCGCCACGATGGCGGTGATCGGGGGCATCATCGGCGGCGGTATTTTTCTCACGCCATCGACGGTCGCGACGCGCGTGGGATCCGCTTCGTTCATCCTAAGCGCGTGGGTTGTGGGGGGGCTGGTCGCGCTCGTCGGTGGGTTCTGTTACGCCGAGCTGGGGGCACGGCGGCCCAGGGCGGGTGGCGGGTATGTCTATCTGCGTGAGACGTGGGGTCCGCTCCCCGCTTTCCTTTATGGATGGGCACTGCTCCTCGTGATCGCCACCGGCGCGATCGCCGCGGTCGCGGTGACCTTTGCCAGCTATGCCCTTGCGCTTGTGGGGCTCTCGCCCTCGCTGACCGCCCCGGTCGCGGTCGGCGCCATTGTGCTACTCACGGGTGTGAACTACGTCGGGGTCAAACCCGCCGCTATCACACAGAATGTCTTTACGGTGCTCAAGCTGGCTGCACTGGCTGCCCTGATCGGTGCAGGGCTCTTCGCGTCCTCCTCCACCAACCTGCGCCAACTTCCACCGTCCTCCACCATCCCGTTGGGGTTTTGGGGTGCGGCAATTGCTCTGGGTACTGGCCTCGTCCCCATTCTCTTCACTTACGGCGGCTGGCAGCAGACGAACTTCATCGCTGAGGAGATCATCGAGCCGGAGCGCAACTTGCCTCGTGCGCTCGTGCTCGGCGTGGTGGTGGTGGTGGCGGTCTATCTGTTGGCGAACCTGGCGTATCTACGCGTCCTCGGACCCGGCGGGCTGGCCGCCAGCTCGGCACCGGCGGCGGCCGTGATGCGGGCAGTCCTCGGGCCGGTGGGGAGCACGATCATCGCGGCGGGGATTGCCGTTTCGACGTTCGGATTCCTGAATCTCGTGATTCTCGTGACGCCGCGCGTGTTTCAGGCCATGGCGGCGGACGGCGTCTTCTTTCCAGCGCTCGCACGCTTGCACCCGGTATACCGGACACCGAGCGCGGCTCTGCTGCTGCAGGCGACGTGGGCCGTCGTCCTGACGCTCTCGGGGACATTCGGACAACTCGTGAGCTACGTGACATTCGGCGACTGGATCTTCTTCGGTTTGACGGCGGCCAGCCTCTTCGTGTACCGGATGCGCGACCCATCTCCAGCCGCGGGGTTCCTGGTCCCCGGCTATCCCTGGGCGCCGGCGCTGTTCGTGATCGCGGCGGCATACGTGGTCGTGAGCGCCGTGGTGGCCAACCCCGGGCATGCGGTGGTCGGAGCGGGACTCATCGCCACCGGTGTGCCGGTCTACATGTTTAGTCGTCGCAAGGCTTAAAAAACCTCTCCTAAGGCCTTCCTCCAAACGTTTCACTCCTTGACGTTCCCGCGCTCGGCGGTCATTGTTGCACCCTGCAACACCTGACCTTCTCCATGGAGGGAATTCGTATGCTGAGCATCAAGCGTTGGTGGCGCACGCTCTCGGTAGGCGCGCTGTGCGTTCTGCTTCCGGGCGCGCGCCTGTTGGCGCAGGGAGCGGGCGGGCGGACCGGATCCGTCGGCGGGAAAGTGATCGACGAGCGCGGCGCGCCACTCGTGAGCGCCCAGGTCTCGGCGGGCGAGACCGGGAAGACCGGCGTCACCGCGCCCGACGGCAGCTACTCGATCGAAGATGTGCCGGCGGGCACACACGCGCTGCGGGTCCGTCTGATCGGGTACCGTAGTCAGACGCGGTCCGTCACCATCGCCGCCGGGCAGCGGCTGACCGAAAACTTCACGCTCTCGTCCGATCCCCTGAACCTGGAAGCCGTCGTGGTCACCGGCACCGCGACACCGCGCACGCGGCTCGAGACGAGCAACGCGACGACGGTGCTGAGCGCCGCGGACGTCACGCGTGCGTCGCCGCGGAGCACGACCGAGATCCTTCGATACGTGCCCGGATTCACGCGCGTGGAGAGCTCGGGTGGCGAGGTGAACGAGAACATCAGCATGCGGGGCATTCTGGGCGTCGAATACGTGATGTTCATGGAGGACGGGCTCCCCGTCTACCCCACGATGCACACGTTCTTCATGAACGCGGACAACCTGTTTCGCATGGACGAGAACATCGAGCGGGTCGAGGTCGTGCGGGGCGGCGGCTCGGCGCTGTTCGGGTCCAACACACCCGGCGCAATCGTCAACTACATCAACAAGACGGGCGGTCCCGACATCAGCGGCAGCGTGATGGCGACGGGCGCTACGGGCGGCCTCGCGCGCAACGACTTCAACATCAATGGCCCGTTCGGTCCGGACTGGCGGTTCAACTTCGGCGGGTTTTATCGCTACGACCACGGCGTGCGCGACCCCGGGTTCCCCGGCATCCGGGGCGGCCAGCTCAAGGCGAGCCTCACGCACTTGCTGTCCAACGGGTACCTCCGCGCGTCGCTCAAGTATATCGACGACCGCAACCAGTTCATTCTGCCGCTGCCGTTCCAGAATCCCACCGACCCGCAGTACGTCCCGGGGTTCGGGGACTTCGGGTCGATGAGTACCAACGAAGGCAATCACGTGCGTGTCCCGACGCCGGGCGGCGATCTCGAGCTGCCGCTCGACAACGGCCTGCGGACGAAGGGATACTGGCTCGGCGCGGATGCGAGCTTCGATCTCGGGCAGGGGTGGTCGTTCCAGAACAATGGGCAGATCATGCAGAACGCGCAGGAATGGAACGCCATCGTGCCGTTCAACGTGCAGTCAACCGCGGACTTTATTACCAGTCTCGGGCTCACCGCCGACTCGACCAAGCTCTACTTCACCAACCTGTACAACACGGCGGGCACGGCGCGCTTGCCGTTCAATACCGCGAACGGTCTGGTGGCGCCGAGCGGCGAGTGGCACGTCGAGAAGCCGATCTCGGCGTTCCAGAACCAGGTGCAGCTGAAGAAGACGTCGGGCGACAACATCTTCACCGCCGGGCTGTACTTCGCCAACTACACCCAGGAGAATCACTGGTTCTTCACCGACATTCTCACGAACGTCGCCGATAACACCAACTTCCTCGACGTAATCGCGTTCCAGGGTGCGAACACGCTGTTCGTCACGAAGAATGGGTTCCGCAACTTCCTCTCCCTGTATCGAAATGCCGAGGGACAGACGACGGTGTTCTCGCCGGTGGTGGGCGGCTCGATCAAGCTGAGCGATCGGGTCCGGGCCGATCTCGGCTTCCGGTACGAGTGGAACTACTTCGTGCAGACGGCGGAGAACACGTCGACGTTCGATCTCGACAACAACCCGGCCACGACGTACGACAACGAAACGTTCGGCAACGGGTCATTCCGACACTTCAAGCGGACGATCGGCGATTGGGCGGCTTCGGTGGGTGCGAACTACGCGCTGACGCCGCAGACCTCGGTGTACCTGCAGGGCAGCCGGGGGTACAAGATGCCCGCGCTGGACGAGTTCATCGATCCCACGGCCCAGCAGCGCGTCGACGCCTTCCGGGCGAGGACCATCTGGTCCGGTGAGCTCGGCGTGAAGCACGCCTCGCGGCGGTTCGGCCTCGCGCTGAACGGGTTCTACACCACGGTCAAGCACAACACGAATCAGGGCTTGATCACCGTCGGGGGCAACACGTTCTGGCAGGCGCTGCCGGCGCCGGACTTCGCCTCGTACGGCCTCGAGGCCGAAGCGTCCCTGACCCCGAGTCCCGAGCTGCTGTTCCTCGGGAGTGCGACGGTGCTCAAGTCGTACTACTCGACGTGTCCCGACTCGACGGCGGCGAACCCGGCGCAAAAGTGTCCGTCGTTCACCAGTGAGGGGACGTTCGCGAACGGCGTGCCGCCCGTGATCGGCAACCTCTCGGCGACGTATACCGGGCGCTCCGGGGTCAGCTTGTTGGCCGACTGGCACTTCGTGGCGCGCCGCTATTCCGATACGCCGCCCGCGGCCGGCCAGCGCAACGAGCTGCCCGCCTACTCCTACCTGAACGCGGGTCTGTCGTACACGCTCCCGAAGCAGGCGGTGACCTTCTCGGCCGACGTGCTGAACGTCTACCAGTCGAAGGGCTTGGAGGAAGGGAATCCGCGGCTCTCCGGCGGAACGACGAGCTTCCTGTTCCTCGCCCGGCCGATCCTGCCGCGGCGATTCCAGGCGTCGGTGCGGTATCAGTTCTAGCGACGCGAAGTAGCTTCACCGGTTTCTGACGCGCCAGCCACCCGATCGGTGGCTGGCGCGTTGTCCTTCCAACCTGCGGTTCTTTAGCTGTCGCATCGACGCAACGTAACGAGTCGAAACTTATTGACGAGAGTCCACCCGGCCGTCATTCTAGCCGGGCTCATCGCATGACCACCTGGTTTGTGATGTCGGAAGCATTTCCTACCGGCTGGTGTCGGCCGTGGCATTTCTCACTCCACGGAGGGGATTCACATGTCCAGTTCTAGTCGTTGGCGGATTACGTCGTTAGCACTGGCCTTGGGCCTCGCGCTCCCGGGCACGCGCGCGATGGCGCAGGGAGGGACCGGAACCGTCGGCGGCAAGGTGACCGACGAACAAGGCGCGGCGGTAGCCGGCGCGCAGGTCAACATCGAGCAAATCGGCAAGGGCGCCGTCACCGGCGCGAACGGCGTCTATTCGATCGAGGCCGTCCCGGCAGGCTCGCACGTCGTGCGCGTCCGGATCATCGGCTTTCGCAGCCAGACCAAGACCGTCAGCGTGGCGTCCGGGAGGGAGGCGAGCGCGGATTTCACGTTGGTGGTCGACCCCCTGAAGCTCGAGGCGGTCGTGGTGACCGGTAACGAGACTCCGCGGACCAAGCTCGAGACGAGCAACGCGACGACGGTGCTGAGCGCCGCCGATCTCGTTCAGGCGGCGCCGCGCAGTACGAGCGAAGCACTGCGTTACGTGCCGGGCTTCACTCGTGTTGAGAGCTCGGGTGGTGAGGTGAACGAGAATTACACCATGCGCGGAATTCTTGGTGTGGAATACGTGATGTTTATGGAAGATGGCCTTCCGGTCTTCCCCACGATGCACACGTTCTTCATGAACGCCGATAACCTGTTCCGGATCGATGAAAACATCGACCGGATGGAAATCGTGCGTGGGGCTGGCTCTGCGTTGTTCGGGTCGAACACGCCGGGAGCGATCGTCAATCTCATCAACAAGACCGGGGGCCCCGACGTTCAGGGGAGCGTCAAGGCGTACGGCGGGACAGGGCAGCTGGCACGCACCGACTTCAATGTGAACGGCCCGCTCACGCCCGATTGGAGATTCAACATCGGTGGATTCTATCGCTACAACCGCGGTGTACGGGATCCTGGATTCCCAGGTACGCAGGGCGGACAATTCAAGGCGAGCCTGACGCGAAACTTCGCCAACGGGTATTTCAGGACGTCGGTCAAGATTATCGACGATCGTAACCAGTTCATCTTGGACCTGCCCTTCAACGGGGGGAATAGCCCGCAGTACGTGCCCGGGTTCTCGAATTACGGGTCGATGAACACGAACGAAGCCAATAACATCTCGGTTCCGACGCCAGACGGCCAGATGAATCTCCCCTTGGACAACGGTTTGATGACGAAGGCGTACTGGTTGACGGCGACCGCCGGGTTCAACCTCGCCCAGGGGTGGAGCATCGAGAACAGCGCGCAGCTCATGCAGGACCACCAGGAATGGAACGCGCTCGTTCCGGGCGATGTCATGCCGGCGGACACGGCCGTTCGGCGGTATCTCACCCAGTATTGGGGGAGCTACTACCAAGGCGTGTTGCAGGGTCGCGGCACCATCCCAGGCACGATCGACAGCATCACCGCCCAACCCGGCTACACCTACGGACTCACGTACCCCAACGTGACGAATATCAACGGAACCCCGGCAACTTACAGCAACGCGAACGGGCTCCTGGCGCCGGGTCAAGATATCCACGTGGTGAAGCCGATTTCCGCGTTCCAGGATCAGCTCACGTTTAGGAAAGCCCTGGAAGGCGGGCACAACCTCTCACTAGGTCTCTACTTCGCGAACTACCAGCAGACAAACGAGTGGCGGTTCACGGATGTGCTCACCGACGTGCAAGACAACCCGCACTTCGTTGACATGCGTATCAACAATGCCAACGTGGTCTATCATTATCGTGTCGGCGCAACGCCAGAATCGACGGTCGTCAACCTGAACAACTTCGCTGCTACGCAAAACGGCTTCCGGAGGTTTGTGTCAGGCCCGTTCGTGAACGCGGAAGGCCAGACGACGGTGTTCTCGGCGGTGCTGGGAGGTTCCTTCAAGCTGAGCGAGCGCCTGCGTGCCGACTTGGGCATCCGGTACGAGAACGACAATTACGTTCAGACGTCGCAGAACTCGCAAACCGTGGCGGTAAATGGCGACAGCCTCAACTCGATCAACCTGGTGAACCAGGATGTCTGGGGGACGCCCTCGTCATATCGGCACTTCGCGAGGAGCATTGGCGATTGGGCTGCCTCGATCGGGTTGAACTATTCCCTGACAGATCAGACATCCCTCTACGCCTTGGGGAGCCGGGCGTACAAGATGCCCGCGCTGGACGAGTTTATCTTCCCGACCGCATCGCAGCAGGTTGCGCTGTTCGGTGACAGGCGCAACTGGACCGGTGAGGTCGGGGTCAAGCACGCGTCCCGCAATTTCGGCGTCACACTTGACGGTTTCTACACTGTCTTGAAGGACATCGTCAGCCAGGGCTTTGTCACGAACCCAGGGACCGGGCAGTCCGAGTGGATTGTTCAGGCCAACCCGTCAGTGAGTTCCTACGGTCTGGAGCTCGAGGGCTCAGGACACCTTCCGAACAGCGGGTTCGGCGCCCAGACGAACTGGACGCTGCTCAAGGCTGTGTATGCGAGCTGTCCCACGGGGGCGCCGGGCACGGTCCAGACGTGTCCCACGGGCGCCGACGTCGGTACCCTACTGTCCGGCGTGCCGCCTATTGTCGGCAACCTCGCAATCACGTATGGAGCAAGGTCGGGCGTGAGTTTTGACGGGGATTGGCACTTCGTCGACCGTCGCTGTACTTCGACGCTCGGCTGCACGACGAAGCTGCCCACGTACAGCTATCTCAACCTGGGGGCCCAGTACATCATTCCGTCGAACGGCATTACCATCAGGGCCGACGTGCTGAACGTCTATCAGTCGATCGGTCTCGAAGAGGGCAACCCGCGGCTCAGCCTGGTAGGTGGGGCGACGGGTGCAGACTTCCTCGCGCGCCCGATTCTGCCGCGGGCGTTGATGGTGTCGATGGGATACAAGTTCTAGTCACGCGCCACGGATGACCGCGGCGTGATCTGAGGCGAGCCAGCCACACTTTTCCGTGGCTGGCTCGCTGTTCTTTTGGACGCTTCCCGCGGGACTAGCGGTCCTTCCCCGGCTGAGATACGGTTCCACGTCCGCTGGTCTGGGGCGATCACCGTATGGAGGGACGCGTGAGACCTGTAACAATGACGGTCGCCCTTCTGTGTCTGCTTCTCTGCCGCTCCGTCGTCGCCCAGGACTCCACCTTCATCGTCTCGACCACCGATCCCACGTACCGTGCCCCCGCGTTCATCGGCAACGGCGCGTTCAGCCTCGTCTCCACCCCACTCGGCGCCACGGCCTCGCTCTCCTACGCATCGGGCGTCTACGACCATGGCCCGGGCGATGTCCCGCGCATCGCGGCCCTCCCCGCCTGGAATGCGATCGACGTCTCGGATGGCCAGCACTGGCTCAGCCAGGCCACGCTCGACTCGACGAGCCTGCGCAATTACCGCCAGACGCTCGACATGTACGAGGGCCTCTTAACGACGAGCTACGAGTGGCTGCACGGCGACCGACACACGGCTGTTTCCGTCGAGGCGTTCATCTCGCGCGCGGACCCGCGGCTCGCGGTCGTGAATCTCGTGATGCTGCCTCACGACTCTGGAAGGGTGACCGTTTCGTTTCCGCTCCGTCCCCGGCCTACGCCGCACCGGCTCGCGCTCGCCAAGCTCGAACACACGGAGCCCGACTGGACGCTCGAGAAGGTTTGGTATCCGGGCTACGTGAAGGTCGAGAGTCGGGGAGCAACCGCGAGCGAAGTCTGGCTCGCGGGACGGACGGAAGGGCGCGGGACGCCGGTGGCATTCTCGGCGCGCGTCGCCTCGCCCGCGCGCGAGAAGCCCCTGTCGGTGCGGCCCGTGGTCTCGGACTCAGGGGTCGCGCTCGAGCTCACCTTCCGCACGACGCCTGACGTCCCGATCACGGTAGCCAAGTACATCGGGCTCGCCCGCTCGCGCGCGGCCGCTTCGGCGGCCACCCGCGCGGCGCTGGCCGCCGGCTACACCGCAACCCTCGAGACGCATCGCGCGGCCTGGCGTCACCTGTGGCAAACCGACATCGTCGTCGACGGCGATCCCGAGCTGCAGCGCGTGCTCCACGCCATGCAGTTCTATCTCATGGCGAGCATCCGCGAAGGCACGAGCGAGAGCATTCCTCCGATGGGCCTCTCGACCGCGGGCTACTACGGCCACGTGTTCTGGGACGCGGACACGTGGATGTTCCCAGCGCTGCTCGTGCTGCATCCGGACCTCGCCCGGTCCATGGTCATGTTCCGCCATCGCGCGCTCCCGGCTGCCGAGCGGAACGCGCGCACCAACGGCTACCGCGGCGCGATGTACCCCTGGGAATCGGACGAGCTGGGCGTAGAGACGACGCCGCGCTTCGCCTGGCAGAACGCCCTGTACGAGAATCACATCACGGGCGATGTGGCCCTCGCGCAGTGGCAGTACTATCTCGCCACCGGCGACTCGACATGGCTCGCGCGATACGGCGAGCCGGTGCTGCGCGCGACGGCGAATTTCTGGGCGAGCCGCGCGACGTTCAACGCCGCGAAGCAGCGCTACGACATCACCCATATCGTGTCGGTGGACGAAGGACTCATCGGCATCGGGAACGACACATACACGAATGCCGTCGCCCGCAAGAACCTCCAGCTCGCGACGCTCGCCAGCTCCCGGGTGGGACGAGCTCCCGACACGTTGTGGGGTCGCGTGGCGGCGGGTCTCTACATCCCGTACGATTCCGCGGGCCAGTACCATCCGACCTACGAGGGTGCGCCCGAAGCGAAGCGCGGATCGGTGGTGCCGCTGCTGGCGTTTCCGCTGGGGCTGCCGATGAGCGACACGGCCAAGCGCAACGACATCGAGAGCGCGATCCGCCTCATGATCAAGGAGGGCGGTGGGGCGATGATGACCGAGACGCTCTACCCCGTGATCGCGGCCGAGCTGGGCGAGCGCGCGCTGGTCGACACGCTCCTCCCCCTCAGCTACGAGGGACACGTGCGGCCCCCGTTCTATGCGCTCGCGGAGACGCCCCGGAACGACGCGGTGAACTTTCTCACCGGCGCTGGCGGGTTCCTGCAGCAGGTGATCTACGGCTACACGGGGCTGCGGATCACCGACGAAGGACTGCGGCCAGTGTATCGCCCTGTCCTTCCGTCGGCGATCACACGACTGATACTCAAGCACGTGTCCGTGCGCGGCAAGACCTTCGACATTGTGGTCCAGGGCGACTCGGCGCGGTTCCTCCCGCGATGATCGCCCTCTTAATCGCTGCCCTTCAGGGCAGCGTCTCGCCGGGCCCACCCTTGAGGGTGGGTATGCCGAGCCGCGAGTTCACTCGCGACAGTGTGGCGCCCTACCTCTCGTTTCCCGAGCCCGGCCTCGACGACCCCGCGTCCTATGAGGGCTACGCCACGCGCGTCTACCGCGACTCGCGCGGCAACGCGCTCCAGGTGTACGTCAACGGCGCCACGGGACGGGTCGTGAACCTCTGGGCGGACGCGCTCGACGAGAGCGTCGGGTTCTCCGTCCGGGATTCGAGCGGGAAGCCCGCGGAGGTGACGTGGGGCACGGCCCGCGCGGTGGCAAGCGAATCAGCCGGGGGGAGCGGTCGCACACGATCGCTCGCCTACGGGCTCGAGGCCCCCTCCACAATCACTGTCGGCCTCCTTCTGCTCGGCTCCATGCGGGTCGAGCGGGACCTGCAGTACGCGCGGCGAGACACGCTCCCGCTCGACGCGGCGCCATTCCCCCAGCACGAGCTCACCGACCTGATCGACCATCTCGCGCGCCTCAAGCCGACTGAGCGCGCGCGTCACCTCGCTCTTCTGGAGGTGAAGACCGTCGACGGGCTCCGGGCGCGACTCTCCCCCCGCATCACCCTGACCCGCGCCGATACGACGTGGGCCGTGCGGGTCGAGCAGACCAGCTTCGATGGCAAAGGCCATCTGTGGCTCGAGCTTGCGGGCGATCCACGTGAGACTGTTCCCGCGCTCGCCGGCAGTGTGCTCACGATCCGCCGCCCGGCGGGCGGGCCGATACGCATCAGCGTGCGGGTGACGACCGATGCTCCGGCGCTCACGCCGCTCTCCCGCACGGAGATCTTCAACGACGACTTCCGTCGCTTTTACGAATCGGTCCGCGCCGACACCGGTCACGCCGAGCGGTTCCGGCGGCTGGAGCGCGAGGTGCGGGGCATGGAGCTGTTGTGCTACGGGGAAAAGCTGATGGCCGGGTTGCCGAATTTCGCGACGTACTTCGGGCGGGACATGTTCATGACCGCCCTGTTGATGCAGCCGGTGTGGGCGCCGGAGATGCCCGAGCACGTGATCGCGAGCTCGCTCCGCAAGCTTGCGGCGGACGGAGACGTGAGTCACGAGGAGGCCCTCGGCGGCCAGGCGATTCGTGAGCACGCCGCCGAGTACAATCGCCTGGTGGCGGCCGGACGGCTCGCGCAGGCGCGGGCGGTGCTCGCCCATCTCGCGGATACCCGCGAGAACTACATCATGATCGACGACGACTTCCAGCTGCCCGTGGTGGCCGCTCGCTATTTCGCCGACTCCCGCGTCTCCGCCGATCGCAAGCGGGGGTTCCTCGGCGCGGAGCACCGGCTCGCACGGCTCGTCGCCAATCTCGACTACGTGGCGCGCTTCGCGGCGCCGTACGCCCGCGATCCCGTGGCCTCGAACCTGGTGAGCTTCCCGCGCTCGCCCGACGAGAAGAATCGCTGGATCTCGGCGAGCTGGCGGGACAGCCGTGCGGGGTACGGTGGCGGTCGATTCGCCATGGATGTGAACGCCATCTGGGTGCCGCACGCCCTGGAGAGCATCGGGACGATCCTCGACGCGTTGAGCCAGCTCGGTCTCAAGCCCGCGATCCCGAAGGGGCCGCTCGCGACGTTCGCGAAGGATCGGGCGACGCTCGCGCGCGCAGTCGCCACTTGGAAGGGGGCGGAGCGTCATTTCCAGGTTTCGCTCGCGGGTGGTGCCGTGGCGGAGCGGGTCTCCAAGAGAGTGAATTGGCTGCCGCAGCAGGAGCGGGACTACTGGCTGGCGGTACAAACGCGGGCGGGCATCGAGCAGGACTCGATACGGTTTCTCGCCCTGTCGCTCGACGGCGCCGGCCGGCCGATCCCGATCGTCAACACCGATCCCGCCATGGCGCTCCTGCTCGATTCGCTCGGCCGCGATCGCACGCTCGAGCTCATCGGACCGATCATCCGCCCCTACCCCACGGGGCTGTTCGTAGACGGGGTGGGCCCGCTCACCGCTAACGACGCGTATGCTCCGCGCGACGTGTGGGAGACATTTCGTCGTGATCAATACCACTCACCGATGGTCGTGTGGGGCCGGGACGTGAACATCCTCCTGGCGGGGCTTTCCCTGCAGATTGCCGCGCTGCCCTCGGGCTCCGATCCGGCGCCGCTCGTGGACGCCCTGCAACGCACCATCACCGCGGTCGATCGTTCCGGGCTGCGGCATGCGGAGCTCTGGAGCTACCGGATCGACAACGGCCGGCTCGTGCCCACGCGCTACGGGACGAGCTCGGACGTCCAGCTGTGGAGCCTGACCGACCTCGCCGTTCAGTACCTCCTCAACCATCATACGCCATGACCTCTCTTCATCTGTTCGACCTCCTGGTGATCGCGGCGTACTTCCTGCTCCTTGCGGGGATCGGCTACTGGGCCGCCAAGCGCGAGAAGAACGTCAGCGCCGACTACTTTCTCGCGAGCCGCGATGTCGGCTGGTTCGCCGTCGGGGCGAGCCTGTTCGCGTCCAACATCGGGAGCGAGCACCTCGTTGGCCTCGCGGGGACCGGTGCGGCGAGCGGGCTCGCGGTGGGCCACTTCGAATGGCTCGCCTGTCTCATTCTCCTGCTGCTGGGGTGGTTGTTCGTGCCGTTCTACCTGCGGAGCGGTGTGTACACCATGCCGGAGTTTCTCGAGCGGCGGTTCAACTCCACGGCGCGGTCGTACTTCACGTGGGTGTCGATCATCGGGTATGTGCTCACCAAGATCAGTGTGACGTTGTACGCGGGGGGCATCGTGGTGCGCGCGGTGACGGGCTGGAGCGTGTGGACGAGTGCCGTCGTGCTCATCGTCATCACGGGCGTCTACACGGTGATGGGAGGGCTTCGCGCCGTGATTTACACGGAAGTGATGCAGGCGGTCGTCCTGATCATCGGATCCGCGGTGCTGGCGGTGATCGGCCTGCAGGCGGTGGGCGGCTGGAGCGGGCTCGAGGCGCGCGTCCCCGCGGATTTCTTCTCGATGTGGAAGCCGATCAACCACCCGGACTTTCCCTGGACCGGCATCGTGTTCGGCGCGCCGATTCTCGGTGTGTGGTACTGGTGTACGGACCAGCACATCGTGCAGCGGGTGTTGGCCGCACGAAATGTGAAAGAGGCACGCACCGGCACGATCTTCGCCGGGTTCCTGAAGATCCTCCCGGTCTTCATCTTCGTGCTGCCAGGGATTATCGCCGCCGCGCTGTTCTCGGATGTCCGGGGTGGGGCGGCCGACACCGCCTACCCGACGCTCGTCACGCGGCTCATGCCCGCGGGGTTCAAGGGCCTGGTGCTCGCCGGCATGCTTGCGGCGCTCATGAGCTCGCTCGCCTCCGCGTTCAACTCCTGCTCGACCCTGCTCACGTGGGACGTGTACCGGAAATGGCGGCCCGACGCGAGCGAGGCGCGGCTCGTGGCCGTCGGCCGTCTCACGACTGTCGTGCTGGTGGGCCTGGGCCTCCTGTGGATTCCATTTACGAAGTTCATCTCGCCGCAGATTTACATCTACTTGCAGAGCGTGCAGGCGTACATCGCGCCGCCGATCGCGGCGTGCTTCCTGCTCGGTGTGCTGTACCCGCGGCTGAACGGCGCCGGCGCGGTGACCTCGCTCGTGACGGGGCTGGTCCTCGGCGTGCTGCGCCTGGGGCTCGAGCTGGGCAAGGCGCACCTCGCGAGCGGCACGGTGTGGGCCTGGCTCGCCAACGTCAACTTCCTCCACTTCGCGGCGCTGCTGTTCGTGTTGTGCTCGGCGATCCTGATCGCGGTGAGCCTGGCGACGCCACCGCCTCCGGCCGTGAAGACCGTTGGACTGACCCGTGGTCAGGTGGACGTGACCGCGCCCGTCGAGGCTGCGCCGAGCAGGTTGAATGTCACGCTATCGGTGGTCCTGGCGGCGACGATTGGGGTGCTGTGGTACATCTTCAGATGAACCCGTTGAGGAGGTTGGGGGAGGTTAGGGGAGGTTGGGGGAGGTTGATCGCGGCGGCACTGGTCTGGTGTGCTGCTGCCGGCTGCCGCCCCGACACAACCTCCCGAACCTCCCCCAACCTCCCCCAACCTCCCGCGGCGCGGTACGATCCGTCGCGCGACCTCGGCGCCCTCTTCGCCGCGGTTGAACTATCGGGGATCTTTCCGGACTCGAAGACGTTCGTCGACGCGCGGCCGCTTGTGGCACCGCAACAGATCGTGGCGCGCTACGATTCCGCTCGACGCGCGCCGGGATTCAGTCTCAAAGCGTTCGTCTCAGAGTATTTCGAGATGCCGCCGACGATCGCCGCCGACTTTCACAGCGACCGCTCGCAGACGATGGAGCAGCACATCCGGGCGCTGTGGCCCGTTCTTACCCGCGCGCCATCGCACGATACGGCCCTCTCGTCGTTGATCGCCTTACCCGAGCCCTACGTCGTGCCGGGCGGACGCTTCCGCGAGGTCTATTACTGGGATTCGTACTTCACCATGCTCGGCCTGATCGAGAGCGGCCGGACCGACCTGGTGAAGAGCATGCTCGACAATTTCGCCTACCTGATTCGAACGGTAGGGCACATTCCCAACGGCAACCGCACGTACTATCTGGGTCGGAGTCAGCCGCCGTTCTTCGCCGCGATGGTGGGGCTGTACGCGGGCGCCACGGACACCGCGCACGCCCTGGGCTACCTCGACGCGCTCGAGGCGGAGCACGCCTTCTGGATGGACGGCGCCAAGCGGCTCCAGCCCGGCGAGGCGTACCGCCGCGTGGTGAAGCTGCGCGACGGATCGGTGCTGAATCGGTACTGGGACGACGACCCCCAGCCGCGGCCGGAGTCCTTCCGACCCGATTATGAGCTCGGTCAGACCGTTCCCGAAGACCGGCGGCAGCCGTTCTTCCGGAACATCCGCGCCACGGCCGAGAGCGGCTGGGACTTCTCGAGCCGATGGATGCGCGATCCCAAGGACCTGCGGACGCTCGAGACCACGGAGCTCGCGCCGGTGGATCTCAACAGCCTGCTCTATCACGCGGAGCGTATCATCGCCGCTTTGCGCGCGGCGCGCGGGCGGGCGGGCGATGCGGACGTCGCGCGTCGGTTCAACGCGGATGCCGAGGCGCGGCGCCGGGCGCTCCTCGCAGCGGCGTTCGACTCCGCGAGTGGATTCTTCTACGACGTCCGCTGGCGGAGTGGCGAGCGCGTGACGGACCGCCCGACGCTCGCCGCGGCGGCACCGCTCTATTTCGGGCTCGCCACGCCGGAGCAGGGTCGCGCGGTCGCCGCGCGGCTCGAGCGGGACTTTCTCAAGCCCGGCGGGTTCGTCACGACCCTGATCGCGTCGGGCCAGCAGTGGGACGCCCCGAACGGCTGGCCACCGCTCCAGTGGCTCTCGATCGAGGGCGTGCGTCGCTACGGCCGCCCGGACCTGGCGGACGCCGCTCGCCGCCGGTGGCTCGCACTCAACCGGCGCGTCTACGCGGCCACGAGAAAGATGACGGAGAAGTACGACGTGGTGGACGTGCGGCGGCGCGCAGGTGGAGGCGAGTACCCGACGCAGGACGGGTTTGGGTGGACCAACGGCGTGGCGCTCGCGCTCGAGGCGTTGGCGCTCAAAACGCCTGGTCCCACCGCTGCGACAGCCGGATCGCCGACGCGATAATCCCCACCATACTGTAGGTCTGTACGAAGTTGCCCCACTGCTCGCGCGTCCGAGGGTCGATGTGCTCGGCGAGGAGGCCGTGCCGGTTGCGACACGCGAGCAGGTTCTCGAACAGCGCGCGAGCCTCGTCGCGTCGCCCTTGCGCGGCGAGCGCGTTGATGTACCAGAACGTGCAGACCAGGAAGGCGTTCTCGGGCTCCCCGAAGTCGTCTGCTTCCACGTAGCGGAAGATGAATTCGCCGCGACGCAGCTCGCGTTCGATGGCACCGACCGTGCCTACGAAGCGTGGGTCGTCTTCCGGCAGGAACCCGAGCTCCCCCAGTCGCAGGAGGCTGGCGTCGAGCGTCGTGCCGTCCGCCACCGCGACGAAAGTCTGCTTCGCGGCGTTCCAACACCGTCGGCTCACGAACTCGTGAATGCGCGTCGCCTGGTCTCGCCAATGGGCCGCGCGATCCCCGAGGCCGAGACGAGTCGCGATCTTGGCGAGCCGGTCACACCCAGCCCAGCACATCACGCTCGAGAACGTGTGCACGCGAGCGGTGCCGCGCAGCTCCCAGATGCCGGCGTCCGGCTGGTCGTAGAGCTTGGCCGCCTGCTCGCCGAGCGTCTCGAGGCGGCGGAATAGGACCTCCCCGCTCCCGCGCACCAGTCGGCGATCGAAGAACACGTGCGTGGCGGCGAGGATGGCCGAGCCGTAGACGTCGTGTTGCACCTGGCTCTGGGCCTGATTGCCGACGCGCACCGGGCCCATCCCGCGGTAGCCCGGCAGCGAGTGGACGTCGCGCTCTGCCGGGACCGATCGGCCACTCACGCCGTACACGGGCTGCAGCCGTCCGCCGTCTGCGCCGGCCACTATGTTCACCACATAGCTCAGGTAGCGTTCCATCGTGCGCGTGGCGCCGAGGCGGTTGAGCGCGTTCACCACGAAGGCGGCGTCACGCAGCCAGCAAAAGCGATAGTCCCAGTTGCGGGCGCTCCCCGGCGCCTCCGGGATCGAGGTCGTCACCGCGGCGACGATCGCGCCGGTGTCCTCGTAGACGTTGAGCTCCAGCGTGATCGCCGCCCGGATCACGGCGTCCTGCCATTCGAATGGGATGGCGAGCGAACGCACCCAGTCCCGCCAGTAGCCGGTCGTCTCGTCGAGGAAACGACCCCCGATTTCCGCGGCGGCGCCCTGGACGGTCTCGTCCGGCCCCAGCAGGAGCGTGACGGCGTCCTCGAGGAAGAACGCATTCTCTTCCGCCACCGCGGTCACCGGCGCGTCCGTCGTGAGACGCAGCACGAGATCGGTGCCGAGGTACCGGATGTGGTTCGAGCCGCACGTGGTCGCGGTCCGCTCGCGACCGTAGTCGCGCGCGGGACGGACGCGCACGCGCACGCGCGGGTTGCCGGCGATCCGCCGGATCCGCCGGACGAGCATCATGGGAGCGAACATGCGACCGTGTTGCCGGAACTTCGGCGCGAAGTCCGTGATCTCGATCGCACCGCCCTGATGGTCGCGCAGCCGGGTGATGAGGATCGGCGTGTTGACCAGATACTCCTGCTCTTCCGCGGCGAAGTCGAGAAGCTCCACGGTGAGAAAGCCGAAGTCCACGTCGCCGGTCCGCTCGCGCAACAACGAGCAGAAGGCCGGATCGCCGTCGAAGCGCGGGAAGCAGGCCCACACGATCTCGCCGCGGGGGTTCACGAGGGCACCGATCGTGCCGTTACCGACCAAGCCGAGATCGAGGGAGGTCACGGGGCGGAGAGACCGCGCTCGAGCCATTGCCGCACGGCCCGCACGTCCCGGAGACGCCAGCGAGCCGCGGTGCGCCCCGGACCGACCTTGAGCGAGTGGCCGCGCAGCCGATTCACGGTCGCGAAGCCGTATTCATCCGTGATGTCGTCACCGACGAACACCGGCGTCCGACCGCGGAACGGCTCCTCCCCCATGAATTCGACCACGGCGACGCCCTTGTCTCGGCCGGCGGGCTTCAGCTCCACGATCCGCTTGCCCTTCTGGATCGCGTAGGTGCGCTCGCCTGTCCCCAGGAACGACCGTACGAGTCTATGCGCATAGCCGGCAAGGCGCGGCGCCCGGCGATAATGGAGCGCGAGGGACAGACCCTTGTCTTCGAGGACGAGCCCCGCGTGCCGAGCCGCGGCCCGTGCGAGCTCCTGCCGCGCCCGCTCGAGCGCCGGCGACGGGGAGGCATGGTACGAGACGTGACCGGCGGCGTCGCGGCGCTCCGTCCCGTGCTGACCGGCGGCTGGGAAGCGCGTGCCGGGAAAGAGATCGTCGACGTCCGCGAGGGCGCGACCGCTGATCAGGGCGACCGCTCCCCCGGTGACGTGATACAGGCGCTCCACGAGCTGCCGGAGCACGGCATCGAGACGCACGGCGCGCGGTGAGTCCGCGAGGTCGACGAGCGTCCCGTCGATGTCGAAGAAGTACGCCCAGTCCGGCCGTGGCGCGGGGAGCGGAGTGACGCGCCGCCGCTCCGCGTCGGGGCCATCGTCGAGCGATATCACCGGCGGCGGCCCCCTCCTCCCCGCGCGCGGACGGCAGGCCGCGTCCGCTCCGCGGCCGCCGCCCGCTCCAGGAGCCGGCCGCGGCGCCGCATGGCGGCGGCGTCGATCAGCATCCGCCCCGCCCACCGGTAGACGTTGAAGTCCTGCAGGAGCCCCCGCATCAGCCGAATGCGGGCCCGTTGCTCGCCGAGGGGCATGGACAGCGCGAGGTGGAGCGCCGTGGCGCATTCGTCCGTGTCGTACGGGTTGACGATCAGCGCTTCGGGCAGCTCCCGCGCCGCTCCCGTGAACCGGCTCAGGATCAGCACCCCCCGCTCGTCGTCCCGCGACGCCACGAATTCCTTGGACACCAGATTCATGCCGTCGTGCAGGCTCGTGACCATGCACAGGTCGGCGGCGCGGTAGTACTCGTAGATCTCGTCGGGCTGATGATGCTCGACGAGGAGTGCAATGGGTGAGTGCTGCGCCGCGGCGAACCGGTCGTTGATCCGCGCGGCCATCGCGCGGACACGCGCCTCGTATTCCTGGTATTGTCCGATCCGCCCGCGCGTCGGCGCCGCGATCTGGATGAACGTAAACCTCCCAGCCCACTCCGGATGCATCTCCAGCAGGCGCTCCACCGCGCGCAGCCGCTCCTCGATCCCCTTGGTGTAGTCGAGACGGTCGACACCAACCCCGATGGCGTGGTCGGCGGGGAGCCCGTGGCGCCGCCGCACCTCCGCGCGGCATTGCTCGACTCCCTTCGCCACCAGCTCGGCCGGCGGCGGGCACTCGATCGAGATGGGGTACCGCTTCACGGCGGTCACATTGCCGCGGTAGGAGACGGTAAACATCTCCCGGTCGACGCGCGCTTCCAGGAGGCGGTCGACAGTGTCGACGAAGTTGTTGCAATGAAACCGCGTGTGAAATCCGAGGATGCTCGAGCCGAGCATGCCGTCGAGCAGCGCTTCCCGCCACGGGCAGATCCCGAACGCCTCGGGGTTCGGCCACGGAATGTGCCAGAAGGCGATGATCGTCGCGGCGGGCAGCGCTTCCTGGATCATGCGCGGCAGTAGCGCGAAGTGATAGTCGTGCACCAGCACGATCGGGTCGGGAGACTTGGCCTCGTCGATCGTGGCGGCGGCGAACTTGCGATTGACCGCCACGTATTGTTCCCAGTCGGCCGTCCGGAAGGTGGGGCGGACGTGGGCGATGTGACACAGAGGCCACAGCCCTTCGTTCGCGAACCCGTAGTAGTACCCCGCCTCCTGTTCCGTCGTGAGCCATACCCGCCGCAGCTGATAGGCTGGATGCGCCGGCGGCACGCCGACCCGGTCGTGGACGTCCACGACGTCGCGGTCGGCCGAGCCACTGCCGTGCGCGATCCACGTCCCGGAGCAGGCGCGCATGATCGGCTCCAGGGCCGTGACCAGGCCGCTGGCGGGGCGCCACAGCTCGACGCTATCGCCCGCTCGCACGTGGATGTATGGCTCCCGGTTGGACACGACGATCACTTCCTGGCCGCGCAGCTCGCTCTGGAGGATCGCGCGCAGCGTGTCTGGCGTCCACGCGAGCTGCTCGTCATCGCGCGAGCGGTGCTCGGCCTCGAGGTCCGAAATCAGGGCGCGCAGGTCGCGGGCGATGGGGCGCAGCTCGGGCGCCGCGAAGCTATCCGGGCGAACCAGGCCCTCGCCGCGCAGCAGCGCCCGGAGCCCTTGTACCCAGCCGCGCCAGCTCAATTGGGCGATGGCGACGGTGATGAGCGCGATGGTGGCCCCGAGGCCGACGAAGAAGTAGAACAGGTACTTTCGGGTCTCTGCGCTGCGCCGCGCTACGAAGCTCAGGTCGTGCACCAGCACGAGCATTCCCGCCGGTGCGCCCTCGACGTCGACCGGCCGGACCGAGACGAGGAGCGGGCCGTCCGGACTTTGGAGGACGTGCCCCTCCTCACCCGAGAACCGGGCCAGGTCTGTGCAGCGAATCTCGGACGGCAGGGAGGGAGTCGCGACGGGTTCGCCGCCTCCGACCGGGCAGTATCCGACGGCAAACAGACGCTCGTCCTGGGTGAGGCGCAAGAAGAACGGCTCGAGGCTCGAGCGGTTGCCGGCGCGGATCGCGTTCCGCAACGGCTCCTGGACGGTGTTGGCGATCAGCGTCGCGCGGATGTCCAGATCCCGCTCGAACCATTGCACGGTCAGCTTGTCGACGAGCGGGACCACCGCGTAGGCGATGGCGCCGAGCGCGAGAAACAGGGGGATGATGAACCGGAGCGACAGCCGCATGAAACGCAAAATAGCGCGCCCACTGTGCAGGAAAACCCCGGGTACCCAAATTAGTGGGGTCCCGGCCGGAGCCCGCCATGCCGCACACGACCCGTCTTCTCCTGCTGACTGCGCTCATTGGCACCGTCTGCGCCAGTCGGCTCGTCGCTCAGGACGACCACGATCATCAGCACGAGGCCCTCGGACACGTCACCTTCCCCGTCTCATGCAACCCCGAAGCGCGGGCGGGCTTCGAGCGCGCGATGGCGCTGCTCCATTCGTTTTGGTGGGAGGAGGGCGCCCGCGCGTTCAAGGCGGTCGCCGTGACGGACACGACGTGCGCTATGGCCTATTGGGGCATGGCCGTGAACGCGTGGGGCAATCCGTTCGTCGGGGGGCCGACGGGTGAGAACCTGCGTAAGGGCGCTGCCGCGGCGATCCGCGCCCAGGCGGTTCCGGCGCCTACCGCGCGCGAGCGCGGATTCATCGCCGCGGTCGCCGCGCTCTACCGCGACTACGAAAACGTCCCGAACGCCAGGCGGCTGCAGGCGTACTCCGATACGCTCGCGCGCCTGTATCGCGATGTGCCCGATGACCCCGAGGTGGCGATCTCCTACGCCCTGTCCCTCGTGGCCACGGCGTCCGCGACCGATACGACATTCGTCCGGCAGAAGCAAGCCGCGGCGATCCTGAATCCCCTGTTCCGTCGTTTCCCCCAGCACCCGGGCCTCGCTCACTACATCATCCACGCGAACGACTCGCCCGAGCTCGCGCCCCTGGGGCTCGATGCCGCGCGGCGCTACGCGCAGATCGCCCCGTCCGCCCCGCACGCCCAGCACATGCCGTCACACATCTTCATTCGGCTTGGCTTATGGGACGAAACGATCGCGGCGAACCAGCGTGCCCTCGATGCGGGTATCACGTACGCGCGCGCGCAGAATCTGGGCGGCGTGGCGCCGGAGCAGTTTCACGCGGTCGATTACATGGTGTACGGCTATCTACAGGAAGGGCGGGACTCCACGGCCCGGCGTACTGTCGGCGAGGGGCTGGCACTCACCACCGCGATCACCAGTGACGCGCTGGTCACCAACTACAACCGCGTAGCGATGGAAGCCCGCGTCCCCCTCGAGCGCGACGACTGGGTGGCCGCGGCGCGCTTGCCCGTCCGCGCGGCGGGGAAGGGCGGCATCGGCGAAGCCCTGGGCCACTTCACGCGCGGCATCGGGGCCGCGCGAAGCGGCGACACGGCGCAGGCGCGCGCCGAAATCGCTGCGCTCGCGGGGATCGAGGCCGCCTTGGCGGGACAGACGGGCTACAACTGGTCGCGCATCGTGGGCATCAGGAAACAGACGGTGACTGCGTGGGTGCTGTTCGCCGCCGGCGACACCGCGGGTGCGCTCCGCCAGGCGAAGGCCGCGGCCGATCTGGAGGACGTGACGGAGAAACATCCCGTGACGCCTGGGGAGCTCCTGCCGGCGCGCGAGCTCGAGGGCGACCTGCTGCTCGCCGCCGGTCGCTACGGCGACGCGCGTCTGGCGTACGAGTCTACCCTCCGCCGCGAGCGCCGGCGATCGCGCAGCCTGTTCGGCGTCGCCCGGGCGGCGGAGCTCTCCGGCGATCGGGCCGCCGCGCGGGCCCGGTACACGGAGTATCTGGCACAGATGCAAGGGGGCGACGGCGGCCGCCCGGCCGTCGAGACCGCGCGTCGCGCCCTGGCCCGACTCTGACCATCTCCGCGCTCGCACTCGCCACTTTCCTGCTCGCCCTGCGGGGGGGTGGGCCGCCCGGGATCACCTGGAGTCCCCACGCGCCGCTCGAGGGCTCGCTCGTGATCCTGGCCGTCCGCTCGGACAGCGTCGTGGACGTGCAGGGCACGCTCGCGGGCCAGGCATTGCACTTCGAGCGCGAGGCGGATGGCTTCCACGCGCTCGGCGGCGTGCCGTTCGGGTCCGACAGCGCGGTCGCGCGCGTCGTGCGGTCCTACGCGGATGGCGCGGTCGATACGGCCACCGTCCCCCTCCCGGTACGGCGCCGTCGCCTGCCGGGCGAACGGCTGCGCGTCGCTCCGGAGTTCGCGCGGCCGCCCGACTCATTGAAGGAGCGCATCCGACTCGAGAGCGAGCTCGTGGACGGCTTCCGGGAGCGGGCGCACGAGACCCCGCGCCTGTGGCACGAGCCGTTCGAGCGGCCGAGGACGAGCGTGATCACCAGTGGGTTCGGTATCCCCCGCATCTTCAACGGGGTCGTGCGAAGCCGGCATTATGGCGTGGACTTCGCGGGACAGTGGGGTGCGCCGGTCCACGCGGCAAACCGCGGCGTGGTGGCCCTGGTGGCTGACCTCTACTACAGCGGTACGACCGTGCTCATCGATCACGGGGCCGGTCTGGTCACCGGCTACTTTCACCTCAGTCGCGTTCTCGTCGTGCCCGGCGACACGGTCGAGCGTGGCCAGGTGATCGGTCAAGTGGGAGCGTCAGGCCGCGTGACGAGAGCGCATCTGCACTGGTGGGGAACGTACGGGGAGATCACGGTGAATCCTCTGGATCTCCTGAAGCTAGGGGGGAATCTGGAGTGGCAAGGACGAGGAAATGCAAAAGCTAGACGCACAGACGCACAGCGGTAAACAGGAGCCGGTGAGCAGGTAATCCTGTTCACTCAAACTGTTCACCCCTGTGCGTCTGCGCGTCTGTGCGCCTAGACTGTTGGCGTCTAGTAGTGCCGGTCCTTTTAAGCGAGATACTCTTCCCGGTACATCTTGATCAATTCAAAGAAGTACGACAGCGCCAACGGTCCTATCAGAAGTCCCAGAATCCCGAAGAATGGTACCCCAGCCAATGCGCCGAGCAGCGTGACGAGCGGATGAATGTTGGCCCACCGCTTGAAGATTCGTGGGCGGACCACATAGTCCACGTTTCCGACGACCACCACACCGACCAACGCGAGGAACACGCCGGGGAGGGCGTGGCCGCCGAGGATGAGAGCGAGCGCCCCGGGCCCCCATACGAGTCCGCTGCCGACGACGGGCAGGATGGCGAACACGGTAGTCACGACGCCCCAGAACACCGCGTTCGGGAGCCCTGTGATCAAAAACAGGATCCCGACGACCGTCCCCTGGATCGCTGCGGTGAGACCCGTGCCGACGATCGTAGCGCTCGTGACATCGCGGAACCGCTGGCGCAGCTTCTCCGTGTTTTTCGCCGAGAACGGAATGTAGGGTTGCACCGCCTCCCAGGTCTCCTGGGGCTGGAGCAGCAGGTAGAACAGGCCGAACAAGGAGATTGTGAGATTGAGCGCCAGCCGGGTAGCGGTGCCGACCAGGCCGAACGCCGAGGAGCCGATCCATGCCACCACCTGCGTGCCCAGGTCGGCCAGCCGGGGTCCAAGGTCGATGCCCCCGAGCTTGAGCTCGCGCAGGCGACTCAGCAGGGGATTACGGATGACGCCGCCGGCGATCTCCTGGGCCTGGTTGACGATGAGACCCGCGAAGGAGACGCCGGGAACGACGATCAGGAACAGAGCCAGGACGACCACGAACACGGCGGCAAGGCGAGGCCGCACGCGCATGCCCAGCCAGTCGTGCACCGGGGCGAACACGGCGTACAACACCGGGATACCGATGATCCCGGTGGCATACGGAGCGAGCGCATAGAGCAACGCGGCGCCGAGCAGCAGGACCACCAGGGCCGCGCGGCCGTGGTTCGTGTCTATCAGCGGCATGCGCTAGTGTAGGACGAACCGAGCGCGCGCGCCAGAGCGCGGCGGCGGGAGCTCGGGGCGGGGGGGCGGGGGGCTAGAGCCGGCCGGGTGGCGTCAGCGGAGCGGGCGAGACGGGAGCCGCGGGCTCGGGCGTAAAGTCCTCGCCGGGGTTCACGAACCGGTCCTGCTCGAAGCGATACTGCTTGTCGTACAACTGCCGGTAACGGCCGTGCTTCGCGAGGAGCTCGGCGTGCGTCCCGCGCTCGACGATCTCGCCGCCCTCGAGCACCAGTATCTGATCCGCGCTGCGGATCGTCGAGAGGCGGTGGGCGATTACGAACGTGGTGCGGCCGTGCCGGAGCGTGCGCAGGCCGTCTTGAATGGCCGCCTCGCTTTCCGAGTCGAGGCTCGAGGTTGCTTCATCGAGGATGAGGATCCGCGGGTCGGCGAGGATGGCGCGCGCGATCGACACGCGCTGGCGCTCGCCGCCGGAGAGCTTCACGCCCCGTTCTCCCACGATGGTATCGTAGCCTTTCTCGAACCGACGCACGAAGTCGTCGCAGTGCGCGATCCGCGCCGCCTGCTCGATCTCGCGGCGCGTGGCATGCGGCTTGGCGAACGCGATGTTCTCGGCCACGGTCCCGTCGAACAGGAAGTTGTCCTGCAGGACCACGCCGAGCTGCCGGCGGTAGTCGCCGAGCCGGAGCGACGCGAGATCGCGGCCGTCCACCAGGATCCTGCCCGATTTCGGCCGGTTGAACGTCAGGACGAGACTGATCAGCGTGCTCTTGCCCGCGCCGGAGGAGCCGACGAGCGCCGTGGTCGAGCCCGCGGGTGCGTGAAACGACACGCGTTTCAGGACGTCGGTGCCCGCCGTGTACTCAAAGCTCACGTTCTCGAAGACGATGTCGCCCCGCACGCCATCGAGCTGGGCGCGGGCACCGTCCTCGGCGTCCTCGGTGACCAGGCGGCGGATCTCGCGGATGCGGTCGAGCCCCGCGAACGCCTCGGTGATCTGCGTCCCGATGGATGCGATGTTGATCAGCGGCAACGCCACGAGCCCCACGAAGATCCCGTACATGAAGAGATCCCCCAAGGTCATCGCACCGGCGAGTACCGCGTGGCCGCCTTCGAGAATCATCAGGATCCCGATCCCGCCGATGATGATCGTCGCGAACGACCCGACCGCCGAGATCCCCGTCATGGTCGTGGCGATGTTCCGGAACAGCGTGTTTGCCCCGCGCGTGAACACGAGCCGCTCGCTCCGCTCGGCGCGGTACGCCTTCACGATCCGGATCCCGCCCAGGGTCTCGCCCAGACGGCCGGTCACGTCCGCGTTGAGCTTGCCGCGCTCGCGAAACAACGGCCGCAGCTTGGAGAACGCGAGGGCCATCCCGGCGCCGAAGCAGCCGAGGATCAGGATGGCGATCGCCGTGAGCCGCCAGTTGAGAACGAAGAGCACCACGAGTGCGGCCGCGCCGGTGAGGAGGCCACCCACGAGCTGCACCAGGCCCGTGCCGACGAGATTCCGGATGCCCTCCGCGTCGGTCATGATCCGGGAGATCAGAATCCCGCTCTTGGTCGAATCGAAGTAGCTGATCGGAAGCCGCAGCACGTACGCCTGCACGGTACGCCGCATGTCGGTGATCGCCCGTTGCGCCGCCACCCCCAGGATCTGCGACAGGCCGAATCCCGTCGCGGACTGGATCAGCGTGGCCACCCCGACCACGAGTGCGAGCGGCACCAGGAGCTCGGGCCGGTGCTGGCCGATGACGCGGTCGATGACCCACTTGGGTGAGGACGGGAGCACGAATCCGGCGACCCGGTTGATCAGCAGCAGCCCGAGCCCGAAACCGAGGCGCCGGCGGTGGGCGTAGACCAGGCTCCGCGCTTCCTGCCAAGCGCCGGGGGTGATCGTCTTCTTGGGCGGTCGGGGGGTGGGGGGGGTGGTCTGGTCGGCCATGGGGTGAGCGGAAATCTAAGCAGGGGCGCCTCGAGAAAAAGTACTTGACACAGTCAAGTATGTCTCGGACATTGACGGCATGGAGTCACGGGGGCTGGAGCAGCGCGTGGAAGCGGTCCGCCGCTTCAATCGGTTCTACACGCGGAAGATCGGTGTGCTGCGGGAAGGGGCGTATCGCAGCCCGTACTCGCTCACGCAGGTGCGCGTTCTGTACGAGCTGGCGCACCGCGACGGGCCCACGGCGACGGAGCTGGGGCGCGAGCTGGGGCTCGACGCGGGATACCTGAGCCGGATTCTCCGCGGGTTCGAACGGCGCGGCATCGTGGTCAAGACGCGCTCCCCCGCGGACGGCCGCCAGAGTCACCTCGCGCTCACGCCGCACGGCCGGAAAGCGTTCGCCCCGCTCGACGCCCGCTCGCACGATGAGATCGCGGCGATCCTGGCCGGCCTCTCGGGCGGCGACCAGGGCCGTGTCGTCGGGGCGATGGGGACCGTCCAGCAGCTCCTGGGCGATCGCGACGCCCGACCGACCCCGTACGTCGTCCGCGGCCCGCAGCCGGGCGACCTGGGGTGGGTGGTGCACCGCCACGGCGCGCTCTACGCCCGGGAGTATGGGTACGATGAGGAGTTCGAGGCGCTCGTCGCCGAGATCGTGGCGCGCTTCGTCCAGCGCTATGACGCCTGGCGGGAGCGCTGCTGGATCGCCGAGCGCGACGGCGACGTGATCGGCTGTGTGTTCCTCGTGAAGAAGTCCCGGACCGTGGCGCAGCTGCGCCTGCTGCTGGTCGAGCCGGCGGCGCGCGGGGTAGGCCTCGGTACTCGGCTGGTCGATGAATGCGTGCGCTTCGCGCGACAGGCGGGGTATCGCAAGCTCGTGCTGTGGACGCAGAGCGAGCTCGAGGCGGCGCGACGCCTGTACGTGGCCGCCGGGTTCCGTCGGACCCGTACGGAGCGCCACCACAGCTTCGGGAAATCGCTCGTCGCTGAAATCTGGGAGCTCGTGTTGTGACCGCCTCGGGGAGCGACTTCAAGGATCACTTCTCCCAAGTCGCCACCGATTACGCGACGCACCGCCCCACGTATCCGACGGCGCTGGTCGACCTCCTCGCGCGGCTGGCTCCTGCCCGACGACTCACGTGGGATGCGGGCTGCGGCTCGGGACAGCTCTCCCTGCTCCTGGCGGATCGATTCGAGCGCGTCTGGGCGACGGATGCGAGCAGCGAGCAGCTCGCGCGCGTGACCGCCCATCCGAGGGTCACCTACAGCTGCGCGCCTGCCCAGGCCAGCGGCCTCGGGGACGGCGTGGTGGACCTATCGACCGCGGCCCAGGCGGCGCATTGGTTCGACCTCCCGTCGTACTACGCGGAGGTGCGGCGCGTGACGCGACCCGGTGGAATCGTCGCCCTGATCAGTTACGGCGTGATGATGGTGGCCCCCGACGTGGACGCGGTGGTCAGACCGTTCTACCATGACGTGCTCGGCGCGTACTGGCCTCCCGAGCGACGGCATGTGGATGAGGGCTACCGATCCCTGCCGTTCCCGTTCGAGGAGCTCTCCTCCGAAGTGGCTGACCTCGAGATTCGACTCGAGTGGCGCTTCGCAGACGTCGTCGGATATGTCGGGACCTGGTCCGCGATGTGGGCGCTGCAGCGCGCCCAGGGGCCCGCTCCCGTGGAAGGGTTCCACCGCGCGCTCGCACGGGTGTGGGGGCCGGCGGAACGGGTCCGTATCGTCCGCTGGCCCCTCGCTCTCCGGGTGGGTCGGGTGTAAAGCTGGTCCGACCGGGCTAGTCTAGCGGTGCTTCGTCGAGTCCTTCGCGGCGGCGTGTTGGAAGAGCGGGAGGTACTGCCCGTAGCCTTCGGCGACCAGCCGATCGACGGGAATGAACCGGAGCGAGGCGGAGTTCATGCAATACCGTGCACCGGTCGGTGGTGGGCCGTCGTCGAACAAATGGCCGAGGTGGGAGTCGCCATGCGCCGACCGCACTTCGGTACGCACCATGAACAGCGAGCGATCCACGTCCTCGCGGATGTTGGTGGGCTCGAGCGGCTTGGTGAAGCTCGGCCAGCCCGTGCCCGAGTCGAACTTGTCGAGCGAGCTGAACAGGGGCTCGCCGGACACGACGTCGACGTAAATGCCGGCCTGATGGTTGTCCCAGTATTCGTTCCGGAACGGCTGCTCAGTGGCAGCGTGCTGGGTGACTTCGTACTGCAGTGGCGAGAGCGTCTTCTTGAGCTCGGCGTCACTGAGCTTCTTGAAATGCATCGGATTCCATCCTTTCGTCTCGCTCTGCGCAGACGCTGCTCGCGCGACGGACGTGAGCAGCGCCGCCACCCCGAGCGCGAGCGCGATTCCCTTGTATCTGTGCGGGAGAGTCATGGCTTCAATGTGACGGCGCCATCGGCGCCGGGGAAGGGAGGCGGGGCGCTCCCGCAACGGTATTCGAGCATGTGCACAATGATACGTCGGGACTCGGGTGGGCGGATGCAGCGCGGCGCCCGGACGACCCCTGTTGAACCGCCTCCAACGTCGCGGACGCGCAACGCCCAACCGCGAGGCCCGTTCGTGGCGCCGCGTCGGGCGCCGCGTGCGGCCCGCTCTATGCACCGGGATATCGGGTGTTTCCCGATAGGCCCCATGACTGACCCTAAGCCCGCGTATCTGCGCATCACACTGCTCGAGGACCCGAGCGCGCCGCCGCAGGTCGCGGCGGCGCTACAGGGGATCGTGCCCGAGGCCACGGTGATCCGGGTGGCGGGGGAGACGGCGCTCGCGCGCGCGCTCGACGAGTTCGCGCCCGACGTCGTCCTGTGCCATGAGCCACTCACGGCGTTCAGCGCGCGCGAGGCGTTGGCGGTGACCCAGGCCCGCCGGCCGGAGACGCCGCTGCTCATCGTGGCGCCCGCCTTTAGCGAGTCGACGCTGGAGACGCTCAAGGCGGGCGCCGCCGATTTCGTCGCCACGGCGAATCTCCCGCGTCTGGCTGGCGCCATCGATGCGGCCTTGAAGGAGCGGGAAGCCTTGCGGAGGCTCTCCCACCGCCAGCGCCAGGTACTCCAGATGATCGCCGCGGGCCACTCCACGCGCGACGTGGCGCGGCGGCTGCGCCTGTCCGTCAAGACGGTGGAAACGCACCGGGCCCAGGTGATGAAGCGCCTGGACATTCACGACCTGGCGAGTCTGGTGCGATTCGCCGTATCGGTGGGGATCGTCTCCGCGGCGCTATCGCGTTAGCGTTGGCGTATGAACGACGTGCTGGCGGTCGTCCTGCTCGCCGCCTGCGGCGTCGTGGGCCTGCTCCTCATCCCCTTCGGCCTGCCCGGCCTGTGGGTGATGGTATTGGGGTATCTCGCGTTCGGCTGGCTCACGCGGTTTCGTTCCGAGAGCGTCGCCACGATCGCGATCGTGCTCGCGCTCGCGTTTGTCGGCGAGATCGTCGAGAGCTGGCTGGGCTTTCGCTTCGCCCGGCGCTACGGCGGCTCGCACCGAGCGGGCTGGGGGGCGTTGATCGGCGGCCTCATCGGGGCAGTGGTGGGTGTCCCGGTTCCCGTGGTGGGGAGCGTGATCGGCGCGTTCGTCGGATCGTTCGGGGGCGCCGCGCTGTTCGAGTACGCCTACTCGCGCCAAGCCGTCGTGGCCGTGGGCGCCGGGTGGGGAGCCGTGGTGGGACGAGCCGCGGCCGCGGCCGCGAAGATCGCCCTGGGCCTCGTGATCGGTGTGCTCAGCCTGGTGGCGGTACTGCGGCGATGAACGCCTCGAACACGCGGTCCGACCACCAGCGGCGCGACGCCGTCATCCGCGCGATGGCCTCTGCCGGGCTGCGCGAGCGCTCGTTGGACCGGCCCGTCGTGAGCAAGTCGTAGGTGTCGACGATCCCCACGATCTGGGCAGCCAGCGGGATTTCGTCTCCCTGCAACCGGTCGGGATAGCCGCTGCCGTCGCAGTGCTCGTGGTGCCAGCGAACGATGGGCTTCATGTCCCACGGAAACTCGATGCCGGCGAGGAGCTCGACGCCCCACACAGGGTGCATCTGCACAATCGCCATCTCGGCGGTCGTGAGGGGGTCGGATTTGTGGAGCAGCTCATGCGGGACGCGCACCTTCCCGACGTCGTGGAGGTAGGCGCCGAGCAGGATGGCGGTCTCCGCCTGGTCATCCAGCCCCAGGGCGCGCGCCACGGCCACCGCGGACCGTGCCACCCGTTCGCAGTGTGTGAAGGTGCTCGAGTCGGCCGACTCGATCGACCGGCCCCATTCGCGTACCACCGCGCGGTAAGCGCCCTCGAGCGCCGCCATCTTGCCGCCCACGTGGACGAGATCGACGCGGGCGTCGAGCCGGCGGAACAGGCGGTACGCCCTATTAAGGAACGTGAGCGCGTCTTGATTGCGCCCCATGGTCTGGTACAACAGCGCGAGCTCGCGTGAAGCCTCCGCCTCGCTCAACACCGAGCCTGTGGTCGCCGACAAGTCGATGGCCGCGTGGAGCCGCGACTCGGCGAGCGCCGGGCGACCGGTCTCACGATAGACGGTGCCGATCACGCGATAGGCGTCCGCCTTCGGGCCCCGGGCGCCCAACCGGTCGAAGAGCGCCAGGGACGCCTCGGCGTCCTGCCGCGCGTTCTCGAAGCGCTGCCGCGTCACATCCATCTCGGCGCGGTTCACGAGGCACAGGCCCTGCAGGTACGCGTCCCCGGTTCGCCCGGCCAGCACCCGGCTTTCGCGAAAGTACGTGTCGGCCGCCGCGAACAGGCCGCGGTCGGCGCTCACCATGCCGAGATTGTGGTAGGTAATGGCGCACCCGTGCTCGTCACCGCAGTCCCGGTACGCGGCGAGCGATCGTTCGTACCGCGCGATCGCCTCCTCCAGGTCGCCCTGGATGTTCGCGAGGATGCCGAGGTTCTGATGCACTCGCGCGCTCAGATCGCGGCGCGACCCGCCGAGCTCGAGCGCCCGCATGAATGCCAGCCGTGCCTCCGCGGGCGATCCCGTCGCGAGGTGCAGCCCGCCCAGCGTGTTCAGCGCTTCGGCGGCGAGGCCGTCGTCGCCGATGGCTCGCGCCACTTCGTAGCTGCGGTCGCACAGCTCGCGCGCCTGGATCGATTCATCCCGCTGCTGGCGCAGGATGGCCAGCCGGCGCAATGCCTCCGCGAGAACGGCGGGCTCCCGCGTGCCCTGGGCCGTGTCGATCGCGGTTTCGTAGTCGACGATCGCCTCGGGGATGCGGCCGCCACGCTCTCGCGCACGGGCTTCCTGCAACAGATCGGCGGCACTCCGCGGACCGGGCGTGGCCTCCAGCACCGGTCCGTCGACGTCACCAGGCGATGGCATACGTGGAGAAGTGCTGGAGGCTGCCCGTGACCCGCTGCCGCCAGAAGTCGTCGATCGACGGGAGGAGCGCCAGGATGCTGAGGTCGTCAGTCGTGTAGGCGATCTGCTTCGGGGCCAGCCCGTACAGAAAGCCGCAGTTCGCATAACTCATCGTGAGCCGTGCCGGGCTCGCGAACGTGAGGCCTTCCGGGAAGAACCGGACCTGATTCACCGTGTCCGACGGAGCGATCGCGGTGATCGTCACCGGCGCCGCGAGCGCGCCCGCGGGAATCGTGAGACGATGTGTCCCAACCGAGAGCGTGCCGCCGTCCGGTCCGATCGTCTGGGTGACCGAGTCGGCCGGAAGAGGTGCGCAACGGAGCAGCGCGACCGACGGCGCCCAGCCCAGGAGACCCGCGTTCGGCGCTTGGGATTCGACCCCGAGCGGTGAGGAGCGCTCGCAGCTCAACACGGCGAGCAAAGCCGCACCAATGAACACGGGGCGCAGGAATCGGTGTGTGATCATACAGACGCTGTCCTCTCGGCGGGACCGTCTCCCGGCGGACCGGTGGCCGGGCGGAGCGACGTTGGGGCGCTCGGCCGCACGGTCGCGGCGGTTTCGAAGCGGCGGAGCCAGGGCGTTCCCGGCTCGGCTACGCCGGCCTGCACGGCGGCATCCGCGCGCACGAGCAGGTCGACCGGATCGATCGGCGAGTATTTGAGATTGGCGACGGCGTCGTACCCGACCCGGAGTGTGGAGCCCGGCACCAGGGCGGCACGGTCAGCGGTCTCGACGCTCAGGATGCCGGCGAGCCGCCGGGCCAATATGGCGGCGCCCTGGTGATCGGTGCCCGGGGCCAGGACGGCGATTCCCGTGGAGCTCAAGAGGCCCACGATGTCGGAGATCCGGAGCGCACGCGCGACGCGGCTGGGGAGCGTCGGATCAGTGGACGCCGCGTCCGTAGCCAACACCACGCACGCGAGCGCCCCGTGCTTGCGCGCCATGAGGCCGCCCAGCTCGCGCACGCGGCGCGCCAGTACGGCGCGACCGTGCAGCGCGGCCGCCGGGTCGAGCGCGTTCTCGGCCAGAGCGCTGTCGATGCTGCGTTTGGCCCGGATGTGGGCTTCGAGCGTGAGTGGCAGGTCCTTCGCGTCCTCGCGCTGGCGGAGAAACGCCCAGATGCCCGCCCGGAGCGCCGTCACGCGGTCCTCGGGCGTCGGCTTCTCGGGCCCCGCCATGAGGATCGGTACGCAATGGCCGACATCGAGGTCCGACCTGAGCAGCCGACAGGCATCGAGCCCGGACATGTCCGGGAGCTCGGATTCGACGATGATCGCGTCGGGGCGCAGATCGCGCGCGAGCTCGCGGGCCAGGGTCGCGGTATGGATCCGGACAACGGCGAATCGCTTCCCGCGAAGGGCGTGGGCGACCCACTGCTCCTTCGCGAGGACGAGCAGCACGATAGGCGGCGCGGCTGGGGCAGCGTCCATGGAGTGTGTCGAGAAGTGGCAACAATCGCGCCGAGCGATTTGACAGTTCCCGAACGGGCCAGGAGGTGCGAGCTAAGTGGCGATTCTACAGATTTTTGGAGCGACGAAGATCGGCACGTGACGGTTCTCACGATGTGGCGCTGACGCCACGGCACACGCGGGGGCGGTGTTGAGTCGAAACGCAATCCGTTACGAATGGCATCTCGCGCTCGCCGCCGCGATGAGCGCCTTGCCCGGCCCGCTCGCCGCCCAGGGCCCGGCCGGCCATCTCGAGGAGCGCGTCACGGCCGCGAGCGACACGTCGCAGACCTACGCGTTGTACCTGCCGCCGGGGTACAGCACGGCCCGCACGTGGCCGGTGCTCTTCGTGCTCGACCCCCGGGGTCGAGCGCTCCTCGCAGAAAAGCTGTTCGAGGACGCCGCCGCCCGGCTCGGCTGGGTGGTGATGAGCTCGTACAACACCCTGAGCGATGGGCCGCCGGAACCGAACGTGAACGCGATGAACGCGATGCTCGCGTCGGCGCAGCGTCTGGCGATCGACCCCGCCCGCGTCTACCTCGCGGGCTTCTCGGGCACCTCCCGGGTGTCGTTGGAGTTCGCCGTCAGGCTGCGCGGCCACGTGGCGGGCGTGATCGCCGACGGGGGAGCGCTCGGGTTCGCGTTGGGCGGTCCGGAGACGGCCTTCGCGAGGGATTCGACGTTCGCCGTATTCGGCACCGCGGGCACACGGGATTTCAATTACGAAGAAATGCTGGCGATGAGCGAGCGGTTTCGGACGACGCGGGTTCCGTATCGCTTCGCGGCGTTCGACGGCCCCCACAGCTGGCCGCCGGCCGCCATGTGCGGCGAGGCGCTCCAATGGCTCGAGCTGCGGGCCATGGTGGGCGGGATGCGGGCCGTCGACTCCGGTTGGGTGCGGGCGCGCCTGTCGGCCGAGCTCGCGCGGGCCGCCGAGCTCGAGGCCAGCGGGCGCGCAGTGGAGGCTTTGCGCCTGAACGAGGCCATTGCCCGGGACTACGCGCGCTGGCCCGAGGCGCACCCCGCCGGCGAGCGCGCGGCGGCGCTTGCCGGCGACCCCAAGGTCGTCCGATACGAGACTGAGGCGCACCGGCTCGCCGAGCGCGACCAGCGGCAGGGCCTGGAGCTCCAAAAGACGCTGGAGCGCGAGCGAGCGGGGCGGGAGGCCTCCTCGCTCGAGACTGTGACCCGCAGGCTCCACATCATGGATCTTCAGAAGATGGTCGAGCGCGGAGATAGCCTGGAGGCTGCGAGCGCCCGCCGCCAGCTCGCGCGGGTCTGGGTGTGGCTCGCGTTCTACGAGCCACGGGCGTATCTAGCGAATGGCGCCCCGGCACGCGCGCTGCGAATGCTCGAGGCGGCGGTGACGGTCGGGCCGATTCAGGGGGAGGGCTGCCGGCTCCTGCGGGAAGCGCTCCCCGCGGCGAGCGCCGAGCAGCGCGAGCGGCTTGGGGGGCAATGCACCGACACGCCATGTGTCCTGCCCCCGTTCTTCGGACCAGGGTTATGCGACAGCCACGGGTGCCTGTTGGCCGTGCTGTGGTGATAGCTCCCGGGGAAGTCGAGCACGGCGAGTCGCGACT
>Ga0070711_100000102_pt1 | contig 44792 bp, 49 predicted proteins | sample LARL53metaG_FD_65452 | JGI IMG/M metagenome (GOLD analysis project Ga0070711, IMG submission 65452) | Corn, switchgrass and miscanthus rhizosphere microbial communities from Kellogg Biological Station, Michigan, USA - LAR L5-3 metaG | ecosystem: Host-associated > Plants > Roots > Rhizosphere ... | reverse complement strand
GCCGTTTTCAGGCCACTACGGCATCCGCTTTCCGGTCTTGTCGAGCACCACCACCGGCGCGATTGCCGTGGCACGCACGGGGTCGGAGATCTTGCTGCCGTCCCCCACGATCACCACGACCAGGTGTTCGGGGTCCATGTATTTCGCCGACACCGACGCCACGTCCGCCGCTGATGTCGCATTCACCTGCGCGATGTACTGTGCCCACCAGTCTCGTGGCAGGTTGTTGTCCACGATTCGCGACACCACGGTCGAGATGCCCGCAATCGACTGCACGCGCGACGGGAGCGACAGGGTCAGGGAGTTCTTGGCCGCCACGAGTTCGTCGGCCGTCGCTGGGACGCCTCCGGTCATCCCGCGGATCTCCTTCATGGCCTGGATCAGCGAACTGTCGGTCTTTTCCCGCGTGACCGCCCCCGCCGCCAGCTCGACTCCCGGCCCCTTGCGCCACGACGACCGGGAATTGAATCCGTAACTGTAGCCGTGCACTTCGCGAATGTTCAGGTTCAACCGGGACTGGAAGAGCCCGCCGAGAATCGCGTCCGCGACGTCGATCCGCGCCATGTCGGGCGAATATTCCGGCGGAATGGCGTGGGCCAGCACGATCTCCGATTGCGGCTTGTTGGGCATGTCCACCATGTAGATGGTGGTCGACCCCGGAGCAGGGGCGGCCGGATAGCTGGTCGCCAGTTTCTGCCCACCCGCGGGCCAGACCTTGAAGGCGCGCTCGAGCTTGGCCTTCGCCATGGCCCGCGTCATGTCGCCGACGACGTACACGGTCGCGTTTGCCGGGACAAAGAGGGCCTTCGCGAGGTTCGCGACGTCGTCGCGCGTCACCGCCTTCAGGTCCGCATCGTTCGTCACGATGCCATACGGCTGGTCGCCATAGACCAGCTTGGGCATGACCTGGAACGCAATCGTTCCGACGACATCCTGCGATCGCGTGTACGCCGCGAGTGATTGCGTGCGAAGGCGTTCGAGAGCCGGCGCCGGGAAGGACGAGTGGAGCATCATGTCCATCATGATGTCGATCGTCTGATCGAAGGTACGCGTGAGCGAAGAGAATCCGGCGGTTCCCGATTCGGTGCCGACCCCGAACCCCACGTTGGTCCCCAGCAATGCAAGCTCGTTGTTCAGCTGGTCGGCGGTTCGCGTTGCGGTGCCTTCGCGCATCATCGCACCCACGAAGGATGAGACGCCCTCCTTCGCTCCAAGCTGGATCGATCCGCCGTCGAAGTGGATCGAGAGCGAGACGATTGGAAGGTCGTGTTTTTCAACCACAACCAGGCGCGCGCCATTGGAGAGCGTGTCCACGGTCCAGGCGGGGACCTTGAACACCGGCGCGGGGGCGACCGGTGGAGCGTGCGTGCGATCCAGCGGGGTGCCCTGGGCTGCAAGTGCCGCCGGGAGCATGAGCACCAGGACGGCAGCGATGGCGCGGATGGATCGGCTCATGGGACCGCCTGCTTGGTCAGCGCAAAGGGCGAAGTGATGGGGGTGGACTGATCGGGATGCGATGCGAGGTTGCGCTTCCCCATCGGTACCGCCGAGAGAACGATCCGGTTGGGACCGAGATACGTGTCCGCGACACGCTTCACGTCGGCGGCGGTCACGGCGAGCGTCTCGGTGAGATCCTTGGCGTAAAACGCCGGATCGTCGTGATAAATCCAGCCGCTGGCCAGCGTCATGGCCTTGCCGAGCATCGACTGCAGGCGGTTGTAGGAACCGAACTCGATCCCCGCAGTCGCCTTCTTCATCTGCTCGGCCGTGGGCCCTTCCCGCCGGAAGCGGTCAATCACGGAATCGATCGCGCCTTCCAGCCTGGTGAGGTCAATGCCGGGCGTCGGCACGACGGAGAGCCCGACATCACCGGCATTCTCGTTCATGCCGGCGCGGAGCGAGATGGACGACGCCCACTTGCGGTTGTAGACGAACTCCTGCGTGAGCCATTGCGTCCGGTCGCCGCTGATGATCGAGCCCATGATGCTGAGGGCCGCGCGATCGGGCGACTTGTCGCCGACACCAGGCCATTCGATGAAGAGCTCCGGCTGGGACACCGCGTCTTCATAGACAAACCGCTTGGCGTGGTCGAGATGGGCGGCCGGCACCACCGGACGCGTGATCGCCCCGCCGCGCGGGATTGCCCCGAAGTATTTCTGCACCCAGGCCTTCGTCTCGGCCGGGTTGAAATCGCCGACGATCACGAGCACGGTGTTGTTCGGCCCGTACCACTTGTTGTAGAACGCCTTCACATCGGCATCTGACGCGGCACTGAGATCCGTCATCGACCCGATCACGGGCCAGTGATAGGGATGGCCCTCGGGATAGAGCTCGGCATCCATGATCTCGCCGACCCTGCCGTACGGGCGGTTGTCGTAGCTCTGGCGGCGCTCGTTCTTCACGATATCGCGCTGCGCATTGAGCTTGGCGATATCGAGTGCATCCAGCAGCCAGCCGAGCCGGTCCGATTCCAGCCAGAGTTCGGTCTGGAGATAGTTGGAGGGGACCGATTCGTAAAAGTTGGTCTTGTCGTTGTTGGTCGAGCCATTGTTCGACCCGCCGACGCCTTCGGTGAACTTGTCGTGCGTGCCATACGGTACGTGGCCTGATCCGGTGAACATCACGTGCTCGAAGAGATGGGCGAAGCCGGTTCGCCCGACCTCCTCGTTCTTCGATCCGACGTGGTGCTCGACATCGACCGCCACCACCGGCGCCGAGTGGTCCACCGAGAGCAGCACCGTCAGGCCGTTGGCGAGGTGGTATTCCTCGAGCGGAATCCTGGGTGCCGCGGCGGTCGTTCGGGGGGTACGGGCGGGTGGGACCGGCTTGGTCTGGGCGCCGGCAGCTGCGGGAATCGCCACTGCCAGCGTGAGCGTGAGCGAGATGGCTTTCAAGGGGCCTCCGGGCAGGAAACGGGGAGCAAGCCGGAAAGCTAGTTGAACCGGTCGTCCCGGGCGATGCAGCCTCAGCGATCCGACCGTATGACGCCCTTACCCGCACGCCGCCCGCCCGGCATATTCACCCTGGAATGATCCTCGCTCCGCTTACCACCATCGGCAACGAGCTGATCGGCTTCTTCGGCATCCGGTCGTGGCTCGACATGATGGCGCACCACGATTACTCGCCGTTGCGAACCTACAAGGGGTTCACCGGCGCCATCGGGCCGATTCTCCCGCTCCTGCTCGTCTACGAGATCATCCGGGCGCTGGTCCGCAAGAACTTCAAGGGTCGGGACTACAAGGTCATCTTCATGACCTACGTGCTGAACCGCGTCCTCGGCACCTTCATCTCGATTGCGGCATTTGCCTTCTGCGTCGGGCTCTTCACGCCCTACGCGATCTTCCAGAGCCACATCACCTGGTACTGGCTCATCTACGGCTACGTGGTCTGGGAATTCGGCCACTTCATCTATCACTACCTGGCCCACAAGGTCCGCCTGCTCTGGTGCCTGCATTCGACGCATCACGCACCGGAGAGCATGAACCTGGCCGTCTCGCATGCACACTTCTTCCTCGAAGCGCCGTACGCGGACGTGATCCGCACCTCCACCTGCATCCTCCTCGGTGTGTCGCCTCCACTCCTGCTGGTGATCATGTTCATCGACGGGACCTGGGGAATGTTCATTCATGCCAGCGAGCACCTGCTCCGCGACGGACGCCTGGGGTTTCTCAACCGCGTCATCCTGACACCGGCGCACCACCGCGTCCATCACGCGCGCAATCCGCTGTACATCGACACCAACTTCTGCAACCTGCTCAACGTCTGGGATCGCGCCTTCGGCACGCTGCAGCACCAGCAGCCGGACACGCCACCCGAGTACGGCATCACCCGGCCGTGGCACGTCGGCAGTTTCTGGGACTTCTATTTCGGCGAGATTGTGGCGCTGGGGCGTGACGTCAAACGGGCGCCGGGCCTGCGCAACAAGCTCGCGTACCTGGTGATGCCGCCGGGGTGGAGTCACACGGGAAAGCACAAGACGGCGTCGGCGCTGAGAGCTGCGATGCTGGACCAACTACGAACTACAACAAGTAAGAAGTAAGAAGTGAGAAGTAAGAAGTGAGAAGGAGATCAAGACCCCTGAACGGTGGCCGTTGATCTCCTTCTTACTTCTTACTTCTCACTGCTATTCTGCGTTCACGACGCTAGCCGGCTTGCGCAATCTCTCCCAGCGCCCTCACCAGCTCGTCCACTTCACCTGTCGTCGTAAACAGCTGCGGCGTGATTCGCACGCCGTGCACCCCTGCCCCGTCGATCGCCACCGTCCAGATCCGGTACTTGTCGAACAACGTCGTCGCGAGCGCCGCCGGGGTGATCCCCTTGACTCCAACGTTCGCGATGGCACAGGAGCGGGCCGGGTCCTCAGGCGTGTTGACCACGATGTTCGGCGTGCCGCGCACCTTCGTGGTCCAGTAGCGCTGCAGGTACCGCAAGCGCGCCTCCTTCCGCCGGATGCCGATGCCGAGGTGATAGTCGATCGCGTCGTTGATGCCGAGGTCGGTGTGAACGGGGTGAGTGCCGGTGTGATTGAGCTTGCGGATGTCGTCATCGGCCATGCTGACATCACTGTAGATCGGCCAGAGCGGCCTGATCCGGTCGCGCCGCACGTACAGGATGCCGGCGCCAAGCGGCGCGCCGAGCCATTTGTGCAGGGACGCCCCGTAGTAGTCGCCACCCAGGCCCGGGATGGTAAAGTCGAGCTGGCCGAACGCGTGCGCGCCGTCGATCATCACCTGGACCCCGTGCCGGTGCGCCATCGCGGCGATCTTTGCCACCGGCAGGATCTGGCCGGTGATGTTGACCATCTGGGGAACCATCAGCAGGCGTGTTCGTGGCGTGATCGCCGATTCGTACACCTGCACCAGCTCGTCGTCACTCTGGGGATCCATCGGCAGCGACACAATCCGGTTGACCATCCCATGCCGTCTCGCCTGCAGCGTGAACATGTCGAGCATGGCACCGTAGTCCTGCTCGGCCATCACGGCTTCGTCACCCGGCTTCCAGTCGAAGCCTGCGATCACGGTATCGAGAGATTCGGTCGTGTTCCGGGTGATGATCAACTCATCGGGCGAGCAGCCGGCCAGTCCGGCCAGGCGCGTGCGCACGGCGAGCTTGTCGTCGAATTGCCGGGTGCGGAGATAGCGCGATGCCTGCAGGTTGATGTCGCGCACGTGCCGAATGAACGCCTCGAGCACCGGCTGCGACTGCATCGAGTAGTAGCCGTTCTCGAGGTTGATGTAGTCAGGCGTGAGGCGGTACTGGCGGCGGAGTGTTGACCAGAACTTCTCGTCTTCCGCCAGGCGCTCAGGCGAGTTTCCCGTGAAGCGAGCCCAGAGGTCCTCGCGCACTACCGTCGAGAGCGTGGCGATGCCGAGGGTTCGGAGGAAGGTGCGCTTGTCCATGGATTATTGAATGTAGTGGTGGCGTGAAGCGAAAAGCGGTTGGGCACCTCGCCCCTAGCCCCTAGCCCCTGGTCCCTCGGCCCGAGCCGCTTTTCTTCCCGCTCTCCCATTCCACCACATCATGATCCCCGTCACCGCCTGCGATGCAAGAATCAGCGACGCGAAGAACCAGATCACCTGGGTCACTCCGCCGAACAGGTCACCCGTATGGAGCGACCGCTCCAGATTCATCAGCTTCGTGCCAGGTTCGGCGGTGCGGGTATTCGTCGCCTGAAGCACCGTTCCACGATACCGATCGAGAAACACCCGGCTGCGCCCACCAGGCGTGTGGTCCTCCGGATATCGCAGGAACACCATCACCGGACTCTTCGGCCGAAGCAGCAACAACAGCACGGGCGCGTTCGGCACGGCGCTGTGCGCTGACTTCACCAGTGAGTCGAAGGAAACCGGCACGGCGCCCGAATCGGGCGGCGGTACCTTCGGCTGACCATTCGGCACCGCGGTGCGGTTCAGGCTGAGCACCAGCGGGTTGACCTGGTTGGGAAAGCCGATCCAGATGCCGGTGCCGGTGATGATCAGCAGGATGATCGCCGCAGCCGCCCCGAAGGTGTGATGCAGGTCGAAGGCGATCCGCTTCCACGAAGCCGACCAGTGTATCCGCCAGAGTTTCTCCCGCCACCAGAGGAACAGGCCGCTGAGCACAAGAATCAGGGCGCCGATGGTGACGAATCCCACCACGAGCCGCCCTGTGGTACCTGCGAGCAGTGAGGTATGGAACTGATGCAACCGTGTCGCCGCCAGGATGAGCGGCGTCGGCGGGGGTGCCGGGCCGAGGACCGCGCCGGTGTAGGGATTGACCATCAGTGCGTTGTCGAGCGTGTCGCGAACCACTTCAATGCCGAAGGCCTGATCCGGTGCGCGGCCAAGACTGATCGCGGCGACCTGGCCACCGCCGGCCGCGGCTACCGCCCGGGCCGCCAGTACGTCGAGTGAAAGCACCTGGCGGCCGGGCATCACGTGCACCACGGTCGTTTCGGCAATCCGCTCTTCGAACACCGTCCCGGCACCGCTGACTGCGATGACGATCAGCAGGATGCCGATCGCCAGCGCCAGCCAGCGATGACCAAGCAGCAAGACTGAGCGCACGCCGGTGCTATGCGCCGCGGCGCAGCGTGAGGAAGACCACGCGAACCGGCTGTGGTGCGACGTCTCCGGCGGCGTGTTCCACCCGGTCGGCCGACACCACGCGCTCGGCGGTGTGGCGCTGCTCCGCCGTCAATTCGGCGTCAAGCGCATAGCCCCGGCGGTATGTGATGACCGTATTGGTTCGCGAGAGACCCTCGTGCTCGAGAGCGTCGGCGGAATTCGTTCGAACGACAACGCGGTCTCCATGCTGGTCTTCCTGGATCTGGCGAACGCCCCGCTCCCCGAGCACCGGTTCGCGCCTCGTTTCCGCGAGCTCGCCAGCGCGACGCTGCTCGGTCTCCTGGCGCTCCTGCACCTCGCGCTCTTCCTGCTGTCGAGGCGTCAATTCCCGCGATTCGCTTCCCTGAGTGCGAAGCTCCCGGCGGGCCGGTCCGAGTTCGTCGGCCGCGCCCGACACCCTCGACGACGCCTCCGTCTCGCGCCTCAGGAAGGCGATGATCCGTTCAGCCGACTGCATCGGCATGGTTCCGATGACCCGGCCAGCGGCGTCGCGGACGAACACGACCGACTCCGGTCCCTCCCCGCGCAGTACGTCGGGGAAGTAGCGCGCGAGCAGTTCGCGCGTCGCGGCACGAGACATCGCCGGTGCCGGTGACGACGAAGGCGAGCCCACGAGCCGCATCACCGACGCCGATCCCGGCTCCTGCGCGCGAAGCTCGGGAGCGGGGAGAAATACTGCGGCCGCCAGAAGGAGTGTCGCCGCGGCAGCGGCACAGATGCCCTGCACTCGCGCGAAACGGGATGGTTGAGCGTACATGGAAGTGATTCTCCGACTCAGTGAGGAGGTGTGATCCAGGAAGGCCGGAGCCACCTGGAAGAACCGGCGCGACCGGCGGGTGGCGACCGTGAGCAGCAATTCGCCGTAGCGCGCATCGTCAACGGCGCGGTCCGCGCCCGACGCCAGCACCCGCGCGTCGCAGTCGAGTTCGATGGCAAGACGCAGGCGGCGGTGGATCCACCAGATCGCCAGGTTCCACGGCATCAGCATCACCGCAACCGCCGACACATGCATCAGAAGCGGATCGCGAGCGCGGATATGTTCGCGTTCATGCTGGATCAGCAGGCCGCGAGACGCGCCGTCGAGCGCGAGGACCCAGTGGGGCAGTACGATCTCCGAACGCACCATCCCGATCACGGCGGGTCCGTCGTCGCTGGCCAGCAGGACGCTGGTACCGTCGGTGTGGTGCTGCACCCATTGGCGCCGGCGCCGGTTCAGGAGCCAGTTCCCCGCGACGAGGGCCACCGTCATCAGCGCCGAACCGGCGCCCCACAGCAGGAGAAGCGGGACGTCCCATCGAGCCAGTTGCGGCGCCAGGCGGCCCGGGAGCGACCGGATCCCCTCGATCGCCGACGAAGGTGCGTCGCGCCTGCTGGCCATGCTGTTGACGAACGCCGGCTCGCGCCCGGTGGGCTGGTCGCTGGCGGGGGCCGCCGTGATGACGACGGCGGGGGCTCTCGGCCATGCAACCGCGCCCGCGAAGGCCACGGCGAGGAGCGCCGCCGCGGCCCAGCCGGCGCGCCTGGGCCCGTGGGCGGTGCCGGCAACCCGCTCAAGCAGCACTCCGACGATTCCCAGAAGGGCCGTGACGAGTGCGGCGTAGATCATCCAGATGGCGATCATCGCTTCCCCCTCTTTGGCCGTTCGTCGAGCAGCTTTCGCAGCCGAGCCAATTCCTTGTCGCTCAGGTTGCGATCCGCCACCAGCTGGGTGAGCAGCAGCTCCGCCGATCCGTCGAAGACCCGGTCGACGAGCCGGGTGAGGGCACTCCGGCGCGCCGCGGACTGGGCCACCTTCGGGAAATAGCGATGAGCCTTCCCCTCCTCGCGATGGCCGACATAGCCCTTTTCTTCCAGCGTTCGAAGCACGGTCAGCACCGTGGTGTATGCGAGTTGGTCAGCAAGCTGTTCACGGACTTCGGCGACGGTTGCCGGGCCAGCGGACCAGAGCACTTCGATGACGTCGAGTTCGCGATCGGTGAATGTCACCGCCATGGCGAACCTCCCTTTGATCGGGTCGCTCCGCAGTTACCTACTAGATGCGTAGTAGATAGTAGGCGTCGCAGCGCGGCCTGTCAACTAGAGGAGTAGTAGGTAGGGATGATGGAGGAGCGAAAAGCGGCTGTGGGCCAGGGGCTGGGGGCTGGGGCTGTTCCACGCAGGAATCCGGCGGCCGGACATTCGGAGAGTGGATGCCGCCAGCGGAGCAGCCCCCAGCCCCTAGCCCCTGGCCCACAGCCGCTTCTTGGCCGGCTTCCCCGCGGCGCGCCCGAGGGCCTCCGCGAACTCGAGTGCGGTCGCGTAACGGACGTTCACGTCCACGGCGAGCGCCCTGGCGAGCACCCCTTCGACCGCGACTGGAAGCTCGGGCTGCCGCTCCCGGAGCTGAACCAGCTGTCCCTTGAGCCGGGCGACGGCGAGATCGCGCATGGATTCCCCGCGGAAGGGCAGTTCACCCGTGAGCATCTCGTACGCCAGGAACGCCAGCGAATAGATATCGCTGCGCCGGTCGAGCGGTCGGCCACTCATCTGCTCGGGGCTCATGAATTCCTGGGTGCCGACGACCATCCCGGTCTTCGTGAGCCGTTGACGTGACGCGGTTCCCCGGTGTCCGGTGGCCAGGCCGAGGTCGAGCAGCACGGCGCGCTCGCTGCCGCCCGGCCCGGCGACGAGCATGATGTTTTCCGGCTTGAGGTCGCGATGCACCACGCCGAGCTCGTGGACCTGGTGCAGGCCGCTGGCGATGTCGACGACGATCCGCACCGTGACGTCGAGCGGCAGCGGCTTGCCGCTCGCCATGCGATCCCAGAGTGAATCGCCTTCGAGCAGCGGCATGACGAGGTAGATGGCCCCGGCGACCTCACCGAGGCGCAGGATCTGGCAGATGTTGGGATGGGCGAGCTGGCTTCCGATGGCGGCTTCGTGACGGATGCGGGCAATGGAAACCGGATCGTGACTCAGCGAATCGCGCAGGATCTTGATGGCCACTCTGGCACCGGTTTCGGTGTCGTGGGCCCGGTACACGAAACCCATCCCGCCCTCGCCGATCTTCTCCGCCATCCGGTAGCGGTCGTCAAAGAGGAGCGGTGGGCGATCGGCGTCGGACACGTCGGACAGGTCGGACATGCGATGGGAAACTAGCCTGGGGCGCGACCGAGCGGGGACGCGGAGGCAGCCAGTAGCTAGTAGCTAGTAGCTAGCAGCTAGCAGCTAGTAGCTAGCAGCTAGTAGCTAGTAGCTAGCAGCTAGTAGCTACCAGCCAGCAGCCAGCAGCCCCCGGCCCCCGCGACCCATTCCCCCCGTCCGGCATCTATACTGTTGCCATGACCAGAGCCCTCACGATGAATGCCATGTCCTTGCCCGATGCCGATGCCGTGATCGCCCGGGCAAGACTGGGTGATCCCGTCGCCCTTGAGGCCCTCTACCGGGCTTACGCCGTTCCGGTCTACAACCTGTCCCGCCGGATCTGCCGAACCACCGAAGACGCCGAGGACATCCTCCAGGAGACCTTCTTCGAGGTATGTCGTAGTATTCGCAACTACCGGGGCGATGGGTCGATTTGGGGCTGGATTCGCAGCGTCGCCTCCAGCAAGGCGCTGATGAGGCTCCGGCGGAACAAGTACCGCGATACCGATGAACTCAACGACGACTTTGCCCCGTCCCGGAGTGCCTCGCCCGGACTCCGGATGGATCTTGAGTCGGCAATGGCACGGCTGACCGACACCGCCCGCGCGGTGGTCTGGCTGCACGACGTCGAGGGTTACACCCACGAGGAAATTGCCGGCCAGATGGGCAAGACCGTGAGCTTTTCGAAGTCGCAGCTGGCCCGGGCCCATGTGAGGCTGCGGAGCTGGCTCGGTGAGGAGGCCCTGGCATGACCGCCCATCTCTCGATGGAGCAGCTGCTTGCCCTGCGTGACGGCGACCGCAGCGAACCCGGCCTGGCCGAAGCGCAGCGGCATTTCAGTGGCTGCAGCCGTTGCCAGATCGAGCTGGATCGCCTGCACCAGCGCACCGCCCGGCTCCGGGCGCTGCCGATCCTGGTGCCGGCAGGAAACGAGTTTCCCGCCGTGCAGCAGCGCATGGCAGTCGAGCGCCGCCAGCGCCACTGGCGCTCGGCGGCGACCGCCGTCCTCGCGGCAGCCGCGGCGCTGGTGCTCACCGTCATTGGCCGCGACATCGTGCACCCGACCCGGCTCGACGCCGAGCAGCAGTTGCGGACGGCGATGAGCAAGTCGGCGCAACTCGAACAGCGGCTGCGGGACTGGAATTCCGACCAGCGGGTGATCGACGGTCAGACCGCGATCGTGGTGATCCAGCTCGAGGACAAGATCGCCGACCTCGACGCCAGGCTGCAGGCGCAGGCAACCCACCGGCGCTCGGCGCCGACCGCAGAGGAATTGAAGTTGTGGCAGCAGCGCGTGGGCCTGATGAACGCCCTGGTCGACGTGCACCTGACTAATGCCAGCAGCGTGGGTCTCTGACCGGCCCATCCAGAAGGAGTGGTACCATGCGTCATCTCATCGCTCTTGGTCTCTGCCTCTGCGTCGTCGGCTCCGCCGCCGCGCAAACCGAGGTCATCATCCGCCGGCCCGGCGAAAAGGACCAGGTCATCCGGCTCGACAGCGCGCAGACCAGGGAGGCGCTCGCCAAGGCGAGGGCCGAACTGCGCAAGGCGACCACGGCGGTCGGGCAGCGGGTGGAGCTCTTGAACAAGCAGATCACCCAGGAACAGGGGCTCCTGCAGAAGCACCAGGAACAGGGAGTGCTGCAGAAGCAATTGCTGACCGAGCGCATGGCGGAACTCCCGTCGCGAATCGCCACCCTGGCTCAGAAGAACACCGAACTCGCAACCCGCGGCATGATGATCGAGCCGCTGATCGCCTCGATCCGGGAACGGCTGCGCCAGCCACGCATGGGCATCATGGTGGATACCCGCTCTCGCGACACCGACAAGTGGGGTGCTTACGTCACCTCGGTGACCCCGGGCGGCCCGGCGGACCGGGCCGGGATCCTGTCGGGCGACATCATCATGCGGATCGCCGGAAAGTCGTTGACCGAACGGTCGGCGAAGAACGTGAGCGATGACGAGTCGAGCCCGGGCGTGCGCCTCATCAACATCGTTTCGCAGCTCGAGCCGGGTAAACCCGTCGAGGTCGAACTCCGGCGCGGCACGCAGAACCGGAACGTCAAGGTCACGCCGATCGAGGACGACTCGCCGGCAATCGCCTCGGTGATGCGTGATCGCACTCCCTGGACCGGCAGCTTTTCCTACACGCTCCCCGGCCACGAACTCTCGGGCCGGGTCGCCACACCCGAAGCGATGACCATGGAAGCACCGTCAGTGAACCTGTTCTCCGGTGCCGGCTCGTTCATGTACTCGTGGGGCAGCAACGGGCTGTTCGCCAACCTCGAGCTGGTGTCGCTCAACGAGAAGCTCGGCAGCTACTTCGGCACGACAGAGGGCGTGCTGGTCGTGAGCACTGAGGCGCGCCGCCCATTCGAGGATGGGGTCGTGATGCAGGCGACGCCGCGAGATGTCGTCATCAGGACGCAGGGCGACAGCACGGTCACCAGGCCTTCGCGCGGACGGGTGACCGTTCGGGGAAGTGATCGCGCCGACACCACGTATACCGTCGACGGTACGGCCCGGGCGGGGAGCCTTCGCCGCACGCAGATCAACATTGGCGTCGAGCCCGGCGACGTGATCGTGTCGGTCGACGGACGCAAGGTGACGACGCCGTCGCAGCTGATGCGGGTCGTGGCAACGTACGATCGCGGCGAGGAGTTCAAGCTCCAGATCATGCGGCAGAAGCGCGCCGAGACGCTGACCGTCAAGATGCCCTGAGCACCCCCTCTCCCCGGGCACGCCAGCGGGGCGCCGACACGTCGGCGCCCCGTTGCGCTTAACTTGCCCCAATGACCCGACGCTCGTCGCTCTTTGTTCGCGCGCTGACCCTCCGCTGCCCGCACTGCGGCGGACGGGGACTCTTTCGCCACTGGTTCGCGATGAAGGAGTCGTGCCCCACCTGCCATCTCTCGCTCGCGACCGGCAATCGCGTCGGCGCCTACATCTTCAATATCGCCGCGGCCGAAATCGTGATGACGATGGTGCTCGTGTCGATCGTGCTGCGCACCTGGCCCGCCGCGCCCTGGGGAGTCCTGCAGTACCTCGCTCCCGCCATGATGCTCGTCATGCCGCTGGCTTTCTACCCGTTTTCCAAGATGCTCTGGGTGGCCATGGATCTTGCCATGCATCCGAACGCCGAGCCGGACGTTCGCGTCCATGGAGAGGTAACCGCGACAAGTAAGAAGTAAGAAGGCAGGGAGGAACACAGGACAGAGCTCCTGTCTTCCTCCCTGCCTTCTTACTGCTTACTTGTTGCGGTTCCCTTTCCGGACAAGCTCCAGATGAAAGCAACGAGAAAGTACGCCGCAACGGCGCCGACCGTGACGTCACTGAGAAAATGCGCCTGCGCCGCTACCCTCGAAAGCGCGCAACCCAAGGCCAGCGCAATCCAGACCGGCCATCCCCGCGGATAGATGCGACAGAGCACCCACGCGCCGCTGAACGCGACCATGGCATGACTGCTCGGCAGGCCGAACTCTGCGCCGTGAAACGGACGGTCGCGAAACGGTCGGAAGTAGTAGTGGCCGGCGTGGAGCCCTGGTCGTTCGCGGCGCAACAGGACTTGAAGTACGGCGCAGAGTGCCCCGCCGGCCGTCGGAACCAGGGCCAGCAGCAGCGCCGTGCGGCGATCCCGGGTCTGCAACCACATTCCCAGGGCAATCACCAGCCAGACCGGCAGGTACCCGACCATTCGCAGCATGCGCCCGAAATCGTGGTCGTAGATATCGGGCTTGACGAAATGTCCGAACGCCCAGCCGTCGCCAAGGTGCGCCGCGATGATCGCAACTACGGCCAGAATCGCGTATCGAGCCTGGGTGCGCATTGGTCCAATATATTCGTGGCATGCATCGAATCCCCCCGTGGTCAGTCCTCATCTTGCTCATTCCAGTTGCGGGACAGGCCCAGGACATTCCGCCGTACGTTCCCGCCAATCCACTCCTCGAGTCCCGCTCCGCGCTGTACGGACAGTCGTACATCCTCCCGCACCTGGGATGGCAGGTCCGTTTCGTGACCGACTACTACAACGCGGTGGAGGTGTCGCAGTCGACGGTTGCGAATCCTCGCCAGAGCATCTTTGATGCGGAGGTACTCCAGGCCGACGTTTGGGCAACGCATGACCTGACCCCGCGGGTATTCCTTCTCGCGAACCTGCCGGTCCGAGGCGCCTACAGCGGCTTTCTCGATGGATTCCTAATCTGGTACCACCACCTCACCGGTCTCTCCGTCCCGGCGCGCGACGACCTGCCGCGCGACACATATCAATGGGGCTTCGTCCTTCCCGACACGACAATCAGTCGCTCGAAGCCCGGAACGTTCATCGGTGACTTTCGCGCCGGCATCGGCCTGCGACTCGGCCGGGCCGAGGTAATTGCGACAGCGACGGTACCGACGGCGAGCATCGGTGACGACGGCTGGACGCGACACGTGGTGGGCACGTCACTGGCACTTGTGGGCGACCTGGTTCGGACGCCACGGTTCGTGGTGGACGCGAGCGCCAGCGCCGGCATCACGCCGACAGAGGGCCGCCTGGCGAAGTACCAGCGGAGCGCGTTCGCCTCCGGATTGGTAAGCCTGCGATGGCGATTCGCCGGCCAGCAAGCCGTGTTCGGCGGCATCTGGGCTCAATCGAGCAACTGGAAGGAGACCGGATTTGATGCGGTTGACGACGCGGAAGTCGTCACGGACTTCGGATTCCTGCTGCACCTCGGCCGGCGCTGGCCGGAGCTCCAGCTCGGCATGACGCAGGACCTCGTACCGAAAGGTCCCGCGATGGATGTCGGCTTTACAGTGGGCCTTCGCTGGTGATCAGGCCCGCGCGTCGTTGTTCGCGCCGAGCGGTGTGCGCTCCATCGCGGACCGCAGCGCCGGATGATGTCGCCAGAGCCAGGTCACCATCACACCGCCGGCGAGCGCGTTGGCCGCGAGGACGCCGATGAACGAAAACATCCCGCGGACCACTTCGGAGCCCACCCACAGCAACCCGTAGAAGAACACCACGAACGCGACCAGCACCTGCAGGACGGCGTAGCGGGCGAGGCTGCTTGACTCGGACGCCCGCACCAGGGCTGCGAGCAGCAGTCCGAATGCCACGAAAGCCCCGATGTGAAACACGGTGTAGGCCACTACCGCGCCGAAGTCGACCGCCGACGGCGTGACTTGCGTATGCAGGATGAATCCCTGACCGAGCACGCTGGGGGTGATGAGCGCGCGGCCCCTGAGCAGGTCGATGACCAGGTAGAACAACGCAACCACGGCGGCGCCGAGCAGGCCGGTGATTATCCCCTCGCGGCGCATGGTGGCATCGTGGGGCGGGCGTGTAATGAATGGCTCCGTCATCGATCCTCCGTTATTGGGGCGTAGGGAGGGGGACGACTGAACCTACCGTCAGGGCACGCGGTCGGAAGCCCCTGCGCCAAAGAGAAACTGTTCCATGTTTCGCAGCAGGAACTCCCGGGCCTTGGGCTGATGGGGAATCAGCGCGTAGTGATTGATCAACTGTTGCTGGGTCTTGAGCCAATCGGACCAGCAGGTCTTGCAGATGGTATCGAAGATCCGCTGGCCCAGAGGGTTGGGAAACGGCTTGAAAGCCTGTCGCTCGCCGTCCTTCCCGCATCGGGCACAGTGAATGGTGGTCATGCCTGACAAGCTAGCCGCCGCCTATTCGCCTCGCTTGAGCGCCTTGACACCGCTGGCGGTGCCGAGGCCGGTCGCCCCGCCCACGATCAAGGCCGTCCCCATCCCCACGAGGTGCACCACGCTCAGCAGGGCGACCACCGGCATCAGCACCACGGTTGCCAGCAGCGCCGCAATCCACGGCGCAATGGGGTGGCGCACGGCATCGACAAACCGCAAGCGCTTGCGCACGTATTCCCGGGCGACACCAAACGCAAAGATTCCGGCAGCCACCGTCACGACCAACCCGACCAGACTGAACACCCATCCGAAGAAGTGCAGCATGACCCGCTCACCAGATTAGAGGCTTGTTTCAGTACGGAACAGGCCGGTGAAAAGATTCACCGCCGAAACAGGTACGCCACTTTGACGAAAAATCCGTCCTGTTCCCGGCGGAGATCGCGAAAGGTCAGCGCGCGGTCGCCGTCGAGCGTGGAGCCATATCCGAGAAAGACCACCGTTCCCGGATTGGGCTGGTACGATGCGAGCCAGTCGATGCGCAGGCTGTCGCTTCGCGACGCGGCGACCGCTACGCCACCGATCGCCAGCGGCAGGCCGGTACCCGGGTCCTGAAGTGCCGCCTGGCGTTGCGAGCGGTACTCGGCGACCACCCGGAAGAAGAGCGCGCGGTTCGGCTGCACCTCGAGCTTGAGGCGTGGAATGATCGTGCGTGCGAACTCGGTGCCGTCAGCGGCGCGGCGCAGGCGCGAATAGGTGAGGGTGGCAAACAGCCGAGTCGATGGCGTGGGACGCACGGTCAGCGTTCCGGTGATGTTCAAGGCATGGCCGCGCGCCGCTTCGGGAAAGATTGCAGTGGTGCCACCGGAAACTCCGACCATCGCCTCGTAATGCTGGAACAGCGGCGTCCCGACCGACATCGTCCCGTTGACCGCGCCGAATATGCCGCTCGGCAGCGCGAAATTCAGCAGCGGCGATGGCGGACCCGGCGGCACGACCTGGTACTGCGCGTAGCTGGCCGGGTCGAAGCGGACGAACGCGTCGACGACGCTGCCGTTGATGTTCCAGCCGCCGTGCAACCGGAGCGACCCGTTCAGGTCGCCGTCTCCCTCGATGGGACGATGCCGGAGGAAATCGCCATATCGCCAGATCTGCGGCAGGCCACCGTAGACGGTGACCTGTTCGACCAGTGCGTTGCGCGGTCCGTACCATGAAAACCTGTTGAACGCGTGCGCCGTGACAACGCCAGTGCGGGGAACGAAACCACTTTGCGCGGAGAAGTCCTGATCGATGGCGGTGACCTTGTAGTTGAATCCCCAGGCGCGGCCGGTGCGATCGTACTCCAGGTCCCAGAGCGGCGCAGTACGGGTGGCCCCGCGCGACGAGTCGCGCGTCGTCGAGCCGGCGAACTGCGCCTGGAAGTAGTACACGCCGCCAAAGAGCAGGCGCGTGTCTGCCGACGCGACCCGATTGTAGGCGCCGTTCTGCTCGCGGTCCGTGACGGTCACGCCGGCTACCGAGTTCGCCCCGATGTCACGGCGCACCCGCGTCAGGCTGGCGAGTGCGTCGGGTGAGCCCGACTGCTGGTCGATGGCCGTCAGGTGTGCCAGCGTCCACGCCCCGAACTTTCCGGTCAGCTTCGCGCCACCCGCCGGGTCGACGATGGTGCGCGTGTAGACCAGGTTGTTGGGTGAGGCGAACAGCTCGATGCCTTCGAGAAAGAACGGACGCCGTTCCGGATAGAACAGCGCGAATCGCTGATTGATGGTGACCAGTCCGGCATCCGACTCCACCTGCGAGAAGTCCGGATTGACGGTGCCGTCCACGGTAAGGTTCGTGAAGCCGAGGCGGACGTTGCCGCCCACCGATGGCTGCACGTCGCCCCGGCTGAAGCTGCCGTCTGCCTGCCGGTTGCCGGGGAGCTGTGCCGTGAATTCCGGTTGCGCCTCGACCACGACGCCGCGGTGAATGCCATGAATACCCGTGATGGTTCCGGCCTGGGCCAGGAACGATTCGCTGGCGCGGCGCACATCAGTCCAGGTGTCCTCGTATCCGGTGCGCTGCGTCAACCGGTCAACGTTGATGCCCCAGGTCTGTTCGTCGCCCCCGCCGTACCGGAGGGACTTGAACGGGATCTTCATCTCGATCACGTAGCCGAAGGCGGTGCGCTGTCCCTTCGACTGATACTGGAAATCCGGATTGCGATCCACCGTCCCCGATGAAAAGCTGCTGGCGGAAAATCCCCCCTCGCTGCGAACTCCGTCGTCCTGAATGCCGAGGGGATTGCTGCCGAAGAAATATGCCCGGCGTCGATCGTTGAAGGTGTCGAGGTAGATCGTCACTTCGTCGTCGCTGGCGATGTTGTCGCGGCCCGAGACCGTCGCGTGCACCAGATCCGGCTGACGGTCGTACGCGAGGATGCCGAAGTAGATCGCCGTGGGCGAGTACCAGACCAGCACCACGGTGGAGTCTTCCGCGGGGCGCGAGTCGACCGGCCGGTATTGCTTGAACCCATCCAGCCGCGCGGCCTGGCGCCACGGGGCTTCGTCGAGCACGCCATCCACGGCGATCTCCGCCTCGATCCGCGGAATGTGAACGGCGGGAGCCTGACCGACGAGTCTCGCGGTGAGCAGGATTCCCGGCAACAAGGCCGATTTCATGGGAGGATAAGATACGGACGAGCGGCGTGAAACGAAAAACGTGAGCGGCAAGAAGGGGCCTCCGTTTTCTGGGAGGCCCCGTCTCACGTCTCACCGCTCACCTCCCACCGCCCACCGCCCACCGCCCACCTATTCGTAACGCAGCGCCTGGATCGGGTCGAGCCCCGCCGCTCTCTTGGCGGGCCAGAGTCCAAAGAAGAGTCCCACCAGACCGGAGAAGGCAAATGAGCTGAAAATGGCCACCAACGAAATTACGGTCGTGGTGCCGTACTGCTTGCTCACGAAGATCGACGCCGCCACCCCGATGATGATGCCGAGTGTGCCGCCGGAGATGCAGAGGACCAGGGCCTCGACCAGGAACTGCAGCATGATCGTCAGCTTGGTGGCGCCGAGCGCCTTGCGGATGCCGATCTCCTTGGTCCGTTCGGTGACCGACACCAGCATGATGTTCATGATGCCGATGCCGCCGACGATGAGCGAGACGGCGGCAATCGACAGGAGCAGGGTCGAGAATGTCTGAGCGGTCTGCTGCTGCGTGGCCAGGAAGTCCTTCGGCGAGCGGATCTGGAAGTTGTCGTCCTGGCCGGGCCGGATCTTGTGCTGCTTGCGGAGGACACGTTCGATGTCCACCATGCCCTGTTCAAGCGGGGTGCCGTCGCGCACGATCACCGAGATCGACCGCAGCAGGTCGTTGCCGAAGACCCGGAACCTGGCGGTACTGAGCGGGATGAGGATCTGCTCGTCGGGGTTCTGGAAGCCGGTGGACCCCTTGGAACTCAGCACGCCGATGATCTCGAACGGAATCTGCCGGATGGCGATGGTCTGCCCGATGAGGGCGGTCGGATTTGCGTTGAGCAACTTGGGGACGTCGGATCCGATCACCGCGTAGCGTTCGCGCGCCGCGTCGTCTCCGTCGGTGAAATTCCTGCCATTGGTAATCGTGTAATTGTGGGCCGACACGTAGTTCGCCGTCGTGCCGACGATGCTGGTGTTGATGTTGCTGTTGAGGTAGACAACCTGCTGATTGCGCGACAGTTCCGGCACCACCGCCACCAGCGTTGCCGCCTCGGTCTTGAGGGAATCGGCATCGGCGACATGCATCGCGGCGCGATCCTGCGTCGCCGCGCCGCCCACGCCCCGGCCCATGCCCGGGTTGATCGTGATCAGGTTGGCGCCCAGTGCGTTGATCTTGTCCTGAACCGCCTTCTGCGCGCCGCTGCCCATCGCCACCACGGTGATCACGGCCGCCACGCCGATGATCACGCCCAGCATGGTCAGTGCCGCGCGCAGCTTGTTGGCGCGGATGCTGCTGAATGCTACCGCGATCGTTTCACCGATCAGCATCAGGGACCGCCTCTTCCCCCGCGATTGCCACCGCCACCGGCAGGAGCCGCCGCACCGGTAGCGCCAGCCGCAGGTTTCGACTGGCCCGGAAGCCCGGCATTCTGGCTCATCCGCTGCTGCAGCTGCTGCTGGCTCTGGACCAACGAGGCGCTCGGCAGCAGCAGCACCGAATCGCCCTCGACCAGGCCGATCTTGACCTCGGAATAGTCGAGGTCGGTAAGTCCGGTCTGGATGTACACCGGCGTGGCCTTGCCATGCTTCATCGCGAAGACGATGTAGCGGCCGCCGAAGCTGTAGTCACCGCCACCGCGCCCGCCACGACCACCGCGTCCGCCTCTTCCCCCGCCCCCGCCCCCGCCGCCGCCACCACCACCACCAACGCCGCCGCCACCACCTCCGTTACCCTGGTCTGCGCCGAAGCGGCCACCACCGTTGCCGGCGCCATTGTTCGCCGGCTTGCTGGTGGTGTCGCCGCCGCCTCTGCGGCCGCGCCTGCCCCCCCCGCTGTCCGCCGCGCCGCGTGGACGGCGATTCCCCGCCGTCGTATCGGGCGCCGCCGTGTTGCCATTCGGGTTCGGCAGTGGCGCTCCGGCGCCGGTGTCCGATTTCTGCGCAGCCTCGTCGGTGAAGGTCTTCTTGGCGTCGGCCAGCATCTGCTGCAAGTCGGTCGGGTTGATGCCCAGCACCGTGCCCGCACTGACCACGTCCTTCTCGGTGCGCAGCGCTGCATTGGGTACTGCCAGCACGTTCGAGCGCTGACCCACGGCAATGCGCACGTCGGCGTTCATTCCGGGCTTCAGCAGGTTGTCCCGGTTGTCGATCCGGATATCGACCGGAAACATGGTGACGTTCTGGATGGTGTCGGCCTGCGGCTCGATCTTGAGCACCGTACCCTTGAACGGACGATTCGGAAACGCCGCCACGATGACGTCCGCCGATTGACCGGCGCGCAACTTTCCGACGTCGCTTTCGTCGACCCAGGTCTTCACCTGCACGAGCGAGAGGTCCGCCATCCGCAGGATCACCGTGCCACCGCTGGCGCTGCTGTTCGGCGAGGAAATCACGGTGCCGCGCTGCACGGCTTCCGAGATGATGGTGCCCGTAATCGGGGCGAGCACCTGGGTATCGCCCAGGTTGATCTTGGCGTTCTGCAGGGCGACGTCATCGCGGACCAGCGCGGCCCGGGCCACTGCCACCGCGAGCTGGGCGGCCTCATAATCCTGCTGGGTGACCGCCTTGGCGTCGAACAACGCCTTCTGGCGATTGAGCTGCGCCACCGAATTGTTGAGTTGCGCGCTGTCGACGCCGAGCGCCGCCTTGGCCTGCGCGACGTCGTTGGCGGGGATGCGCTGGTCGACCTGCACGATCAGCGTGCCGTGCTTGACGAAGTCACCGGTGGAAACCTTGACGTCGAGGATCTCACCCGACGCCTTCGACTTGACGTCGACGACCGTGTCGGGATTGATCGCGCCGGCCGCCTGTGCGGTCACGACGATGTCGCGGCGCACCACCGGCACCGCCTGATAGACCGGGGGCGGCGGCGCCTTGTGACAGGCGGCGAGCATGAGCAGCGGGAAAACGAAGCGTGGAGCCGACCTCACGAGACAACCTCCGTCGAACTGGAATCGCGCGCAACCTTGCCGTCCTTGAGCATGATCTGACGATGCGCGTGCGCGGCGATGTCCGGTTCGTGGGTGACGAGAATGATGGTCTGGCCGTCGGCGTGCAGTCTCTGGAAGAGGGCCATGATTTCCTCCGAGGTCGCCGAATCCAGGTTACCCGTCGGCTCATCGGCCAGCAGGATCGACGGGTTGTTGACCAGCGCGCGCGCGATGGCCACGCGCTGCCGCTGCCCGCCGGAGAGTTCATTCGGCTTGTGATCCATGCGGTCGCCGAGACCCACCGCGGTAAGGGACGCCCGGGCCCGATCCCGGCGCACCTTGCTGGATGCGCCGGCGTAGACCATCGGGAGCTCGACGTTGGCCAGTGCGGAGGCCCGCGGGAGCAGGTTGAACGTCTGGAACACGAAGCCGATTTCCTTGTTCCGGATCCGGGCCAGGGCGTCGTCGCCGAGCTCGCTGACACGATATCCGTTCAGCCAGTATTCGCCTTCGCTTGGCGTGTCGAGGCAACCGATCAGGTTCATCATCGTGGACTTGCCGGAACCCGACGGTCCCATGATGGCGACGAATTCATTCTTGCGGATCGTCATGTCCACGCCCTGCAGCGCGCGCACCCGTTCGGTGCCCATCTGATATTCGCGCTGGAGGTTCCGCGTGACGATCACCGCATCGCGCGGCACATCCGCGGGCAACAGCGCCATCCGCTCGGCGGTGGTCGTGATGTCTGTCCGGGCCACTAGAGTCTCCGTCCGACGAGGGCTTCCAGCTGCGCCTTCGCCTGCAGCAGCGCGAACCGGGCATTCACGAGATTGACCTGCGCCTGCGTCAGCAGCTGCTGCGCCTGGTCGACGTCGACGATCGTGGCGTTGCTGCCCACCTGGTACCGCGCGGTCACGACGCGGAGATTCTCGGTCGCGGCCTCCACCGACGTCTGCGCGACCGTGACCTGGGCCTGGCTGCTGGCGATTGCCGCGAATTGCTGCGTCAGCGAGGCGGTCACGGCGCGCTGCTCGTCGGCGAGCTGCGCGTTGGCGTTGTCCACCTGCACGGCTGCCTGCTGGATCTGGAGCTCGCGCGTGAATCCGTTGAAGATCGGCCAGCTGAGGCTGAGGTTGACCGACTTGCTCTGGCGCAACGTGTAGTTCGAATCGGCATTGTTGCCGCTGTATCCCAGCCCGGCCGAAACGCCGACCGTCGGCCAGTACGTGCTCCGGCTCGACGCCAGGGAGGCGCGCGCCGCGTTCACGTTCGCGACAAAGGTGCGGACACCCGGCGAGTTGTTGAGCGCCTCGTTGCGAAGGGCCGTCGTGTCGAAGGAGGCGATGCCGCGATAATACGCGGAGTCATCGACCGCGGTGACCCGGCCAGCGGCGCCAACCAGGTGGCCCAGGTTGGCTTCCGCCGTTATCAATGATGCCCGTGCCTGGAGGAGCGCCAGTTGGGCATTGGCCAGCGTAACCAGTGCACTCAGCGAATCGGACCGCGCCGCGGAGCCTGCCTGCAGCTTGGCATTCGCCACCCGGTACTGGGCCTCCGCACTGACCACGCTCGCCGAATCCACCCGGGTCAATTGCTGCGCCGCCAGCACCGCAAAGAATCCCGTGGTGACGGTCAGCGCGTTCTGCGCCTTGGTGTTCAGCAGGTTGGCGTCGGCGAACACCTGATTTGCCCTGGCCGCCGCGAGATCGTGGTTGCGGCGAAAGCCATCAAACAGCGTGAGGCTGGAACTGGCGTTCATCGAAACCGACTGGCTGGTCCGGGCACCGCTGATGATCTGGCCGGTGCTCGGATCGGAGCGCGACGGGCCCTGCGAGAACGCCCGACTGCCCCCGGATGAGAAGGACAGTGACGGCAGGAACGCGCCCTTGCGCGCCCGCACCGTCGCGTCATCGACACTGATGGTTCCTTCGGCGGCGATGATCGCGGGCTGAGATTGCTCAGACAGCTTGATCGCCTGATCGAGCGTCACCGCCGTTACCGGGGCTTGCTGTGCCCCGAGGGGAGCTGCGACAACAAGCGCCGCGAGAGCGGCGCTTAGGAGTTTCTCAACGCGGACCACGATCGAATCCTCCTCGCGGACCCTGTCCGCCGGGGCTGGTGCAGGGTCCGCTTGGCGGACCCTGATCGCGCAGCTTCTTCCGCTGGTCATCATCGGCGCGGTTCATTGAATCGTACCGCACCTGCTCGGCCGGCGTCAGTAGCATGCGGACTTCGGTACGGGTCTGCTCGCGGCGGGTTTCGATCGCCGGACGAATCTGCTGGAAGAGTGAATCCATTGAAGGCCTGAGCTGTTGCCGGAGCGAATCCATCACCACCATGCCGCGACATGCGATGGCCGTGATGGAATCTCTTCGCGCCGGATCGAGGTTGAGCTTCAGCCTGCGATCAAGGCTGGCGCCGTAGCCGCCACGGCTGGTGCCGCGGCTGCTTCGCGACACCCAGGGCGCCTTGCCACTGCGAGCTGCCATGGCCAGGCTCGCGCCACCGACCACGAGACCGAGCGCGAATGCGAGGCCCAGCAGCGTCATTGCCCGCGCGCGCGATGGAATCACGGCGCGTCCGCGGAACTCATCGAAGCCAGCAGCACGTTGGCGCCAGGCGTCGAGCCTTCGAGCAGCTGGCTCGCCACGGAGGTGGACGCCGCGGTTTCGACCTCATCGGCCGACCCGAACACTTTCAGGCCCCACCCGGCCAGCGCCGCGACCAGCGACGCGGCGGCCAGCCCCTGCCAGAACCAGCCCGCCAGCTCCTCATCCCAGCTCCGGGAGCGCTGCTGCCGCAGCCGGGCCAGCACCCGATTGACGAACACCCCGCCGAACGGCGTGGGCAGCGCATCCCGCAGCGCGGCGCCGAGCTGGTCGTCGGGTGCCGATTCGAACGGCGAATGTTCATTCATCCCATTCCTCCTTCACGGTGCTCAGCACGCGCCTCAGTGCGCGGCGGCCATGGAAAACATCTGACTTGACGGTCCCTTCGGGGATCCCAAGCAAGGCTGCAATTTCTGCCTGGGCGTATCCCTCGGCGTCGAACAGCACCACCGCCAGCCGCTGACGCTCGGGCAGGGTGGCCAGGGCCGCCCGTAACCGCTCGCCCAAATCGATATCCCCCGCCTCACGAGCGGGGTTGTCGCGGGACGCGGCCGACACCGAGTCGAGCGGGTCGGCCGCTCGCACCCGCCGACGTCGCCGGAGATCGCGCGCGGCATTCACCACAATCTGCATAAGCCACGGCCGGAAGGCCTTGCTCGGATCGTACCGGGCGATCGCTCGCCAGGCAGACAGAAACCCTTCCTGGGCGGCATCGTCGGCGTCTTCCCGATCCTCGAGAATCGCGTAGGCAACGCGACGGGCCATCGCCTGATGCTTCTCGACCAGCGCCCCGAAGGCATCAGCATCGCCCCGCCCCGCGCGGGCCGCGAGTTCTGCCTCATCCCCGCCCGTCATACGCAGCCGCTCGGAGGCACGTTGAGGGTCATGAGCGATCCCGATGGCCCACGGCCCGCACCAGCAGGGCCGCCCCGCTGGCCCCGGCCAGCAGCGACGAAGCCCAGGCCATCGGCTTGGGAAAGAGGGCAAAAAGTACCGCCGCAACCAGCAGGATCAGCGCCAGGGGCCCGAAAATGGCCGCCCGCGCCCCCTGAACGACACTGCCGAGGAGAACGATGGCCCGGACCCGGCGTTCGCGAAAGGAACGGGAATGCCGCGAATGGGCCGCCTCGGTCGGCGCCTGACGCGCCAGCGCCGGATACACAGGCCGTCCCATGACGCTCGGGATGCGCCGCGCCCGGAGCAGCACCTCACTCGATTGAGCCAGGTCGCTCAGGAATTGATGCTCCATACGACGGGCCAGCGTTTCGCCATAGACGAACATGTCGATCTCCCAGTTGGCGAGCAGGCTGGAAGGGTTCAGGTTACTGGAGCCGATCCGCACCCAGCGACCATCGGCCACCATCGTCTTGGCGTGCAGCATCGGGCCGTTCCACTCCCAGATCCGCACCCCGGCGCGAAGCAGGCCACGGTACCCCACCCGGGAGAGGTTCCTCACCGCACGAAGATCACTGCTGCCCGGCAGGAGCAAACGCACATCCGCGCCGTCGCGGGCAGCATCCTTGAATGCCTGATACATGCGTTGCGGTGCCGAGAGGTACGCCTCGGTCACCCAGATCTTGGTGGCGCTTACGCCCAGAAGGAGGTCGATGGTCCGATAGCCACGCTCTCGCCCCGGTTCGGTCGCCACGACTCGCACCTCGGTATCGCCGGCGGCCGCCGGCGGCTCGTCGAGTTCGAGCCGGTCATCCGGGACCCTGCCGCCGTTGAACGTCCACGCGCGACAAAAGCTGGAATCCAGTTCGCAGGCCGCCGGTCCCTCCAGCGCGACGGCGGTATCGCGCCACGGGAGGCGGCTCTTGGCGGGATCGCCCAGCCACTCGTCACCGATGCACAGGCCACCGGTCACCGCGCGCGCCCCGTCGACCACAAGCACCTTGCGATGATCGCGCGCGAAGATCAGCAGCGGGTCCGTGAGGCGGATACGGCCGAAGGCCCGAACGTCGATCCCGGCCTCTCGCAGGCGATGCCAAAACCGCCGCGAAGTACCGAACGAGCCGACCCAGTCGTAGAGCACGCGCACCACGACCCCGGCGCGCGACCGCTCGATCAGGTGATCGGCGAATTCCCGCCCGCAGGCGTCATCGTGAATGATGTAGTTCTCGAGATGAATGCGCCGCTTCGCCGAGTCGATCTGGGCGTACATCGCCGCATAGGTCGCCGGTCCGTCGATCAGCAGGTCGACCCGGTTGCCGGGCGTGATCGCAGAACCGGCGGCCCGGCTGAAGGCCCGTTGCAGCGCACCGCGCGCTGGCCGGGCAACTGCTTGGGGTGGCGTCACCCGGCGCCGAGGCCCAGTTCTGACTGATGCGGCCGCAGGGCTGCGATCACCTCGGCGATCAGTTCCTCGAGCGGCAGCCCCAGTTCGGTGGCACCCTGGTGGACATCGTCCCGGCTCACACCCCGGGCAAACCCCTTGTCCTTGAGCTTCTTGATCACCGATCGCGGCTCGAGGTCGTTGAGCGATTTTCCCGGCCGCACCAGCGCACAGGCCACCACGAATCCGCACAGTTCGTCGACGGCGAAGAGCGTCCGCGCCAGATCGCTCTCGCGGGCGACTCCGGTGTATGCCGCGTGCCCCAGAATTGCCGTACAACCTTCGTCGGGAAAGCCCTCGCTGCGAAGGTGGCGCACGCCCTCGCTGGGGTGCTCGCTCTCGGCGGCGTGGGCCTCGTTGGGAAATCGTTCGTAGTCGAAGTCGTGCAGGAGGCCCACGGTCCCCCACCAGTCGGGGTCGGCACCTGCCCGGGCGGCGAAATGCCGCATCGCGAGTTCCACCGCGTGCATATGGATTCGGAGGGCGGGCGAAGCGGTCCAGGCGAACACCAGGTCGGCGGCGCGCGAGCGGGGCCAGGCGGATTCAGTCATCGGGGAAAGCTAAGGTCAGTGCACCGTTCCGCCCGGGTGCGCGCCGACCATGGTCGCCTGGAAGGCGACACGCGCCAGTTCGATCTGATCGACCGAGACCACGAAGGCGTATTCGCCGGCGGCGGCGAGCGGCAGGTCGAAGACCAGGACCGCTGGGGCTTCGAGGTCGACGACACCGGCCGGCGGCTCGTTGACCTGCATCATGCCGGTTTGTTCGAGCGCGACCTCACCCTCGGGATCGAGCAGGCGGACGCGCAACTCATGATTGCCAAGTTCGGTGCGCCGTCCGCGGAGGTGGAGCACCAGGTGCGCCCGTGGGTGTACGGCCGGAAACTGTTGCACGGCGACGTGACGCCAGATGCCCAGCACCGAGAGCTTGCCATGCTGATCGAGCAGCGCGTAGTCGCAGAGCAGCGCAAGATCGACCTGCGTAGTCAGCTCACCCGGATGGAACGAATCACATCACCCTGGCGGATTGCATTGACGACTTTCATCCCGTCGCCGGTCACCTGTCCGAAGACGGTGTGAACGCGGTCGAGGTGCCCCTGCGGACTGTGGCAGATGAAAAACTGGCTGCCCCCGGTGTCCTTGCCGGCGTGCGCCATGGACAGGGTGCCGGCGACGTGCTTGTGCGTGTTCAGCGATGTCTCGCACTTGATCGTGTACCCGGGCCCACCGCTTCCCACGCGCGGATGGTTCGCCGTCTTGGACAGCGGATCGCCGCCCTGGATCATGAAATTGTTGATGACCCGGTGAAATCGGGTGCCATCGTAGAATTCGCTGTTGGCGAGTTTCTCGAAGTTGGCAACGGTGCCGGGAACTTCGGTATCGAAGAGTTCCGCGGTAATCGTGCCTTTTTCGGTGTCGATCGTGGCGGTCTTGGGCATGGGAATCGGGGTGTGAGTGAGCGGGAACAATAATTCAATCGGTGATGCGGAACACCTTGAACACGGCGTTGCCGTCGAACGCGGGATCGTCGGGAGCGCAGGCGAGCACGAGCCACGAACCGTGCACCGACCATCCGCCGCTGAACCCCGGGCATGGCAGGCCGATCCGGCCGAGGAACCGGTTCTGGTTGAAAATGTCGGCAAACGCGGAGTCGGCCTCGATTCCGACCACCCAGATGCGCCCCTGGGCGTCGAGTCCGAGCGCCAGCCGGGAATGTGGGAAGAATGGCTGGCGGCGGGCGGCGATCTCGGCGCGCAGGCGCCCGGTGTCGGCCCCGCTCAGCGGCCCGTACCTCGATGCGAAGGGAAGTTCCTCGCGGAGGACGCCGGTAATCCGGGCCGCGGAAAGTCTTGGACGCGGCAGGTCGCGGCGCAGCACGCGGCGGAGCTTGCCATCCCAGCCGTACAGCGCAAGCCGGTATTCCCATCCGTCGGCCACGATGAATCCCCCGGGCCACCGGCCCAGTGCGGGCAGCTTGCTGGAGGTCACGCCGCCATTGACGAACGTTCGCGTGGCGAACGACGACTGGATGAACGAATCGGCACGCGGCACCAACTGCCTGATCGATCCATCCGTCACTGACGCAAGAGCCGGCAAATCTGCCGGCTTGGTCGGCAACAGCGCGAGCACCTCGTGGTCCGACACCGCCGCCCGCGCAATCAGCGGCTGGCCCGTGCGCACCGAGCTGAGAAGGTGGCCGTCAAGCCCGAACCGGTCGAGGCGGCTGTGATTCTCGTCGCTGATGATGATTGCCGAGTCCGACACGTCGGCGAGTCCTCCGCCTCGCATTTCCCCAGGTCCATCTCCAATCGGGCCGAACCGTCGAACGACCTTTCCGGTGGAGTCGAGGATCGAAAAGAGCTTGCCGTCTCCGCCATCGTATTGATTGACGACCGTTCCCTGCGGCCCGATGCGGAACCCGCCGTCGAGATAGGACGGACTGGCGTCGATGTCGTGCGAGACATGGTGCAGTGTCAGCCCGGGCAGCCGGTCGCTCGATGGCCCCGACGGCGTCGACACCGGCAGGGACGACCGGCTGCAAGCTGACGCGAGCAGCAGCACGGCTAGGCCAGCGCGTCGCATCACCGAGGTGCCTTCGGGTGGCGCCGTGGGCGCGCTACCCTCGCCCCGATCTTGAACGCCGACGGACAGATGTCGTTCAACAGGCATTCCGCGCATCGGGGCCGGTTGGCGATGCAGATTCGCCGGCCGTGCCAGATGAGCAGGTGGCTCACCAGCGCCCAGTCGTCGTGCGGAACGAGGCGCATCAGATCCTGCTCGACCTTCTCGGGATCGGCCTGCCGGGTCAGGCCCAGCAATGATGACAGCCGGAGCACATGCGTATCCACCGTGATGCCTTCACTGGCGTCATAGGCGTTGCCGAGAATGACGTTGGCGGTCTTGCGCCCGACACCCGGCAACGGACGCAATTCGGCCATGGTGCGCGGTATCTCTCCGTCGTGCCCGGCCACGACGGCCTGCGCCATTCCGATGAGGTTCCTCGCCTTGTTGCGGAAGAACCCCGTGGAGCGAATGACCGGCTCGAGTTCCTCGGGCCGGGCCCGCGCCAGCGCCTGCGCATCGGGCCAGCGACGGAACAATTCCGGCGTCACCAGGTTGACTCGAACGTCGGTGCACTGGGCCGAGAGAATGGTCGCGACCAGCAACTGGTACGGGTTGCGGTAGTCCAGCTCGCAGTGCGCGTCAGGATAGGCGCGCTTGAGCCGCGAGATGATTTCCAGCACGCGGCGCTGCAACGAAGCGAGAGGTTCTCGCGCCGGCTTTCGCGCTGACGCTTGCTTCGGCCGTGGCATCGAAGGTGGGCTCAGCGCCGCGCGCGCGCGAACGCGAGAAAGCCTGCCGCATCGCGGCAGTTGAGGACGTCATCTGGACCGAGGCCGCCCTTGCGGGCAATCCCGACGCCGAAATCGACGTTGGCCAGGCCGGCGATATTGTGCGCGTCGGCGCCGATGGAGATCATCACGCCGTGCTGGCGGGCTTCGGCCAGCATCCGCCAGTCGAGGTCAAGGCGATGGGGATCCGCGTTGATCTCGATCGCCACGCCGGTCTCGGATGCCTTCGCGAGCACCCGGCTCAAGTCGATCGGGTAGGCGTCTCGCGACAGCAGCAGCCTCCCGGTGGGGTGCCCGACGATGGTGAGAAACGGAGAATCCATGGCGCGGCAGACCCGGTCGGTCATCTCGTCACGGGTGAGGTTGAATCGCGAGTGAATCGACCCGATGATGAAGTCGAAACCGGCGAGCACGTCGTCCGGGTAGTCAAGCGCGCCGTTGACGAGAATGTCGCTCTCGATGCCCTTGAGGACGCGAAACCCGGAGAGCTTCGCATTGACGGCGTCGATTTCATCCCACTGTCGGCGAATCGCGTCCACCGAAAGCCCACCTGCGTATGCCGCGGCGCGCGAATGGTCGGTGATGCCGGCGTACTGGTATCCGGCGGCATGGCACGCCTGCGCGATCTGCGCGACCGAGTTGCTGCCGTCAGATGCGCTGGTGTGACAGTGCAGGAACCCGCGCAAGTCCGGCAACTCGACGAGCGCCGGTACCGGCCGCGCGATTTCGTCGCCCCGCTCGCGCAGCTCGGGCGGTATCCACGGAAGGCCGAGGGTCTGGTACAGGTCGGCCTCGGTCGGCGTGGCGACGAAACGGCTGGCATCCCAGAGCGCGGCCCCGGCAAGATTGAATCCCTTGGCGGCCGCGTGGGCTGCCAGCGCCGCGAGGTGCGCTTCGCTGCCCGTGGCCTGGACCAGCACCGCGCCGAAATTCTGCGGCGGCGTGACGATGACCTGCACGCTCCCGCCGCCGGCAAACCGCAGCGTCGCGCGTCGCTCGTCCTCTCCGGCAATCTCGCCTACGCCGGGCAGCGTGCTCAACTGTCGAAACACCGTTTCCGGCGGCACGTCGGCGACCAGCACCGTCACGAGCTCCTGGACCACTTCGCAGCGGCGGCGGACCTCTCCGGCGGTGTGCGCCGAGAGCACGTGCGGCAACCGGGCGAAGGCCTCCCGGAACGATTCCGCTTCCTGCGCGGCGTGGTGCGACAGGCGCCACTGGCTCGCCTGGCGCAGGAAGGCGATGCCCTTGAGAATCTTCTCTGCCGTCCGGGTGCCGAATCGCGGCAGCGCGGCAAGCCGGCCGTCGCGCGCCGCGGCCTCGAGGTCGGGAAGCGTTTCGATGCCGAGTGTCTCCTGGATCTGGCGAATCTTGGCAACACCAAGCCCCGGAATGCCGAGCATGTCGACCAGTCCGGCGGGAACGTCGTCGCGCAACTGCTCCAGAATCCCGGCTCGACCCGTGGTCACGAGTTCCTTGACGATCTGCAGGATGGCGGGGCCGATTCCCTTGACCTGCGCCAGCGACCCGTCCGCAATCGCGACCTCGAGGTCGCCCGGAAAGCCGAGGATGCTGCGGGCCGCCGCGGTAAATGCCCGGACCCGGAAGGGATTCTCGCCCTTGAAATCCAGATACGACGCGATCTGCTCCAGCGAGCGAGCCACACCGGTTCGATCCATCCTGGCCATCAGGACATCTCCTCGCCTCGCCGGGCCCGGAAGCCGAGCAACAGGAGTTCTTCCGGCCCGCTGATCGCATGCAGTCCGGCGAGATCCCCGCCGGACATCGTCGGAGCAAAAAGCGGAGTACCATCCTCGCGGGAAATGGCCGCCGGCAGCGAACCGGCAACGGCGGCAACCGACATCCCCGGACGCTCGGGGTGTACGCCAAAGCAGGCCACCATTCGCAATCCGGTCCCGGACGGCAGGTCGAACCAGCCATCAAGCGGCTCGAACGGCCCGTCCTCGGCAAGACGTCCCCAGATCAGCTGCGGCGCGACCTGAATGTAGCGCGCCGCTTCCGGCGACCGCCCGCCCATCGCCGGATCGGCGGCGGCCAGGGGCATACAGAGTGCGCGGGTGCGCTTCTCGTCGAGCTGGCTCGTCCGCTCACCATCGCGCCAATACAGGTATGCGGCATGAACCAGCGCGACAAAATCGTCCACTGCGTCGCCCAGGCCGTCGTCCGGCCGCAGCTCGTGCATCAGGTCGAGCGCCGCGGGGTTCAGCATGAACGAGTCGAGGTCGGATAGTCCACCGAGTTCAGCACGAATGGCTGGCAGGCGGTCCGCGCGAAACGCGGCGAACACCAGATCGAAGGGATGCACCCGGACCGCGGATCCCGGCGTCATGATTCGCGCCGCAGGAACGGATCGAGAGCGGCGACGAAGGCTTCCGGAGCCTCGACATACGGAACGTGCCCGCACGCAGGTATGACATGGAGCGGGGCCCGCAGCGCTTGGGCGGTTGCCCGGGCACTTTCCAGCGGGATCGGATCGTCATCACCGTGCACGACGATTGCCGGCACCTCCAGTCGCGTGAGCTCGGGTCGAATGTCGAAGTCCTCACCGAGCGAATCCCAGACCGCCTGTTGCGTGCGGCCGGTGATGCGGAACGGCGTCAGCTCGCGGGCCCGGCGCGGATCGTGGAAATACCCGGAGACCGCGAGCTCGAACAGGCGCCGGTTGTACGCGGCGATGTCGCTGGACCGGAGTCCGCTCGATTGCAGCGCGGCGCGCTGCGCTGCGAGCTCCGGCGTTGCGTTGCGCCGCGCGAGATTCTGCTCGAAGCGGAGGCGTTCCCGCCGCGCCGCCGGCGCCGGCGAGAGCAGCGCGAGCGACGCCACGCGGGCCGGATACCTGATCGCAAAAAGCATCGCGAGGAGCGCACCCCAGGAGTATCCGCAGAGGTCCAGGCGCTCCATGCCCCAGACGTCACGGAGTGCCTCGAGGTCGTCGACCTGGTCGCGCCAGCCGACCGGGACGTCCCGCCCGACCGGAGAGCGCCCGCCGCCCCGCTGGTCGTAATAGATCAACGTGCGGCGGCGAGCCAGCAGGTCGAATCCCGGCAGCAGGTAGTCGTGATGGGCGCCCGGTCCGCCATGCAGCACCACCACCTCGGGACCGGTGCCGCTGCGGCATTCGTACAGCTCCACGCCGCGGATGCTGCGAATCAGAGCAGCACCGCCAATGCATCCGCGACCTGCCTGACGGCATGCGCCTCGTCGCGAGTGAACGGATCCGGGACATCGGAGTCGATGTCGATCTGGCCGAGCACGCTGGCGCCACGGCGGATCAGGACCACGAGTTCCGACCGGGTGAACAGGTTGCATGCGATGTAGTTCTCCCGGGCGCGCACGTCGCCGACATTCTGGTCCTCGCCCGTCGCCACGGCGGTACCGCAGACTCCGTGGCCCACAGCGATCCGCGTATGCTCCGTCTCCCGGCCACTGAATGCCGCAAGCACGAGCTCGTCGTCGCGCAGCATGTAGATGTACGCGGATGTGTACGGCGGCCCGGCCTCATGAATGAGGTGCGCGGCGAGGGCGAGCAGTTGCGCACCCGAATGGCCATGGTTGAATGCGGCACGCAGCCGGGTGACGATCTTGTCGCTGTCGAGGACGGGCATCCGGCATTCCTTTGGCCTGGGCTGGTACATTCTACCGACCCTGACTCCGGTGATCCACTCACTGCGAATTTCGCCACGTCTCTTCGCGCTGGTTCCCGCTGCCGTGGCGATCAACCTGGTCGTGGGTGCGGTCGTCCGGGAACTGTCGCTCCCGGTCTACCTCGACACGACGGGGACCGTGCTCGTCGCAGCGCTGGTGGGATTTCCCGCCGGCGCACTGGTCGGTGCAATGAGCCAGCTGCTGATGGGCCTGCTGACCGGCTATCAGTACTTGCCGTTTGTCGCGATCCAATGGCTTCTCGCGCTGCTGGTGGTGGTCGCCACCCGGCGGCGCGGTTTTGCGTCGCTCAGGCGCTCGCTGGCCTGGGGAATTCTCTGCGGACTCTGCTGCGGCGCGGCCTCCGCGGTGATTTCGTACCAGCTCTTTCGCGGCGGAACCGGCGGCGGCGTGGCCTGGGTAACCGCTGCGGCGCGCGCCGCGGGCTTTCCACTTCCCGTCGCGGTGGCGATCGGATCGGGAACCACCGACGTCCTCGACAAAGGCATCGTGATCGTGGTGGTCGGCGTACTCCTGCGGGCACTTCCGCGCCGGCTGCTGGGCCGTTTTCCGCTGGCTGCCCGCGCCACCGCCCGATGACCCTGGCAACCCGGGCGCATCCGTTCACACCAGGTGCCGTGGCGCTGGCGCTGGGCGCGCTCGCGCTGGTCCTGCCGTCCCCGGGCCAGATCACGGCGCTGTACGTGTTCACCGTCGCCCTTGCGCTGGCGACCGGCACGGGGCGCGGCGTGCGCGGCGGGCTGGTTGCGGTGCTGCCGATCTGGGTGCTGCTGTTCGTGCTGCAGGGCGTGTACGGCGAAGGTCCTCGCGTCGCGGCACCCTGGGGCGGCACGCTTTCCCAATCCGGCCTGCAATGGGCCTGGTCGCAAGGAACCCGTCTGGCGGTCATCGCGACCGCGTCGCTCGCGTTCGCCAGCAGCTTTGATCCTCATCGCTTCCTGCAGGCAGCCATCGCCCGTCGCTGGTCGTTCGGCGCCGCGTTTCTGCTGGTCGCAACCCTGGATGCCGCAGACCGCCTTGGCGGGCAGGCCCGTCGATTGCGCGAGGCGCAGCGCACGCGAGGCATCCGGGTGACCGGATCGCTGGCGGCCCGCGCCCGGGCACTCCCGGCACTGGTGTTCCCGTTGCTCCTCGTGTCATTGACCGAAGCGGACGACCGCGCGCTCGCGCTGGAAACACGCGGATTGACTACGCCCGGCCCGCGCACCGCGATGGATCCACCGCCCGACACCGCCGTCGACCATGTGGTACGCTGGCTGGCCCTCGCGAGCGTCGCTGCCGCCGTGATCGTGCGAGCGCACCATTGATGCGCTTCGCGACGCGAGCGCTCCGGGTGCGTTATCCCGGACAGCCACGCTGGGCGCTGGATGGAGTCGATGTCGAAATCGAGCCAGGACGGATCACCTGGCTGAGCGGTGCGCTCGGAAGCGGAACGAGCACGCTCCTGCTCGCCCTGGCCGGGCTGGCGCCCAGGCTCACCGGCGGAGAGCGAACCGGGTCCGTCCGGGCTGGCGATCAGGATCCAGCCGAAACCGAGCCGGCTCGTGCAGGAATCGCGTACCTGGGTCCGTCGCCGGCGCTGCAACTGAGCGGCATTGCCAGGACGGTGCGCGACGAGATCGCCGTCGGGCCGATGAACCAGGGCAAGACGCGGGACCAGATCGCCGCCGCCACCGCGGACGCAATTCGCCGGCTGGAACTCGGCAACCTTGCCGGGCGCGCACCCGGGGCGCTCTCCGGTGGGGAGACGCAACGTGTCCTGCTCGGAGCCCTGCTGGCCGCAAGCCCGCGCGCGTGGCTGCTGGACGAGCCGTTTTCTGCGCTCGATCGCGCGAGCGCGACGCAGGTGCGCGGTCTGCTGCGCGAGTTGGCGGGTGACGGCACGACGGTGATCGTCGCATGCGATGATGCGGACATGATGCTCGATATCGCCGATCGCCTGATCGTGATGCGGCACGGACGGATCGAGCTCGATGGTGACCCGCATCAGCTGCTCGCCGGTGAGCAGGTCGTCGCCGCCGGCGCAGGTACCACCGACGCAGCGTCGCTCGCCCGCGAGGCCGGATTTGCCGTTCCGCGTCCGCTGTACCGGGAAGAGTTGCTACAGCTGGTCGTGCCTCACCCCGGCTTGACGATGTCGCTCGAAACTCAACCGCAGGCGCCACCCGTGGTAACGGCAAGCCCCGCCATCCTCGAGTTGAGCCGGGTCGCCTTCGGGTACCCGGGTAGTCCATCCGTCCTCAAGGACGTTACTGTTGCGATTCACGCCGGCGAAGCGGTAGGGCTCTTTGGTGCCAATGGCGCCGGGAAGTCGACCCTGCTCCGGCTGGCGATGGCGCTGGAGCACCCGGCCACCGGCACAGTGACGACCCTTGGCCGGCCGACCACTGGCCGGTATCCTGAAGACCTCGCCCCGCGAGCTGGTTTCTTGTTCCAGCAGCCCGAGCGCCAGCTCTTCGCGATGTCGGTCCGGGCCGAATGCGCTCTCGCCCCCCGCCTCGCCGGATGGACCGCCGAACGGACGCACGAGGCAGTGGGGGCCACGCTGCAGGAGCTGGGACTTGCCGATACTGCGGACGATCACCCGTATGACCTGCCCCTGCCGCAGCGTCGGCTGGTCGCGTTGGCGGCGATCCTTGCGGCGGACCCGGAGCTGATCTTGCTCGACGAACCGACGGCGGCGCTCGACTTCGCTTCACGCGAACGCGTTATCGACATCATCAGGGAAAGGATCCGCCGCGGGCGCACCGTCGTGGCCATCACCCATGATGCCGATTTCGCTCACGAAACGCTGGAGCGAGGCCTGGTGCTCGAGGGCGGTCGGCCGGTGCACGACGGTCCGGTCCGGACGATCATCGATGATCGGAGAATGGCGCGGCCGGCGGCGCTCGCGATAGCACTCGCCCTGGGCATGCCGCCAGGCCGCGATCGACGCGCTGATGTCGCCGGCGCCCTGCGGAACCGCTGACGACGGAAGGACGGATGCAAGTACCCCTGGTCGCGCTGATGGCCGCAGCCATCTATGAATCACGCTCGCAGCTGGGCGACCTCGATTCGATGAATCGGGCACTCAGCCTGCTCGCCAGCGCCAAGGGCAACGAGCAATTGAGCCTCGAGGTGGGCGACACGGATCTGCTGGTGAATGGCGCCCCGGTGTCGCCGGCCGCCCCGGGATCGGCGATTGTGCGTCAGGCGCTGATCGATCACGCCACCCTGCGGCTCATCCTGCCAGCAGACACTTCGCCCGCTCAGCTACGTGACATTGTCGAGTTGTACGCATCGGCGTCCGGCCTCTATGCGTCGATCGACGACCTTCGCGACGCATTGCGCGCAACCGTGCCCGACATCGTGGTTTCTGGCAGTGCGGGCCAGGCAGCCGAAGGCGACCTGCGCGATGCGTTGTTCGAAATGCCCGGGCTTCGGGCGACTTCCGCCGTTGCCGGGCAGGCGGTGCGCCCGCCCGACCCGCATCCGGCGGGGCTCGCCGGGCTGGCAGCGCGGCTCGATCCGATGCTTCAGTCGGCCGCCGAGGCGCGCGACAGCCACGAATACGGACAGCTGGCCCAGATTCTCCTTCAGCTCCACGAACTCGAGGGTGGCACGAACGAGGAGCTCAGTACCCTTGTTGCGCGGGAGCGGCGGCGAGTGGTACCGCCCACCGTACTCGAGAGCATGGCCCGGAGCATTCCCAAGCCGGGAAGCTCCCCGATGATTGCCCGGGTACTGGGTTCTCTGGGGCGCGAAGGCGCTGCGGCCCTGTTCAACGCGCTGGTCGGAGCCCCCGGGCCGCACGAGCGGCGGGCATACATCGACGCACTCGTCGATGGCCGGGATTGTGCCGACGCGATTGTCGATGTGCTCGGCAATCCGGTTTCGCGCGTCCTGCGCGACGCCGCCGAGATCGCCGGCCGAAGGCACCTCGAGCAGGCCGTTCCGGAACTCACCCACCTCTTGAGACATACCGACTTCGAAGTGCGCACGGCTGCGTGGCATGCGCTCGAACTGATCGGGACACCCGCCGCGATTCGGGCACTGCGCAGCTAGTGCCCGAACGCGCCCGTTAGTTTTTTCTCAATGGCTGCCGTGTTGATACGTATCCGCAACGTGATCGCGGCAATCTGGACCTGGTCAGTGCTGGCCGGATGCCTGCTGCTGTTCTTCCCGGTGATCATGCTGTGGCGATTGATCGGCTGGCCGTTTGACCGGATGAACTACCACGGTGGACGGCTCTTCCGCCTCGCCGGAGCGCTCACGGCACGGCTCACACCCCGCTGGCACTTCCGGGTGAAGGGCGTGCTGCCTGCGGATCCGCGCCACCCCTACGTCGTGGTCGCCAATCACGAGTCGTTCGCCGACATGCTGCTGCTCTGTCTCCTGCCGTGGGAGATGAAGTGGCTCAGCAAGATCGAGATCATGTGGGTTCCGGTGCTCGGGTGGCTGATGTGGGCGGCCCGCGACGTCGGGGTCAAGCGTGGCCGGTCCACGAGCGCGAAGCTCGCGATGGCCGAATGCCGCAAGCGGCTCGCCGGCCGGGTGTCGGTGATCTTCTTTCCAGAGGGGACGCGCGCACCAACCGACCAGCTGCTGCCGTTCAAGGATGGCGCCTTCCGCCTTGCCATCGACGCGGGAGTTCCCATCCTGCCAGTGGCGATCTATGGAACGCGCCACGCGATCGCGCGGCGCGATTGGCGCATCAATCCTGCGACCGCCGTGGTCGAGGTGCTCGAACCGGAGCCGACTGCCGGCGTTGGCCTGCAGGAGCTGAAGGCCCGGGTCCGCCAGCGGATCGAGGCCGCACGAGACCGGCTCCGACTGGAAGCAGGTGCGACGTAACGGCCAGGGTCAGGGCGGGCACCGGGTTACCTCTGCGCGTAGACCGCGGTTCGCCCCTGCGCGTCAAATGAGTAAATCGTGTAGTGGGATCCACCCATATCCATCCCGGGCGCGCTCGCTGGCATGCCTGGCGCCGCGAGCCCCTTGATGCCCGGCGGCCGGTCGGCGAGCAGCTTCTTGACGAGATCCGCGGGGACATGACCCTCGATCACGTATCCGCCCACGAAGGCCGTGTGGCACGATTCAAGGGCGGCAGTAACCCCGTTGCTCCGTTTCAGCTGGGTGAACTGGTCCTTGTCCTCGACTGACACCGTGAAGCCCTGCTGTTTCATGTAGGCAACCCATTTGGCGCAGCAACCGCAGGTCGGCGACTTGACGACCCGCATGGGCGGGAGTGGCGCCGGCTCGGTGCGCCAGGCAGTCAGTGTCGCACCAGCGATCAACATCGATGCGGCGAGCGCGAGACCACCGAATGAAACTCGTCTTGACACAGGCACTCCGTTGAGAAGTCGCTGAAAGCTAGCGCCGTCCGATCGTGAGCGACAAAAAACGAAACCCCTGCCGGCAGGCAGGGGTTTCGTTCAAGCGGCTTGCGCTCTACCGCTGTTCAGTCGCGAACGAGAATCAGGTACTTCCCGGCATCCCAGAAGGCCGGCGAGGCAACATGCAGGTCACCCTTCACCTTGCCGTCCTGCAGCAAGCTGGCGCCCAGGTAGGTCGGGCTCTGGCGAGTGATGATCTTGTACTCCTTGTTTGGCTCGGGAACCGTCAGCACGGTATCACGCCGACGATCGAGACGCTGGAACAACTCCGGCTTCAGGTCGCGGGCGGGTTCCAGGGTCCGGCTTCCGAAGACCAGGAACTTGCTGCCTTCGGGGACCAGGATGCCCCGCTTCACCAGTTCGTCCTTGGTACCGACGGCGTAGTAGACGGTGTTGTCAACGTCGACGACATGGGTCAGCGTGTCCCGCACCGCAGCCTTTTCGGTGCTCAGCACGGCCGATTCCTGCGTCAGCGTGTCGACCCGGCCGGCCAGGGTGGTGATCTGCTGCTTCTGCTGCGTGATCAGCGCCTCCTGCTGCTCGGCCGAGGCCTTGAGGTCGTTGATCGTCTTCTGGAAGGCGTCGAGCTGCTCGTTCATCTTCTTTTTCTCGGCGCCGTAGCTTGCGGACATGGCGCTGATACGCTTCTTGCCGGCCGTGATCTGCTCCTCCGCGGCGTTCAGGCGAGCGATCACCTCGCGAACCTTGCCAAGCATGACGGCCCGGTCTTCTGCCTTGCCGGTCAGGGGCCGGTCACTGGAAGAGACCGGACTCACCCCGAGGCCCTTCACGGCGGCAAGATCGGAGTTGATGTCCGCCATCATCTGGGTAGTGGCGAGCACGTCGTTGACGAGCGAATCCTTCTGCTCGCTGACCCGCTGCTGCTCCAATACCAGGTCGTCATACCGCTTCTTGCTCACGCATCCCGCGAGCGCACCGGCCGCAACCAGCGCCATGATAATCTTCCGCATAGCCACTCTCCGCTTGTGTGGATGACCTTATTAGACGACTGGCCCGTCAGAACGATGCACAAACGACAGCTTCCGGGCCAGCCCCCCGCCAAAACCCGTCCGACCCGGCCCAGTCGATCTTGTTGCAGGACCAGTGATTACCGGACTTCTTCACATTCAGAACCGGCATCCCAACCCGGCGTTTCGCCATTCCGTACACCTTGATGGGGCGTCCTGCCTCCCTGGAACAAACATTCTCGACAGGCTGAGGTTCCCGATGCGCCATTCTCTGCTGCTCGCAGTTTTCCTGCCAATCGCCGTCTCCGCCCAGTCAGGTCGGCGAGAACGCGAGGCCAATTCGGTCCCCGGGGGCTATTCGGCGGTGGGGGCACCGAGTGCGCCGGAGCCGGTCGTCGCGCCGGATGTCCCGGTTCTCGAGGGATTGCCGCACGCCGTCCGTATCGGCTACACCGTTTATGTGTCCGGAATGGTGCCACTGGATTCGGCTGGCCGGCTGGTCGGCGCGGGTGACTTCGCCAGTCAGGCGCGCCAGGCGGTTCGCAACCTCGCGTCGGTCATGCGGGCTGCGCGCGGGGTTCCTGGCGATGTCGTCCGGGCGACGATCTACATTCGCGACCTGACGGCCGACAAGGTTGCGGCCGCTCGCGATGCCGTGCTCGACGGACTGGATCGCGCCGCGCCGCCGGCGCTCACCGTGGTGGGCGTCAGCTCGTTCGCCGAGCCCGGGATCGACGTGATGGTGGATGCAACCGGACAGTTGCGAAGCGAATTCCCGGATCGCAGCCGGAACCGCAAGCCGTAGCGCCAGCCGGTCAGCTGTCGGACTCCTGCCAGAGCTCAACCCGATTCCCTTCCGGATCGTCGAGCCAGGCGTAGTCCCCATCCGACGTTTCCTGCCGCTCATCGACCGTCACGCCGAGGTCGACCAGGTGCTCGACGAAGTCGTCGAGGTTTTTCACGCGCCAGGTGATCTCGACCAGCCGGCGCTCGTGACCGAGGGGATGCTTGGATTGATGGATGGCGAAGGCGGCGCCACCCAGTTCACACCACCATTCATGGCTGCCGGGCTCGCGAGTGAAGAACACGCCCAGATGCTTTTCGTACCACTGCGCGAGTGAGTCGGCGTGATCGGCGAAGAGCACTACGCCGCCGATCCCGTCCACGGTCTGCCGGTCCATTCAGGTACTCCGGGTCGAGGGGGTCAATCGCAACGCGCACCGTCGGCGCGATCGTGAAGGCTGATGCCGGAGCGGTCCACCGTTACCAGCCGCGCCGGGCGCGAAGCCGGGTAATGTGTGCCACGTGGTGCCGGCTGTGCCAGGAATAGAGGCCGGCCGTCTGGGCGAGCGTCATGGTGTCACCGCGCTCGGGATGCATGAAGCGGGTCTGCCACTGCTCCGGCGTCATGGTATCGATGAGCGCCAGGAGCCTCGTGTGCACTCCATCCAGAATCGCAAGCGACGGCGCGACGGGCAGCGTACGGGCGTCAGGCAGTTCGGCCCAGCGCTCCTCGAGGTACGGCTTGATCGTGGGGACGTGTTCGGTCAGCGCCAGCCGGAAGCGACAATACGCGTTCAGGTGGGAATCGGCGACGTGGTGCACGGTCTGTCGCACCGTCCATCCGCCATCCCGGTACGGCGTGTCCAGTTGCGCATCGCTCAAGCCGGCGATGGCGTTTCGCAGCTTCGCGGGCAACTCCGCCAGATCCTTCCGACACTCGGCGATGCTGCCGGCGTCCCACTCGGCGGGCATCGCGAATTTGCCCACCGGGTAACGCAAGTCTTCGGTCATCGATGGCTCCGTGGATCGCCCGGCGGGCGTCTGTGCGGCCGATCTGCTGGTTCGCTGCACGTTATGCCGGAACCGGCCGTCCGACAACCCGCTCCCAACCGGCTGGATCGGTGGCACCCTCGGTGCACCAGGCCAGCACCCGGGACCCCGGACCCAGTCCGACATGATCGCGAACGCCGGCGTAGGCGGGATCCTCCATCAACGCCATCAACCCGGCAACCCCGGCCGCTCCCGACTCCCCCGCGACGACGACAGCGTCGGAACCGCTCGGTGTCGCCAGGCAGCGCATTGCTCGCTCCGCCCACTGGTCTGGAATGGCGATGAAGGCATCCACGCTCGAACGCAGGATCGCCAGCGCGTCGAGGGAAGGAAACCCGCAATTGAGCCCGGCCATGATGGTTCGCAACGAGCCGGAGGCCGGTGTCGGCTCCCCAGAGCGAACCGAATCGAGCAGGCAGGCGGCTGCCGTCGGCTCGACCACGACCATTCGGGGGCGGCGGGTGCCGTAACGGTGCCAGTAATACTGCGCCATCGCGGCGGCCCAGGTGCCGACCCCGGCGTGGAGCATCACGACGTCGATCGAGGGGCGTTCCGGAGCGTGCGTCGCTGGTTCGAGTTCGCGGGCCATGGTCCAGTAGCCGGCGGCGATCAACTCGGGAACGTCGTGGTAGTCAGCGGTTGCCGTGTCCTGAACGACGATCCAACCGCGCGTCGCGGCGGCCTGCAACGCGAGTTGCACTGCGGCGTCATACCCCTCGTCCACGAGCACGACCTGGGCGCCCTCGTTCAGTATGGCGTCGATACGCGCGCGCACCGAGTGCGCCGGCATGAATATCACGGCACGGTACCCGAGCTGCCTCGCCATCCAGGCCACCGCGCGTCCGTGGTTGCCGTCGGTGGCGGTGGTGAACACCGTCTCGGCCGGCGCATCGTGCGTCGCGAGCCAATGATGCATCGCGAACGACGCGCCCAGGACCTTGAAGGCATTGAGCCCAAACCGATGGGATTCGTCCTTGACGACGACAGACCCCAGTTGCCACTTGCCGGCGAGGCTCCCGAGGGCGCGCAACGGCGTGGCCGTGTAGCCCCGCAAACCCTGGTGGAACGCCCAGGCAGCGTTGGCCAGCGCGGCAGTCCGCGCGAGCGTGGCTGGCGCCTGCGGCTCGGCCACCAGCGCAACCCGCTCGTTTACGGCTGTGGCCATGCCTGAACCTGTTCCCAAACCTCCCGTGATACGCCGACACCGTCAGGAAATTGCTGGCGGAACGCATCTCGCATACCAGCGGCGTATTCATCGAGGTAGCGATCGAGACGCTGCTGCGTCGCGGCCTCATACACCGTCCGGAGGCGCCCATCCGCGCGGTCGAGATGCACGGCGCTGAAGCAACCAGTGGCGAGCATGTCGGGGATGTGCGCGGCGCGCATCCAGCGCTCGACGTCAGGCGCGATTGCGGCTGAACACTCCAGCGTGACCTCGTAATGGATCACGGGCTGGCACCCGCGCCCAGCAGCGCCGCCGCCACGTCGTCGAGCGCCGAGGGCGTCGGTGCCGTGCCTTGCGCTACCCGTGCCGATCCGCCGCCACGGCCACCGACCGACGCAAGCGCCGGCTTCAGCCTGCCGCCCGCGTCGATGCCGGTGTCGGCGCTGGTTGCGAAATAGATCGTCGGCGGAGAGGGAGCGATCGCGACGAACATCAACCGGTCGAGCGGCCCGGCCGCGGCCGCCATGGCGCGCAACATGGCCGCCGATTCGTCGGTGGCGCGATGCACGATCCTCCTCACGCCGTCGGGATCCGGTGCGGTTGCATGGAACAGGGCGCGAAGCCGAGATCCGGCGAGCTCCTCTTCGAATTTCGTCAGTCGCTCGCGCAGCGCCTTGAACTCGAGCTGCCTCGCCGGCACCAGCGCCTCGAGCTCGCCAACGGCGCAGCTCATGTCGCGAGCCACGGCAGAGAGGAGCGCCGCGTTGGCCTTGGCATGAGCCAGTACCCTGCCACCGGCGAGGAACGCGACGCGGACCCGGCCACGGATCTTCTCCACGCCGAGCAGCAGCACCGTTCCGATCTCGCTGGTGCGCGACAGGTGCGTGCCGCCACACGCGCTCCGATCGAGGCCGGCGATGGTGATCACCCGGATCGCGCCGGTGCGGCCGGATGGCTTGCGGAGACCGGTTCGCTCGGCAAGCGTCGCGTCCTCGAATCCGATCGACACGTCGCGGCACTCACCGATGATCGTGTTGGCCGATTGCTCCAGTGCGCCAAGCTGCTCGCCGGACACGGCGGGTGTCGCGAACTCGATGCTGGAATGTTCCGGACCGAAATGCACGCTCACGGTCTCCCAGCCGAGGCGGTCGGCTGCCAGCGCCGAGACGACGTGCTGCGCGGTATGCTGTTCCGCGTGATCCCGGCGCCGGAATCCGTCCACGGCACCGTGAACGGGGCCGAGCCGAACCGCGGCATCCATCACATGCACAATGCGGTCATCCTCGTCGATCACGTCGATCACCTGCGCCCCGCCAAGGAGGCCGGTGTCGTGTGGCTGTCCGCCGGAGGTCGGGTAAAAGGCGGTTCGGTCAAGGACCACGCGTCGGTCGTCGCCTGCATGCTCGACGGCGATCGCGTCGAACTCGAGCAGCCGTGAGTCGTGGTAGTAGAGGCGCTCCGTCATGACAGCGCGACCGGATCACCAACGCGCAGGACGCCCGTGCCACGCGGCACGATATTCTGGCCAAAGATGGCGCCGACACCAGGGATGGTGCGGAACGTGGCCAGGGTGCGCAACGGCTCCTGTTGCGCATCGCGGGCGCCGCTTCGTTGATCGGTCGTGGTCACCACACATCGCGCGCATGGCTTCACGACGTCGCAGCGCAACGCACCGAAGTCCACGACGTTCCACGTGTCCTCGCTCCAGGCCGGAGCGCCAGAGGCAACGACGCTGGGGCGGAAACGTTCCATCGGGACCGGCGCGGCCAGTCGGGTGTTGAGGTCGTCGAGCGACTCCTGCAGCGTGGCCATGATCGGGTATCCGTCGGTGAATGCCGTTTCCGCGTCGGGCCGCGGCGAAAACGCGGGGTCGATCCGGTTGCAGGCCCGGGACCCGAAGTACACCAGCCGGCAGGGCTCGCCTATCGCCTCGGAAAACCAGGCAGCCGCGAGGTCGCCCTGGTCGGACGCCTGGATGCCGCGATTACCCCAGACCGAGACGGCGCGCGCGGGACCGCGGGGATCGATTCCATGCCGGAACGCTTCGCCGGTGGACGACCGCACCGCGAGCACGTCACCGTCGAGCGCCGGTTCGAGCGTCGCCAGGCGGGGCACCTCGCGCTGGCTGATGAACTGGTTGTCGGGATCAACCAGCATCAGGCGCCGATCTCCGACCAGGCCGAGCCGATCGACGGCGCTGGTGGTCACGCTGACCCCACGACAACCCTTGATGGGAAAGATGTTCAGCGCGGTGATTCGCATGATCAAAGTTAGCGGGAGCGCGCGCCGCCGCCGGATCCGCGCCGACCCGCGCCGGTGTCGCCAGCTTGGGAAGCGCGCTGCGACCCGCCATCTTTGGGCACTCTCTCGATCCGGTCTCTCATGCGTGCGACCATCCAGCTCCTCGCCGTACTCGCCGTTCCGATGACGCTCACCGCGCAACTTCCCTCCAGCCACACGCTCATGCCGGTGCCGGCATCGGTGGTGCTTTCGCCGGCGGAGCT
>Ga0070711_100000101_pt1 | contig 44794 bp, 67 predicted proteins | sample LARL53metaG_FD_65452 | JGI IMG/M metagenome (GOLD analysis project Ga0070711, IMG submission 65452) | Corn, switchgrass and miscanthus rhizosphere microbial communities from Kellogg Biological Station, Michigan, USA - LAR L5-3 metaG | ecosystem: Host-associated > Plants > Roots > Rhizosphere ... | reverse complement strand
CTCTCGACATCGTAGCGTTGTGCCTGAACTCGAAGGGGAACCGTTTCGCCTTTTGGGGTGAAGAACATAGCCTGTTCATCCCATGAAACTTCACAAAAGAAGTCCCGAGCTCGTACGCCTTTGGCTTCCTGAATAGCCTTCTGCCAATCTGGCACCAAAGTGAGGCCCCGTTCGCCTGTGGCCTTGAACAGATTCTCGCCTAGATCACTCATCTGACACCTCGGATGTCTCATCTATAACGGGTTCCCAGTCCAATACCTCTGGCACAACGTCACCTTGCTCCACTATTTCGAATGAAGAATGTCTAAATCCTAGAATGAAGCCAAGCCGTGCGTGATCATAGGCAATCCTCACTAAGTCAGCATCGCTGGGGATACCTACCGGGCGGATAGGCTGATTGCCTAAAAGTATCTCGCACAGGATCTCATCGGGCACATAAAGTGCTTTTATCCGTCGTCTATCTTCTTGCTGTTCAGTCACCGACTCGCCTCGAACTTCAGGTAGGTCTGATACCCGGGTCGCTCGAACACAATCGACCCCTCCACCGTCTGCGGGTTGACCTGCATAATCTTGAACTGGCAATCGCCCGCCTCACCGCCAGGGCCCGAGTAGCTGCCCTTCGCGTACTTACCCTGCACAAGGGCGCCCGTGGCCGCCAGCGTCTCGGTTTTGGATGTGAAGGTCAGTGACGCCGAGCCAGAGACGAGAACGACCGAGCAGGAGCCGTACGCATCGCCGTTGCCGCCGGTCGCGCTGCCGGTGTAGGCGCCGAAAGCGAACGGGATTTCCTTGGTGCCACCGCCTGAGCCGCCGCAGCCGACGGCCAGCAGACCGATTGCCAAAAGGGTTAGGTGTTTCATTTCGGTTCCTTGAACTGCCATCTTTGCTCTACTTCCTGACGCGATTCGAAAAAGCGGTTTACAGTCATCTCGTAGAAGCCAGAAGGCCCATAGGCCAAAATCTTGGGGCCGTCAGCCTCGTTAGGCAGATACGCCGTAACCGTCACGACGCAACGATCGTTTAATTCGGCCATATGCGAGGCCGCCACTTGCCGCCCGATGAGCCGATATGGATTTCGGACATCGATGTCCGACCAATTGGGATAATCTGTACTTGCCATCGTGAACCTCCAGAGTTCGCTTTGGTGGGGGCCGGGTGATTCCGGCTCCTTCATTCTACATCAGTCGTCGATGCCGAGCAAAAACCGCTTCTGGTCCTCTTGGGCCAGCGTGAGCATCCCGAAAGCTTCGAGACGGTTGCCCTTCAGGTTCGTCCAATGATGTTCGCGACCAGTCAGCGGGTCGTGCGTGTAGATCATCACCGCTGACGAGAAACGGAGCTCGTATGCCTTGACTTGGAGGCGATTTATCTGCCTTGTGAGACGACGGAGCAGCAGGTCTGTTTCCTCGACCGACTTATCATCGAACTTACCATCGTCATCGTCAAACCTGTGCTTGATTTTTGTGGACAATTATGCTCTCGCTTTTGATTGGTTCAGCCGTCTATCGACGCGTATCATAGAATGGCCGATGCACCAACCACGGCCGCACGGACACTCGTAGACATGCATCGGCTCCCGATCCCACTTGGGGTTGGCCATTAGCGATTCTAGGCACTTACGTGCGCCTTCTTCATTTGCATGATGCAGCTTATGGGGCGTCCTGCAAACCTCTCGCACTGGCTACCCCATCAACGCAATGAACTCGGGATCGAGTTGCCACTTTTTCGCGAAGGCGCGAACCGCCTCGCGTTCGTTCTTGAAGAGGTCCGGGTGCGAGAGGAGCGACCAGAAGTTGATATGCGCGATCTCCCGCGCGTATTGGGCGAGGATGCTTGCGGTCTCCTCGGCGAAGGCCACTTCCTGGCCGATTCCTGTGGTCGCGAGCTCGACCGCCTTCTTTACGATGGCTGCCCCGAACATGCCGGTGCGGAGCACGTCTTTGCCCAGGTTCGGAAAAGCAGCGCCCAAGCTTCCTTCGATTGCTTTGATGTCGATAGCCATACCTGGCATTCTACAACAACGGCGCAAAAGGAAACGCCCGCCGCTAGTAGGGGGAGCGGACGGGCGTTCAATGGACAGACTAGCCACTTATTAGCTTGTTCATTCTATCACGGTCAGGAGCGAGAAGCAACGCGTATGGCGAGCAAAGCCTCAATCAGCGCCACTACGGCGCCTTCTGACCAGATACGCCCCGGATAGCAAGTAGTGCGGCTATAAGAGCTGCGATCGAAATGCCAGCCGCCAAGCAATGGATGACGACATCGATATGCCATGCAGGAATCCAGGTCATGAGCACATCGATTGCGTGGGTCGTCCCGCAAGCCAAGATGAACGCCACGTACCAGAGAATCAATGATCGAGGAAATTTCAATTCCCTAAACTTTATTTGAACTGAAAACAGGTACATGAGGGCAGGCAAGACATAGTAGGCCAACCAAAGAAAAGCATCGGCGATATCGATGGCGACAATCATGCCGGTCGTCCAGCCGGCACACGAACCTCTGGGTAGAAAGTCGTTCATTCCTTTCCTGCGGGTTGCTTGACCCCGAGAGCTCCCTCGATCTTCGCCAGCGTCACCGTCACTGCCTTGACGTCGGACTTGAGCTCCAACATGTCTTTGTCCCTGATTGAACCGTCGCTCTTCATGACTTCGACCTTCGTTCCAAGCCGCCACAGAGCAGCCATGCCAGCAACACCAAGAGGAATCATCAGACCCGCAATCCACATGGCGACGGTTACCTCGGCTGGCAGGGCTTCGGCTAGGAGCATTACCAGTTCACCTTCCCATAGCAGATGAACTCACCGAGAACGAGTAGGGCGCCCATGGTTAGCATGAGGACGACCGCGCACCCCAAGTTCGTAATACATTCCTTCAGGTATTCCTCGTTCACTTGCCACCGTCTCCAGCAGAGCTCCAGTCGGTGGCAGCGACCTGCACGCCCCATGCTTGGCATTCGGAAAGACTCATGCCAGTGAAGTCGACCGAAGGGAACATCGGAAATACAGCGTGGATGATCGCTAGCGCTTCGGTGGCGAGAAGCCGTGCGGTTGCTGCGTCTTGGGCGGCGGCGAGTTGGTTGAGCTTGTCTGGGAGATCCTGGGGTTCCATTGTTTGAGTGCCTGTGTGTTCGCGTCGGTTGAGCGGATTAGGCGTTCCACGGCTGACCCGAACCGGGCCTCGTAGAACAAATAACCGCCTATCAGTATGACGCCAATTGCGCCAAACGAGGCAACAAACAGGGTTACGAGTTGAATCCGTCCACTTTGACGGGCAGGAAGAACCGGGAGCATTTCCTCCTTCGGGTAGACGCCGTTGGAACCTGACACGCCATCGATTATACGCGGACTTTAGTTACCGCGAGGATCAAGAACGTAAAGCTGGCAGTGACCTTGCCAGCCAAGGCCCGTCCAGTCGCGTGAATCAGGCCCGACGCTGCCATGAGACTCGAAGGTCTTGCCGTTGCGAATGAGAAGCACGTGGCCGATATGGCTGGTCGTCATGGCCGGCGAGAGAAACGCTATGCGAACCTTGCCGTCGTGCAGCTTGCCAGCCTCAACATCCGAAAGCTTGAAGCCGTGGGATTTTATGAACGCGTGCTGGTTTGGCGAGCCGTCGGTGATGTCCACGCCCGCGCACCGCCAGAGCAGGTAGCGCACCTCGCCCGAGCAATCTGTCTTCTCATGCGGCGGGACGGATGTCCACTCAAGGGGGATCTTGTCGCCCAACTTGTACGTCCAGCCGGTCGCCTTCTGCTTGGCGACGATGGCTTCCATAAGGTCATGGTCGACGAGGAGCGACGGCCACGGATAGGCGCTGGTCTTGGGCTGGATTCCACTCACGCAGCCATCTTACACGAAAAAAGACCGCGCCCATACCAGTAGGAACGCGGCCAAGCTTTCGAGTGTTTTTGAGGGAGCATCACGGCTCTTTGACCGCGAGCTGTGGAGGAGTATACCGGATTCGAACCGATGGAGCCTTGTGAGCCCTTGAGCTTAGCAAGCCCACGCAATCAACCACTCTGCCAATACTCCACGAGGTGTTGGAGGAAGACGGAGGAGTCGAACCCCGAGCCTTGCAGCCCCGCTGGTTTTCGAAACCAGTTACCGCCCAAGCAGTCGCGCCTTCCTTTGTGAAATGTTGGCCGGGCTTTCTCGTGTCGGACCTACTGGTACCCGGCCTGCCGCTTAAGTTGCTACGATACGGCCTGAATCTCGCTGAACGAGATCGTCATGCCCGTCAGCGCGACCGTCTTGGCCGCAAGCCGCACGCGAACGACCGCACCTCGCTTCGTGCCGTCTGCGCCATCAGCGAGATACCAGATGATGGCAGCGTCGTCGACCGCACCGACCGCTGTGACCTCGTCCTTCGTGTCGCTTGGATCTTCGTCGGCGAGAATGTTCACGATGGTGCCTTCGCCTTCTTGGACGTGGCCCATAAACTGCGAAAGCGGAACGGGGATCGTCGCGTTCGGATCGTTGGGGTCTGGCATCGTGTCGGTCGTGGAGCATTCCACCTCTGCCGTGGCACCAACGTGCAACTGGACGTCCTGAACGGGAAGCGTACTGAAGTCGAACTGATCGAAAATCGAATCTGCCATTTGCTTACTTTTCCTCCGGGGGCTTTTCATGCCACCCGATATCGATGCTTTTGAGTTTGCGCTTTTGCCCTCGCTGGATAAGCCAGTAGACCAGTCCAAGAAGTCCGGCGAGAAGCGCGATTAAGAGGTAGACGATGGTCCTCACCTCCATGAGCCAATGTTACTCCATGTCAGAAGCGAAAGCAAGGGGAGCCTCCGGCAGGACTCGAACCTGCGACCTTCGGTTTACAGAACCGATGCTCTATCCCATCCTGTTGCATGGTATTCCTAGCGCCGAGTGCACTCAACGCCTCGTTCTGAGCTACAGAGGCACGTGAAGTTTAACACAAACTGGTTACGAGCCGGTGACGGTAAAGCCGCACGACCAGGCTGCCTGTCCCCACGCTTCCATCTGAACCGTGGCGCTGGGTGTAGCGGGGTTGTAGATCAGGTGGCAATACCCACTCGCCTCGGTTAGGCACTGAGGCGTATTGATGTCGAAGACGGCAACCTCGGTGCCCGTCCCTGCGATCGGCACGAAGTCGACCGTGATCGTGTACGAGTGCGTGTTGTACGCCTCGTCGAACTGGTTGTCGTCGTACAAGGCGTTCGGGCTGGCGGTGACTGAGGAGTAGGTCCCCGAAAGCGTGCAAGTGGCGTCCGCGTTCAGGAAGTCAGACCCGCTCAGGCCGCTTTGCGCCTTGTAGAACGTCGTCGAGGAGCTATAGCCGGTCTCGCTCACGTGGACGGTCATGTGCGCGTAGCTGCCGTACGTAAGGGCTGCGTAGTGGAACGTTCCCTGTCCGCGCGATAGACCGGCGAGGTCGGCCCTGATGTCGTTCGGGTAGTGAATCGCCTGGTGCATCGTGGCGGTGAGATCCCCGCCGTAGTTGTCTTCCACGTACGAGACGTTGCCAAAGTCGCTGGAGCCAGCCGTGTGGCCGGTGCAGGTTACGTAGATGGGTGGTGGCGGCGGACCTTGCGCGAAGATGGCTGGAGCAAAGGCGAGAAGCGTGATTAACGCAATAATGTTTTTCATCAAAGTGGTTTTACCGCTTACCACGCCGAAGGCGTTCGGTTGCTTTTCCTCTAAACAGTCTCAAAAGTTTACAGACATCGTGTACAACGCGCTATCTCGGAAGGGGAGAAGGCTTCGTTTACTGCAACAATCTTCAGCTTTTGTGAAATCGAAAGCTGTCAAAAGCTCAGTTCAAGGGAACCTAAAAAAGCCACTAGAGTGATTACTTGTAATCACTAATACCTCCCCCCTACCCCCCTTACTCTAGGGAGCACACTGGAGCCAGCTTTTGAGCTTTTGAGCTTTTGAGGTATGGCGGTCCATTTCAAAAGCTGCGGTCGTTTCACCAGGTTTTGAACTGAGCTTTTGAGTTTTCGATTTCACAAAAGCTCAAAAGCTGAATCAAAAGCTGGATGTAGTCTTACTCGAACGGGTCTAAACCTTCCTCCAAATATGGGTTCACTCGCGTTATAAAACCCCACCGGTATTTACCATCAGAGTAGCCATGTTTGGTCGACTCGATGCCTAGGGATTCGCGGGCGCTGTTGAGGGCGTAATAGCTGATGTTCTCGGCCTTGCGTTCCTCGTCGATCTGCTCGCGCGTGTAGAGGCTCGCTTTGGAAAAGAGTCGTTTTAGGAGCCCTTCGGCGTCCTTTACTTTCCCAAGCTTTTGGGTTGGTGCGGAGCTCTGCGAGTCGAATGGGTTCGCCATGTTGAGGATGTACTGAACCTCTAAGCCTTCCCTGCGGTAAATGAACGGCTCGCCTCGCTTGGTGAGGATGCTGCCCTTCTCGTCCGTCACGACAGCCACAAAGCGCTCTGTCGGATGATGCCTGACCAGAAGTTGGCCGCGATGGGAATTTCGAAACTGCACGGAACCCATACCAAGCTCGCTCGCCTTGGTTCCAATCTCCCCTTTGCGCGTGTGCCGGATATTCCAAAACGTGGCCTGAGTGCGCTCTGTGACGCCCTGAAGCCGCTGCATCACAGCTTGGGCCGGTAAAGCGTTATAGACGTCTGGCATGATCCCCTGCAAGAAGTAGAATAGCGCATCCACGATCACTAGGCCAATACCATGGCTCACGATGTAGTCCTCAACCATCGCAAGACCCTTAGGATCGAAGTCGATAGGCTCGCGGTAGAAGTGCATGCGCTTGAAATCACCGCCGTTGCCCCTAAAGACCGTCCCAAGCTCTTTGCTCGTGTCCTCGCCCTTGTGGAGGTAGAGGACGTTCACCGGCTCTCTCAGCGTGTTTGCGATCGGGATGCGGCCAGAAGTCAGGGCAGCCGCCCAGGCAAGGGTCAGCGTCGATTTGCTCACGCCACCTTCCCCGTCAAGCAAGATGCACTTTCCCTTGGGGAGGTACGGCTCTACGAGATAGGAAACCTCGACCGGCTCAAAGGTGGCATCGTCGAAAACTTCCGCCTCTATCGAACTGGTCAGCTTTCTGAACTGGCCGTTCTTATGGGCGGCGGCAAAGACCTCGTCGTAATCTCCGCCCCGATCGACCACCCGAGCCAGATGGGTGGCGTAGTCCCGGAACTTACGGATCTCCGATTTCTCAATAACCTGTTCGCAGTAGTAAACGATATTCGCTGGCGATGGTACGAAGTCAGCAACTTGGACAAGGTAATCCTCATTACCGATGTCGTGCAGCTTTTTTGCCGTCTTCAGGTGTTCCACCAAAAACTCGATACTCACCGGTTTGCCGGCCGTGTGAAGCGATTGCATCGCCTTGAATATCTCTTGGTGTGAAGGGCGGTAGAAATCCTCTGTAACAAGCCGTTTGAGGCCTTCTGTAACGGCTACTCCGTCGAACATCATGGCGCCAAGAGCGGCCATCTCCATCTCAAGCGAGTGAGGTGGCTCGCGCATTAATCAGCCAGCCTTTGAGCAACGTTCCGCGCCAGCCTACGAAGAAAGAACCATCTTGGGGAGAAACCCTGCTTGTCGAACTCCTCAGCCGCATAGCGCAGCAAGCGTGAGAGCAGAGTAATCAGTTCTTGTCTGAGTGGGGCGGCAGGCCGAAAGTTTGGAACCTCCGGCGGCACATTGCCGGGGCCTTCGCCCCACTCAGGTTGTGGTAAAAAATCGTTCATATGTGCCTTTCCTTGGCGGGTTCCAATCGCCGCACCTATTTTACTTTAGGTCTCCCAATTCGCGCATAAGCCGTTCGCCGATAAACTTTGTGTAGGCGGGTGGTATCGCCTGAGACAACTCAGCCATAGTCATCCAAGGAATCCCCATCGCGATCCGAGCCTCGGCAACGCTGTAGGTCTCTCGGATCTGGTTGTTAACGACGTTCTGCTGAGCAGTCGACCCCGTTACGGACATTACTCGCCGACGTCTGTGTTTGGCCCCTTGATCATTTGCCGTGTGCCCCACGACCCCGATGGTCCTGCGCACTGAATACTCGCGATTGATGGAGCGATCACGAGCTTTGCTACCAAACACGCCGATGACCCCACCAAGAGACCATCCGTGCTCGCAATCTGGCACAAATCCGCTGAACCAGGGAGCTTCGAAATACCGGTGCCTTTGCAACTCCGCCCCACAAGGGGTTCCGAGCCGGAACATCGTTCCGCAAAGCATTAGGTTGGCCCGAATCGGCGACCCGGGAACGTTCTCGATCATGTAGGGCAATCCTAACGAGATCAATGCATCGCGGGTCGCGTCCAGCAGATCCGGATATTCCTTCTCGGGATGAAGCGAACGGAGCGACGTATACGACTGGCAAGGCGGCGAAGCATGAATCGCATCGAACTCGCGCCCATGCTCAGCCAAGAACTCGAACGCGTCGGCCTGGTGAAACTCGAACGGGTAGTTCTTCTGCGGCTCGATGTCGACGCCCACCACCTCGAACCCCGCTTGGTGGTAACCCATCGCTGCGCCGCCAGCTTTGCAATAAAGGTCAAGAAGCCTTGGCCGTTTCATGATCGTTTTCGCCCGAGGGCCTTCTCGACTTCAGCGAGCGTTATCTCGCGCTTGGAGAGCTCCCACCATACGCCGATCTTCTCGGCGCCGAAGATGATGGCGCGGTTGCCGCATTTGAGCCACATGAGAAGGTTGTCGATGTGCCGCCGGTTGTTGTAGATGGTGATCTTGGTCGAGGTCATCTTCGTAAACCGCTTGCCCATATCGCTCTTGTGGCAAATCTGGCCGCCGATCGGCTTTGCTCCCAGCTTCATGCCCAGAACATCGAATAGGCCCAGGAAGTCCACCTTGACGACGCCGTGCGGCCCGCAGTCCTTCTTCCCCTCTGCGTTGAAGGCGAAATATCCCTCGTCCTCCATCAGCTTGAGGACGCGCGGTGTGTGGTTGGTCTCCTTCTTTTTCTTCACGCGCCCAAGGAGGTTCGTCTGATCTCGGGCAGCCGCGTTGATGTCTTCTCCATCGATAGGATCTACGTGCCAGAGCGGAGCATCTGGAATGGACTCGAACGGGTCGTAGTCTTCGCTCATAAGGCCATCGTTCCTTGCTTTGCTTTCAAAGCCCTCGTTTTTCTGGCGTTGCTTTGACGCATCGGCATGTCTAGTCTGTTGTGACAACGCTGGCAAAGGGCAGCAAGGTTATCGTCGTCGCAGTTCATCGGGTTTGGGTCGGCAAGATGGGCGACGGTAAGGACGATACACCGAGGCTTTGGCCCAAGACCGGCGGCGTAGTTCTCGCTCGCGTAGAAGGCTTCAGAACTGCCAGCGCGAACCACCTCGTCGCCAACGCGAAGGTCCCCGTGCTTAACACCGCAAAACTTGCACTTCCACTCTTCGCGCTCTTTAATGCGCAGGCTAATAGCTTTCCAGTCCTTCGGATATTTTGAGTAGTCACAGGGCATTATTCACACCTACCTGCCACTGCCGTAAAATCTTCGCGTGCTTTCGGATGTCGCCGTCCTCGAAGAAGGCTAGGTAACCAAAGTCGCGAACCGCATCATCGTCGGGAAAGCGGACGCCTCGTAGAATTTGACTCATTTCTTCAGCTTCGCCCTATCCAGTTGGTCCATGTAATGCTTGAGCTTGGACTCCCAAAAGCCAAGGTGGGCGAGGGCGTTTTCCTTTGCCCCCCCCGTTTGCCGATCGGCAAGCGCTTGGTACTCAGAGCACCGGGCCCGTGCGGTCGCGACTGCCTTTTCGAGTTCCTGTAGTTCAAACACGGAGCCTTCCAAATGTGTGAGCAAGCGACCAAGCAGGCCGGCAAAGCGTGATCATCTCAGCCTTGTACGATTCCAGAACAGGAATCGCCTCGTCAACCGGGCAAGCCTGAATAGCTTCATCAAGAGCGACCATAGCCTCGGGGTATTTGCGGATAGCTCGCAGACGACGATATTCCGTGATCTTGGCTTGATAAGCCATAAAGCTAGTGTCCACTTCGAATAATCCCCTTGTCGATTTCCTTTATGTGTTCTGCCGTCGAGTTTTTCGACATCGAAATACAGCACTGAGCGGCGGATGCCACCATCCAACCCGCAACGACCAAAGCGCCAATACAAAGCACCGTGTAGTGCCACATCTTCTTGAGTTCGCTTTCGTCTGCATTCATTTACGCAACCTCCGTTAACTGTTCGTCGGCCGGCTCATACCGGGCGATCAAAGTGTCGAGCAAGATGGCTTCGGGCATTCCCTCACGCGGACCAGATTCCCAAAAGCCGAATACGCTGTGCTTGAGTTGGGCCGAGAAATCAAGATCAACCTTGAACACTCGGCCCGTTTGTAGTTCGCGGTAGCGGATGGCTAGACCGCCGCCTCAACAGGAAGCGTGGGCTGGTCGATGAACTTCTTGGAGACCTGGCCCAGATCGGCGAGCTTGTTGTCGTAGAGACCATGGCGCTGAACCACCTCCACCGCCGTGCGCACCTCAAGCTTGCGAACGTACAAAGCTCCGCTGGCGCGAACGTCGCATTGCCAGAGGGCCTCATCAAGTACAGCCTCGCGCGACTTCCGATCCATCTTTTCCCAGATCGTCTGGGCGACGAGGATCAGGAAGAAGGCATCGCCGGGCCCTTCGGTCGATTCGTTGGCGCCGTCCCAAAGCTGGGCGAGCCAGGCGTTCAAGCCTTGGATCTTCATCGGTTTGACGATGACCTCTTTGCCCTCGGATTTGGACGCTTCGGAAACGTACACGTAGAGGACGCGCTGAGGTCGCAGCTTAGGGTAGTGATCCTTGATGAGCAGATTGCCCATAGTCTCCACTGGATCGGCCATGCAGAACGTTTTCGGCGGCCTATCCTCACCCCGACCATTGCCGGTCATCTCGGCGTCTGTTTCTTCGACTTCTTCTTCGGTGGCAGAGCCGTCGAGCATGTCTGCTACTTGCTCGTCGGTCGCTTCTGCAAGTGAAAGGTGGGTTTTTCTTTTTGGCATGGGTGTTTTCCTTTTGATGTATGATTGGATGTCGAATATCTGGCTAGGCGGTCTTGTCTTCGGGCGAGGCCGCTTCTCTTTTTGCTCGCTTGATCGAATCGTGCAACGTATTCTTTGGAACGTTGAGCAACGCGGCTGCTTCCGTTAGGCTGAGCTTTCCTAAGTCTATGAGTTCGCCGTAGATTCGGGCAACATCGTTCTGGAGTTTTCTCGGCTTCGCCATTGGGCTCATTGTACACGCATTCCGAACTATTTAACAAAAATTTGAACTTATCGTAAAAAATATGTTCGGATTGGCCAACATATGTGATAGAGTTTGAAAGCAAAAGAAATTTTTGCGAGGAAGAGACAATGAGCCAGAAAACGACATCACAGCGACACCGGCGGCCTAAGTGGGCCAAGCAACTGACGGCCAAAGAATGGCTTCACCTCAAGGAAGGCCAGTGCAAGAAAGTCCCAACCTTGCAGGCTCTTCGGAGCGATGCGGCCACATGCCCCGAGTGCAAGGCGATTCTCGAAAAGCTCGAAGAACCGCAGATGGGAGGAGTGAAGTGAGAACTACCGCCAATCCCACGGCGCACGGTGCCGTCATCTCATCCAAGAAGGAGCACGCCGCGCTTCGCAAGGCCCGAATCGAGCAGCGCCAGCGCCGCCGAAACGCAAGGCTGAGCGCCCAAGAGGAAATGTGGCGAGAGCAAGCCGCAGAGGTGGGCTTCTACGCCGGTGGCCTTGGACTTCGCCGCTCGTGTGACGCCGCGTGGGGGTGCTGAGATGTCTTTCAATCGCGCAGCCGTTCGAGCCGTTGCGGCTCTGAAACTCACCGGCAAGAAGACGAAGCGTGTCAGTGACATTGAACAGGCTATCCGCGAAGCACAGCGCAAGTGGCTGAAGGGCCGAGCCTTGAAGGGAGGTCGCTAGGATGTTGGATCGAGAAATGCCCAAAGGATGGCAGGGCCACAAGTGGGTAGAAATTGACGAGGGCGGCGACATCGATTACATGGCGATGCACTCGGAACAGCACAACGGTCCAGCCTGCGAAAATTGCGGGCTCACGTTCTGCGAGCATTGCCAAGATTGGCGCGACCTTCCTCTTTGCAAAGAGGAGAACCCGTCGTGACCTTCTACCGCTACCCCGGCGACCGATCCGCCGACCTCGCCCTCAAGACCCAGAGTCGGGCCGACAAGGCCTTCGATGCGGCGATGACGGCGCTTGACTCCATGCGGATCGGTGAGCACCGGCGGCAGCTTGAGCGGTACGTCCGCTATAGCGCCCTTTCGGTTCGGCTCCGACGGCTGGCCGACATTCGGAATAGGAGAGCAGCATGACGGACTTCGAAAAGCAAATAGAGGACATCCGGCAGCGTGCCATCGAGGCGAACCGAAAGATCGGTGCTGATGGGGTACTCGGCATTCATGCAAAGTTGAAGGGAATCACGATAAGCCCCCTGGCGGCGCAGCGGGTCAGCAAGCCTGAACTTACAAAGGACTGGCTCATCGCCCAGATTCCCGACTTGCTCGACTTGGCACTTTGGGTGCACTACGAATTCCAACGCCAAGCCACTGAGAAGAGAACAACAACAACTTCCCACTAAGGAGAAAACTATGGAAAACAATCAGAAGTACATTATTCGCTGTGATCGGGCTGGCGTCTTCTACGCCGAAATAAAAGAGCGACGAGGAAGCGAGGCAGACCTCGTAAACGTTCGCCGCGTCCACGCCTGGAGCGGTGCGGCTTCGCTCAGCCAAATGGCACTTGAGGGCTTGAGTTCGGACTCTCGCGTAACGATGGTCGTTCCTGAAATGACGGTGCTGGGAATTATCGAACTCATTCCCTGTTCAGAAGCCGCCGTGAAATCGCTTGACGGAGTAAAGGTGTGGAAGGTTTAGCCGAACGTATCGATCGGTTCCTTAGCTCCGGCTCCGGCTTCGGCTTCGGCTTCGGCTCCGGCTTCGGCTTCGGCTCCGGCTCCGGCTCCGGCTCCGGCGACGGCTCCGGCTCCGGCTTCGGCGACGGCATTGCCGCTATCAACGGCCAAAAAGTTCATGCCGTTGATGGCGTGCCAACGGTTATTCGGTCGCTAAAAGGCAACCTCGCCAAGGGCTTTATCTTAATGGAGGACTTGTCTCTAAAGCCTTGCTTTGTTGCCAAGTCAGGAAACGAGTTCGCGCATGGCGATACCGCCGAAGAAGCGATGCGCGATGCCATGGCGAAGCACGAAGACAACCTGTCGGAAGAAGAGAGAGTCGAGGCGTTCATTAACCGCTTCGATCCATCCAAGCCTCATACAGGCCATGCCTTGTTAGAAGGTCATGGCCTGCTTACCGGCTCCTGCGAGGCAGGCCGTCGAGCCTTCGTGCAAAACAAGGGAATCGACCTTGACGCAAGCATGACGCTCGACGAGTTCATCGAACTGACGAGCGACCAGTACGGCTCTGCTGCGATCTTGGCGCTGAAGGAAAGGTTGAAGGAACTCTCATGAGCAACCCTTGGGAGAATCCACTCGACTGCGAAGGCTTTGCTGAAGTCTCAGAGGTCAAGTTCGAGCACCCCAAGCGCTTCGCCGCCTACGTGATCGGTGACAGCGCCTATCCGTGGCTTCAGCCCGGCGACCTCACGATCTGGCACGTGGACAGCAATCCGATGTATGGCCGGATCGTGCTGGCGCAGCGCAAGGGCGATCACGGCTGCGCGGTGAAGGAGTTGATCTTCGACACCGACGAGAACACCCACATCCTGAAGGCCCTCAACCCAAGCTACGAAGAGCATCAAGAGAAGGACGGCTTTGGGGTCATCGCAAGGCTGGTAGGGGTTGTCTTGGAGCACGAAGGGGCCACGCTCACGATTTATCAGGACAAGGGTGTGATGAAGAAGCATCTCGCATTTAGGATGGTGGAAGCATGAAACAATTCGACATACGCGGTGTTACTCGTGAGGACCGCTTGGCGATGGACGAGAGCCGGATCTACACGAAGCCCGCGCCGATCGCCTGGGGCTGGGTGATCTTCTTCGTCTTCTGGTCGCTCTTCATGATCGAGGTGGGAGCGCAAGGAGCACTTTGGGAGCAGCACAACCGCGAGGTTAGGGAGATGGAACGATGACTGACAAGCAGAGAGATAGTATTAACGCCAGGGCAAGAGAATTGTATTTTCTGACCGATGAGGAATTACCCGAGCGCGATGCCTTCATCAGGGGTGCGTCATTTGCATTCTCCCTTGTTCAAGACGACCGTCTCTTTGATGCATCTAAAGCAGCTATGCAGGGGATGTTAGTTGACACTCCAAACGTCGCGTTCACGACAAAAGAGGACATCACTAACTTTGTTGAAGTTGTTGCCGAAGTTGCAGTTCAACAGGGGAAGGCTCTTCTTGCTGTATTAGAGGAGGAGGGGAAGTAGATGCCTGTAGAGCAAAAGTTTTCTTTTCTTGTTGGGAGCGAATGGCGAGCCGAAACACATGAGACAAACGGGGACACGATTACCCGTTTGACCATGCGAGGAACTTGCTATTCAATGCATCCGACTGTGGCGCGTGAATTCGCTCAAGCAATCCTTATGGCCTGCGATAAAGCAGATGAGTTAAATGGAGAGAAGAAGTGAGCACCCAACTCGTCGCCAATACTCCTGAGTGGCACGAAGCCCGTCGCCAGGGAATGGGAGGTTCGGACGCCGCCATTCCCTTCGGCCTATCGCCCTTCATGGATGCGTTCGAGCTCTTCGCGATCAAGCGAGGTACCGCTCCGCCGAAGGAGATGACCGAGGCTCAAAGTTGGGGTCTGGCCCTTGAGTCGGCTATCAGAACCGAGTTCATGGCCCGTCGAGGGTGCCATATCCACATGGCCAAACCTATGACACGTAACGCGAATCTGCCTAGCTTCATGTTCGCGAACGTTGACGGGCTGGTCGTCGACAAGACCATCCTAGGCATGGGCGTATTCGAGGCGAAGAACCTTTCCCAGTTCACCAGCCTGAAAGACGGGCTACCGGAGCATATCTGGCTTCAGGTGCAACACAACATGGCCGTTACGAATCTCGACTGGGCGGCCGTCGCCATCTTGGTCGGCGGCCAGCGCCTCGAAACCTTTGACGTGCAAAGAGACGAAGAAGCCATAGACCTGCTCGTTGATGGCGAGACCGAATTTTGGCGACGGGTGGAACTCAACGACCCGCCCCCACCTAGCGGCCTCGCCTCAACCTCGGCGCTACTCAGGAAGCTGTACCCGGAAGGAAACGGGCGAACGGTGATCTTAGATGACCCTGCCGCCGCCACTTGCGCCAGGTTCTATGACGAGTGCAAAACTCAGGTGAAGGAAATTTCGAAGACTGCCGCTGCTTATCAACAGGATTTCATCCAAAGACTCGGCAAGAACGAAGTCGCCGTGATCCCAGGCTACGGCAAGGTGAGCTATAAGACGGTGCGCTTTGACGACGAACAGGTCATCGACGCCGAGCGGCTGAGCCGCGACTACCCCGAAGCCTACGCCGCCTGCGTGAGCTTTAAGGCCAAGAAGTCCCAACGACGATTTACCACCAAGCCCCTCAAGGGCGAACCAGAAGAGGAAGGAACCGAAGAATGATGACAGACTACAACGAAACCGCTATCGTGACACCAGAGACGACCATCGTCCGCAACCTCGAATCGATCGTAACCGCCGAGACGGACGTTCAGGTCTCAACGGCAAAGCGGTATCCCCGCTCCATCGCCTTGGCGCTCAAGAACAGCATTAGCCTCGCCACGATCAACGAGGAGATGGCGGCAAGTTGCATGTACGCGCTGCCGAGGGCTGGCAAGAACATCACCGGTCCTTCCATTCGGCTGGCCGAGGTGATGGCGTCTGAGTGGGGAAACCTTCGCATCGCTGCCCGGATTATCGACCAGACGGACACCTTCATCGTCGCCCAAGGGCTCTGCTGGGACATGGAAAAGAACGTCCAGCTTTCGACGGAGGTTCGCCGCCGTATCACAGATAAGCATGGTGCAAAGTTCAACGAGGACATGATTAACGTGACGGCGATGGCCGCGCTCGCCATCGCCCGCCGCAATGCCATCTTCCAAGTCATACCCCGCGCTCTGATGGAGCAGGTCTATGCCGAATGCCGCCGGGTTGCCGTGGGAACGGTGGCGACGCTCACTGCCAAGCGAGACAAGTTGCTCGACTCGTTCCAGAAGATCGGAGTACCCAAACCCATGATCTTGGAGAAACTGAACTTGCAAGGGGTTGAGGACATCAACCTTACGCACCTAGAAGTCCTCCTCGGTCTCGCCTCAGCCATCAAGAACGGGGAGACGACCATCGAAGACGCGTTCGCCCCCGATGACTCGGAAGACACCCAGGAAGAGACGAGGAGCGCCGCTACCGCCTCGACAGCCCAGCGAGCCAAGGAGAACATGAAGAAGGCCACAACGCCCGCAGAAACGCCTCCAGCGGCCCAAGAAGAGGCATCTTCAACGACGGCTGAAACTGCCGAGGGTCAGAAGGACATGTTTGAGCAGCCATGAGTCCTTCACTTCTCCAAGATATCGCAGCCGCCTATTTCAGGCGGCTAGCCTTCGAGTACCGCTACATCCGTTGCAGAAACACCGGCAATCCTCGCAAATATAAGCGGCTCAAGCAGTGGGAGAAGGCCATGGAAGCGTATTGGAGCCTGCGCAAGTCCCACGGCCTTATGTGCCCGAAGGTAACTGACGAGAGAGCCATCTTACAGGCCGAAGCGAGGCTCGAGCCGCGGCGATGGCGCAACAACCGAGAGTGGCAAAGAGGTACGAGATGAGCACTACACCACAAGAACCAGGGGAAGAACTGAAACGTTTGGTAGCCGAGATCATTGATAAGGCATATTTCGCAACGGGGCTTCCAACTCACGATGGGCGTGAAGAGCGATTCCGTCAAATTGAACGCGAAGCGGCTCTTAAAATTGAAAACTACATCCAATCTCGTATTCCAGAAGTAAGTGAAGAAGCAAGAGAGTTCGAAGAACTTTTGGCTGATGCTTATCAACGCGATCAGGATGGATTCCAGAACTTAGAGTATGAAGAAATCGTCGCCTTGATCGCAGCACGTGATAAAGCACTGGTAGAGAAGTGGCGAGAGGTCCTCGAAAAATATCTTGAAGCTAACACTGGGAGTTTCTCAACAACGATTGATGGACGAGAGCAACGGTTTGAATATGAAGCTAAGGCCCGTGCCCTTCTATCGGAGAAGTCATGACCCACATTGCAGCCCAACAAGTAGTCATCTGCGGGCGCTACGTTCGCCAGCGATGCGCCTGGTGCGGGGAAGTGCTCGAAGATGTGGACCTTTCAAACCTGGCTTTCGAAAACTCTGAAGATGCCAAGAACCCTTATCCTGAATGGCCTGCCGGGGCACTCATAGGGGTGGATGGCAACTGCCGCTACATCGTTAGCCCTGAAGTCGAAGGCACAATGCCCGATGACTGTTGTGCTCTTTTGGATGTGGAAAGACCGTGACGGAACCCCAGCAAATTGAAAGTCTGCTCGACGACTCGCCGCGCGAGCACAACGACCCCGAACTACTCGCCCTCGAAACGGCGCACGCCAACCTCGAAGCCTTGCGCAAGCAGCAGCGGGACGCCGACGACCCCAAGTGGAAGCACACCTTGGGCCTCGTGTGCCAGATGAACCGCAAGATTCAGCAGCGGCGCCGCGAGCTCAACCTCCTATGGCTTGACTTCGATCAAGAAAAGGAGGATATCAGAGGGTTCGAGACGGAGGAGAATGCCAGGTGCGCTCCCGCTCTGGGCGTCATCGTGGAGCGCTGCTATTTGGAGGGTCGATACGATGGCTAGGCCCTACGCTTCTGGCACGAAGGTCTCTGAAGCCAAGAGCCACTTCGAATTGACGCAAATCCTTAAGAAGTACGGCTGCAACGAAACCGGATGGATGGACAAGGACACCCAAAGCACACTTGGGTTCACGCGAGAGGGTGTCACCTATCGCTTCACTCTCGATCTTCCCCTTGATGAGTCAAAAATCCGTGTTGGCAGAGAGTATCGACCTAGCACCCACGGCTCGAAACTCGATTACGAACGAGCTCGTAAGATGCGGGCACTTGTCGCAGTCGTAAAGGCTCAACTCATCGCCATTGAGGAAGGAATCACGACGTTCGATCGCATGTTCGTCGGCTCCGCCGTCACCGACAACGGGCAGACGGTTGCCGAGCGTTGGGCACCTGAAATTGCTCGTAAGGCACTCGACGGGACCTACCCGAGCGCATTACCGGGAGGACGACCCTGATGGACAAGGTTAGAGAAGAGTTTGAGAAGTGGGCAATGAAACGTTTCCCCAATGAATTTGATTCAACTGACCCAAGAGCATTCGCCTTTCTGAAGGATTGCTTTGAAACTTGGAAAGCTGCCCACGCCCTCTACGCCAAGGAAACAGAACCCTTAAAGTGGAGATGGAGGGGGAGCCGAATCTTTGTAGGGAAAATGATGATTGTCGAAGTCTATCAACCATGTTTGAGACCGGGGATGCCGTGGGCTGTTCGTGACTTTAAGGGGGATGGAGATGTTTTCGACACTGAGGAAATTGCCGTAGGTGAATGCGAAATCAGAGCCAACGTCTTCCTAGCTAAGCTAAGAGGTGAAGCATGAGCGAGTTCGAATACAATGGCCGCTGCAATTGCGCCGCTTGTAGGATTAAGCGTATGCGCCAGAAGGCCAGATTACTCAAACCTGATCCAATCCAATCGCTAAGCAGCTGGAAACCAGCCTTACCATACAGCCCAGAACAAGGCGAGAAAGAGAAAGCACGGAACGACTTCAAAGCATGGCGAGAAGAAGATTCAGAGCCAAAGTAACGACACTACAAACTACTGCTAAATATAAGGAGAAAGTCTGTGAAGATTTTGAAGTGGAGATTGATGCAAGACAGCGACGATAGCTACAACTGCCCTATTTGGTGCAGCAAGACGGTGCCTTGGAAGTGGATCGTCCTTTACAGATATCCAAAAGCGAAGCATCATTTCGGGTGGCAATACACCCAGAACAACAGCGAGAAGTGCGTCCATTGGACCTTTGGAAGGCATGGGTACACACTAAGCATTCGTTTATATCGTGGACGCGAGGCAGCGTACAGGTCTCGGCATTTTATTTATCCGAAGGTCAGGCGATGACAGACCAAGAACTTAAAGAGATTAGAGAACGGTGCGGTCCCGGCGAACTTGTTGCCGATCACCGCGACACGCCTTTTTACAACAATGCAGAAGGTCATTCGAGGGGCGGCGATCCTACCGATGATTGGTATGTTTGCTCCGATGGTGAAATCATCTACGATCACCTCAACAAAACCGCCGCTCTCCTTCTTACTGATATACCTAAATTACTTGATGAGATCGACAGATTGAACAAGCAGTTGAATGCAGTTGATATTGTGCGGACGTTTGGAGGTGCTAGTCCACTTGATCGGCTACCAGACGAGTCTGAATTGTCGTGATTACAGTTTTGCGGAAGCTACGCTTTAAGGAGGCGAGATGAGATTTACAGCAAAAGAGCAAATCGAGGCGTTCGGAAACATCCTCAAGCACGAGACCGTAGGTAAGACGCAACTCATCGATGACTTGGTACGCCTCGCACTAATAGGGTTCGAACATAAGGAAAAGGTGATTGACGAATGGGTTGAGCACTACCGTAACACCGGCAGGGAGGCATGATGGACTTAGAAGAACTAGCTAGACTGATTAGTAAGAGATGGCCGGATGCTAGAAGAGCGTCCCGATCCTCCCGACTTGAGCAGAGAAGCCGATAAGTTTGCCAAATGGTTAGGGAATGTAGTGGAGGAGACCTAAGGTAGAAAGAGCATCGATAGGCTGTAAAGCAGTCCCAACAAACGAACTTAAAGCAGAGACGTTGTTATCTGAGGTCAAAAGGAACTTCTCGAAATTCGGGTCTAAAGAATCCGTCACCATCCCCCAACGAGCCCACTTCAAGGTTCCATTCAAACTAGCTAACCTTGGAGAAAGCCGGTTCCAATGGTTATCCGTCATCGCTACATGCCCGATGTAATAGTCCTGAGTGTTTGGAGTAGCAGACGTAGAGAAGACCGCCTGAAACTCCTTAGAGGCGGCGTCGATCTGGGTAACTAAGGAAGGATAGAGAAGCTTGAGGGCTGCGAGGTCTGCGATGGTTCCGGTGAAAAGAGCTAAACGGTCAGCATTCGAAATTCCTTCAACGTAGATGATGACGCCGATGATCTGCATCTTTTTAAGATTGGCAGCCGAAATAGAGAGCCCGAATACCAGATGGTGGATGTAGTTCGTCATACGCTATTCCACTTGCTTGCACAATAGGTTCTCCACGATGTCTTGTCCGAAGCAGAACCTACAGACTCTTGAACCGCGATTTCTAAGAGACGAGCGTCCGAAGAGTGCGTACCATCAAAAAGGAGTTGAAGGTTCGAGCCGAAACTACTGCCTGGATTACCCGTCGCTCTTGTCGTCCCTTGGGTCTCGTACGTGCTTGAGGCTCCATTCCACGTTACGATAGCGGTGATGATCGTATAACCCGCAGGGGGAGCTGTGAACGAATCCAAAGAACTCCCTGCGTAGATCGAATAGCCCTTGGTCGCGGTTTCTTCTAGGAAAACCCTCACAGACGAGGCCATGTACAGACCCTTAGATGATACAAGTTGGGCTTTGACCTGCATCACGAAATACCACGTCGAAACCGCTACTTCGGTGTAGGTGTTTACTAGCTGGTCGTCAACGACATCTCCTTGGATTCCGTTTAAACCATTGAACGCGGCAGTTTTAAGAAGAGGTCTCTTTCCTGAAGTCGCTTGTAAGAAGTGCCGGTTGTTTCCTGACTTATCTTTCCATCCTCCTACAGGATCGTTATTAGCACTTGCAGGAGTCGTTAAGGCTGAATCTTGGAACGTAGTCGAGGTATCCGAAGCATCTACCCAGACAGCGAGATTTGAGAGAAGGGCAGGAGTCCACGCTGGAGCCCCCCCGGCGACCGATCCATAAAGCCCCATCATGAGATCTGGCATCTACGGCCCCACGTCCGTCGTGCTACTTCGCACGCGAAAGTCGGAGATACCGACCTGAGCGGTTGCCCCGGTGTCCCGGATCGAGAGGGCGAAGGCTTTCCAGGTCGCCGCTGAGAACGTGATGTTTTGGCCGTTGTGGTAGGTTAGGCTCGTATCACCCGCGCCAAAGGTCGGCGGGGTGACGGTGATGCCCGTCCAGGCCGAAAGGTCATTCGATCCGTACGCGGTGTTCACATTGTTGATGGTTAGGATGCTCTCCCACCCGAAGGCGGCAAGGAAGTTGTCGGCGGTCATGCCTGCCGCCTTGACGACAAGCACGGCTATATCGCGCGTGGCTCCCCCCGCTGCGGTCTGCTCGAAGGTGGTGATATCCCCGACCCCAATATCGTGAAAGTGGGTCGTGCTCGTCCAGCCGCTCACCGTGCGCGGATCAGCGATGAACTGGTAGTAGTAGCCGTCGGGAAGCGCGAGCACTGTGCCGCTGTGGTCAAGCCCGAGCCCCATCATCATTGGTGGCTACTCCAGTTCCGGCAACGGCCCATCCGAATAGGCTTGAACCTCGTTCGGAAACATTTTGGCGCTGATGAAGTTGCCAGGCAATTTCCCTTTCAGGAATGCAGTGGCTGCTTCGTCAGTAGGCTTGCCCTTCATGCCGTCCAGAACGGACAGAGGATAGCCCCGGTAGTGATGCTCGATTTCCTTGGTGATTTCGTCCATGGGATTCATTTTAGATGTTCTTCACGTAAAGCGCCGTGATCTGCACGCTAGCGACCGAGCCCGAACAGGTGGCCGTCCAGTTATTATTCACCGTGGCCTGGGGTACCGCCGAGTCGGACGGCACCATGAAGCCCCTGGTTTCGCCTGCGGGCACCGCAAATACGAACCTCGTCGTTCCAGAGGTCGCATCCTTAATGGTCACATTAACCGCGGTGGCCGACGTGTTGGCGATAGCTAGACCGTACAGATCCAGGAACGTCGAGGCGACTGCCGTGACGATAGTCGTTTCTGAGACCGAGCTCGTGATGGTCGTCTGCTGAATCCCCTTGAGCTCTCGCGGGGAGCCACCAACCATGAGCCTGCCGCGCTTATCCGCCGAGAGGCCGGTGTAGTCGAGGTCGTTGCTCGTTTGGGTCGCCAGGGTGTCATTGCGAATGCCCATGACGAAATCGCCGGTGTCACCGCTCGCTGATGGCGCGTCCTCGACCTTATTGGAAGCGGGAGTAACGGTGAACCCTGATCCCGCCGATAGGATGGCCAGATGTGAAGCAATCGACTCTTCCGCAAGCTGCATCTGCACAAGGTAGAAAGGGCCACTTCCAGCAACGCGGGTGAATTTCACCCAATTGTAACCGGTGATAACGAAGTAGAGCGACATGCCGTCGACGCATGTGATCGTCGTGCTCTTCGCGTAGTAGACGGCCCCGTCCGTCCATGAAGCGAGCGGGAAATAATTCGTTCCGTCAACGGATGCAGAAAGCGTGCCGGTTAAGCCAGTGATGTCGCCAAAGAGAAGCTTGATGCCGTTTGGACCAGCGGTGTCCCTTAATTGGATAGCCTGCGATGTCGTGGTTCCGTCAACGGTAAACGGGCCTTTCCTGCCATTATCTTTGTTGTTCATGGGCGATCCACTTCTCGCCCGGTAACGCGCATTGTACACCCAAGGCCTTGGGTTCTCCAAGAAGGGCCGCTACGCCGCTTTCTTCCTCGATCCATTGACCTTCGCGTTCGCCTGCTGCCGAGCCTCTTTGATTGCTTCGGTGAGAAGCTTTGCGCGCGCCTGATCGTCCTTCGCGCCTGGGAAGAAGCCCTGGGCCTTGATCATGTCTAGACGGTGCTTGATCGCGTCGCCCTGGGCCTTGATGCGCTCGTTGTACTGGTCGGCGTTGCTGTCGAAGTTCGCCTTGTCGGGATTCTTTTGCCACACTGGTGGCTTGGCGCTGACGCCGTACTGCTGAAGCCTCTCAAGGTTCGTATCCTGCGCCGTGGTGAACCACTCTGCGCGGTTCGGAACTGGCACATCGGGCAATTCTTGACGGAGTCCCGGCACCTTGGCCATAACCTGCTCGCGAAAGCCGCGAGCCTTGTAGTAATTCGCGCCCGAGGAGACGCGCTCGTTATCCGCTAACTTTGCCCCTTGCTGGACGACCTGAGGGATTACGAAGGATGTCACGTAGTCCGCCATCCCCTTGCCGAGCTTATCCACGTCGTTCGTGTCAGCCGAGCGGCCAGCCGCCGCTGCAATCGTCGCCACGTTCTGAGTCGGCAGGTTCTGGACAAAGTCGGCGCCAGCCTTCGCGGCCGCGTAGCCCATAGAAGTGAGCGCGTCAACGCCGCCCGATTTCTTGTTATAGCCTTGCGAGTCGTCCCATCCCTGGCGGAGCGCTCCGCCTAGCTTGAGAATAGCGATTAATGGCGTGTGCTCGACCCAGGAGGGCAGGTTATCGGTCGCGTGGGGATTCAAAGCTCCCAGCACCATCATTCCAGCGCCGATGCCGCCTCGCTTGTACGAACGGTAGATCGCGTCCTTCTCGGCTACGCTCAGTTCCTTGGCCCACGGGGACTTCAGGATGTTCACGAAGGCGGGCAGCCCTGTGTACTCAGCGGTGCGTCCCACAAAGTTGATGGGGACCTTTCGGATCGGCATGAGAGATTCTGCGGCGAACCTCGCGCCAGGACTTCGGCGCCCAAGCGAGTTCAAGGACTCACTGAGCCAGGATGAAAGCTTCGAATCGTTAAGCAATACCGCTTCGAGACTCTTGGCGTAAGCGTGCGTCGTGATGCTCGCCAGTGCCTCGGGGGTTGAGGTGTCCACTCCCTGCTTTTCCAGGAACTCGGTCATCTTGATGGCTGATCGCTTGAACTCAGCCCTCTGGAGTGGCGTCTTGACGGCGGCGTGCAGATTCTCGAAGAATCCCCATACCGGATGCCGGAAGTCCTTGGGCTTGCCGAGCACGTCCAGCGAGCCGCCTTTGCCCTTGGCTTTACTCAGCGCGTCTTGCCGAGTTTCCTTCGTGAAGAACTCCTTCACCGCCGCCGCGTTCGCCTTCGCTGAGGCGATGCCTTCTACCGAGTTTTTGGCAACGGCTCGTCCGATCAGATCCTCAATAGGTGTGATGAGCGAGTGAGATGCGGAGGCAACCGCGAGCTTTCCAAAGACCGTGGGCCCCGAGAGGATATTGAGGCGCTGGAGCCGGAGCAGCATGTCGTAGGGCGTCAGCTTTTGGTTCTTGGCAATCTCGATATGGACCTGAGCCTTGAGCCGGTCCCGGCGTGCAATCGCTTCTTGCTCCTGCTTGGCTAGGGCTCGCTCGTTCGCTGATGGCGCCGGGGCATAATCCTTCTCGCGCAGACGCCGCTCGTACTCCGCGATCTGCTTATTTAGCCGCTCCAGGTTCGTCGCCGTCTTGGTCTTGACGCTCGCGCCCTCACGGTAAGCCGGTTCCTCGCCTCGAATCTCTCGTGCCGCCTTCTGCGCTGCCCTACGCGCCGTAGCCAGTCGCTGGGCTACCTCGTCGCGCGTCACGGTCTTTGACTTGATTTCATTGTCGATGCCGAGGATGACGTCTTCGCGGCTCACATCGCCGCCCCGAGACTTCACGTGCTCGATAGCCTTGGCGATGGCTTCTTCGAGGGTAAGTGCGCCTTCCTTCACAAGGTTCAAGGCGAGCTTGCCAGTCTGGATACCAAGCTTTGTGACCTGCGGGATCGGGTTGGAGTGAACACCGGACTGGAGCAGTTTTCCTATCTCGTCGAAAATCTGCTGGCGCTCTTCTTGAATCTTCGCCTTGCGAGCCTGCCGTGTCGTTCCCGGCGCTTCCGGCTCTGCCGTTCGTTTCAGTCGTTCCTCGCGCAATTGGCGCTGCAAGTCCTCAATCGTGGCCTGTGCCTCGTTGTGCTTTTGGACGACGTCCCGAATCCGCGCCTCAGCCTTGGCCGAAAGTTCACCGCCAGCACCCCTACGAGCCGCCAGAAGGACCGCCTCGGGGTTAGCCGTGTCCAAATGGGTACCGGCCTGCAAGGCGCGTCCTACGTCGCTCCAGCGGCCCTTTCCTTTCTGGATGTCGCCCAGGTACTTATCCAGCGTGTCGCGGGCGTGGTCGTACGCTGCCTTGAGGTGTGGATCGCCGGGACTCGCGTCCAGAGCCTTGCCTGCGGCTTCAAGGGCGTTCATGAGGCGACGCTTGCCTTCAAGCAACGCCCCTACCTTCTCGCCGGTGAGCTCTTCGCGTCCTGCTCCGATGTTATGGGCGATCTGGTAGGGGTCTAACTTGCCGTCCTCGACCGACTGACGGCCTACCGATTGCCAGTCTTCGGGCGCTTTGCCTTTGGTCTTTTCGACGTCTGCGATGACCCCGTTGAGGGCTTCGCGCTCTTGGACTTGATTGGCGAGGCCGGTGGCGCGCTCCGCGGTCTTTTGCGGCCCTTCGACTTCGTAGAGGCGTTTTCGTCCTTGACCCGATAGCTGATCGCTATCGATTGCTTGAGCGCCGCCGCCTTGGACTTCGGGGTTGACGTTCCGATCTTGCCCGAGTTCTTGTAGGTGTCCATCAGCTCCTTGATGTTCGAGGACTGGGTTTTGCGTGACGTTCCTTTCTTGAGTGGCATTTACTTCGCCTTGCCCACTCGCTTCATTTTGGGCTTGAACTTGCCGCCCTTCGGGGCCGACATCACTCCCTTGGGCGATGGTTTGGCCTTGGACTTCTTGCCCGCTTGGGCCATTGACTCCATTTTGGCTTTGCCGTACTTCTTCATTCCCGCCGCCGCTGCTACTGCCGCTGGGTTCTTGGCCCCCGATTTCGCCGCCGATGCTTCCACCGCTTTGAACCGTGCTCCGCTTCCGAGTTTTGCTTTTGGTTTTGCCGATGCTTTCATTTGTGGTTGCTCCTTCTTGTGGATTCTGCTTGTCGAAAATGTCCTGAAGTTCCGCGCGTACCGCCGGATGGACTTCACCTGAATCGAGAGACGCCTGGAGTTCTCGCTTGAGAGGCCCATATCGGCGCCCACCGCCTGCCTGATTGTCGATTAGCGCCTGAAGATCATTCACAAGTCCTTGTGTGCGTGTGCGCCAGTTCTCCTGAACGAACCTGTCGAACTCGCTAAGCGGCTGGATCGTCGGAACGCCACCGCTGCCGTTTGAACCTGCGTTGCGCGGTAAGGCCTTTCGGTCAGCAGTCTCCTGCGTCACGTCGATAGCCGTTCTCGTTGCTGGCCGCTCTGGAATGGGTGGTTTGTCGCCAGCAAGCGAAGTCATCACCCCGGTGGTTGGCACTTCAGGCGTGATCTTGATGCCACTTGGCTGAACTTCAGGAATGGGCCTGACACCTTTTGCGGTCAGTCCCGCTTGAGCGCGGTCGCGGATGGAACTGTTCAAGGCGCTTTGGTCGATGCCAGATTTGAGGGCCTGGTCGATCGCATCTGCAATCGCCGCACTTTGCGCGCCGCCTGCCCGAAGGACCTTCACGGCCCGAACGATTGGACCAGCGCCTTTTGCGAGAATTTCCTCAGGCCCCACGGTCTTGAGAACGATATTTGCGATAGCACCTGCGCGGTCTCTTATCCCAGAATTGGGATGCACAAGGACCTGCATGTCGCCGCCGATGTCGGCAGGAAGCGCGGCCAGTCCGGCCACCATGCTCTCAGCGCTAGCGGCGTTCTCCTGAATGGGATTGTGGCCTTGCCCCATTTGGATAAGCGAGCGAGTTGGGTTAAGCCCTGCTTGTAGTGCTCCCGCAGCAACAGAAATAGGGCCCACCACAGGATGTAGGAAATCCTGAACGCCTTGGGTGATGTCGGTCACCTTGTCTTGCGCGTAGCGGGCGGGGAATTTGTCTGGGTCGTATCCGTACCGATTGATCCAGTCTTTGCGAAAAGCATCCTTGAGCCGCGCCTGATCCTGCGGGCTGACGCGCGTCTCGCCAGTCGTCGGGTCCACATGGGCGACCTTCGCCACTTCCGACGCGTAATCGAATGCTGGCGGCTGGTTCTGGGGTTGCCGATCAGGTGAAGGGCGAAGGTTCGTGTGTGGCACCGTAGCGGCGATCCTTGAAAGCGCCCCTTGCGGCTGTTCGATCTGCGCGGGCTGCCTGTCTGGCGTGGGCGTTGACGCCCCTTTCGAGGCGATGCGCCCTATCCTGGCCTGGTGGTAGGCGACGATGGCGTCCAGATCATTTTGAGTGGGCGGCGTGGGCTTATCCCAGTGGTAGAAGGTACCGTCTGGGGCAGTGAATCCATGCTCTTGTGGTTGCTGCGGTGCGGCCGGCGCAGACCCAGAATTAGCGAGGATCGTTTGGACCATCTACTTAACCGACCATCCTGGCGGCAACTCAAGGCCATTTGGCTTCTTAGGCGCAGGTCCGTGAGGATTCCCGTAGTGACCGCCTCCAGTGGGCTTTTGCGGGGCATGCCCTTGCGTAGCTGGATCGTAGGTAAATCCAGCCAGTCCCGCGACTCGCTTCACGTAAGCCTGAGTCTCGTCGTAGGGAGGGACTTTGCCGCCATACTTGTCGACCGCGCCCGAGCCAGCGTTGTAGGCTGCGGCCGCAAGCGCATAGTCACCGTTGTACTTGCGAAGGTTGGCGGCTAGGATACGCGCGGCCGCCGGGATAGCTTGCTTGGGGTCCATTGGGTCGACACCCATACCGGCAGCGGTGTCAGGCATCAGTTGTGCGATGCCCCGGGCGCCAGCCTTGGAAACGGACGAAGCGTTGTAAGAACTCTCCGCGTGAATGATCGCATCCAGGAATGAGGCAGGAATACCAGCCTTGCGGGCCGAGGCCGTGATGAGCGTCTTGTAGGAACTCGGGCCGACGTTGTCCGATAGGCCAGACTTCGCGGTCCCCTTGATCCCTTCGGCAGCGGCGTTCATGATCTCCGACATCGTGAGCGGTGGCTGACCGGCCTGCGAGAGCTCGTCGTTTTGCTCGTCGATGCTGCTCTGGTAGTCCTGAATCTGCTTCGTGTAGCCCTGGATGACGCTGTCCTTGGCAATCTCGTCGGGGCCGAAACCTTGCTTTTGAAGCTGGTTCGAGCGCTGCGCCATCTGCTTCTGGATGACATCCACACGGCCTTTGATAGCGCCTGCGATGCGCTTGGCCTGGTCGCTCATTTGATCGGCGTAGAGCTTCATCATCCCGATTTGGTTGCGCTGGGCAGCGAGTCCGAAGTTCTGAACGGCTAGGTCATGATTCGCCCATTGAACTTCGAGTTGATCCTTGTGCTTGAGCTTATCGAAGCTAAACCGGTCTTGCGCAAGCTTAAGTTGCTGGTCGCGGTAATCCTTGATCGCCTGAGCGCGAAACTGCTTGAGGCTCTTCGTATCCGGAATCGGATCGAGAAGCCGGTCAGGAACGCCCGCTGCAACTAGCTCTCCTCGACGAGCAGCATACTTAGCCATTTCGCCCTTCAGGGTGCTGTCGTCTTGGAAGTAGGTCGCGTCGTGGAACTTGCGCAAGTCGTCGTTGAACTGCTTCGCCTCAGGCATCGATAGAGTCTCGACATCGCGCTGCACCTCGGAATCTGTCGGCGCGTACTCGGGGAACTGCTCACGGAGAATCCTCGCCGTCGAGATTTTCTCTGACGGAGTGTTGGCCTGGAGGTATTGAGCCCGAACCATGCGCCCGTTGATACCGCGCTGCTTGCGATCAGCGTCAGCTACACGCTGATTGTACTGATCCTGCTGGCGCTGCTCCGCTTCATACTGGCCTTTCTCGCCTTGAAGCTGCTGAACATCCTGATTCGAGAACGAGAGCGCGGCTTCGGCCCGTTGGAGTTGCCGCTGCGCATCGATCTGGCCCTGCTGAAACACCTGTTGGCCGTGCGCTGTGTCCTGCGCTGCCTTTTCGTCCTTTGCGCCGAGATATCCCTTAACGAAAGCTGCGGTCCCGTGGCCGTGCTTATCGAAGGCAGACATGATGAGAGCAGGCAGCAGGCCGCCGATAAGATCCTCAGTTCGCCAAGCGGGACGCGTAGGTTGGGGTGGCACGCCGGGCGGCTGATCGAAACCGCCGAGGACTGCCGCGCGGTCAGATTCGCGCTGTTTGATGGCAGAGTTCAGGGCTTCATCGTAAGGCGTTGTGCCGCCAAGCTGGCCAACGGTCGTCGTGGGGTTGCCTTGGGGCATGAGCGTGGAAGAGGCGCTCGTCGTAGGCTGATCGCCAAACTGAGGCACGTTTGGCGCGACGTCCTCAACTGGCGGATGAGCCGGTCCAAGTTGGCCGAATTCCAAAAGCGACTGAAGCACTAGAGCCCACCTGCCGCCGCGCCACCAATTCCTGCTCCCGTGCCGAGGCCTACGCCCGTTCCCGGATTCTTGAAGATACTTCCCCAGTTGACCTTTCCAAGCGCGCCACCAAGAAGCCCCGCGATCTGACCAAAGGTGCCGTTTTGCTGCTCCTGCTGGTTCTGATCATGTCGCATCTCGACGAAGTTGCCAAGCTGCAACCCTTGCTGCGTGAGAGGACCTGAGAGGCCATTCTGAAGGCCTGTGAGTCCCTGAGCCGCTTCGAGGTTCCCGGTAGGGCTGTACAGGTTGTTACCGTAGGCGTTCTCTGCCGTCGTGGCCGCGTTCCTTGAGGCCAGAGCCGCCCCCGCCGCCGCCTGGGGGCTTCCGCCTGCCGCCGCAACCTTGGCCGCATTGATCTGCCCCTGTTGGGCTCCTTGCTGATCAAGCTGCGCATTTCGCTCGTCCATGATCGCCTGACGCCCTTCGGGGGTAAACGACTGCGCGGCAGAGGTAACCGCCTGCTCTGTCGCCGGGATAAGCTGGTTTTGGAGCCCGTACTGCGAGGCGACGACGGGGAGCAAAGCCTGCTGGAGCTCGCGAGCGATGGCCCCTTCTTCGTTGTTGCCGTTCGGGTCTAGGCCGAACTGCTTGAAGAGAGCCTGAAGGTTCCGCGTCAGGATGTCCTGCGCGGTGATCGGCTGAGGGTTCGGGGACGCTGCGATTGCTGCCATGGTGTTACCAACGCGCCCGGTTGATCCATTTTACGCTAAGTAGTAAGCCTTTAGACGAATCTCGAAGGACACGTCGCCGGTTGAACCGGTCGATGTCACCTTGTAGTCAAGCGAAGTGGTCGTAAGTGCGATGCGTTCAACCCATCCGCTACTATCGCTGTCGGCGGTTCCTTGTATCGTATCGGTCTTGGCTCCAAGGCGCTGAAAACCGCTGGCGTTGCTACGATAGGTGATCGTCAGTTGGTCGCCGTCCCCGCCTGCGAACGCTTGGCCAAGAACCTCAACGCTCTTTGCGCCCGCTGGGACGCCAAATGCGCTTAGATCGATCGATGTCCAAGCCACAGCGCCCGAGCCGCTCGCGATGGTCACCTCGTCGACCTCTGTTCGCCCATCGCCCGAGGTCGGAGCCGCCGCTAGCGAGGCGTTAATCTGCTTTTGGATTGAGGCCTTCGAGAGTGCCGAACGGTTCATATAGTCCCGGATCGTGAGACTCGATAGGGCTGAGCGAACTTCCTCGTCAGTCAACGTCGGCTCCTCCACCTTCTGTACCCACTGCTCGACCGATTACGATGCCGCGGCACGCCGTACCCGGAGCCGGGTTGCCGGTAAGCGTGAAAAGGACGCCGTAGCTTTGTAGGCCCGGGAAGTTCCCTTCCGTCGATAGGAAGTAGCGCCAAGCCTCAAGAGATACATTGTCATCCAGAGTCACGATGCCAGTAGTGACCGCGCCTCCCGAAGTCGAATCGTGAGCAGCCGTAAGCGTGATCGTCAGAACTCCACCCGTTGATTTCTCCCAGATGACGCCCGGTTTGGACCAGTCGATGTTCTGCCAGTCGTCACCTTGGATGAACGTCTTCATCGTGATGTTCACGGCCTCGGTGCCGCTCGTGGGCTTATCGTCGACGAGCTTGCCGACAGTCTCAAGCTGGTAGACCTTGCCCTCGTTGCTGATGCCGATGAAGATGGAGCCTTGCGAAGCCGAGAACGCTGCCCCATTCGTACCGGGCATCTGCTGAACGAAGTTCGCCGAGAAGTCGGCTGAGGTGTACCGGTGCGTCCACCATTCGCCCGTTCGCTCCTCAAAGATGATCGCCTGGCGCTTGAAGGTCTCGCTGGGGTATCGCTGCCAGATGTAGTACGCCTCTTTCCAGACAACCCCATGTGAATTCCAGCAGTCGCCACTCTCGAACTGGTCCTCGACCTTCCAAATCCCCAAGGGGAACGACTCCGAGCCACCCGTGTAGACGCGCGGTTGCCTTTCGGAGTCCAAGTAGTACACGTTGGACTTGTGGACGGCCACTGTCATCGGGAACATCGTTCCGTGTGGATTCAGCCGGGTCGGAGCCGCTAACGTGAGCGAATCGAACCCCTCGATTCTCCACATGGCGATGTGCGTGAACACCAGCACTGGAGCGATGCCGGCCACGCTTCCTGGCATCGCAACCATCTTCTTGACGAACTCACCTGGGAAGTTCGCGACGCCACCCGAATCCTCATCGACCTGGCCGTTCAGATCGTCATCGCGCGGAATGCCCGTAAAGCGAAGCGGGTAGCCAAGGTCCGAGAACCACACCTGCGAGGCCTGGTTGCCCGCCATCCCCGCCACGTACATGCGCCCGCCCGAGCTCGTGAAATTCGCTCCCTTCACTGGGGCGGTGTTGAAGGAACTGGGAGCTTTGCGCGCAAAGAACTTCGCTGCTGGCTCGATACGATCATGCTTAGCCCCGAAGACGGTCCCTGCGTTCGTAAGCTGGTAGACGCCCGTGAGGAAGTAGGATTCGTCGTTCTGGTCCTTGCGATAGAAGTAGACGCTCTGTCCGCTTGGCGGCTTTTGGATGCGAACGATATTCGTCCAAGCGACGTTAGCGCCAAGCACTCCCTCAGGAAGAGCGAAGTTCCGATTCTTGTTTCCGCCCACGTCGCGAGGCAGCGGCCCCAAAAGCTTCTTGCAGACCACAGAGCCAGACTCAGCGAACGAGCTGTCGTTCGTGTAGGCGACCGCGTGTTGCGCGCCCGCCGGGACGGCGCCGAGGCCATAGACACCGATAATGTTGAACACGCGGCTACCGGTAAGAGCATGGTCGACGATCATCTTGAGCCGGTCGCAGTTGATGTAGCTGTCAAGGTTCGCCCGGTAGAGACTCATGTCGAAGACAGCAAGGTAACAGCCGGTCGCCGCTGGAAGGTAGAGCGGAAGTGTCTTCCCCGTCGTCGCTGGGTTCCAGACGTCGCGGTAGGTGCTCCCGTCTCGAAGCGCCACTGAGCAGTAGTTGAAGACAGGATCAGCGATATTGTCCTGAACGAGGATGCCGACAAACGACGAGCGCCCGAACGAATCCATCAAATCGAACGAGCCCGAGCCCGTGGTGATGTTGTAGTCGTTAGAGTCAAGTTGGGATGCCGATGCGAACGAGATTTCCAGCGTCCCGGTCGCCGTCGTATCCATCGTAACCTGAATCTCGTTATCATCCGTTCCGCCCCCAGTGTTCGTAGGAGGAGTCGCATTGAAGGCACCCGTGTGCGTGTTGAAAGTTACATTCGCTGGGTTCTTGAGCTCGAACCAGCACTCAGGATACGGCTGGGCCGTCGGCTGGAGGGTGTTGGGAAAGGTGATCGCTGCCGCGTCGGCGACGACGTTGAGATTGCCGCTACCGTCGCGCCGCAGCACCTTCGGAGTGTCGGTGCCGTTACCGCAAAGGAGGACATCCTTTCCTGTGGGCCAAAGCACACTACCAGGATCGTGCTGCGCGGCGAACTCGACAAAGGCATCCGTCACGAACCGTGTGCCTGAACCCGTGATTTCCGTCCAGGCGTACGTGGTGAGGTTCATCGAGAAAATGCGCACGTCGCTGGCCGTCGCAAAGGCGTCGACCCGGGTGTAGATGCCGTCAAGAAAGCCGATCCAGCCGCCCCGCCATGATGCACTCGCCACTGGAACACTCGCCCCAACCTTCGTAAGCCCCCAACGAGTAGTGACGACACGCCTGCGACCCGTCACATTCTCAAGGAGCATCCACTGTCCCGGCACGAGGCTGCCGCGATCGACTGAGGAACGCTGGCCGTCGACGGGCACCGTTTTGGGGTCGTAGACCGGGTAGGTGAGAGAGGACCGTTTCGGTTTTGCCATCGCTTTGCTCGTCTGCCAAAGAGGGGGAGTTCTCCAACCGGGCGGAAAGAGTTATTTCCCCCTCTTCAGGCTTAGCGGTTCTTATACCGCTTTCGGATGTAAGGTCTCGTGACAGGGCGCACTTCAGCGAGGATGCCACCTGTAGCCATCTGCATCTGTCCTTTGGATTCGATGAAGTCCTGGTGGGCACTCGCCCGGTCCTGTGGTTCGCCTCGCCCCATCTTAAACCACTTATCCCACGCGCCTGCCTTGAGAGCTTCCACGTAGTCGTTCATGGAGTCGGGAAGCGTTGTCGTGTCGTCGGTTACCGTAACGCGCCTGGAGACGAGTAAGCGTAAGAAGGGATTAGAGGAGCTCGCCAGCACGCCGCCAGATGTGTAACCTCCAGTTCCGGCCACAGGGCTCGTAAGGCTCGAATCGGTGTAGAGAGCAAAGGTCGTCGCGGAATAGCCTGTTTCCTTAGCAAAGAAATAACCATTTGCCGCTGTGTTTCCGAGTACTCCCCCGATGAAGATAGCACTGCCATCGCTTAATCCATGATTTGTTGTGGTCGTAATGACGATGGGGCTTGCGTTCGTGGCCCCAGAAATGACGATGCTGCTTTGCGATGGCCACGGCAAAACGCACACCTGCCGGGCTCCCGCCTTGGTGGGATTCAAGAAGATACACTCGGGAGCTTGACCGCTTGAACTTGAAGCAAAGATCGAACCGGCAAAGTCTTGGTCAACGGTGCGTATGGATTTCTGCTTGAGCGTTTGGGGATCGCCGCTTCCGAACTGGAGTTCAGCCACCCAAATCCGCATCACATCCGAGTCGAAGGAGTAAGAGCCCTGGTTTTCCACCAACGGAATAACTTGTTCGTCGCGCGTGAGCCAGAACTGCCGTACAAGATCGTTCAGAGTGCGTTGGAGCAGCGTCACCGCCATCGTGCGCGACATCTGAGGCGTTCGCACCCTCAGTTCGTTTATCAGGCTAGCCCACTGCGTCGCCAGTTTGTTTCTCCTGCTGGTCGAGCCATTCCGCTTCGGGTATCAGAACGGGGAATTCGTGGTCGATAAGGGCCTTGATTGCCATCTGGCACCCTTCCATCCGCAAGGCGTTGTCCCGAAGGGTCTGCCCTTGCTGCTGGTAGTTCTCCAGAATCTTGGTCAGACCTGCGAGAGTGAGAGCGGATTCAGTTTGCCCGGTTTTCATAAGATGTAGTCTACTAGACCGGCGTGAGCATTGCCGTAATCATGCCTCCAACAAGGTTGGTCATGGTACCGGCGATGATAATGCTGAGCCGATCTCCCGCGGCAAAGGTAAGTTGAGCTACCGTTCCGTCTAACGTTGCTGCAGAAGTAGTATTTGCAGTGCCAGAAAGGTTCACGGCAGCCGAGTTGAGAGCCGTACCAGAACCGGCAGCGGTCGTGCCTGTACACTTCTCCATCTTCCACGTGCCTGAGGTTGAGGCCGTGGAGAACGTCGAGCGAGCAGATTTGAGACGCATCGCACGATTCACGACCATGACGACGCGCGTCGCGTCGGTTGCCGTCAAAGGAATGGTGATGGCGATGAGATTACTATCACCATTGGCTTGAAGTTCTCCAGGGGTACCCGTGGAAACAGCCGTTCCCGGAACCAGGTTTATGTTTCCGCCCGAGTTCGTGCCACCTGCGCCATTGCCCGCTGTGATCGTGATCGAGGAGCCGTTCCCAGAGGTTGCTGCACCGACGGAAATGGCGATAGCGCCCGCGACGCCCGAGGTTGCACCACCGGCGCCCGAGGTGAGCGTCAAAGCGCCACCAGCGCCCGTTGCACCACCAGCGCCGCCAATTAGGGATGATGCACCGCCAGCCGCCGAGCCTTGACCTGCGCCACCCGTCACCGAAGCCGCGCCGCCGGTGGCGTTACCCGCCGTGCCAGCGCCGCCAGCGATGGAGGCCGCGCCACCTGCGCCCGAGGTCGCCCCACCGATTCCGCCCGTGAGAGAGACCGCGCCGCCGACACCCGTAGCACCTGGAGTGCCGCCGACCGTCTGCACCGCGCCGCCCGCGTTTCCAGAGGTGGAGGACGTACCGCCTCTAAGAACGACTACCCCTCCCTGCGCCGCCGCTTGCCCGTTGATGTCAAGCGACGAGTCATTCGCATCGATCTGGCCGATGGAGATGCCCGAGGAGGTCATCGTCGTGAGAATCGTGCCAGTAGGCCCGATAATCTCCATGTTGCCGTTCGTGTCGCAACTGATGCCGGACTTGGTCGTATGGACCGAATCCGTGGGGCGCATCTTGAAGCCCCAGTCGGCGTTTTTGGTCGTACCCTTGGACCTGAGTGTTTTTGCCTTCATTTACGCTCCAGGGTCCGCAGCCGTGTAGTGCCAGTCCTCAGCCACCGCCCGGCGACGATGGTAAACGACCGTCTTCTCGGAAAGGTCGTCCTTCATCGGCAGGTTCTTGACCGTGTAAGGCGAGAACTCGATCATCCGCAACTTGTGGAGCGTGTCGTCAGCGGTCTTGTAGTAGTGCGCCGTCGTGCTCGAAAGCTGTGGAGACTCCATCGCCCGGAAGTTCGTGTGGACGTAGCTCTTGTCATTGTCCGGAGTACCTGCTTGAAACTCGGTTTCGATGATGCGCCACATGAGAGGTGCGAGCGTCGAGCCGGTCCAAGCTTCGAATGAGCCCGTCATGTAGAGCTTTTCGCCGTTGAAGTCGGTCTGGCCTCGCAGAAGCGCCCACATGGCTTCAACGGCTTCGGCGTCGAGTGAGTTACCACTTGCTGGCCGGTTCGATTGAGTCGCTACACCTGTCGCCCCCGTGTGCGCGGTGGAGAAGAGGGGCTGACCGTCAACGATGTTGAAGTTCGTATCGAACCCATTGTTGAACAGGCCGCACTCCTCGATATCCTGCGTTCGCATCATCGACAGGGCCGCATCGGTGACGTTCTGAGGGATGATCTTGTACACGTCCTCGTCGGAGTCGTAGTCATACACGTCCCAGCCGAGAGCCCAAAGAAGCGGGTAGTAGTCCTTCAGGTCGAGATTCTCTTTGCGAGACGACTCGATAGGTGCGCCACGGTCGTAGACCTGCGCGTTGCGAAAGCCTGTCGTTCGCTGAACGCGCTTGTAGCCTTCACGGGTGGACTCCTTCGGTGCGATGCGCCCGAGGACGATTTTCCCCTGATCGGCTTGGACCTTCATAACAAGGTCAATGCCGGTGTGGATAAGGTCGAGATCGTAAGGTGATACGCCCATTAGAAGATTACGTTGCTCCTTGCCGCGTCAGCGAGAACCACCTTCTGGCGGTCTCCTACGTCGAACGTGCCCTGATAGACATTGGCCGAGGTGATGACGTCCCCGAGCTCGAACGCAAACGGGGTGAAACAGGGGTTCGAAGTGTTCGAAAGATCGATCTTGTAAATACCTGCGTCGTTGTAACCCGCGTACTTGGTGTCGAAGTTCGTAATCGCTGGAGTCGCGCCGTAGGTCGGCATGACCATGAAAACGTTTCGAGTCCACAGGTAGACGTTGACGAGAGTGTTTGCAGCGAGCGAAGACGAATACGAGATGTCGGTGTAGGTGTGCTTCACCATCCATCCCGCAATCTTGGTCGTCGTGTCGATGGCGGCGCTGGCGGCGGCGGTCCGCGTGACCTGACCCGAGGAGTACTTCCACAGGTCGCCCACCTTCATCGTTTGCGAGGCCGCTACTGGAAGATCGACACGGACAAAGCCCGTGCCGGATACGCACCGAAATTCTGAACTACCGAATACAGCCATGTTTTCCTTGGCCGCCCGGCAAGCACGTTATAGCACAGGAATTCTCAAAACTCCAAGAAGACGTTAAAAAGCCCCCGCTCTTAAGGCGAGGGCTTGGCCATGTCTTTGCTAGAAGAGAGAACGCTTACATCTTACTCCACAAGCGCCGCTTCAGCCGCTCTTGTAATCGCTTCTTCAAGGTCTACGCCCGTTTCTTGGCCTAGTTGCCGCATCTTCTCGGCTCCTCGTTCGATGCGCCGCTCGTGGGCTGCGAGTTCAGCAGGCGTCGCCATGATATCGTCCGCATGACCCGGCTTGAAACCCTTCTTGTCGAGAACCATGGTGAGGTATTGGCCCGCCTTCATCTCGACGTCTCGGATCTGAGTTTCTGGTGTCAGGCCTGGGTTATCGTGACGAGAACGTTGCCGGTTCTTGCGCTCGTGCTCAAGGCGAGGTATCGCCATCAGCACCTTTCCGGGAGGCATGTGGCTTTCCGCCCCTCGGGGGTGCTCTGGATGACCTTCGCGGTAGATAAGCTTAAGGAACATGCCTTCAGGGACCTGTACGTCGCACTTTCGATATCCTTCTTGAAGGTAGAAGTTGACGTCGCACGGGTTTCGACGGTCTGCGATCCTTGGTTTGGGATTGACCATCACGTACACGAGGTCGTCTGATGCGAAGTACGACTTGTAGAGGTTATCGAACTGTTCATCCTCGGGCAGAAAACGCGCCTCGGCAATCGTATCGGCGCGAACGTCAGGAACTGGGACCGCGCCTGATCGCTGAGGAACGTTCGGCTCAGCCCCTTCCTCGATCTTTGCTAGAATCGCATTGATGATGACTTGCTTCTCGGTTCCAACCTTAAAGCCGCATCCATAGTTACGAGCGGTTTTGAGGAGTTCTCCCGGCTTCAAGCCTTCAAGTTCTTCGAGTGTCATTGACCAGCCGCCTTGCGAACGTCTTGCCGGTTCACACGGTTCAGTTCCTCAAAGAAACGAGTCTCGTTCGAAGACTTACCCGCATCGGGCTTGGCGGGCGCTTCGCGCTTGGGTCGCTCCGCTACGCGCGGTGTCTTGGGCGGGGTTTTCTTGTCTTTCATGTCGGTTAAACCTAGGCGATGCTTGTCGTAGCCGTACGTCTTCGCCATGGAAACGACGGTGCCTTGCTTGTGGGCCTGCTCAAGAGCTTTTACGGGTACTTCCTTGAGATTGGCCCGTAGCATGATGACATCTTCATCATCGAGTTCTGGTACAGCTTCCCGAGCCTCTTTGATGAGGGACTCGACGAGACGTTCCTGCTTAACGATTTGGCGCGTCGCCTTGTCGATAATGCGTTGCTGGGCTTCCTTGGGGTTGGTCGTCAGCAGGTAGTCGAAGTCTTCATCCTCGTCTTCCTCTTCGGCCACGACCGTGGATGTCGTTTCCTTCTTTGTCCCTGCGGCATCTTGAAGGATTTGGCGGGCGCGGGCTACTTCGTTTGCAGGAAGGGCTGCATATCCTCTTCGGTGGAGAATACGGTTCAGGCGCTCGTCGTCGATGTCGTCTTCGTCGGCTTCATCGTTCTCTGCTTGCTCTTCCTCGGCACCCTCGTCAACGTCCTCGTTTTGCTCTTGGGCTTGGAGGGTCGAGGACGACTCTTCCTCTTCTTGGGGGGGCGTTACTTGATCCTGCTCTTCGGCCTGTTGAATCGCTGCGGCTATATCGCTCATGTGGTTCCTGGGTTCGGCGCTCGATATGTTTCACGAGAAACAATTCGAACTTACGGCTTTGCATCCATTCTATACCATTAATTCGCGCCTTCATCTGCGCTTCAAGGTTGGGGAACTTGGAGTGGTCCAGTTGCAGCAGCAGGCGGATTTGGTCCTGCCGGTATTCCTCCAGGGCCGCCAGGATTAGCCTGACCGGGTTGCTGCGAAGCGATTCCTGCACCAGTTCCAGGCGCTCCTGGCGCTTGCTGTTGCTGTCCGAGTTGTTGGGCGAGTTGGGCGGCAAATTGGCTCCTTAGCTGCTGCTGCTGCTGCATCTTTTGCTGTTGAATGGCTTGCTGGTTCGCGGCGTCCTCTTCCCGACTGGGCATGATCTTGTGCTTTGAGGGCAGCGTCGAGGACTCCACAAGCGAGCGGATTAGTTCGGGAACGAGGTCCGGATAGCGCATGGCGAGATCTGGGTTCCCCTGCACGGCGATGTTCCACGCCTGGAGAAGCTGAGTAGCTTGGCCTGCGATCGCCTGGGGCGTGTCCGTCGGCGTCTGCCCGTTGACCATAATCCAGTAGTCGGCAAGAAAGTCTTCCTTGGTGACCTGCGGCCCTTGGTTCTGATATTCCGGATACCAGTCGTCGAAGTTCTCCCCGAGCAGGATCTGAACCGAGCGGGCCAGCCTCACCATCCCGAACGCAAGGCCCAGATATTGGTAAGCCTCGATGCCAGTAGCTTGCCCCTGCGCCACCTGCGCGGCCTCAGTCGCCGTCGTGCCTGGGGAGAGATTGCCAGCCGTTCCGTTCTGGGAGATGCGCGCCGTCTCGTCCGCGTTGCGCTTGCCCATCTCGATCAAGGGACCAAAGAGGTTTGTGTTCAGGTGGCCGCCAAGTTGCTGGACGCTGCCGCCTTCCTCCATCGGAATGAACGTGCCGGGGCGAAGCTGGATGTCCTCGTCGGGTAGGCCAAAACCCATGCCGGCCACGGGCGGCATGGAATCGTAGAGGGTCGTCCAGCGCATCATATCGGTGTCGAAGTTCACCGAGTTATGCGTGTCGTAAAGCAGCGTTGCTATGGAGGCTTCGTTGTAGTAGCGCCCCGTCTCTCGCCAGAAGAAGAAATCGTGGTAGAGTTCGGCGTCCGACTTGTACTCTTCCATGAAGAGCAGCATGCCGTCGTTGATTGAGACCACCACCTCGTACCAGGTGTCCTCCCCTTCGCCCTCGAAATCCTCGGCGTAGAGGCCAACGAATAGGTCGACGGCCACGTCCTGAACGTACTTAGCATTGCTAGCGTCCGCCTGCTTGTCGTCCTTCTTATCCGCCATCGTGAGCAAATCTGGCTGGCCTGCGATGATCTGGATGTCGTCGAAGAACCAACCCGATTTCTTGTGTTCGGTGATCCAGTCAACTGAAACCTGGATGATGTCCCCCACGAGCCGTGCTTTCTTGAAGTCGACGGCCGTATTCGGGTAGATGCGGAAATACTGGGTATCGAGTGGTTCGATCTTAAGAGAAGGCTTCTCGGTCTTGTTTCGAACCCGGCGCATGGCCTGATATTCAAGCTTCACCGGGCACTTACTGCGCCGCTCGACCAGGTTGGTAGCCTCAGCGAGCATCAAAGGCCACTGCGAACGTGTCAGGAAGAACGAGACCCAGTACTCAATCTGCTCGTTCGGGTTGCCGTTCATGCCACCCGACTTGAAAAGGAAGTAGGGATCGGCCTTCACCAGCGGCAGGCACGTGAACGCGGTGATGCCGTCCAGCTTGTTACGCATCGTCTGCTGGTTGAACGTGGGCGCGTCCTCCCAGGGCGTCTCAAAGGCCTCAGTGTCGCGACCCAGGTAGGCCTGGTCGGTCCTATCGTAGCTTTCCCACAGGGCGCCCTTGGCTTCCTCGTCCGCCTTGACCATGTTGCGGATCGTGTAGCCGACATCACGACGCTTTGAGGCGGCATCGACGTCGCTGTGAGGGCCTGCAATGAAGTCCGGCGGATCGAACTGGATTTCGACATCGGTAACGGGCCTTGGGTTGCGGTTTCTGTCCTCGAACCCTGTTGATTTAGACTTGGGGATAGCTGCCATCGTCGTTCAAGCGCCCGGATGGTTGCATTCTACACGGCTATGCGCCAAGAGAACCAAAACGCTTGCCGTTGCACTCGACGTACCACTCCATCGGCCTCAAGTCGCTACCAACGCACACTTGAAGCGGAAGTCCCATTTCTATGGCGGCTAAAAGCTGGTTATCATGCACGAATAATTTGGGGAAATTGCCATCATACGTCTTCACAAAGGCTGTGAGGACAGCTTGCGCATATAAGGCGTGAGGGGTTGGATCAAAGTCTTCGTATTTCTTCATGACGCATCGACAAAGGCGAAAATCGCCTGCTCGTGAACGCTCGCGAACTGGAGATGAGGCAACGAGCCCCAGCCGTGCAGTGCCGCCCGCTGGTACCAGGCGAGTAGACCCGGCTCGACGTGCTTGCAACCGGGTGAGGCGGCCAGTGTGATGCCCATATCCGGCCATTCCTGGTACTTGTCGATCAAGGCGAGCCCGTTGCGAGTCTTCTGCGCCGTCGGCAGCGCTAAAGCTACCTGACCGTGCTGCTCCAGCGAGCCTCGGTAGTAGCGGGTGCAGTCCACGGCTCGCAGGTCAACGTCCAGATCGTAGGGGATGAAGGGGCATACCTCGCCTTGAAGCTCTGCGGCCGTTTCGTGGTGGTCCAGGTGGGCATAGAGCCAGTTGTCGGGTCTGAGGCGGTAACAGTCGCCTTTGCGGGGCGAGGCGCAGCCAAAGAGCCAGAGCTCGCCATCGCCACGCGGAAGCGTCCACGAACCGATCCTGACCGACGAGACACGCTTAGCGAAGCCCTGATGGACGATGCAGACGTCACCAGGCACGATCCCGATATCGGGATCAGCCTGAACGCACGTAGCCACAGGGAGCCGCTGCCGCTCCGTCCATCTCGTGGGCAAGATCAGCCCTGAATCTCGCTCGTCGACCGCGATGTGTGATGGCGTGGCGAAGACGGCGCAACCGGGAAGGCACCAGAGCCGCCGAGCTAGCCCTGCGTAGTCGATGCGAGGGCTTCGGTATGACCGGTCGTTGACGGTGATGCTAGGTGCGATCATTGTCATTCGTTGTGCTATCCCAGTAGCCGAGGCGTTGTGCTTCAAGCACAAGTTTGTCAGCTAGTGGAGGCATAGGAATTGGATAGCCGTTTTTGTCTCTCTGGGCTCTGACGAGACAGATCAGCTCCTCGAAGTCTTGCGCCGTTAGTTGAGGGCCAGCATCAGGCTGTGAGGCTTGTTGCCGACGACGGAAGATGGCGCAGCCTCCTGGCGGACAAACGTATTCATCGCTTTTCACCTCGCCGCAGTTGGCACAAATACGGACGTTCGTTTTACTCATCTCTCACCGAATCATTCCCCTAAGTCGCTGGACGCCACCGTGCGTTCTTACCCACTCGGCCATCTCGGCATCCATTCGGACTTGAAGCGTACAGCAAAGGGGCTTACGGGATTTGGGGCGGCCTCGTGTCATCCCATCATCCCCAAGGCGTCCATGACCTCGTCCGTTTTCAGCTTCTCTACGCTAACCTTGTCGATGTCGACGCGGCACAGCCAGCCGTTGAACTTCTCCAAGTGTGGGTTGCGGCCTATCGAGGCTCCGCAGTTGGCCTGCTGGTCGAAGAAGACGAGGTTGTGGCCTTCATAAGTCCGAGGAATCCCAGGTCTGGCAGAATCCATGATGCACTGAACGGCTGGAGCCATCTGACCTGAGCACTCCATGCGCAACGGCAGATCATAAGCCAGCGCCTCAATGCGAATCTCGCAAAGCTCCCCGTGAAACGGAAGCAGGTTCATATTCATGCCGAGCGTCATACCGTGCTGAACGTGGCCCGTGTCCCTGATGACGGTCTCAATCCTCATATCTGCTCATGGCGTCGTTGAAACGACCTTCCTTTTTCCTCTTGAACAGGGTCTGAGTCACCTTCTTAGCGCCGCCCCGCTTGCCTTCTAGGATATCACGAATGTAGATGGAGCCGTAAGCCCAAGCATCGCCAACGTTGGAGTACCAGTTTTTGTCCGGTTTCAAGAGCACCATGCCAGGCCCGCTTACATCCGCCGAGGCACTCACCTTGTATTTGTACTTGCCACGTAGCGCCGCCGTGAGGGTCGGGCAAAGAAGCTCGCACACGAGCATCCCGGCCACGTTGTCGTCTAGAACTCGCTGAAGTTCCCATTCCCCAGCGTCGCGCCTGGTCTGGAACGCGTTCGGCATGGGCAGAATAGTCACCCCGTGCCGCCTCGCCTCGTCTTGGGCACTCCTGGCATCGGTGCCGCTGCGCGTAGTCACCGTTCCGTCCCCCACCCAGAAAATCTGGTTCAGAATCTCGGGGTAGTGGAGCATTATCATGTCTAGGAACGTGGGCATGAAGGTCGACATAGCCGTACCAGCCATGCAAAGCTCCAAAAGACACTGAATCTGCTTGCCCTTCGGTGTGATCTGCTTCAAAACGCCAGCAGGGTTGAGCGTCTGGCCACAGTCCAGGCTCGCCACGTACCACGAGCCAGGAATGAGCGGGATTTTCTCGGTCTTGAATCGAACCGGCACGTGCGATGCCTCAAAAAACGACGGAAAAACGGGCAGGCCATCCTCAATCGTCTCGTCGAGCTCCATTTCTGAAGCCCACTCGTCCGCCGGAACGCCGACCTTTGCCCCAGCCACCCATTCAGGTCCCTTTTCAGGGTCGGCCGAGTAGTGGATCTTGAGCACGCGCACGCCGTCGGCGGTCTCCCACGCCTCACAGCCCTTCGGCGGAGTCGGCCAACTCGGCAGCACGTGGGATTTCGCCTTAAGCTTGAGCCATTCGGTATTGGTCGAGGTGTTGGCGATGGCGACCGCGTGGCCACCGACCTCACCCGGCTCGCCTTGGCAGACGATCAGCATTTGTCCCCATACGCCATTGACCGATCGGTAGCCCGAAAGCTCTTCCGCGACCGCCCGCGTTGTACCCGAGCCGCGAAACGATTCCTTTTCGGCGTTGATCGCCACGAACTCCGAGCCGTTAGGCAGCATCAGTGTCCGCACTTCGCGAACCGTCGGATTATAGGCTGGCTTGCACTGTGCAAGGTTCCATCCCGGGCGATGGATACGAAGTTGCTCGTAGAGGTGCTGCACGCGCCAGATGAACCGCTCCGAGCCTGCTACGCCTTCGTACGTGGCGGCTCCGATCTGGGTAGACGACATGGCGAGCCCGGCATCCCAAAGCTCAAGGCCTCGCATCGCCCACGAGATGAGAATACGGCGCGACTTCCAAAGTGCGAGCGGCTGGCCTGTGCTGCGCGTGTCGAACCAGTGCCAGACCATCCAGGCCAAGTACTCCTTCGGCAGGATCGGAGCGACGCGCTTATTCGCCTCGTTGAATGTGCGCATCTCGTACAGGAAGCCAAGCGCCGCCTCGTACGAATCTTCGCAGTAGGGTTCGGGCCACAGAGGATCGGCGTGGCCCTGACGAATGAGTTCTTGCCGCAAGCGGACTCGCTCCATGTCGGCGGCCTTGAACATGGCATCGGTCGCCTGTTCAAGCGTTACCGGCTTTCCGCGAGTTCTGATGCGACCTCCTTCAGAAACTTGTCGGCGTCCATCGGCTTACCTTCCCAGCGGACAGCGATGCGCCCCACTATCTGGAGCGCCGCCGCGTCGTCCATCTTGTGTTCAACCGTCTGCCGAGGACCACCGGCGATCTGCTCGAAGAGGTCCTTGGCGGCGCGAAAGTCCTTCTTGGCGAGGGCGTCGGCGAAGACGTCGTAAAGCTGGTCCAGGAGGTTGCGCCGGTCTGCCCCTTTGCCGACAGGTGTGTTCATGAGGCGAACAATGAGTGCGTCGCGGTTCACGTTCTCTCTGGAGTACCGACCGTCCTTGTACGCGCCCGATTCTTCGCCCTTGGGAGTGGTGCCGCCATGGAGACGACAGCGCCCATTCTCCATGCGTCTGGTTTGCAGGCAGATACCGCGGGGATTTCCTTTGCGTTTGGTGTTGCGGCGTAGGGGCTTCAAGGCTACGCCGCAACAAGGCTTACCGTCGTCTCTCACTGCCCACACAGGCCAGCCCTTCGCGTCGTAGCCCAGAGGTTCTTCTGCCATGTGAGGCTATTTTACGTCAGGAGGCACATGTGGAGGATTTACAAGATCGAAGTCAGTCCGCATCGCTTTATGCCATCGTCCATCTACGGTTAGAAACCAATGATAGTTCGGACTCTCGACATCGTAGCGTTGTGCCTGAACTCGAAGGGGAACCGTTTCGCCTTTTGGGGTGAAGAACATAG